>OODL01000489.1_pt1 | contig 45923 bp, 35 predicted proteins | sample 1671181 | NCBI WGS metagenome assembly OODL01 (sample SAMN06348130, study PRJEB24527) | human gut metagenome | biome: human gut; feature: ankylosing spondylitis patient; material: feces | host: Homo sapiens | place: China | collected 2015-10 | reverse complement strand
AGAAATGAATGAGAATAAAGCAGAAAGAAATAAAATAGAACAGAATAAAAAACATTCAGCTAGACTTATCGAACTGGATTATAAGAAAACAAATATAAGAGCCGGACTCATTGCTTTTGCAGTGATGTTGGGCTTTTGTCTCTATGGTGGGGTAAATGTTCTGGTGGCAGCTGCCGCAGGGCTGATTTATTTTGGCATCAAAAATCTTAGGATTACATTGCCGGAGAAAGCCAATCCTATCTGGGCTGCACTTGAAATTTTCCTAAGTGCTATCATGACAGAGCATATGGTGCAGTATCTTTTGCTGGATGCAGAGCTGCGGGAGAAAATCAGTGTGAATCACACCAGATGGAATGTGCTCTGCTGCATGGTCTTTTATCTTGCCCTGTTAGTGATTACAGCAAAGCCGAAGATTGCCTGCATGATAGGACATATTTTCCTTTTAAGCCTTGCAGGAATCAATTACTTTGTCTATCAGTTCCGTGGAAATGAATTTTCTTTCGGAGATTTGAAAGCAGCATCCACCGGACTTTCCGTGGCAGCAAATTATAAATTTGTATTGGAAGACCGGGCGGTCTATGTCATACTTCTTAGCATGATATATGTTGCCTTTATAAGAAAGCTGAATTTTGAATTTAAAAAGAAATGGATGCTCCGGATCAGTGCCTTTGCGGCAGCACTGGTAATGGGAATCTATGTGGGAATTGCCACAGAAGATACGGTAATGGAATCCTGGGAACAGAAAGGAACTTACCGCAACGGCTATATCTTAAATTTTGTACTCAGCATCCGGGATTCCTTTGTGGCGGAGCCGGATGGATACTCAAAAGATGTGGTGGAAGAGATTTCCAAAGAATATCCGGAACCGGAGAATAAAGGCTCGGAAGATGACCCGACCATTATTGTTATTATGAATGAGTCCTTTGCGGATTTGAGTGTGATTTCCCATTATGGATTTGAGACAACGGAAGAGGTAACACCATTTTTCGATTCCATGGACACCAATGTCATTAAGGGATATGCACTGTCTTCTGTCTTTGGTGCAAAGACACCGGATTCCGAGTGGGAATTTCTGACGGGAAATTCCATGGCATTCCTGCCAAGCGGCTCCGTGCCTTATCAGCAGTATATGTCAAAGAAACCGTATTCCCTGGTGAGCACCTTAAAGGAGCGGGGATATTCCTGCATTTCCATGCATCCTTACTATGCGTCCGGCTGGAGCAGAAGCAAGGTTTATCCGTTGCTGGGCTTCGATGAGAGTCTCTTTATCGATGATTTCGACCAGACCAATATCATGCGGGAATATATTACGGACCAGGAATTATACAATAAAATTATTGACCAGTATGAGGAAAAGACTTCCGATGAGAAATTATTTATCTTAGGTGTTACCATGCAGAATCACGGTGGCTATACCGATTATTATGACAATTTCCGGAATACGATAAATCTTAAGAATCATTATTTCAGTGATGTGAACCAGTATTTAAGCCTGATTCATGAGAGTGACAAGGCACTGGAAAATCTGATTACTTATTTTGAAAATGTGGATGACAAGGTCGAAATCGTATTTTTCGGAGACCATCAGCCGAGTCTGAATAATAATTTCTATCAGTCCATGAATGGCAAGGGATTATCCGGTCTTACCTTGGATGAACTGCAGGAATTATTTACAGTACCATTTTTTGTATGGACGAATTATGACAGTGAAAGTAAAGATGTGGAACTGACCAGCCTGAATTACTTATCTACAATGACACTGCAGCAGGCGGGTATTGAACTGCCGGCATATAACCAGTTCTTAGCAGACTTACAGGAAGAGATACCGGCAATGAATTCCAGAGCATTTTATTCGAAGAGCCAGGGTGAATTCTTTCATTATTCTGAGGCACAGGGGGAAGATGCAGACCTTCTGAATCAGTATAATATCCTGCAATACAACAACATGTTTGAAAAAGACAAGGATAAAAATCTTTTTCCGTATTATGAAACACCGGATTAAAGAGTGAAAAACATAGAGAAAGTGAAGGGTATGGGAAAAGCGGAAAGGCAGGGGGAAGATGTACCGGATTTATCTTGTGGAAGATGATGTAATTATAGCCAGAAGTATTAAAAAACATTTAGAAAACTGGGAATATGAAGTGCAGTGCACAAAAGATTTTTCAGCAGTTACAAAAGAATTTGCGGAGTTTGCACCGCAGCTTGTGCTGATGGACATCGGTCTGCCTTTCTACAATGGCTATTACTGGTGCGGTGAAATCCGCAAAATTTCCAAGGTGCCGATTATCTTTCTCTCTTCAGCTGCGGACAATATGAATATTGTCATGGCTGTGAATATGGGAGCGGATGATTTTATTGCAAAGCCTTTTGACTTAAGTGTCCTAACGGTAAAGGTACAGGCGATGCTGCGGCGCACCTATGATTTTACGGAGACCGGAGAAATGCTGACCTATCACGGAGTGATGCTTCAGGTGGCGGAAGCAGTCCTTACCTATCAGGATAAGAAAGTGGAACTTACCAGGAATGAACTGCGGATTCTAAAGACACTGATGGAAAATAAGGAAAAGGTAGTCTCAAGAGATACGCTGATGACAAAGCTCTGGGAAAGTGACTGCTTTGTGGATGAGAATACACTTTCCGTAAATGTAAACCGCCTTAGGAAGAAGCTTTCAGATGCAGGTCTAGAGGATTTTATTCTTACGAAGAAGGGAATCGGGTATCGGCTGAAATGAGATTTGTCAAAAATTATCTGAAGGAAAATCTGAAATGGCTGTTGTTAGTGCTTGCCTGCTTTGGAATCCTGTGCTTTGTAATCGGATTTGAGCAGGTGCCGCTGGCACAATGGGGATATGCGGCATTTTTGTGTTTCTTCCTGTTTTTGCTGGTAGTAATCATAGACTTTACAAGGCGTTATCTGCATCATAAGAAGTTAGAAAAGCAGACTTCTGAAATTGCTGTGACAATGGATAAGCTGTCATTGCCGCGGGGACAGATGGAAACGGATTACCAGAAAATGCTTCGTTCGTTATATATCACACTGCAGCAGCAGATTAATGAGCTGGAAAACGGGCAGGTGGAGCAGGCAGAATATTTTACCATGTGGGTGCACCAGATTAAGACGCCGATTGCGGCACTGCGCCTGCTGCTGGCAGAGGAAGAGGATGAGCGGAGCCAGGAAATGTGGGAAGAGCTTTTCTCCATTGAGCAGTATGTGGAAATGGCATTGCAGTTTTCCAGACTGTCTGCGAAAAGTACGGATTTTGTAATTGGTGAAGTTGCGCTGGATAAAGTATTGCGGGAGGCAATTCATAAGTATGCAAGGTTATTTGTGCGAAAGAAGATCAAATTGGAATTAAGTCCGATTGATGCACAGGTGCTTACTGATGAAAAATGGCTGGAATTTGTCATAGAACAGGTTTTATCCAATGCAATCAAATATACTGCCGGTGGAACGATTTCCATTTACCAGAAAATAAATGTGACAGACGAGAAGAAAGAAGTAAAAGAACTTATCATCGAAGATACCGGGATTGGAATTGCACCGGAGGATTTGCCACGAATCTTTGAAAAGGGTTATACCGGATACAATGGACATGCCGACAAGCGTTCTACCGGCATCGGACTGTATCTCTGCCGGAAAATTATGCGCAAGCTGTCCCATGAAATTACGATTGAGTCGGAGATTGGAGTGGGAACGAAGGTACATCTTGAAATACGGTAGGAGGGGAAGCTTCCATTTTTTTTCAAAAGTAAGTTAAAGTTTTCTTAAAACAGTATCTACGGAGCGTGGAATCCGCATAAATTCACCATTTTCTACGTCCCGTGGGTGTACTTAAAAATGAAATTACCAGATAATCAAAGCAGAAAGGAGGAAAGCAGATGGATCAGATAATAATTGGAAAATTTATTGCAGAAGAAAGAAAAAGAAAGGGTTATACCCAGAAGCAGTTATCTGAGAAATTAGGAATTAGTGATAAAACGATTTCTAAGTGGGAATGTGGAAATGGTTTTCCGGAGGTGTCGTTGCTATTACCTTTGTGTGGGGAACTGGATATTACTGTAAATGAGCTTTTATCCGGAGAAAGAGTTTCTGAAGAAGATTATCGTAGAAAGGCGGAAGAAAATATGGTGAATTTAGTAAAAGAAGCACAGGAAAGTAAGAAAAAAATAATTTTATCAGCAATGGTGGCAATGTTAGTAATTGTTGCAGCAACACCATTATTTGTGGTGTCAGGAGCTCTTGTAATGGAAAACTGGTTGAGGATTCTTTTAATTGTGTTAGGTACGGCAGTAATTATAATGGGTATTGCGATTGCCTGCGTTCTTGACCGTGATGCAGGAGCGTATGAATGTCCGGAATGTCATGGCAGATTTGTGCCAGAGATGAAGGATTATATTATGGGACCACATACTATCCGAAAAAGAAAACTGACCTGTCCACGATGTGGTGCACGTAAGTATTGCAGAAAAGTGTTGACAAAATAAGATGGATGCACAGCATGTGAAGTAGAGATAAGTGATATACAAAATTATGTCCTGAAAAATGTAAATATTAGCAAATTTATCACCTGAAAAATGTGGAATATAATTATGGTACAATAAAAAAGCTAGAAAATATAATTTCAATCTTACAAAAATGTAAGAGATAAAGGGAAAATGTAAGCAGAATCCATGGCTGACATTTTCCTTTTTTGCTATGATAATGGAAAAGATGACAGAGCAATAAAGTGAGGAGAAAACAATGGCAATCTTAGAAGTAAATAATCTGAAAAAAGTTTATACAACCCGCCTGGGTGGAAATCAGGTAGAGGCATTAAAAAGTCTTAACTTTTCTGTGGAAGAAGGGGAATATGTAGCAATCATGGGAGAATCCGGTTCCGGAAAGACCACGCTTTTAAACATTCTGGCAGCACTGGATAAGCCGACCGGTGGACAGGTCATATTAAATGGCAAGAACATTGTGGATATCCGGGAAAAAGAGATTTCCGCATTCCGGAGAGAAAATCTTGGATTTGTATTTCAGGACTTTAATCTTTTGGATAATTTTTCATTAAAAGATAATATCGTTCTTCCGCTGGTGTTATCCGGTGTGGATTATAAAGAGATGGAGCGGCGCATAACACCGATTGCGGCGCAGCTTGGAATTCTTGATATTCTTGGAAAATATCCTTATGAAGTATCTGGCGGACAGAAACAGCGTGCGGCGGTAGCAAGAGCCTTGATAATCAAGCCGGAGCTGGTACTGGCAGATGAGCCTACCGGAGCACTGGACTCTAAAGCAACGGAAGATTTATTGACATTATTTAATAAGATTAATGAGCGGGGGCAGACAATTCTTATGGTAACACATAGCACTAAGGCTGCAAGCCATGCAAGAAGAGTATTGTTTATTAAAGATGGGGAAGTATTCCACCAGATTTACCGTGGTAATTTAACCAGTGAGGAATTGTATGCAAAGATTTCAGATACACTGACAATGCTTACGACAGGTGGTGAGAAACATGAATAGGGGGTTATATGGAAAACTGGCAGTAAATAATATAAAGCACAACAGACAGTTTTACCTGCCGTATCTGTTGACCGGGATGCTGACGGTGGCATTCTTTTATACCATGTTGTATCTGAATTACAATCCGGGACTGGACGAACTGCCATTTGGTGCCGTGGATGTAAAGTTTGTGCTGGGACTGGGTGCAGTTATCATTGGATTTTTCTCTGTGATATTTCTGTTTTACACCAACAGCTTTATTATGAAGCGGAGAAAAAAGGAGCTTGGTATTTATAACATTCTTGGAATGGAGAAAAGGCATCTGGCAAAAGTAATTTTTCTGGAGACGTTTTTTTCGGCAGTGGTTGCTATCGGTGGCGGACTTGTTGCAGGAATTGCTTTTAGTAAACTGATGTGTATGTTATTGTACGCCATGATTGGATACCATGCAGAAATTGTTTTTTATGTATCAGAAAGTGGCGTTGTAAGTACCATCCTTTTGTTTGCCGGTATTTTTATGCTGACCTTTATATATAATCTGTTTCAGATACAGCTTGCCAAACCGGTGGAACTGCTGCATGGAAGCAGCCAGGGCGAGCGGGAGCCGAAGACGAAAAAGCTGATGGCAATAGTTGGAATTGTAACACTTGCAGCAGGCTACTATATGGCAATTACAGTAGATAATCCGGTAACTGCAGTGCTTCTGTTCTTTGTAGCGGTAATACTTGTAATTATCGGAACCTATTTTATATTTATGGCAGGCAGCATTGCAGTGCTTAAGTTCTTAAGAAAGAGAAAAAGTTATTATTATAAAAAGAAACATTTTGTGGCAGTCTCTGGTCTTATTTACCGGATGAAACAGAATGCAGCAGGACTGGCAAGCATCTGTATTTTATCCACGATGGTACTGGTGGTAATTTCTTCAACGGTAAGTATGTATGCCGGACTGGATGATGAACTGGCAACCCGTTATCAGGGAGATATCGGAGTATCCATTATCAGTGAAAATCCGATTACAGAAGGTGATACGTTGCGGGAGTTAGTGAACCGCAGTATAAAAGAAGAACAGGGCATGATGACGCTGACATTTTCCTGCATATCAGAAGATGGAAATCTTGTAATTCGAAAACATGATGATGAGGGCGATTATAGTTCTGATATTATTATGCTCCGCATGATTACAAGGGAAGATTATGAGGAAGCTTATAATGTAAGGGTTCCGGAGCTTTCGGATCACGAAGTGGTGTTGGTAACCAGTGATGGCTATGATAAAGATACGATTACGGTTGGAGATTATACTTATCCTATTTTACAGAAACAGCATTTTTCTTCTGAAAATGGACATTGGATGGATAATCAGGTCTATTATATGGTAGTAAACAGCGTAGAAGATATGGCACCGTTGTATGAAGCACAGAAAGAAATTTATGGGAAAAATGCCAGCAGCTATTATTATTCTCTGTATATCGACATCGATGGAAACAAGGAAGAAAAAATTGCCTGTGGAAATGCAGTATCTGCGGCAATTGGTGCATCCGGAATGGAGGAAGGGCATGACGGTAAATATTATATTATGATAGAAAACAGGGCAGAAAATGAAGATTCCTTCCGGCAGATGTATGGTGGCTTTCTGTTCCTTGGCATTTTCCTTGGAATCCTGTTTTTGATGATTACCGTACTTATTATTTTTTATAAGCAGATTTCGGAAGGATATGAGGATAAAGAGCGCTTTGCCATTATGGAAAAAGTAGGAATGAGCAATGAAGAGGTAAAGAAAACAATCAGTGCACAGATCCGGATGGTATTTTTACTACCGATTGTTACCGCTGCGCTACATGTGCTGGCAGCGTTTCCAATGATCCGGATGATACTGGCAGTGATGAATCTGAATAATGGAAGACTGTTTGCGTACTGTCTCCTTGGTACGATTGCTGTATTTACAGTTATTTATCTGCTGGTATACAAGATGACCTCAAGAACCTATTATCGAATTGTTGGGCATCAGATTGGGTAGAGACTCTAATAATATCAAATAACCGTAAGAACCTGCTGCCGGCAGTTCCTTACGGTTGTCTGGCAAAGAAGAGAAAGTTCCCGCTGCACTATGGCGTCATAGGAGCTTCTTCCGAGGTGTGTATTTAGCAATTGTTTTTAAAAGAAGTTCTGTATCCAGCGGTTTGGTGAGATGTTCATTCATTCCGGCAGAAAAAGTCTTCTGCCGGTCTTCTGCAAAAGCATTGGCAGTCATGGCAAGAATCGGAATGGTTGCGGCATCTGCACGGTCCAGGGAACGGATGGCTTTCGTAGCCTGGTAGCCATCCATAACTGGCATCATGACATCCATCAGAATCAGATCGTATTCCTGCGGAGAGGAGGCTTCAAATAAGGTCAGGGCTTCCTTTCCATTGTGGGCTTCAGTAACCGTTGCACCAGCATCCGTCAGAATAAATTCCGCAATCTCAAGATTAAGAGAATTATCTTCTGCCAGAAGAATATGATAGCCGGAAAGAGAGATTTCTTCATCGGAAGTTTCCGCTTCAGAAGTGGAAGCGGCATTATGGTCGATACAAAAAGGAATCGTAATCCGGTAAGTGGTGCCAATATCCTTTTCGCTGGAAAAATCAATGGTTCCGCCCATTTTATCCAAAAGATTCTTTACAATTGCCATGCCAAGTCCGGTACCGTTGTAAGTAGAACGGGCATTATGGTTTTCCTGAGTAAAAGGTTCAAATAAATGCTCCTGAAATTCTTTGCTCATGCCGATTCCGGTATCAGAGCAGGTAAATTCAATCCAGGCAGTATCTTCCGTGAAACGTACTTCATGACAACTTAGAATGACTTTTCCATTTTCCTTATTATATTTTACTGCATTGCTTACAATATTCATAAGAAGCCGCTTGATATGAATAGGACTTCCGATGAGACAGGGATGCTGGACAGAAGGAACTCCGGAAATAATTTCGATGCCACGTTCCGCAGCCTGCTTTTCTATGATGGTGGTGATATCATTGACCAGGTGTAGAACATGGAATGGGCGGGATTCTAAGACAATTTCGCCGGATTCCAGTTTCCCCATATCAAGAACTTCATTTACAAGTTCTAAGAGCAGACCAGAAGCCTCTCGGATTTTCCCGAGACATTCCTGCTGCTTGACAGGGTTATCTTTATAATGTCCGGCAATTTCCACCATACCACGGATTCCGTTAATCGGCGTCCGGATATCGTGACTCATCCGCTGCAAAAATTCAGTCTTGGCAAGGTTGGCACTTTCTGCTTTTTTGGCAGCCTCCTTTAGTGATTCCTGATAGAGTTTATCCTTCTTCAACTGGGCTTTCTGGTAGCTCTGGTCAGTCCTCCAGCGCAGCATCTGGAAAATCAGAAGAAGGCAGATATAACCAAACATATAATAAAATACTTTTCGCGGAGTCGTTTCAAAAACTGCATGCTCAGGCAGATAGACGTAGATATAATAATTCTGTCCCTGATCTAACATACCAAAGACATGCTTTGGTGAGGAGACTGTATTATGAACATGAACCATCTGTCCACTTACCGCTTTTTTGTTTATATTCTGTAGTACTTCAATATCATTAATATCTGTTCCTTCGAGTTTTTCTTCATTTGAGGCAATCACTTTATCACCACTGGTAATGACAATGGTGCTGTTACGGCTGATACTGTAGCCGGACAGCAAATTCTGAAAAGAGATACTGTAACTTTCAATATAATCAAGTGGTGTATGGTAATAAGTTACAATAATACCAGAGGTATCGGTACGTCCTACCGCTGCCAGGTCGATATAAGAGCCATCTTCACAGTTGATTCTGGAAGAGTATGTTTTTTCCGGATGTATGGCAACATCCAGAAGAACTTCTTTTTCCAGCGTATCGGTTAGGCCGGCACTGCCAATGGAATCAGTACAATATTCAGAGGTTACAGTTCCGGTTTCATCCAGAAAAATAATGCCGGTAATATAAAACTCTTTTGTAAATTCTTCCATGGAAGCTTTTTCCATGGATGTTGTGCCATGCAGACAGTTATCCGTAGAAATATTGTGGGCAGCCTGCTGACAGCATTCAATAATACGCATCAGGCTCTTGGTTTCGGAGGCTAAATTTAAATTGCTGTAGGTGGAGCATTGTTTCTTCAAATAATTAACCGTATCTGCAAGGTGTTCTTCTGTGGATTCGATATCATCGTTTGCGGAAGTAAAAAATACCAGAAGGAAGAACAGGATGCCAAGAAATATTGAAAAAGGCCAGAAAAAACGCAGTCTAAAGGGTTTGTTCTTATTTGACTTCATAATTTTCTACCTCCAGATAAGTACTTGGATGTGCTAAGTATTTTCCGATGATTTTCTCAGAGGTTCCATCTTTTTGCATTTCCTCTAAAGTATCAGACAGTTTTTCGTTAAGCCCGCTGGTATCATCAAGAGAGAAAGCCACACCCAGTCCGACAGTAAGAAGCGGTTTATCCAGAATGCGGTATTCCACATGATAATCAGACATATATTGTAAAATAGAAGTTTCATGGGCAGCAACCGCATCCACATAACCTTTGCTTAACATTGGGTAAATCAGCTCACGATTCTGCATGGCGAAAAGCCCGTTAATTTTTGGAATGTCGGGGTCGGTCTGGTTGAGAAAAATATCTTCCGGTTTCGTGGTAGCCTGAACGGCAATGTTTTTACCGGCAAGATCCTGCAGGGTGTAAATATTGCTGTCCGGACTGACTGCAACCACCTGCTGGCTGATCATATAAGGTCCCGCCCATTTGTATTCATCCATTCGTCCGTCCATGCTAAAGCAGCCCCATGCACAGTCGATACTGCCATCCTGCAGAAGAGCTTTTTTATTTTCCCAGTCGATGGTGACAAATTCAGCCTGATAGCCCATTCTGTGGAAGGCTTCCGTGGCAAGTTCCACATCAATGCCGGTTGGTCTGCCGTCTGTTCCGCTATAATTAAAAGGCGGATAATTGTCGCTGCCGATTACAATAGTTGGCAGCGAATTTTCCTGTTTTGTGGAAAGAGTATTTTCCGCTTTTCTGCAGCTACATAATAAAAATGTAAAAATACAGAGAACAGCCAATAGCTGTTGTAGTTTTTTCGAACCATTCATATAATAGAGTCACCCCTGAAAAAAATTCTTTTTACTGTGTTACTATTATAAAGTAAGAAAGGCGCAGATACAACAGATTACAACAGATTGCAATAGAAAATCACTTGAACTTTCGACAAAAAAATTGTATATTTGATATAGAAATGCAAATTTTTATCTGAAAAGTTTAAACAAGTAGAAATGCTAAGGGATATGTTAGAGAAGAGGGAAATTAGGATGAAAGAAGTTACAAAACAGGCAGAGGAAACACAGATTAGCCATAAAACACTGAGACTGATGATCGGAACACTCTGTTCTGTCATCGGAACGCTGCTAGCCCTTTATGTGGGAGGCTGGCTTATGTTATGTAAACCAATACAGGGGGTGGTTTCTGCATACTTTGCAGGAAATCTTACAATTGGAATCATCGCACTGGCGGTATTCAAGTGTCTGCTGTCCGTAACAGTGGCGGGAGCCATCTGGTGTGGTGGATATATTGCTAAGTGCAAGTTTATTGGACATGAAGATTATTAATGAGCAGATTCGAAAAGGATAGGAATGAAAAGGCATGACGGATTAACGTCATGCCTTTTTGACGTTTAATTGAAATGCAAATTTGTATCTGATTTATATATAAAGAATTGCATTAAATTTAAATCCCCTCGAACCGTCCGGAAGCCCCACAAGGAAGTGTAAGTCCGTTGGAACTGACCGGAAGACCGATTTCGTCGGCTGTGACTTTGCCAGGGAAACGTTTTAGTTCTGTTCCGATAAGGTAAGAGAGGACAGCTGGCTGTAAGCCGGTAGTATAGGAATTAATCAGGAAGAACAAAGGTCTGTTCACCAGAAGCTGTGCACAGAGTTTGACCAGCGGATGGATAGATTCTTCGATTTTCCAGATTTCTCCTTTCGGACCTCTGCCATAGGATGGAGGGTCCATAATGATGGCATCGTAGTGGTTGCCACGGCGGATTTCACGTTCCACGAATTTGACACAGTCATCTACAATCCAGCGGATTGGTGCATCTGCAAGACCGGAAGAAGCAGCATTTTCCTTGGCCCAGGTAACCATACCTTTGGAAGCGTCTACATGGGTAACGGATGCACCTGCTGCTGCGGCAGCAATCGTAGCACCACCGGTATAGGCAAAAAGATTTAAGACTTTAACTGGTCTTCCTGCTTTTTTAATAAGTTCAGAGAACCAGTCCCAGTTAGCAGCCTGCTCCGGGAAAAGACCTGTGTGCTTGAAACTGAAAGGCTTTAACTGGAAAGTAAGGTTACGGTAGTGGATACTCCACTGCTGTGGCAGGTCAAAGAATTCCCATTCGCCGCCGCCCTTTTTACTGCGGTGATAGTGGGCGTTCATTTTATGCCAGCCTTTTTCTTTGCGTGGTGTATCCCAGATAACCTGTGGGTCTGGACGTACCAGGATATAGTCACCCCAACGCTCTAATTTCTCACCTTTTGAACAGTCTATTACTTCATAATCTTTCCAGTTATTTGCAAGCCACATAGCATTTCCTCCAATATTTTCTGGTATCAAATATTTTCTGTTTTGTCTTAAGACATCTGCATCTTATTATATAAGGGGGAAAATGTTCCGTCAACTTATTCCTGTTTAAAAATCACAGGCAGTTGTGAAAAGGGAATAGATTACCGCAATCGTATTTCACTGATTCACAGGGGATTTTCTTTATCCGATATGAAATGCCAACAGTTCTTAGAATGCGTGTTTTTCTTGCTGATAAACTGTCTTTCCGGTTGCTTTGACTGAATAGCTGTACTGTCCGTCGAGAACAGATGCCGCATAAAGCCTGCAAGGGGCACAGGGAATTTCGGCATAATTATACTTTCTTCTGGCAACCGGCACAAATTCACGTCCATGTTCAAATGTGCCTCGCTGGTACATCCCTGTACCAGCGTTGCATGTTGCCAGACGAAATTCCAAGTGCCCCTAACAGCCCTTATCAGGCATCTGTACTTCGGTGGACAGTGCAGTTATTCTGACAAACATTGGAAAGACTGTTTTAATCATCTAAAGAAAAACATGCATTTTAGAACTGTGGTATTTCGTAGCGAAAGAAAATCCCCTGCGAATCAGTGAAATATGATTCGGGTAAAAGTTCTATCTTTTTCACAACTGCCTGTGAAAATCAGCAGAGAATAAGTGAAAGAATAAAGAGGACTCCAAGAAAAATCACATTGTAGAGGGTGAAAATCCCAAGAAACCGCCTTGTATCGCTTCCATTACTATTGGCATAGAATTTAAAGGAAATAAGGCTTGCCAGGGAAGCAATAAGAGTACCAAGGCCGCCGAGATTTACCCCAATCAGCAGGGCAGAATAATCATCGGTGAAGCCGGAAAGCAGGATGGCAGCAGGCACGTTACTGATAATCTGGCTGGCACCAATACCCATCAGAACTTCATGGTGGACCAAAAGCTTTGAAATCAGTTCGTGTACTAGGGAAATCTGCTTCATATTTCCGATAAAGATGAAGAAGCAAAGAAAGGTAAGCAGCAGGAAATAATCCACATCTTTTAACACATGATAATCAAGAATAAGAAAACCAAAGAAAACGATAAGCAGCATTATCTGAAATGGCAGAATGTGCAGTACCGTCAGAAGGCATATCAGAAAAAGAATGCAATAAGCGGCAAACAGAATCCGGGGATTCCTGTGACTGCGGGAAGAGGCTGGCTTATCAGTGGAACAGGCGGAAGATTCCGTTTGGACTGTAGAAAAATTGCCTGCCTGGAAAGAGACTTTTGGAAGAATCAGAAGAAAAAGGATAAGCAGTAATCCAGACACAGCAGAATAAGGCAGCATAATCCGGATAAAATCCCATAGAGACAGACCGGAAATTGTATACAGATAGAGATTCTGCGGATTGCCAAGGGGAGTCAGCATACTGCCGAGATTGGCAGCAATCGTTTCTAAGACAATAACCGGAATCAATGCCTGTCGCTGGTCAGCCATCGACAGCACCAGAATTGTAAAAGGCACAAAAGTGATCAGGGCAACATCGTTGGTGATCAGCATACTGAAAAAGAAGCAGAGAAAGATAAAAAGGGCTGCCAGTGTCCGCAGGGAATGTACCTTATGAAGGAGCAGGGTTCCAAGTCTGGTAAAGACGCCAATCGAAGAAAAACCCCTTACCACAGCCATCAGGGAGAATAAAAGAGCCAGTACCCGGAAATCAATATAAGAAAAGTAATTTACGGATGGTGGAATAAAAAACATGGATACAACTGCCAGCAGGAAAGCAATGCAGCAGACGGTTTCTTTTTTGAAAAAATCTTTTACTTTTGTAAACATACAGGTCTCCTTCTATGAAATCATATCTTAGGCAGTTGCGAAAGATAATAACATTTTGCTAATAATTTCTTCGCTATGTAAACTATCTTATGTCAAAGCAACGGAAAGACTGCTTGCAGACAAGCAAAACATAATATTAAGAACTACTGGTATTTCGACGCACATAAACACACCTACTTCAAATAGCAAAGAAATTTCTGTTAAAATGTTATTCTTTCGCAACAACCTAAATCATTTCCCGCGGGGATTTCCCAAACTGCTTCTTATAGGCACGAAGAAAAGTAGAATAATTGTGAAAGCCACAGGCAAAGCAGGCATCAGTTACTGCAGTGCCGGAGCTGATTAAATCCCTGGCAAAGAGAAGCCGTTTCGTGGAAAGATAATTTCCGATGGTATACCCGGTCTGCTCTTTAAAAGAGTGCATCAGATAATAGCGGCTGGTAAAAAAGTGCTCTGCTAAAGAATCCACCGTAATATCTTCTGTCAGATGTTCATTCATATAGGTAAGAACCGACAGAATCTTTTCGTTTGCCTGAAAGGAATCTTCATATTGCAGGGTGCCGGATAAGGCAGCCCGGTTTAAGTGAATCATAAATTCTAAGAAAAGCGTATTCTGGTAAATCTCATTGGCAAAGCTGTCTTCGGAAAAAGAGTGGACAAGCTCTGTCATGGTATCTAAGAGCCGCCGTTCCTTCATGCCGGATAAATGCAGGACATTGGACGGCATGGCAGCGTCCGGAAGAAAGCACTGGTTTAAGAAAATAGTCTTATCGGATGATGTAACTGCAAAATCCGGAGAGACATAAATAATCATCCGCTCGTAGGGGGTGGTATCATGAATGACCGGGCGGTGGACTTCACCGGCACGGACAAGAACCAGATCCCCCGGGGTAAGCTGGTAGGATTTTCCTTCAATACAATAGGTGACATTGCCGCTTAGGAAAAAGAGCAGTTTGTGAAAATCGTGATAATGAAAGTCGTAGGCAGACATTTCGTGGTCAGTCAGGTGAAATATCTTAAAATCATGATGAAGATATCCGGTTTTCTCATATTTTTTCATAAAAATCACATCCTATATACAAAGTCAATCTAGGAACAGTATAAAGCACGATTTGCAATAAGGAAAGCATTATTTTACTATCAATTTCAATAAAATGTTGGTATAATGATTAATATATGAAAAAGGACAAGTGCGTCAATAGACGGTTGTCCTGTTAGAAACGAAAATATCTGGTGGGTAATTAAGACGAAGAAAGGCGGTAACAATATGAAAAACTTCAGCAACTATACCGATTACAGTGCAAAAGAGGATTTACATTTTGAATCCAAGGCAGTACATGGAGCATTAGGAACGGAACCATTAACCGGCGCAGTCAGCATGCCAATCTTTCAGGCAGCAACCTTCCGTCATCCGGAATTAGGACAGACAACAGGATTTGCCTATAGCCGTCTTGAGAATCCGACCAGACAGGAATTAGAGCGTACCATGGCAATTTTAGAGGGCGGTATCCAGGGATTTGCATTTTCTTCCGGACAGGCTGCGAATATGGCAGTATTTTCCTTATTAAATCCGGGCGAGCATGTAATTCTTTCCGATGATATTTATGGTGGAACCTTCCGTATCATTGGAGATGTATTTGGAAAATATGGAATCGAGCATACTTATGTAGATATGTCTGAATTAGACGAAGTAAAGGCAGCTATTCGACCGAATACAAAAATGTTCTTCGTTGAGACACCGACCAATCCGATGATGAAGGTGGCAGACATTCATGCCATTTCTGAAATCGCAAAATCCATCGGAGCATTAACCGTTGTAGATAATACATTTTTAACACCATATTTCCAGAAACCGCTGCAGTTGGGAGCTGACATCGTAACCCACAGTTCAACAAAATATCTGGGGGGACACAATGACACCATTTCCGGAATCGTAGTGGTAAAGGATAACAAAGAAATCGCAGATAAGATTCACATCCATATCAAATCCCATGGAAGCCAGCTGGCACCGTTAGACAGCTGGCTGGTATTAAGGGGAATCAAGACCCTTGCAGTCCGTATGGACCGTCACAATGAGAATGCCAGGAAGGTAGCAGAGTGGCTTCGTACACAGCCGAAGGTAAAGAAAGTATATTATGTTGGTTTTGAAGACCATAAGGATTACGAAGTAACCTGCCGTCAGACCACAGGATTTGGCGGAATGATTTCCTTTACCGTAGACAGCTATGAGACCGTTAAGAAGATTCTTAAAAATGTAGATATGATTATGTTTGCAGAGAGTCTTGGCGGAACAGAGACCTTAATCACATATCCGACCACACAGACTCATGAGGATACACCGCTTGATGTAAAAGAGAAGCTTGGTATTACAGACTGTTTCCTTCGTATGTCAGTAGGAATTGAAAATGTGGATGATATCATTGCAGATTTAGACCGGGCAATGAATGCTTAAGAAAAATAAAGGAAAGAGAAAGCAAGGAGAAAATAAATGAAATTTACAAAGATGCAGGCATTTGGAAACGATTATGTATATATCGATGCCATTCATCAGCATCTTGACAATCTGCCGGAGCTTGCGAGATTCGTAAGTGACCGGCATTTTGCCATTGGTTCTGACGGAATGGTATTGATTTGCCCGTCCGGGAAAGGGGATTTCCGGATGCGGATGTTTAACCCGGATGGAACAGAAGGCGAGATGTGTGGAAATGCATTGCGCAGCGTTGGAAAATATGTATATGACCACAGACTGACGGATAAGACGGACCTTGTAATTGAAACCTTAGGAGGCATGCAGCATCTGAACTTGACTGTGACGGACGGCCTGGTAAGTAATATCAGAGCAGATATCGGAGCACCGAGAATGTCTGCGAAAGTGATTCCGGTCAATACAAAGCTGGATGAATTTGTAGAGCAGCCGGTACAGGTACTGGATAAGACCTTCCACATTACTGCGGTATCCTGGGGCAACCCGCATTGTGCCATGTATGTAGACAGTGTGGCAGACCTTGATGTGGAAAAATACGGAAAAACCATTGAGCATATGACAGAGCTTTTTACCAATAAGACCAATGTAACCTTTGTGGAATTTGTACGCAGGGATTATGTGAAAATCCGGGAATGGGAAAGAGGAACCGGAGAGACTATCGGATGCGGAACCGGATGCTGTACTGCAGTGGTAGCCGGCGTATTAACCGGACGCTTAGACCGGAAAGTAACGGTAGAGCAGATTGGCGGACCGCTCTATATTGAATGGGAGGAAGAAAGTGGACATATGTTTATGACCGGACCTTCCCATACGGTATTTGAATCGGAAATTGATGCAAGCCACATTATCGGAACAGCGGAATAATACATTAGGAGAGAAGTATGAAATTAGCAGAAATATGTGAAGAATTGACCTATACCTGTCTGCAGGGAGAGATGGAGAAAGAAATCAGCGATATTATCTATGATTCGAGAAAAGTAGAAAAAGACACCGTATTTGTCTGCATGGTGGGTGCAGTTGTAGATGGACATGATTTTATAGAAGATGCAGCAAAAAAAGGAGCAAAAGCCTTTGTAGTAGAGCATGAAGTGAAAGCTGATATTCCGGCAGACTGTACTGTACTTCAGGTAGAGGATGCCCGCTATGCCCTGGCAATTATGTCGGCTGCTTTCTTTGGACACCCGGACAGAGAGCTTACCACCATTGGACTGACCGGAACAAAAGGAAAGACCACTACTACTTATATGATAAAGAGCGTTTTAGAAGAAGCCGGTAAGAAAGTCGGACTGATTGGAACCATCGGTGCCCTGATCGGCGAGGAGAAGCTTCCGGCAAAGAATACCACACCGGAATCTTATGAATTACATAAGATGTTCCGTGCCATGGTAGATGCCGGCTGTGAATATGTAGTAATGGAAGTATCCTCCCAGGGACTTAAGATGCACCGCGTGGCAGGAATTGTATTTGATTATGGAATCTTTACCAACTTATCACCGGATCATATCGGACCAAATGAGCATGCCAGCTTTGAAGAATATCAGGAATGCAAGAGTCTCTTATTCCGTCAGTGCAAAGAGGGAATTGTAAATGCAGATGATGAGCACGTAGCTGGAATAATCAAAAATCATACCTGTAAGCTTCATACCTTCTCCTGTAAGAAAGACGCAGACCTGATGGCGGGAGCTGTTGGATATCTGGATGAAGAGGGACAGATTGGAATGCATTTTACCACTACCGGCTGTATGAATGTTTATGCAGTAGTTCATATTCCGGGAAGCTTTTCAGTATACAATTCACTGGTAACCATGCTGACCTGTCATCTGGCAGGAATTTCCGATGAGGCAATTTTACGTGGACTGGATAAAGTAAAAGTCAGAGGCCGTGTGGAATTAGTTCCGGTTTCCAAAGATTTTGCGGTAATTATTGATTATGCCCACAATGAAGTCAGCACAAGAAGTGTGCTTACCACATTAAAAGAGTATCATCCGAAGCGTTTAATCTGTGTCTATGGTGGCGGTGGAAACCGTTCCAAGCTGCGCCGTTATGACATGGGGGAAGTGACAGGAGAACTGGCAGATTTAAGTGTGTTGACCTGTGATAACCCAAGAGATGAAGAAATCCGCGACATTAACAACGATATTAAGATTGGCCTTGCAAAGAGCAACGGAAAATATATCGAAATCGATGACCGCAAGGCAGCCATCAAATATTGTATCGAAAATGCCAGAAAGGGTGATATGATAGTACTACTTGGAAAAGGTCATGAAGATTATCAGGAAATCAAAGGTGTAAAATATCATTTTGATGAAAGAGAAGCCATTGCCGAAATCAAAAAAGAGTTAAATTTATAATTCACATATGTGAATTATACTGAAATATAAGAATTGCAATAAGTAACCGGAGTCATTGACTTATAATTATGCCACCCTTATAATAAAGATTATGTATCAGCAAAACAGGTGAAAGCCTGTGACGCAAAGCTATAGGGTCTTTGAAATGACAGCCAGTTGCAAGAAGGAAGCATCCGTGCATTGGCGGAAGCTTCCTTTTTTCGGTTATGCGGGAAATGCGCAAAGTGTGTTTCCTGTAGCCGTATGCAGGTAACGAGGGAAAGGAAACAAATATGCAGAAGTTTGATTATGAAGTATACACAGGAAATGATTTAGGAGCGGTATACTCACCGAAAATGACAAGATTTAAGGTCTGGGCACCAGAGGCAGAATCCGTGAAGCTGAACCTTTATAAACAGGGCGAAGGAGATAATCTCATAGAACAGCATATTATGAAGAAGTCAGCAAACGGTACTTACGTTTTTGAAAAACAGGGAGATTGTAATGGAATCTACTATACCTATACAGTAGTAAATCACAGGGAAGAGCAGGAGGCAGTAGATCCGTATACAAAAGCTGCTGGGGTAAACGGGCAGCGCGGTATGGTTATCAATCTGGCAAAGACAAACCCACAGGGCTTTGAACTGGATGGGTACCGGAATCCGGAGCATATCACAGATGCCATTGTCTATGAAGGCAGTGTCAGAGATTTTACGATGGATGAATCCAGCGGCGTATTTCATAATGGAAAGTTCTTAGGCCTGACGGAAGCCAATACTACAAATCATTTTGGAGAAGCAACGGCACTTGATTATATCAGTGGCCTTGGTGTGACACATGTACAGATTCTTCCGGCATTTGATTTTGAGACCGTAGATGAGAAAAATCAGAAAGCACAGTATAACTGGGGATATGATCCGGATAATTATAATGTTCCGGAAGGTTCTTATGCAGTCAGCCCATATGATGGAACAGTGCGGATTCAGGAAATGAAACAGATGGTGCTGGCATTGCACAGCAGAGGAATCGGAGTGATTATGGATGTGGTCTTTAATCATACCTATCGAAGGGATGATTCCAACCTTCAGAAGATTGTGCCGGGCTATTATTATAGAAGTGATGAGACCGGATATACTGACGGATCCGGCTGTGGCAATGAAGTGGCCAGTGACCGTCCGATGGTGCAGAAATTAATCGTAGATTCCCTGATTTACTGGGCAAAGGAATATCATATCGATGGATTCCGCTTTGATTTGATGGGAGTTCTGGATATTGATACAATGAATGTTATTGCAGAGCGTTTAAAAGAAATCCGTCCGGATATTTATCTTTATGGGGAAGGCTGGAACGGTGGCCCATCTTCTCTGGCAGAGGAGAAACGTGCATTTAAAGCCAGTGCGAAAAAGATGCCGGGAATCGGCATGTTCAATGATGACATCCGTGATACCATAAAAGGAAGCGTATTCTATGATGATCATCTGGGCTTCGTTAATGGCGGCACCCATCTGGAAAATGCATTGCGCTATGGCATTACAGGAGCAGTCGCACATCCACAGGTAGATTATGATGCCTATGGCAGTAAGCCGTGGGCGAAAGAGCCGGGACAGAGTATTAATTATGTCTCCTGTCATGATAACTATACCCTGTGGGATAAATTATCCGTCTCCTGCCCGGAGGCATCGGAAGAAAAGAAGAAAGCCATGAACCGGTTGTGCGCAGCCATTGTATTTACTTCCCAGGGTGTGCCTTTTATCCAGGCAGGTGAAGAATTCCTCCGCAGCAAACCGCTGCCGGAGAAAAAAGGTTTTGCAGAAAACAGCTATAATATGCCGGATGCGGTAAACAGCATCAAGTGGGATAATATACATGAATATCCGGATATGATAGCATACTATAAGGGCTTGATGGCACTGCGGAAAGCCCATCCGGTATTCCGTATGCAGAGTGAAGCGGAAATGACACAGAATCTCTGCTTCTTATTAGATACACCGGAAAATGTTGTGGCATATCTTTTAAAGGGAAAAGGTGCAGATGATACACCAGAAAACATTTTGGTAATATTCAACGGAAATGATGAAGAGATTTTGTATAATTTGCCGGAAGGAAAATGGAAAATTCTGGTGGATGACAAAACGGCAGGTGCAGACGGCAAAAAAATTATTTCCGAAAAGGCCGATGTAGAGCCGCTTTCCGCTCTTGTATTAGAAAAAGAATAAACAATTTGGCACAATACCTTGAAAAGATAATTTAATCTGATACAATATATAGTATACGCGTTGAAAATGAATTATTTTGAATAGGGGTGCGAATATGAAAATCATTAAGAGAAGCGGGACGGAAGTTATATTTGATAAAGAGAAGATTTTAGCGGCTGTGTGTAAAGCCAATGAAAGTGTGGTAGACAGCGAGCGTATGACAGAGGCACAGATTAATGCCATTGGTGAAAATGTGGAGAAGGCATGTAATACCATGAACCGTGCATTAACCGTAGAAGAGATTCAGGATCTGGTGGAGAACCTGATTATGAATCAGCGTGCGTATACGGTAGCCAGAAATTATATCACTTACCGCTATAAACGTGCTCTGGTAAGGAAGACCAATTCTACCGACGACCAGATTCTGACGCTGCTTGCCTGCAAGAATGAGGAAGTAAAGCAGGAAAACAGCAACAAAAATCCAACTGTAAGCAGTGTGCAGCGTGATTATATGGCAGGAGAAGTCAGCAAGGATATTACCAAGCGCTTCCTGCTGCCACAGGATATTGTAGAAGCCCATGAGCAGGGAATTATACATTTCCACGATTCCGATTATTTTGCACAGCATATGCATAACTGCTGTCTGGTTAATTTGGAGGATATGCTGCAGAATGGTACGGTAATCAGTGAGACCATGATTGATAAGCCAAAGAGCTTTGAGACTGCCTGCAATATTGCAACCCAGAGCATTGCCCAGATTGCAAGTTCCCAGTATGGGGGACAGAGTATTTCGCTGGCACATTTAGCACCATTTGTCAATGTGAGCCGTCAGAAATTCCGTCGTCAGGTAGCAGCGGAATTTGAAGCGGCAGGACTGGAATTAATAGAAGAACAGATTAATAAAGTAGCAGAGATTCGTGTAAAAGACGAAATCAAGCGCGGCGTCCAGATGATTCAGTATCAGGTTATCACACTGATGACCACCAATGGACAGGCTCCGTTTGTAACAGTTTTTATGTATATTGATGAAGTGCCGGAGGGACAGGTAAGAGACGACCTGGCAGCTATCATTGAAGAAGTCTTGAAGCAGAGAATTCTTGGTGTGAAAAATGAGCAGGGCATCTACATTACACCGGCATTTCCAAAACTGATTTATGTGCTGGAAGAGGATAATGTTGAGCCGGATTCCAAGTACTATTATCTGACAGAACTGGCTGCAAAATGTACCGCAAAGCGTCTTGTACCGGATTATATTTCAGAAAAAATCATGAAACAGCTGAAAGAGGGCAACTGCTATCCATGTATGGGCTGCCGTTCTTTCTTAAGCGTATACAAGGATGAAGAAGGAAAGCCGAAATATTACGGACGATTCAATCAGGGTGTCGTAACACTGAATCTGGTGGATATTGCATGTTCCTCCGGCGGAGATATGACCCGTTTCTGGGAAATTTTTGATGAGCGTCTGGAATTATGCTATCGTGCGTTGATGGCAAGACATAACCGTCTGAAGGGAACGCCTTCTGATGTGGCGCCGATTCTCTGGCAGTATGGTGCACTGGCCCGTCTTAAGAAGGGCGAGACCATAGACAAGCTTTTATATGGCGGCTATTCCACTATTTCTTTAGGCTATGCAGGATTGTGTGAATGTACCCGTTATATGACTGGTAAATCCCATACTAATCCGGAAGCAACACCATTTGCACTGGCAGTGATGCAGCATTTAAATGATGCCTGCGATAAGTGGAAGACAGAGACAAATATTGCTTTCAGTGTATATGGGACACCGCTTGAGTCTACGACCTATAAATTTGCAAAATGTTTACAGAAGCGTTTCGGAATTATTCCGGGCGTTACGGATAAGAGTTATATTACTAACAGCTATCATGTCCATGTAACAGAGCACATTGACGCATTCAAGAAGCTTGGTTTTGAAGCAAAGTTCCAGGAGCTTTCCCCGGGCGGCGCAATCAGCTATGTGGAAGTGCCGGATATGCAGGATAATATTGAGGCGGTACTGTCTGTCATCCGTTATATTTATGACCATATTATGTATGCAGAACTGAATACCAAGAGTGATTATTGTATGGAATGTGGTTACAATGGCGAGATTAAAATTGTGACAGACAAATACGGCAAGCTGGTGTGGGAATGCCCAAGCTGCGGTAACCGTGACCAGGATAAGATGAATGTGGCAAGACGTACCTGTGGTTATATCGGAACCCAGTTCTGGAATCAGGGAAGAACCCAGGAAATCAAAGACCGTGTGTTACATTTGTAAAGAAAATTTAGAAAAAGAAAAAGGAGTACGTTAAAGTTGGCTCCATAAAAATACCCCGGAAACAGAAAGATTCATTCTTTGGAAGAAGGAATCATCTGCTTCCGGGGTTTCATTTTAGCAAACATTTCAATTATGCGACAGATTTTCTATACTGCACTTTTTCGAAATAACTTCCTGCGCAGCAGGTAATAGGCAAGGAGCATCATGCTTCCGGTCAGCACCCAGGAAATCGGATAGATAATCATAACTACCCAGAACTCATGGAAATACCGGCAGACGGTAGATACCCAGATGAGCCGCAGGACACAGGAACCGAAAACGGTAATCAGTGCAGGCGACAGGGAATGTCCCAGTCCACGCATGGCGCCTCCGCTGATTTCATAGGTAGAAGTCAAAAGCTCTAAGGTTGTTGCAATTAACAGACGCTGGACGGCAAAGGTAAGTACCTCCGGGTCGTTGCTGTAAAGGTGCAGGAAGAAGCCCCGTCCTAAGATGAAGACGCTGGAAAGGAGTCCACAGAAGAAAAGGGAAAATATCATATTTAAGCGGAATACCTTTTTGCAGCGGTCATATTCACCGGCACCGTAATTCTGGCTGGTGAAAGTAACAGTAGTCTGGGCAAAAGCATTTACCACAAAATAGGAAAAATATTCAAAGTTTAACGCTGCGGCAGAACCGGCGACAGCATCAGAGCCGAAGCTGTTAATGGTACTCTGGATGCAGACATTGGCAATAGAAAAGACCATACCCTGCAATCCGGCAGGAACACCGATGACAAGAATCTTCTTTAATTCATGCCAGGAGATGGCAAGTGCCTTTGGCTCTAAACGAATCGGATTATCCTCATGCAGCAGGATGTAAATCAGGATTCCGGAGCTTACAATATTCGAAACCACGGTAGCTATAGCAACACCGGATACACCAAGGTGGAAGACAATGACCAGAATAAGATTCAGCCCGGTATTGATAACACCGGCTGCAATCAGTGCATAAAGCGGTCGTCTGCTGTCTCCGGTACTCCGGAGAATCGAGGAGCAGAAGTCATATAACAGAATAAATGGCATGCCAAGGAAGTAAATCCGAAGGTATAAGACTGCAAGGTCAATGACATCATCCGGTGTGCCCATCAGAACCAGAACCGGTCTTGCAATAAATTGTCCCAAAACCAGCAGGAAAATGCCGCCTGCCAAAGCTACAACAATGGCAGTATGAATGGCAGCTTTGATATTCTTGTGGACACCCTGACCGATATATCGGGAAATAATAACATTCGAACCCAGTGAGATACCGATAAAAAGGTTAATCATCAAAGCAATCAGGGAACTGTTACTTCCCACGGCAGCTAAAGCCTGGCTGCTGGCAAAGTTGCCGACAACAGCGGTATCAACAGAGTTAAAAAGCTGCTGTAAGATACTGCTGGCAGCCAGCGGCAGAGCAAAAATCAAAATTTTATTCCATAAAGATCCATGAGTCATATCAATGGAGTTTTTCTTCTTTTCCATCATTTAAATCCCTCGTATATTAGATGTATTGGCAATCGCGAAAGAAAAAGATTCTAAAATATTTTGAGAAATAAATCTTTTGTTTCTTTTTCTTAATAGGAAATATTATGTAATTCCTGCTTCGCATTTTTCCTGATTGCCGGCTGTCTTTCCGTTTGCTTTGATAAAAGACGCTTGTGCTGTCCGTCGATTACGGATGCCGCCTGAAATCTGCAAGGGGCACTAAGAATTTCGATGGGATTCTACTTTCGTCTGGCAACCGGTGTATATTCACATCCATGTTCAGATACACCTCACTGGCACATCCATGTGCCAGTGTTGCCGGTTGCAGACGAAATTCCAAGTGCCCCTAGGCAGATTTCAAAAGGCGTCCGTATTTCGGCGAACAGCCCAAGTGTCTTATCAAACATTGGAAAGACAGGCGGAATAGCAAAAAGAAAAATGCGGGGGATGGAATTACAATATTTCCTATTTAAAAAGAAACAGAAGATTTATCCGCTAAAATATGTTATATATGTTTTCTTTCGCAATTGCTCTATCATTCATGATAACCACAGTGATTATAGTTTCACGGAAAAGAAAAGTCAATAGAATGGATTCCGGATAGAATAAATTAAAAAAATATTGATTTTTTGAAAAAATTGAAGACAATAGAAAAAGATACTCGTTATATATTATGAGAACGTTCTTAAGAGACAAGGAGGTGGATAAAAATGTGTCAGGAACCATTTACGCAGATGGTTCATAAATACCAGAATCTGGTATTTTCTATTTGCGTTAAGATGACCGGAGATTACTTTGCAGCAGAAGATTTGACGCAGGAAACATTTTTATCTGCCTACCAGCACAAGGAAGAGTTCGACGGTAAGAATGAGAAAGCCTGGCTTTGCAGGATTGCTTCGAATAAATGTATTGATTACAGCAGACAGGCGGCAAGGCGGATGGTACCCACCGAAGACGAAGTCTTAGGAAGTCATCCGGCGAGAGCGGGAGGACCGGAAGAACAATGCATCGAAGAGGTGGTCCGGGAAGAACTGCAGGAAAAATGCGGACAGTTGAAACCACCTTATGATGAAATCGCAAAGCTGTACTTCTGTGAAGAACATCCTGCCGGCGAGATAGCAGAGTTAAAGCAGAAGAATTTGAAAACCGTGCAGACACAGATATACCGGGCGCGGGCAATGCTTAGAAAACTATATGGAAAGGAGCGGAGCTGATATGAGAAAAGAAGATACACAGGAGTATTTAAGTGACGAAGCGTTAGAAGCACTGATTCGGGAAACAGAAGAAGGACCGATGATAAAAGCACCGGAATATTTAGAAGAAAATATTCTACATAAAATTGAGCAGCAGCAGAAGGTTATTGTATACAAAGAAAAAGTGTCAGCGAAGCGGAAACTCCTGACTTATAGCATGAAAGTAATGGCAGCGGCGGCAGCGGCAATCGCATTTCTGATTGTAGTTCCTACGGTGGAGCAGCAGAGCAGACCAAACATGGAAACTTATGTAGCAGAAGCAAAAGAACAGGTCAATAAGGACTTACAGGAACAGAAAGAGAAAGCGAAAAAGCGTAGTGAAGAGCAGAATTTCTTACAAAGTGTAAATGATGCGTCCAGTGCATTTTGCAATTTTATTACTGAGACGACAAATGGATGGTTTTTAAAGGAGGAAAGATAACATGACGAAAAAGAGAAATGGGTTTTTAAGATTTTGCTGTTCCCTTTTACCGGGAGCAGGGGAAATGTATATGGGATTTATGAAAATGGGCTTAAGCCTGATGTCGATGTTCTTTGGCATTATTGTAGCAGCATCCATTTTTGAACTTGGACCGCTGGCAGTGCTTGCAGTAATTGCATGGTTCTACAGCTTCTTTCATGTACACAATTTAGCAGGCTTATCCGATGAAGAATTCTATGCCGTGGAGGATGAGTATTTATTCCATTTAAGTGGAGAAGGCGGGAAAGATAAATCCTTTGTAAAGCGTTATCATACCATTATTGCAGTCGTGCTGATTCTGCTTGGTATTATGTTAATCTGGAACAGCTTCTATTGGATGATTGCAAATTTAATTCCGGATGAAACGGTCTGGGTACTTCAGGAAATCAGTTACCGGCTTCCAAGACTGCTGGCAGGAATTGCAATTATAGCAGCAGGAATTTATCTGGTTCATGGTAAGAAAAAATCCCTTGAGGAAGAAGAAACAAAGGAGGCATAAGGAAAATGGATGAGAATGTGAAAGAAGTACGCACCCACAGAGTGGGCAGCATTACCTTAGGCAGTGCACTAGTTTTATTTGGAATCCTGTTTCTGGTGCATCTGTTTGTGCCGGTATTGACCTATGAAATCATTTTCCATATCTGGCCATGTATCTTTATCCTGCTTGGAATAGAAATTCTTCTTGCTAACCGGAAGAAGAATGTGGAATTTGTCTATGATGGTAAGGCGGTATTCCTTACCATCACATTAACCTTCTTTGCCATGCTGATGGCAGGAGCAGATGTGGCAATTCAGCAGGCAGATATCTACATGCACCTTTAAGAATGAGGTTTTAAGAATTTACCATTAAGAGGAATGCTCCTTCCGGTATTGCTTTGGCGTCATTTTGTGCTTGTTTCGGAAAGCCTTAATAAAATGGCTGCAATCGGAAAATCCGGTTTCCTGACTGATATAATTCAAGTCAAGATTGGTAAAGAGCAGCAGATCCTCAGCCTTACAAAGGCGGATAAATTCAATATATTTTTTACAGGACTGGCCATAGAGTTCCCGGAAGCTTTTGGCAAAATAGGAATAACTCATATTACACATTCTGGCAAGGTCTTCCACCTTTAATGGCTCCTGGGCATGAGCGTCGATATATTCCGTAATGGAATGTATGGACGCTTCTTCTGTATTTTGCGGAATAGCCAGAGATTTATCCGTATTAAAACCCTGTGCCCGCCAGATACGCAGGATAAAGGTTAAAAGGGAATTAATCTGGGACTGTACCAGAATCCGGTAACCGTATTCCTGCTGCTGCATTTCGTGTTCACAGGAGGAAAAGATTCCGGCAATGGGATAGTCTGTTAACATCGCTTTGGAAAAATATTTCGGAGCATGGGAATCACCCTTCGCCAGATTAAAAAGTGATACAAAATTAATCCCGGAAAAAGTGGTGCTTAATGCATTGCCGGATGGTGCAAGCTGGTTTAAGTCGAATTTCATGACATAATAAACCAATGGCTGCTCTGTGGCAGTATAGATAGAATGGATTGCCTGCGGAAGAAATAACGTCATATCACCTTCTTCTAGTACATAAGTATCATCATCACAGTTGATGATGGCGGTGCCTTCTAACATATACAGAATTTCAACAAAATAATGCCAGTGGGACCGGATGGGAAAAGAATGGATTCTTGTGTCAAATAAGAAGCATTCAAAAGGAGCATTCAGCCGGTCGCTGTATTCAAAAAGTGAATTCATAAAGTCGTCCCCCAATATATTTAAAATAAATGAATTCCTGCCATAAGAGATTTTTACTATTTTTATAATAAATCATTATAGCAAGATTCCAGGGCGAATGCTATAGTTCCCATCATAAAAAGTCATTGAAAGAGGAGAAAGGAAATACTTACCATGGAATATATCTGCGGCATGACATATGCACCATTTGCAAGAAAAGGGAGCTATCAGGAGAAGAGTGCTTTTGACAGCTTAAAGAAAATGAAAGAAAATACCAACAGCAATTTTGTTATCTTAGCACCCAACGGATTGCAGGACACGGCACAGTCGGAAGAGATTTGTTATACTTCTGAAGCAACGGTGTCAGATGATGAATTAAAGGGCATGATTGATTATGCGAAAGAGCTTGGTATGCGTGTGGCATTAAAGCCTACGGTAAACTGCAAAAATGGAACCTGGCGTGCCCATGTCAATTTCTTTGATGAAGACGTAGTCTGTGAACCAAAGTGGTGTAACTGGTTTGAATCCTATACAGAATTTCAGCTTCATTATGCAAGGCTGGCAAAAGAAATGGGTGTGGAAATGCATATTGCAGGCTGCGAAATGGTTATGGCAGAGCGCAGGGAAGCAGAGTGGCGGAAGCTGATTGCTGATATCCGGAGTGAATTTGACGGACTTGTTTCCTATAATACCGATAAATATCAGGAGCATAATGTGAAATGGTGGGATGCGGTAGATGTGATTTCTTCCAGCGGATATTATCCATTGGAGGACTGGGAGAACCAGCTCGACCGGATTGAAAAAGTGGTAAAGAAATTTCAAAAACCATTTTTCTTTGCAGAGGCAGGATGCATGTCTGTCTTGGATTCCAATAAAGTGCCAAATGACTGGACGGTGCAGGGAGAAGCGGATGCTAAGGGACAGGCAGACTGGTATGAAGCAATGCTTGAAGCCTGCTTAAAGAGAGACTGGGTGAATGGCATGGCATTCTGGTCCTGGAACAGCCACCTTTATACACCAAGTGCGGCATTAAAGAAAAAAGATTATGAAATATATGCAAAACCAGCGGAGAAAATCGTGAAAAAATACTATGATTCTATTCAAAAGTAACAAAAGTTAAAAAACTTAAAACAAACTGTTATGGCATATGGAATCCGTACATTCTGATTTTTCTTAATAAAATAGATTTCTACCATTTTTAATGTAAAACACTCTATTCCGAAACGGGCGTTTCGTGGTAGAGTGTTTTTATAACGAAATCGATTGAGAGAATGCTTCTGCAATTGTGAAAAATGATATATTTTTATGATTAGAATATATCTGAGCGGTTCGCCGAAGTACGAATGCATTTTAAGTACTGCTAGGGGCACTTGGAATTTTGTCCGGCATCTGGCAACGCTGGCACAGGGAAGTGCCAGCGAGGCACATATGAACATGGATGTGAATTTGTGCCGGTTGCCGGGAAAAAGAAAAGGGTTCACAAAATTCTTAGTGCCCCTTGCAGTTCTTATGTGGCATTCGCACTCGAGGAACTGCACAGATATTCGAACTGAAAAAATTATAGTATTTTTCATAATTGCAGAAGAATAACACAAGAAATAGAATCAGGAGGAAAACAAATGTTTCGAAAAGACTTTGTATGGGGTGTTGCCAGCAGTGCCTATCAGGTAGAGGGAAGAGACAAAAACGATGGCGCAGGAACCTGCATCTGGGACACCTTTACCGAAGAGGGAAGAACCTTCGAACATCATAATGCCTATGTCAGTGCCGATGACATGCACCGTTATAAAGAGGACTATGCGCTGATGAGAGAACTCGGTGTGAAGGCATACCGTTTTTCCGTAAGCTGGGCGAGACTGATGCCGGAGGGAACTGGAAGAGTCAATGAAAAAGCGGTGGCACTCTATCGTGATATGATTCTTGAAATGAAGAAAAACGGCATTGAGCCATATATGACACTTTATCACTGGGAACTTCCGCAGGCATTGGAGGATAAAGGCGGCTGGCTCAATGAAGAAATCATAGATTGGTTTGCAGAATATGCAAAAGTAGTAGCAGAGAATTTTACTGATATCTGCGACAAGATTTTTACTTTGAATGAGCCACAGTGCTTTATCGGACTGGGATATTACCGTGGTATTCATGCACCGGGAAAGAAAGTCACACCAGAGGAAAGCTTCCGGATTGCGCATAATGCATTGCGGGCACATGGAAAAGCAGTTATTACTCTCCGGAAATATGCAAAGCAGCCGATACAGATTGGCTATGCACCAACCAGTGGGGTGGCATATCCGGCAAGTAATTCCCCGGAAGATATTGAAGCTGCAAAGAAGGTATATTTTGGCTTTTATAATGATGTCGACAACTGGACCTGGAATGTATCCTGGTATTCCGACCCGGTTATTTTAGGACATTATCCCAAGGAAGGTCTTGAGAAATACAAGGAGTATCTGCCGAAAATCACGAAAGAAGATATGGAACTGATTCACCAGCCCATTGATTTTTACGGTCAGAATATTTATAACGGATATCTGGTTCGTGCAGGAGCAGATGGAGAGCCGGAATTTGTAGACCGTCCGGCAGGATTCCCAAAGACTGCCGCAGAATGGCCGGTGACACCGGAATGCCTATACTGGGCAGGAAAATTCCTCTACGAACGTTATCAGCTTCCGATTTATATTACGGAAAATGGAATGTCCTGTCATGACAATGTGGAAGCAGATGGCAGTGTACATGATGCCAACCGTATCCAGTTCTTAGATGAGTACCTTGGCAATCTGCAGAAGGCGGCGGATGAAGGAGCAGAGATTGCCGGTTATTTCTTATGGACTTTTTTGGACAATTTCGAATGGCATGAGGGCTATTCCGAACGGTTCGGAATTATTTATGTGGACTTTGCAACCCAGCAGCGTTATGTAAAGGATTCAGCATTCTGGTATAAGAAAGTCATGGAAAGCAATGGAGCAGCGTTATCCTGCAACCAGCCGGATAGAAAAATCCGGATAGAGCGTGGTGCTGCAGAAGTAACAGGTGCAGGATTTAAGGTAGAGAGGGAAATGGATCTGCTGCTTTCTGACAGCACAGATGTCATTTATGTGGCATCCGGCAGCGGTTTAATTGGCAGCATCTGGGTAGATGCCGGAGACAGGCTTACGATACCGGAGGGCATCCGGAAGATGCATTGCAGTGGAAAAATGACACTGGTGCAGGCGTAGCATGAAAAAATAATTGTTTCTTCTAGACCAGAGAAGATGAGAATAAAAAAGTTTCTTTTATTCCGATGAGTAATCAGCAGGGATAGAAGAAACTTTTTTGCTTTACAGGAAATTGCTTTCCTGTAAAGCAAAAAACGCTCCGCGAGGATGCGCACTGCGGCGTATAAGGTAGATGTCGCAAGCGACCGCCGCAGGCGCGGGAATGTGCAAGGCACATTCTTTTTTAATGTTCAGATACATTTTAGATACAAATATATGTTAAAATAAACATCAAAGAGTAGTAAAAGGAGCGGGCAGCATGATACGGATATTGGTTGTAGAGGATGAAAAGGCAATATCGGATTTAATCCGGCTGAATCTGATGAAGGCAGGCTATCAGTGTGTCTGTGTATACAATGGAATGAAAGCTGCAGACCTGTTGGAAACAGAAAATTTTGATTTGATTATATTGGATGTTATGCTGCCGGAATTAAATGGATTTGAATTGATGGAATACATCCGTCCAATGGGAATTCCGGTGATTTTTCTGACTGCAAAGGATTCCCTAAAAGACCGGATGCAGGGGCTGACCTCCGGGGCAGAGGATTATATGGTAAAGCCTTTTGAAGTGGTAGAACTTTTGGCACGGGTTAATATTGTGCTGCGCCGCTATCATAAGATGGAGCAGAAGATTACTTTTATGGATATTGAATTAGACAGTGAAAATCAGGTGGTGACAAAGGCAGGAAAAGAAGTGGAGCTTACGCCAAAGGAATTTGAACTCTTAGAAATTCTGATGCGCAACCGGAATATTACACTGTTCCGGGAAAGAATCTATGAAGAAATCTGGGGAACGGAATATTCCGTAGAGTCAAGAACCTTAGACCTTCATATCCAGAGATTACGGAAAAAACTGAATCTTGGAGCGGAGCTTAAAACAGTATTTAAGGCAGGATACCGGTTAGAGGATAAAGCATGAAATTTCGATATAAAGTATTAATTACAAATTTAATCCTGCTTTCAGTCAGTCTGGGACTGGTGGGCTATCTGATGATACATAAGAATTTTGAACTGGCGAAGGAAACACAGATTTCTAATGCAGTCATTCAGAATAATCTGGTGCAATCCTCGGTGGAATATGAAGTACTTCAGGCGTTGAACCGGGAAGAGTCGGTAAAGGGCGCACTTCCAGACATTGGAGCACAGGTCAGCAGCGGTATGCGGGCAGAAAATGTGACATTTTTTATTTATTATGGGGATAAGTTGGTTTATAACGAAACAGAAGAAAATGCCAATTTAAAGAAAGTCTGGGAAGCACAGCAGGAGGATGGAAATAAGAATTATGCCATCTTTGAAGAGGACGGTCATTATTATATTTATGTGATGGCAGCCAGTAAGGTAGGGGATGAGAACCTCTGCATGATCAGCAGAAGTGATGTGTCCGATGCCTACGCATTAAGAGATCGGGAAATCCGTTATTTCCGGCTGATTCTTTTCATTTGCCTTATGATAGAATCTCTGTTTATTTATGTTATCAGCCGGTATCTGACCAGGCCATTGGAGCAGTTGAACCGGGTGGCAGAGGAGATTACCGATGGCTCTTATGAGACGAGGATTGCAGTAAAGAGTCAGGATGAAGTAGGACTTCTGGCAGAAAACTTTAACCGGATGGCAGAAGCAGTATCAGAAAAGATAGGAGAGCTTCAGGGAATGGTACGGAAAAGGGATCAGTTTGTAGCAGACTTTACCCATGAGATTAAGACACCGATGACTTCCATTATCGGTTATGCAGATACCATGCGTTCCATGGAGCTTCCAAGAGAAGAACAGCTTCTGGCATTAAGTTATATCTTTTCCGAAGGCAGACGGTTAGAGCGGATGTCGGGAAAGCTCTTTGATTTGATTTATTTAAGGGAACATGAAATGGAAAAGGAAGCAGTTCAGGTTGAAAATGTAAGCAGTGAAGTACTTAAGGTGGTGACACCGTCCTTTGCGACAAAAGGGCTTGTGTTAAAGGAAAATATCGAGCCGGCAGTACTGTACGGAAATAAAGAACTTCTGGTGACTGCACTGGTGAATTTACTGGATAATGCAAGAAAAGCATCCAAAGAGCATGGTGTCATTGAATTTAGCGGAAAGAGAATACAGGAAGAGGAAAATCCATTTTATTATGAACTTTCCGTAAAAGATTATGGAATCGGCATGACCAAGGAAGAGACAGAGCGGATTTGCGATGAATTCTATATGGCAGATAAATCCCGGGCAAGACAGGAAGGCGGAGCCGGAATCGGAATGTCATTAGTGGCATTGATTTTAGAACATCATCAGGCGGAACTTATCGTAGAAAGTGAGCCAAAGAAGGGGACGAAGATGCGGATATGTTTCAGAAAAGAACAAAATTAAAGATAAAAGGAAGTGTCTGTGGAATGATAGCAGGAACACTTCTGGTGGTGCTGACAGGAATTTTTCTGCCGGGAATTCTGATTGAAGGGCAGGAACGTAAAGCAGTGGGAGAAGTGCAGGCGGTTCCGGCACAGTATATTGCTTCCGATTCCCTGCTGGCAAAGGAGGCATCGGAAAGCCTTAAGCTTAATGACCGCATCCAGCTGATTACCGGGCAGTGGGAGAGTGAGACACAGGAAGCCTATTCCTATGAGATGACTTTAAAGGATTACGAGGCAGCGGCACTGGCAAGAGACAGTATGGAAGCCATTTATCAGAAAGGGCAGTATCCTTCCGATTTAGCTTCTTCTTATGCCAACTGGTATACCTGGGAAGCATTTCCGGAGAAAGCGGTGGATACAACATTTCATACCTACAGTGCCTACTACTGGAAACTTATTTTTACAAAATATGATGGCACAGAGAAGCATGCGGTATTTCTGTTAGAGGATGGCACCGTTTTGCTGGCGGAGGCAGAAGGAAAAGATATTTTATCGGATGTTACAGCTACAGAGGAAGCTTCCTCATCCGTTAAAGACAATGAAGAAGAAAAAACAGTGGATAAAGAGCTGGCAGAACAGCTTTCCTACACGGGGTTGGACGTAGCCGGACTGAGGATAAAATCCGATAACATACAGGAAGAAAAGGATGCCACATACCGGTACTTTGAACTCTTTGATAAAACAAGATTTATCTATGGAATCAGCACAATATCAGATAGCCAAACGAAGCGTAACATGGTAAAATAAAAAAGAAGGCAAGGTATTTTCAGTGGTATAGATGGTCACCTGCAGTTATTGCGAAAATGATCCTTCCATGTATGATTTGGGAAATTTTGTTCTGGAACAGGCTTTGTGGGACAGTAAAAGCTTTTTACAGCAGAAGCCTTCCGGTATCGGTAATCAATGAGCGGATGGCAGTATTAAGAGGCTATGGAATCAAATTTGCCATGGATGATTTTGGAACAGGAAGTTCATCTTCTGCCATGGCACTTGAGATGCTGATTGATGAGATTAAGATTGATATGAGCTTTATCCGGAAGATTCTTGTAAATAAAAAGAATAAGGCAATTGTCCAGAGCATGGTGGATTTTGCCAATGCAGCCAATATCAAGAGTTGTCTGGAGGGCGTGGAAAATAAGGCATTATAAGATTATCTCCGGACTGTGGGAGCCACATGGTTTCAGGGATACTATTATTCCAGACCGGTTGGAGCAGATGAACTGGAGATACTTCTTTCGAACAGCTGGAAAAAATAAGAAAAGACAAAAAATAAAAGTAAAAATAGAATGATCAAGACCGGCAGTTTTGTGGCGATAAGAAATACAGCCATAGAATTGCCGGTTTTATTGTAATGATAAGATACAAAAAGTTTACATCTTCATGTTAAAGTAACACCAGAAACGAGGAAAATGGAAAGGTAAACAGAAAATAAAAGATGGAAAACGGAGGGGACAGCATGAAACATCCAATCTTACGAAAAATGATTCCGGCAGGTATGGTGATGGTACTTCTTACCGGATGTGGTGAGAAAAAAGTAGATTATGAGATGGAAACAGAACAGGAAACCAAAGGGGTGGTTGGTACACTGGATGAATTCCGGGAAGCGGATAACTGGGATGACAGCTTTACGGTAACAACCTCTGACGGAGATGTGAAGGTAAGAATCAATGCATCTATTGATGTGCCGGAAGCAGATGCCATGTCTGTGGTAGCGGCAGAAGAATTAAAGATAGATGTCGATTATAAGAAAAAGTTCCTGAAAGCATATTTTAAAGATTCTGAAATTTATTACCATGATTTTGAGCATCTGACAAAAGAAGAATTACAGACTGCCGTTGACAGCATGGATGGAACGATTGTTGCTGTCCAGTCTCAAATCGATGATTTGGAGAATAATGTACATCATCAGGATGTAGAAAGACATAAGGAAATGCTGAATGACTGGAAGGAAGAAACCGAAGAACAGAAAAAACAATACGAAAAAGCATTAGAGACTGCAAAAGATACCTATACTGCAGCAGAGGATTATGACAGCTGCAATGAATATGCAGGGTATTGTGGAGACCTTTTATGCAATGTGCGATTTGAAGTAAAAGAAACAAACAAAAATGCAATTGCCTACATTGTGGCATCACCATTGGTGAAAAACAAGACTGACATTTATGTGGATCAGTATTATGGCCCACAGTCTCTAAAGGATTATGATGCTGTATATGGGAATGATACAGTAACTGCATATATCGACAATTCGGAAAAGGAAAATGGATGCAGTATTTCCCAAGAAGATGCAAAGCAGTTAGTGGAGCAGTTCTTAAAAGAAACAGGACGTGATAATCAGGTGCTTTATGGGCAGCAGGATTATTCCTGGGATGGCGCAAATGAGATAGAAGTGGATGGAGAACAGTATACCGATTATGCGGAGGTCATCGACTGGGGCTACCTCTTTGGTTATGGAACCGGTGTCAATGGACTGGCATTTAGTGATTCTTTGGATTATAACGACTTTGATATTTCCTGGGTTACGCCGGAAAACAGTGATGTAAATTTTGAATTAGAGGATGAGATACGATTTGCGGTTACGGATAATGGAATTACAGAAGTATTTATGCAGTATCCGGTAAGCGTTACAAAGATTTCAAAAGAAGTGGAACTGCTGCCGTTATCAACGATTCAAAATATAATCAAAGATGAGATTATAAAAAATGGAGACGATTACCAACTGGATGTGTGCAAGAATTTTAATAAGTTAAAGCTTGGTTATGCGCGTATCAAAGATGACCAGAAGGAAGGCTGTTACAGTTATGTGCCGGCGTGGTGTCTTTATATGGCATCCGGAAATGATATGAACCGGCATCCGGTATTTGTCAATGCCATGGATGGTACACTGATTCATCCTTTGGATGAAAGGTAAGGTGTGCCTATGGCAGATAGAAAGAAAAGAACGGGAAAATGGAAACTGTTTTTGTACCTGGCAGCAGGCAGTTTTCTGACGGGATGCGGAAAAGCAGAGCCAGAGCTTGTGTCAACTGCCCGGACACCATATGAGAAGCTGGCTTATGATACCACGGAAGTGAAAAAAGGAAATCTGACGCCGGAAATTACCTTGAAATTAAAAGCAGAGGGTTTGGAAAAGATTACTTATGATGCAACAAATACGGAATTGAAATTAGACAAAGTATATGTGGCAGTAGGCGATAAAGTGGAAAAGGGAGAGTTGCTGGTATCCTTCCGTTCAGACAGTCTGGAAGCAAAAATGACACAGTGTCAGGATGAGATTGCGGATAAACAGCTTCTGGTGGAACATTATGTAAACCTCATGAGCTGTGATGCATCCCTGGATTATAATGAAGATATTGCAAATTTAAAGCGGGATATTGAAGTAGCAGAGCTTTATGTGGAAGAGGCAGAAGAAAAGCTGTCCCGCTATCAGATTACAGCAAAAGAATCCGGTACCATTACAGCCATGGATAATTATCTGCAAAAAGGAGGCTTTGTGCCGGGAAATAATCTGATTACTGAAGTGTGTGGAACCGGTAACTATGAAGCAGACCTGCCGGAAGGCTATGAATTTAACATGGGAGATACTTATACAGCTACACTGGATGCACTGTCCTATGAATTAAAGGTTGCCGGTGTGGAAGAAAATAAAATCATATTTTCACCGGTATCGGATATGACATCACTTTCAGAGGCAGACGTGCTGAGTCTTGTGATTACGAAGCCCACGCTGGAAAATGTCATTTATGTGAAAGCCTCTGCCGTAAAGGAAGGTGAAGAGGGACACTTTGTCTATCTTCTGGATGATAGCGGATATCGAAAGGTAGTGCCGGTAACGGTTGGAGAAAAAGTAGGGAATCATTGGGTTGTTACATCCGGACTTTCCGGTGGAGAGAAGGTGACTCTGTGAGAAAGAAAAAAAGTTACGCAGGAAACGCACAAAGCGTGATTCCAGTAGTCCTGACAGGCCTGTTTTTTGTAATGTTAATTGGCGGCTGTGGAAGTAAGAAAACAGAAACAATACCAGACCTGGAAGAGCCGGCGGCAAGTAATGCTTCTTATCAGCAGGTGACCTATGGAAATATCGGAACCACCAACGTGCTGCTGGGAACGGCAGTGCCAAAGGAGTACGGACAGGCATATGAAGCCAATGTCACGGTGACAAAGATTCTGGTAGAACCGGGCGATACCGTAGAAAAAGGTGATGTGCTGGCATACGCAGATGTAGACGAGGCAAGTGCGTCCCGGAAAGCAAAGCAGCAGGAGCTGTCGCATGAAAATACCGTATACGAATTAAACCAGAAAATCAACCAATTGCAGCAGGATAAATTGGCAAACCAGCAGAAGCAGCAGGATACTGCAGAGAATAACATTCAGGATGCCGCAGAGAATAACATTCAGGAAGAGGATGATATGCAGGAATCTGCAACAGAGAATAACACGCAGGAGACAGAGGCAGAGGACATCACCTCCCAGATAGCCGTCCTGCAGGAAAACAGCCGCTACGATACGAAGCTTCATGAGTACCGGGTGCAGAAGCTGAATGAAGAGATTGCAGCATTGGACGCTCTGATAGCAGATGGAACGTTAAAGGCAAATCACAGTGGTGAAGTGGTTTATACCAAGAGCCTGACCGTAAACCGGAAAGCCGGCGCGGGAGAAAATGTTGCGATTGTGGCAGATACTGAAGACCTTGCAATAGAGCTTAAGGATGTAACGGTGCAGAATTATAAGTATAAAGATGTTTCCGAAAAATATATGCTGCAATCCGGCGAAAGAGTGCCGGTTACTGAGCGGGAATACAGCACCGATGAGCTGGTACTTGCAAAGATAAATAATAATTATCCCAATGTTTTGATAGAAAAGCCGGAGGGCGTGGAGCTGAAAGCCGGAGAGCTATATCCCATTTATTTTGAAGAGAAAAGAGCGGAGCATGTCCTTCTGGTGGGAAACGATTCCCTGTATCAGGAAGATGGGGAAACTTATGTTTATGTGAAAGCCGGGGATGATACCAGAGAAAAGCGTAAAGTAACAGCAGGGGCGGCAGATGACCATAATACCCAGATTACGGATGGATTAGCGGAAGGAGAAGCAGTCTATTATGAGACTACGGAGCGGATGCCTTCGGATTATACCGAGTATACGGTGGAGCGGTCAGATTTTCAGGTGGAAAATCACGGATTAAAATTAAGCAGGGCAGATAAGAATGCCAGGGTCTATCTTGCTGCAAAAGAAGGAGAGATTGTAAAAATAGCGGTAGAAAAGGATGCGGAAGTGAAAAAAGGTGACCTTCTTTATATCATCAATACCGGAGAAGGAAAGGCAGCCATTACAGAAGCCGCCAATGCCATTGAGACAGAGAATACTACTTATCAGAAACAGCAGACAGACTATGATGCACAGCTTATAGAATTGCAGAATGCCACAGATTCTGTCAGTGACTATGACCGGCAGATGATAACCCTTCAAAAAGAGGTTGCAGAAGCAGACCATAGCTATACGCTGCAACAACTGCAGGCAGCTTACGATACGTTAAGCCGCGGAAATGACGGAACCGGAAAATTATCCGTTTATGCAGATGAAGATGGACAGGTTTCGAAAATAACTGTCTGGGAAGGAGACACGGTGGAAGCCGGAGATGAAATTCTTAAGATGAAAGGAGAAGCATCAGACTTACTTCTGGTGCAGATGGTGAGCAGTAAGTCCGTAACGGTGTATACGGATGATATTGCAGAGGCGGGAGAACCGGTAAGTATTACATCCGGGGATACGACTTACACCGGAACCTGTGTGGGATTTGCAGCAGGCAGCAATAATCTGGATGAGGGCTGTCTTTATATCGATGAAAATGGTGCTCATTATACCTTTCAGACAACCTCCGGGTATGATGCACCGGCATTTTATGTACGGATGGACGATGAAATCACAGATGATATGGGAAAGGGCGGAAGCGTGGATTTTCCTTATATTTCCATGGAGGATGTGGTGGTACTTCCGGCAGGAATGATTTACGAAGAGAAGGATGCGATGAACCCGAAGAAGGTATCGTATTTTGTGTGGAAGGTAGAAGAGGGACATCTGGTGAAGCAGTATGTTTTACTGGATGATACGCTTACCGGAAATGGAAAAGTAGTCCTGACCGGAGTAGAGGCTGGCGATGTACTGGCAAGAGAGTAGGAGGAGTTGGAATGTTACATTTTGTCTTTTGCAAGATAAAGAATAAAAAAGGACTGAATTTGTGCCTGCTCATGGGAATTGCACTGTTTGTCGCATTGTTCGTCTGCCATCCGATGTTTGAACGTGGTGCTGGAAATCAGGTGCTAAGAACCGGATTTGAGACTTATGCCAAGGAACAGGAAACATTTCCGGCAGTGATGAACCGCAGTGGCAGCTATTCCACAAAGGATTATGATTCTGCGGAAAAAGTGTTAAAGAAACTGCAGGCATATGAGAAAAAATGGACAGAATATGTGGCGGTGGATACCGTGGCATCGGAGCAGTATTTAAGCCTTTCTGGTGGAAAAGCAGATACCAGTCTGGGCGGAACCAATGAATATTTCACCATTGGATATCTGTTGGAATTATCGAAGAACACAGATATTACATACGGAGAGGGTTTAGACAGTGAAAATCAGACGGAAACAAACGGCTGCTATCCCTGCCTTGTCAGTGAAGAGACGATGGATGCCTATGGACTGGTGACAGGAGAAGTGCTTCATCTGAAATTGCAGAGTGAAGCAGAAGCTTATGAAGTGGATTTTAAGGTAACAGGAATCATAAAGGAAAAGGATATCAATGACAGTTACTGGTATCACACGCTCAGTGATTTTGGAAATACGCTGTTTGTATCGGAAAATACTTTTGATACATTGATTGCTTCCTTCGGGCAGGATGAAATCAGTTACGAAGAAAATCTGATGTTGGACTACCGGCAGATAGATGCAAAGCATGCAGCAGAGTATGCCGATTATATGCAGCAGTTCCGGTTATCGGATACAAAGTATCAGGATAATATGGCAGATACTCTGGAGTCCTTTTTCACAAAGCAGCGAACCATACAGCAGATGCTGTGGGCGTTGGAAATCCCGTGTATTGTATTGTTGCTTTTGTTTATCTACATGGTATCGTCTCAGATACTTTCTTTGGAAGAAGGAGAAATTGCGGTACTCCGGAGCCGGGGCGCAACCAAATTGCAGGTGGGAATGATTTATCTTCTGCAGGCATCCTTTCTGGCATTGATAGGCGCAGTGCTTGGACTTTTGCTGGGATATGGAATGTGCAAAGGAGCAGCTTCCACCGACGGGTTTTTAAAATTTACCGGAAAAGATGTAAGCATGTATACCTTAAATGGGGGAATGATTCTCTACGCTCTGGTGGCGGCGGCTATTGTAATTCTGTTTCTGACCATACCGGCGCTGCGGCGGACAAAATACACCATTGTAAATGAAAGTATGGCAAAAAACGGTGTTGTGAAAAATCCATTTTGGAAAAAATGTTATCTGGATATTCTGCTATTACTTTTATCCGGGTATCTGCTTTATAACTACAACCGGCAGAAGGAGAGTCTTGCAATGGAAATGATTGCCGGAAAGGGAATGGACCCGGTAATCCTTTTGAATACATCGGTGTTTATACTGGCAGCAGGCTTATTGTTTATACGTCTTTTTTATTATCTCCTACTGGCGGTAGATAAAATCTTTAAGAAACGATTCCGCCCGGCAGAATATGCGGCATTTTTACAGTTGAAGCGGACTTGGTACAAAATGGGATTTCTGGCAGTATTTTTGATTATGACAGTAGCCAGTGGAATATTTGAAGCCAATATGGCGCGAACCATGAATCAGAATATGGAAGAGCGGATTGCATATGGCATCGGAGCGGATGCGGTGGTGGAAGAAAATTTCCGGCTGCAGATTTCCAAGCTGGAAGGACAGGACACCAACTGGAATTATATAGAGCCGGATTTTGGAAGATATGAAACATTAATCAAAGAAAATGTCTGTGAAGATGCCACAAGGGTACTGATAGATGAAAAGACGGATATTACTGCGAAAAACGGAACAGTTTTTGATGGAAATCTTATGGCAATCCACACAAAAGGCTTCGGGGAGACTGCACGGCTTAAAGATGGTGTCAACAAAGAACACTGGTTTTATGCACTGAATGCACTGGCAGAGGAGCCGGATGGGGTAATAATTTCTTCCAATCTGGCAGACAAATTAAAGTTAAAGGTGGGAGATACTTTAAGTTATACAAGGTATCTGCCGGCAGAGATTGGTGAAGATGCCATGGGCAGCAGGCAGGCAAAGGTCTGTGCAATCATAGACTGCTTCCCTGGTTATGAAAGATATGCTTATGTAAAGGATGAAGAAGGCAATTTAAATGAACAGGAACAGTATCTTCTGGTAGCAAATTATGCCACCGTTATCAGTGCTTTTGGTCAGACCCCTTACCAGGTGTGGATGAAGCTTTCAGATGGTGTGAAAGAGACTATGTTTACGAAAAGTCTTGCGGCAGCAGGCGTTCAGCCGCAACATATTACCTTATTGCAGGAACAGCTTGCCGGCAACCGGAATTCAGCCATGGTACAGGTGACAAATGGAATGTTTACATTAAGCTTTATTTTATCATTGGTGATATGTTCGGTAGGATTTCTGCTGTATTGGATCATGACACTGAAAAAACGGGAATTGCTGTTGGGAGTCTACCGTGCAATGGGAATGCGGATGGGAGAAGTCCGGAAGATGATTTTAACGGAACAGCTTTTTGCCTCGGCAGGACCGGTACTGGCAGGTGGAGGAATCGGAGCAGTGACAACGCTTTTGTTTGTACGTCTGCTTATGGTGGTCTATCTGCCGCAAAAGCATAATCTAGCCATAGAAATATACATTTATCCTACAGACCTTTTGAAGCTTTTAGCGGTACTTCTGGCAGTGATGTTATTCTGTTATCTGATTATCCGGAAAATACTGCGGAGCATGAAAATTGCAAAGGCACTTCGGTTAGGGGAGGACAGCTGATGGAACAGACGATAGCAATACGCACAGAAAATATAAAAAGATATTTTTCGTCGGGAGATGGCAGCATCGTCCGGGCTTTGGACGGCGTTTCCATGGAGATACCAAGCAACAGTCTTACTATTTTAAAGGGACGTTCCGGCTCCGGCAAGACAACCCTTCTTAATCTTTTAAGTGCTCTTGATGTACCGACGGAAGGAAAAGTGGAATTTTTCGGAAAAGATTTGGAATATTTAAAAGACAGGGAGCGGGAGGACTTGCGGCGTTACCGGATGGGATTTGTTTTTCAGTCTGTGGCATTGATTCCTGTGATGAATGCCTATGAAAATGTGGAATTTGCCCTGCGGTTATCCGGTGATAAAGAGAAACGGAAGAAGGATAAGGAAGAGCAGAAAAATAGGGGAGAACAGAAGAAGCGTGTAATAGAAATCTTAGAGCGGGTCGGACTGAAAGAACGGATTTATCATATGCCATATCAGTTGTCCGGCGGTGAACAGCAGCGGGTGGCAATTGCCCGGGCAGTTGCCCACAGACCACAGGTGATTTTTGCAGACGAACCAACCGGTGCACTGGATACGGCATCGGGGCTTGCAGTCATGAAGCTTTTCCGTGAACTGGTAGAGCAGGAGCATATCACTGTAGTCATGACCACCCATGACCCGAATCTGATGGAACTTGGTGATTTCGTCTATGAATTAAAGGATGGGAGGCTGGTAAAATGATTCAGTGTGACAGCCTGGTAAAGATATATGAGATGGAACAGCATAAAGTCATGGCACTGGAAGGACTGGATCTTACGATAGAAGATGGGGAAATGATGGCAATTATCGGCAAATCCGGCAGTGGAAAGTCGACGCTGCTTAATATCATCGGAGGACTGGAATCACCCACAGCAGGAATCCTTATGGTGGATGGAAAGGACTTATCGTCCTATACGGAAAAAGAACTGGTTTTATACCGCCGTGACAAAGTGGGATTCGTCTGGCAGAAGAGTGCAAGAAATCTTTTCTCTTATCTTACGGCGCTGGAAAATATTGAAGCACCCATGCAGGTTCATCCGGGAACATCCGCCCGGGAGAAGCGGAAGCGTGCCAGAGATTTATTAAAGGCAGTCGGTATGGAAGCACATGCGGATAAGTTCCCTTCCCAGCTATCCGGTGGCGAGCAGCAGCGGATTGCCATTGCCGTTGCACTTTCCAATCAGCCGTCGATTCTTCTGGCAGATGAACCTACCGGCGCAGTAGATACAAAGACTGCAAATCAGATATTTGAGCTGTTCCACAAACTGAATGAAGAATTTAAAATTACAATAATCATAGTGACCCATGATATGGCATTGGCGGATAAAGTGGAGCGGACAGTGCTGATTTCCGATGGCAAAATCAGTACCGAAAAGATTCGGAAAGTATCTTTAGAAGAACTGCAGCGTCTTGCAAATGCAGCGGAATTTACCCATGAAGAATATTCCGTTTTAGATAAAGCCCACCGGCTGCAACTGACAGAAGAAATGTTAGAAGAAGCCGGTATCGATTCCAATAAAGTGCGGATTGAGGTTCAGGATGGCAAAATCCTGATTCAAAAAGGTATTTAAGGAGTAAGAAAACGCTTTGTTTCCTCCATAACATTGCGAAGTGTTTCGATATTGCGAAGTGTATCCTTCGTTTCTAAAGAGTGGTTGGCATCCGGATAGAGGAAAAGAGGAATCTTTTGCCCTCTGCTGATGCCAGTCACTTTTTCAATATCGCTCCAGGGATCGGAAGTGCCGAGAAAAGCAATGGCATTCTGCGGGTGGAAATCATAGGTTTCCCGTAAAGGGGTATAGAGAATCTGGCGGCAGGAAATATTTTCCTTCCTTGCATAGGCAGAGGCAATAACCGTTCCGATGCTCTTTGAGATAAATATAATTTCATCATAATCCTGCCAGTTTACGGAAGAAAGCTGTTTTACAGCCTGTTCATAAAGATAAGAAAAAGCCTGCTGCATTTTCTCCCTATTACCCCGGATATTTCCAGTGATATCGCTGCCGGCAAGGGAATAGCCCAGTGTAAGAGCGGTTTCATAACCTGCTTCGGCAACAAGCTTTCGGCTGTAATAGAGCAGTGGTTTGTCACAGTGATAACCGATGCCCGGAAAAAAGACCGCCAGTTTATTTTTCGATAAATGCATAAGAAATTGTCCTTTCTGTTCCGGCATTTTCAGGTGGCAGAAACCGGAGCTTTTTAACCTTAGAAAATATAGTAGCACAATGGGAAATAATGACTTCTCTAAGGATATAACAAATGCGATAAAGTTAATTGTAATAAGGGACTTTATCGCATTTGTTATTAGATGAGCCGCATTGGAAACAGCACAAATTGTAACTAAATAATAAACTGGAACTTATCACCGATACATAGCTGTTTGCAAAGATTCGTGATAGTGTTGTCAACATCGTGGATGATACTTGATATCCGGAGCAGAGGATACCCCTTACTGATGTTTAAAGTCTTAGCCTCTTGGGCATTAGCGAAAACAATATCAAGTGTTTTACGTGAATGATCCAGAATGATATTGTGTTTTCTTAGTATTTCATACAAAGATGAGTCGTTTAAATCTTCTCCAAATAAAAAAGAAAAGGATTCAGGAAATTTATTGAACTCTAAGATGACAGGGACATTATCCATATAACGGATTCTTTCCACTACGAGTATTTTATCCCCTTCGTGTAGTGACATTTCAGTTAAATCCCGTTCAGAAGGATCTTCCAATGCAATTTTTATGGTCTTAGCTCCAGGTGTTGCGTTTTTCATCCGGCACATATCAGAAAAACTTATGACTTCTGTAATATTACGCTGCAATTTTTTTTCCGCTACAAAAGTTCCTTTTCCTGATTTCCTTTCTAAATATCCGGATTCAGATAAAACGGCTAATGCTTTTCGGACAGTAACTCTGCTCACATGGTATGATTCACTTAATTCATTTTCTGTAGGCAGACGACTGCCGGCCGCCCGTTCTCCGGCGTCAATTTCTTTTCGTATTTTTTCCTCCAATTGTTTGTACAGTGGTGTGGCAATGGTGTTGTTCAGTTCCATATAAATACCTCTCTCCTAATATAACTTTCGCAAATATTATAAAACAAAGTTGCAAAAATGTATATATT
>OODL01000483.1_pt1 | contig 46325 bp, 43 predicted proteins | sample 1671181 | NCBI WGS metagenome assembly OODL01 (sample SAMN06348130, study PRJEB24527) | human gut metagenome | biome: human gut; feature: ankylosing spondylitis patient; material: feces | host: Homo sapiens | place: China | collected 2015-10 | reverse complement strand
CGAAAAATTTGTTCAAAAATAACTATTTAGATGACTTTTGATAAATTTTCTGATATGATTTTTCCTGTGACAAAAAAAGGATCTTTTTTTTGTTGCGCTGACATAACAACGGTGTCTGTATGACCATGAATTTCCGCCGGCTTACACCGGCGGCATTATTTTAAACGTCCAAAAACCAAAGCATCGCAGGCCTTGCGGCCGGGTCGGCATGTCAATGTCTGCCTGCTTACGCAAGCGTTTGAATCAAAAAAACATCCCGCGTGCATTCACCGGGATGTTTTTTTGACGTTTCGGCTGTCCGTTTTTTACCGGCGCAGAACGCCGTCGGTCTTTTTACCGACTTCCGTAATCACCTTTTTCATCAGGGCATCGATTTCCTCATCGGTAAAAGTCTTTTCCTTCGGCTGGAAAGTCAGACCGAGAGCAATCGACTTTTTGCCTTCCGGCAGGTTGGTACCTTCATAGACGTCAAAAACGCGGACGTCGGTAATATGTTCCTTATCGGCGTTTTTCGCCGCGGCAATCAGGCTTGCCGCCGGTACGGTTTTGCTGACGACAAAGGCCAAATCCTTGTCCACCGACTGGAACGGCGAAAGCTCCAGCTTTTTCTTCGATTTGCCGGCACCGCCGCGGGGCAGCGGAATATTGTCGAGATAAACCTCGAACGCCATCGCCCGGCCCTTGATGTCAAAAGCCTTCAGCACCGAAGGATGCAACTCGCCGAAATAAGCCAGCACATTCTTGCCCAGACGCAGCGCGCCGCTGCGGCCGGGATGGTAATAAGCCGGCGCATCGGTCGTTACCTGCGCATTGTCCCAGGGACCGTTGGCCGCGGCAATGGCCGCCAGCGCATCGGCTTTGGCATCAAACACGTCATAAGCACGTTCGCCGCCCTGCCAGTATTTTTTCGCCGTCATGCCGCAGCGGACGCCGGCCGCCGCCAGCTTTTGTTCGCCGGGTCTGCGGCCGAAAAATTCCGGTCCGACCTCAAACAGGCTGACGCTGCCGGCACCGCGGGCAATGTTTTTGCCGGCGCCGAGCAACAGGTTCGGCAGCAGCGACGGACGCATCTCGTCCAGCTCGGCAGCTATCGGGTTGGTCAGTTTTACCGCTTCGCCGGACTTGCGGAAGAAGCCCGCCAGTTTGGAATCGGTAAAGCTCCAGGTTACGGTTTCAAACATTCCGCGCGCAGCCAGTTCGTGTTTAACCGTTACCGCACGGCGCTGAGCCGGGTTCAGGGTCTGCTTCGGAAATTCGTCGGCCGGCATCGACAGCGCCGGAATATTGTCCAGCCCGGCCATGCGAACCACTTCTTCAACCAGATCGGCCTCGCATTCGATATCGCCGCGCCAGGTCGGGGAAACGGTTTTCAGACAACCGTTTTCCCTGCTGACTTCAAAGCCGAGCGCGGTCAGAATTCTGACAATTTCGTCTTCCGAGACATCCAGTCCGGCCAAGGTTTTCACCCTCTCCGGCCGCAGGCATACCGGCGCCGGTTTATAGTTTTCCTCACCGCAGACCGTAATTTCCGAAGCCTCGCCGCCGCAGATGTCCAAAATCAGCGCCGTGGCATAATCCGACCCCATAACGTTGGAATTGGGATCGACCCAGCGCTCGTAGCGATAACGGGAATCGGACTCAATCTGAAAATGACGGCCGGTGCGGGCAATGCAGCCGGGTTTGAAATAGGCGCTTTCCAGCAGCACGTTGACGGTATCTTCGCCGCAGCCTTTGGCCGCGCCGCCCATCACGCCGCCCAGACACTGCACGCCTTCATCGTCGCAGATGCCGAGGCTTCTGTTGTCCAGCATATATTCTTTTCCCTCAAGCGAAACGAATTTTTCCCCTTCTTCGGCCATTCTGATCGTGAGAACGCCTTTTAATTTGTCGGCGTCAAAAACATGCAGCGGGCGTGCCAGATCGAAGTTGACATAGTTGGTAACGTCCACCAGCGGAGAAATGGAATGCAGCCCGATCGCCACCAGCCGGTCTTTCATCCATTTCGGGGTTTCCGCCCGGTTGTTCACGCCTCTGATATAGCGGCCGGTATAAACCGGACAGGCGTCTTTGTCTTCAACCCTGATTTCGACCGGGTTGGCAAAAAGCCCCGGAACTTTCTTTACCTCAAGCGGTTTCAGGCGTCCCAGACCGGCCGCCGCCAAGTCGCGGGCAACGCCGCGCACGCCCAGGCATTCCGCCCGGTTGGGCGTAATCGAAATTTCAAATACCGGATCAATGTTCATCACATCCGCCGCCTTCCTGCCGACCGGGGTATCGGCCGGCAGCGAAATAATGCCGTCGTGATCTTCGCCGATGCACAGTTCCTTTTCCGAGCACAACATGCCGAAACTCTCAACACCGCGGATTTTGCCGACCGTCAGTTTTTCGTTATAGCAGGGAATAACGACGCCGACCGGAGCAAAAATGCCGACGGTGCCCTTTTTGACATTCGGCGCACCGCAGACAACCTGCAGCGTTTCGCTGCCGGTATTGACCTTCAGCAGGTGCAGGTGGTCGGAATCCGGATGCATTTCGCATTCTTCCACCTTGGCGGTGACAAAACCCGCAAGCTTTGCCGCCGGGTTAATCACTTCTTCCACTTCCAGCCCGATGCGGGTCAGGGTTTCGGCAATTTCATCCACGGACGCCGTCGTGTCCAGATGTTCTTTCAGCCAGGATAACGTAAATTTCATCGTGCCAATCCTCCGTTGTTGCTCAGTCCGCCGGTCATGGAAGACTCGTCCAAAGGTACGAAGCCGTAGTGCTTCAGCCAGCGTAAATCAGATTCAAAGAAAGTGCGCAGGTCGGGAATGCCGTATTTCAGCATGGCCAGACGGTCGATGCCGACGCCGAAGGCAAACCCCTGATACTCGTCGGGATCAATGCCGCCGGCAGCCAGCACTTTCGGATGCACCATGCCGCAGCCGAGAATTTCCAGCCAGTCGTCACCCTCGCCGATTTTCAGCTCGTCTTTGCTCTTTTTGCAGCCGATGTCCATTTCCGCCGAAGGTTCGGTAAAGGGGAAATAGGACGGACGGTAGCGCACCCTGATGTCGTCAATTTCAAAAAACGCACGCACAAAGTCGTAGAGGCAGCCTTTCAAATGCGCCATGGTCGTGGTTTTGTCAATGACCAGCCCTTCCACCTGATGAAACATCGGCGTATGGGTGGCGTCGTAATCGCTGCGGTAAGTGCGGCCGGGGGCAATAACACGAATCGGCGGCTTTTTGTTTTCCATGGTGCGGATCTGTACCGGCGAAGTATGGGTGCGCACGACATAGCTGTCGTCAAAATCCGCACTGTCGGGGTTGGGAATGTAGAAGGTGTCCTGCATCTGGCGCGCCGGGTGGTCGGCCGGCATGTTAAGCGCGTTGAAGTTGTGGAACTGGTCTTCAATGTCCGGCCCTTCGGCAACTTCAAAGCCCATCTCGCCGAAGATGGCAACCACTTCCTCGTAAATTTTCGACACCGGATGAATCCGTCCCTGGGTTTCCGGCCGCACCGGCAGAGTAACGTCGATGCTCTCACCGGCCAGACGGCGGTTCAGTTCAATCGTTTCCAGTTCGCTTTTGCGGCTTTCGACGGCGTTTTCCACTGCCGATTTCAGCAGGTTCAGCGCCTTGCCGGCGGCGATTTTCTCTTCCGGCGGCAGGGTGCCCAGCGTTTTCATCTTTTCGGTAATGCTGCCTTTTTTGCCGAGAGCGGCCACCCGGAGTTCATCCAGTTCCTTCAGCCCGGCGGCCGAACGGATGCCGGCCAGCAGTTTTTCCTGTAAATCTTGCAAATTTTCCATTGTTTTCCCCGTATACAAATAAAAAGAGTCTGCCCGTTTGCGCGAGACAGACTCTTCTTTATTTTTTTCGCATTATAAAAATTACTTCAAAGCGTCCTTAGCCTCAGCGACTAACTTGGCAAATGCCTCGGGCTCTTTTAATGCGATATCAGCCAGTACTTTACGATCAAGCTCAATACCTGCTTTGTTGAGCCCGTTCATAAATCGGGAGTATGTCATTTCATTGAGTCTGGCGGCAGCGCCGATTCTTTGAATCCACAGCGAGCGGAAGCTTCTCTTCTTCGCTCTTCTGTCGCGGTAGGCATATTGCAAAGCCTTTTCGACCTTTTCAACTGCTACTCTGAATACGTTCTTGGAACGACCGCGGTAGCCTTTCGCCATGGCAAAAATCTTTTTGTGGCGGGCGCGGGCCGTTACACCTCTTTTAACACGAGACATCTATACATCCTCCTACAAATACGGTAAAAACTGTTTGACGATCTGAACGTCGCACTCGGCAACCAAAGTGGTTCCTCTGGCTTGTCTTTTCATCTTCTGGGTTTTGCAGAAGAGACAGTGTCTCTTTTTGGCGAAGTTTCTCTTCAACTTGCCGGTGCCGGTTACGCCGAAGCGTTTTTTAACCGAGCTCTTGGTTTTTAATTTGGGCATTTTATTTCCTTTCTAACGACTTAGATGGTTTTGACAAACGATACATAAGGCATGCCTTTAGCCCGTGCATCTCAAAAATCGTTTTGGTTTATATATCATAAATCTTCTCTTGGCAAGCGTTTTTTCCGGCAAACTTCGGAAAAATCCGCAATTTGTATTGCAATTTAGCGCTTCCGACGATATAACCTTGTTTAAGAAAAGAGGAGTTTTTTATGATTTTTAACCAGTTTGAAAGGCTTCTGGCCCGCCGCTATCTCCGGGCCAAACGCAAAGAGGGCTTCATCTCGGTCATTACCGGCTTTGCCTTCACCGGCATTGCCTTAGGAGTGGCCACCCTGATCATCGTGATGTCGGTAATGAACGGTTTCCGCGCCGAGCTTCTGTCACGGATTTTGGGCATCAGCGGCCATATCGGCATCGTTTCCGCCGGCGGACAGCCGTTTAACAACTACCGGCAGGCCGTCGGCGAAATCGAAAAGTTCGACAACGTCGAAAGCGTTTTCCCGATGATCGAAAAACAGCTGCTGGCCTCTTCCGGCCGGGCGGCGGAAGGCGCCATGGTCCGCGGCATGCGCAAAGAAGACATATTAAATAAGGAAACGCTCAAAAACGGCATGCTCAACGTCAACATGGAAGAATTTGCCGGCAACAACGTTATCATCGGCTACCGGCTGGCGTTGAAAATGGGACTGATCCCGGGCGACGAAATCACCCTTATTTCTCCCAACGGCAAAATCACCGCGTTCGGCACCGTGCCGCGGATGAAATCCTATCGCATTGCCGGAACTTTCGAACTCGGTATGTTTGAATACGACTCCAACTTCATTTTCATGCCGCTTGACACCGCGCAGACATTTTTCGGAACCGGCGACGCCGTAACCAACATCGACGTAACCTTAAAAGACGAAAGCAAACTGAAAGAAACCCGCGCCGCGATCGAAAAAAGCGTTGAACCGGGCGCCTACATTTTCGACTGGCGGCAGTCCAACTCGGCCTTTTTCAACGCCATTGACGTCGAACGCAACGTGATGTTCCTGATTTTGACGCTGATCATTCTGGTGGCGGCATTTAACATCATTACCGGGCTGATCATGCTGGTCAAAGACAAAGGTCGCGACGTGGCGGTGCTGCGTACGATGGGCGCCACCAAGGGCATGATCATGCGCATATTCTTTATGGACGGAGCCTTTATCGGCGCCGTCGGCACCGCGCTCGGACTGGTGCTCGGCATTTTGTTCTGCGACAACATCGAAGCCATCCGCCAGTTTTTGCAGGATTTGTCGGGACGGGAACTGTTTTCGGCAGAAATTTACTTTTTGTCCCAGCTGCCGGCCAAAATAGATTATGCGGAAGTGGCGGCGATTGCGCTGATTGCCCTGCTGCTTTCGTTCCTGGCAACGATTTACCCGGCTTACCGGGCGGCAAAAATGGATCCCGTGGAGGCACTGCGCTATGAATAACGAAAAAGAAACCGTGTTGGAATTAAAACAGATTTGCAAAAGCTTTCGGCAGGGCTCGCAGAAGCTTGACGTTTTAACCGGCGTCGATCTGGAAATCAAAAGCGGCGAAATCGTCGCTCTGATCGGACCTTCCGGCTCGGGAAAATCAACCCTGCTGCAAATTGCCGGACTGCTTGAAACGCCCAGCAGCGGCGAAATTTATCTCAACCGGCAGAACTGTTCCAAGCTCGGCGACGGACTGCGCACCCTGCTCCGCCGCGATTTTCTCGGTTTTGTTTACCAGTATCACAACCTGCTGCCGGATTTCAGCGCCGAAGAAAACGTGATGCTGCCGCAGCTGATTGCCGGCCGCAAGGCAAAAGCCGCCAGAGAAAGAGCGGCATGGCTGCTGGAACGGCTGAACCTCGGCAGCCGTCTGAAACACCGGCCGGCGGAAATGTCCGGCGGCGAACAGCAGCGGGTGGCCATTGCCCGGGCGCTGGCCAACGCCCCGAAGCTGTTGCTGGCCGACGAGCCGACCGGCAACCTTGACCCCAAAACTTCCGATGTCGTGTTCGCCGAACTGCTGAACATCGTCAAAGAAACCGGTCTTTCCGCGCTGATCGCCACCCATAACATGGAACTGGCCTCGGCCATGGACCGCAAAGTCCGGCTGGAAGACGGACGGCTGGTCAACACCGGCATTTCGGGACTGATTTCCGGCGAAAACTTTTATTGACAAAAGCACGGCGGACAGGTTTGCAGACCGCAGATTTGTCCGCCAGAAAACGCTTCCCCGCAAAACAGCCCTTGCATAAAAATTTTTATTTGCTAATGTAAATAAAAAATTAACTATCAGGATACTGTTTATTATGCGGATAACTTTCTCCAAGACTTTACTGCTGGCAACCACCGCTTTTTCCATGATTTCCGTTCCTGCGGCAAATGCCTACCTTTCACCGCTCAGTTTTAACGAAATGTACGCCCACGCCTCCCGGGGAAACCTGACGGTCTTAAACAACGCCATTCTGCGCGGCATGAACATCAATGCCGTCAACGGTGACGGCGACACCGGTATCTGCGTTGCCATCCGCCGCGGCGACCATATCGCTTATGAGAGTTTCCGCAACACCGGCGCGCACACATACCCGCGCTGCCTGAACAATATCAACGCCAAGCAATATAAAAAATTCATGGCTGACCACCGGCCTTATGAACTGGCTTACAGAAAAGAAGGCAGTTCAATCTGGTGGTGGATCGGCGGCGCGGCGGCCGTCGGCGGAATAGCCCTGGCCGTAAGCGGCGGCGGTGGCGGCGGTTCCGATCCGCTGCCGGTTCCCGCTCCAGAAGACCCAACGTTTCACAGCAACAAGGGACTGGGCTACATCGTTGCCACCAACGCCCCTTCCGAACCGGAAACGACGCCTTACAAAGCAGTAATAATTTCGGCCAAAAACAAAACCACCGAAGTCAACCGAGAAAGCATACAGCTCTCCAACAACGCCAAAATGTGGATTTATAATCCGGACACTTTCGGTTATGACACCGTTTTGTTGTCCGATCTGATCGATTTTGACAAAGACATAAACTCCTATACCAAATACATCCGCGTCGGCATGCGCGCATATAACGACTCGGTCGTCATCAATGATACGGAACAAACCATCAGCGCGGGCAGCGGCACCGTCGGTCTTGACGCCCTGCTGAACAGTTCGGCCTCCAACCTCGGCACCATTGAGATTTCCGCGCCGAACGGCAGCATCGGCATGGTGGCCAGCGACTATTCCGAAGCCGGCAACACCGGCACCATCTCAATGGAATTTACCGGCAAAGACACCGCCGACAGTTTGATCGGCATGTATGCCGACACCAATTCTTCGCTGACCAACGCCGGTACCATCTCCGGCAAGGCAGACACCGCACGCGGCAGGGTTACCGGCATGCAGACGCGACTGACCAGCTATTATGCCGACTTTGTCAACAAAGCCGTCAACAGCGGCAAAATAGAACTGAGCGGTTCTTCCGACAACGCCGGCGGCATGAGCCTGTGGGGGATGAACAGCTGGCTGGACCGGGCCTTTATCGACGGCGACAAGTCCGCCGCAAAACTGGATAAGGCCACGCTCACCAACAAAGGTGACATTTCGCTCACCTTTTCCTTGCAGCCGAGCGACGAAGAAGGCGCCGTCGATCCGGAAGACCCGCTGACGCTTGCCGCCGGCAACGGAGGCATCGTCGGCATGCACGCCGACGCCAACACCACCGCCACCAATAACGGAAACATCACGATTGCGGTTACCGGCGATGCCGGCGAAACGCTTTCCGCCGGCATGCAGGCGGTCCGCGGCGGCAGCATTGTCAACGGCAGCGGCAAAAACATCACCGTTTCCGTCGAAGGGTCGGCTTACGGCATGATGGCCATAAGCGGCAGCAACGGAGGCAAGAACTTTACCGACGTCAAAAGTGCCGTCGACAACCGCGGCAGCATTACGGTAACCGCCGGCGACACCGCCTACGGCATTTATTCCTCGGTTAAAGGCGACGTCAAAAACAGCGGAAAGATCACGATCAACGGCGCCGGATACGGCATTTTCAACCAAAACGGCAGCGTTAACAGCAGCGGCAGCATCATCGTTGCCGGCACCGGCGAAAAAGGCAGTTACGGCATCTATGCCGAAGCGGAAGCCGGCAGCGGCAACAAGATTACCAACGCGGCGGACATTACCATGACCTTTGCGCCGGAGGAAGAAGGCGGCGACGACGAGGAAGAACAGCCGACGCTGCCCGCCAACTACGGCATCTACGGCTGGAACGTCGACATCGAAAATTCCGGCAGCGTTTCCATTACCCAGCAAAACGAAAAGAGCGAAGACGTTTTCGGCATCGTTTCTGAAGAAAGCAGCATCAACAACAGCGGCACCGTGGTCATTAACGGCAACGGCAGCGCGGTCTATGCCGGCGGCGGCAGCCTTACCAATTCCGGCAGTATCACCTTAAACGGCGACGGCTACGGACTGATTGCCGAAGACGGCGATCTGACCAACTCCGGCACCGTAACTTTGAACGGTTACGGCTATGCGGTTTTAAACGACGGCGGCAACCTCACCAACGGCGGCGAAATTTATCTTAACGGCAGCGGCTGGGGCGTATACGCAAAAAACGGCAACCTGATCAACAATGCCGGCGGCAACGTTACCGTCAACGCCGACGATCTGGCGGCAATTTCGGGCCTGACGCTTGAAGGCAGCGGCTATCAGCTGCAAAACAATGCCCGGATTGTTCTGACCTCAACGGGCGCCAAGGTAACCAAAACCGCCAAAGCGATCGACGGCGGCGACAGCAGCGTGGTCAACTCCGGCAACATTACCATCGGCAGCAGCGATGTTTTGTTTACCGACTCTTACGGTATTTATAACCGCGGCAGCAGCCTGACCAACTCCGGCAGCATTACCGTTTTCGGCTCCGGGTACGGTATTTACGGCAAGGGCAGCATCGATAACAGCGGCAACATTGCCATTCATGCCGAAAACGACGTCGCGCCGGTTTACGGCATTTACGGCCAAAACGGTTCCGTCATCGACAACGAGGGGCAGATTAACATCGCGTCGTCCAAAGCCGTCAATACGTCGGCTGTCTTCGGCATTTACGGCAACAGCGCCGAAATCAACAACAACGGCAGCATTAAAATCGGCGACGGCGGCAACCTGTTTAACGCCGCGACCGGCATCCGGGCCGACAACAAGAACGTCAACAATTCCGGCACCGTCCGCATTTACGGCGCGGGCACCGCGATCAGCGCCGAAAACGGCAACATCGTCAACAACTCCGGCGGCGGCATCACCATGGTCATCAGCGGCGCCGCCGACAGTTACGGCATTTATCTTGCCGGCCGGGGAAGCAACACGCTGACCAACAACGCCACGGTAAAAGTCAACCGTTCTTCCGCCTATGCCGAAGGCAAAAAAGCGGTCGCCCTGTATGCGGAAAACGGCAGCATTAACAATTCCGGCGCTTTGGAAGTAGGCGCCAAGGACGCCGTCATCAACGGCGGCATCGGCATCGAAACCGACGGCGGCACTATTACCGTTTACGGCAACGGCAGTGCGATCAAAGCGGCCGACGGCAGCATCACCAACAACGCCTCCGCCACCGTTTACGGCAACGGCAGCGTTCTGAACGGACAAAACGGCAACGTCACCAACAACGAAAAAGGCCAGTTGAACATTTACACCGACGGTAAGGCCTCGGCTTACGGCATTTATCTGGCGGGCAGCACCGGCAACACGATCACCAACAAGGCCTCGATCTTCATCAACCGCTACGGCGCATATGCTCAGGCGGCCTCGACCGGCAATTACGGCATCTGGACCGACAATGCGAAAATCGTCAATTCCGGCGACATTTCCCTCGGCAGCAGCACCGCCGGTCTGAGCGGCATCTACGGTCTGTATGCCGCCGGCAGCGGCAGCATCGAAAACAGCGGCGTCATCAATCTCTACGGCGCCGGCACCGCGATCTACACCGCTTCCGGAACGGTTAACAACACGGCCACCAGCGGCATCATTAACATCTATACCGACGGCAGCGCCGACAGCTTCGGCATTGCTGCCGGCAGCAGCAACAACGGCCTGATCAGCAACAGCAACAAAATCTCAATTACGGCACAAAACGGCAACGCTTCAGCCAAAAAGAACACCGGCATTGCGGCAAACAACATAAAAAATTCCGGCACCGTTCAAATCGGCTCGTCCATACAGGCGATCGACAAAGCGATCGGCCTTGACGGCAAAAGCATTGACAACGACGGTGAAATATTGCTTTACGGCAACAATGCCGCGGGTATTTTCTCCGACGACGAAAACGCCGACATCACCAACAACGGACGGATTGAGTTAAACGGCAACGGCGGCATCGGCATTTCCGTTACCGGCGGCAACGGCACGGTTACCAACACCGGCGCCATTACCGTCACTTCTTCCGGTCAGGCTTACGGCATCAAAAACGAGGCCGGCAGCGTCGAAAACAACGCCGTCATCACCATGAACGCTTCAGGCAGTTATGGCATTTTGGCCAAGAACATCGAAAACAGCGGCGAAATTTACATTAACAAGTCCAGCGGCTACGGACTGGCGGCAACCGACGGCGGCAGCATTACCAACTACGGCAGCATCACCGCTTCGGGCAGCGCCAACGACGGACTTTACGGCAAAGGTTCGTCCAGTTTCCACAACGAAGGCAACATTACGATCGACGGCCAGGGCAGCTGGGGACTGCGATCTTCAAACAACGTCGAAACTTACAACAGCGGCCGCATCAATATGAGCGGAAACAAAAGCTACGGCATGAAAATCGAAAAGGGAACGGTTGAAAACCATGGTGACATTACCACTGCCGACGCCGAAAGCTTCGGTATCTGGGTCAACAACGTCGACAGCCTGACCAACAGCGGAACCGTCACGGTCAACGGCGCCGACAGCGTGGGCATTTATACGGGCGGGAGCTCCGAGGCCACCAACAGCGGAACCATTAACGTCAACGGTGACGGCGGCAAAGGCATCAATACGGCCGGAAGTTCCTCGTTTGTAAACAACGGAACAATCAACATCAACGGAAAAAACGGCTACGGAATTTATGCTGAAGGCACGTCAAAAGTTACCAACAGCGGCGACATCTATCTTAACGCGACAACCGCAACCAAGACTTCTTCCGCACTTTATGCCGGCGGCAGCGCCGTTATCGAAAACAGCGGCAACCTGCACATTACGGCCAGCGGCAACGGTTACATCTGGGCCGCCTATGCGGAGGGCAGCGGTTCGATCAAGAACAGCGGAACCATTTATGTGGACAAGGCGACGGACCTCATTTTTTCCGGCAACGTAACCAACAACGGCACCATTGAAGCCGCCGCCGGACGGATGCTGTTGAATGAACAGGTAAAATTCGGCAGCAACGCACGTTTTGTCGCCGACGAAATTGCCGGCACGGCAAGCGTTTCCGCCGATACGGTCAAACAAAGCAACCGGACGCAGTTCGTTTTAAGCGGCAACTTTGAAGGCAACACCGACCGGTTAAACGTTCGTTCGGAATCTTATTTGTTTGATGCCGATTTTGACGGAGAAAAAACCACCCTCAGCATGAAAAAATTTGCCGAAGTGGAAAACAACGCCTCAATCGCCGGCTTTTTACAGAACAACTACGGCCGAAACAACAACAGCGATCTGTTTGACGAACTGAAGTCCGCGTCTTCGCAGAAAGAACTGACCAAAAGGATCAGCCAAATCAGCGGCCGCGATGTTATCCCGACCATGGCGGAACAGAATCTTGCCCTGATGAAAGACCTGCACCGGCAGTTTGACAACGCCTGGTTCAACGCGGCACCGGACGACAAACTGATCGCCGGCTTCAACTATTATGACCGTGAACGCGGCGGATACGGCAATTTTGCCGGCAGCGACGACAATGCGGTTTCCCTGTTCGGCATTTTCAGGAACAACGAAGGCAAGAACGTCAGCTACGGACTGGGCTGGAGCATCAGCAAGTTTGACAGCAAATACGACAACGGCGGCAAAAAAGACGAAGTGATCGCCGAAATTCTGCTGCCGTTCGGCTTCGGCAACGAAAACTTCCGCTTCCTCGGCAACATGTACGGCGGCTACGGCAACGGCGAATACAAACGTTATGCCGAAGGCGGACGCTTCACCGGCGACGTCGAAAACTATTACTACGGCGTCAACAACGAACTGCGCGGCAGTTTTGATGCCGGGTTCGGCATCTCTCTGCAGCCGACGGCCGAATTTAACGTCGCCGGCCTTTACCAGAGCGGCATTGACGACGGCGGCCTGAAAACCGGCCATAACAACAACCTTTCGGTTGAAAGCGGGTTCGGCCTTTATGCCGAAAAAGAATTCCTCTTCAATGACGAAAACAGCCTGCGGCTGCGTTTCGGCGGCACCTGGTATCACGAATTCAACGACAAATACCAGACGGTAAAGGCCCGTCTTGACGGAATGGAGGGGCGTTTTGCCATGGACCGTGCGGAGTATGAAAAAGACCGCGGTTTATTCAGCCTAAACGGCGAATACAGAAACGGCGGCTTCAGTTTTTACGGAGAAACAGCCTTTGAAGCCGGACGCAGCGACAACTGGATCTTCAACACCGGCTTTAAATACGCTTTTTAAGTTTTAACTAAACGGTTAAAGGAAACAAAAAAGGAGAAGAAAATGCGAAAAACAGCTTACGCGCTTTTGCTTGCGGCACTGACTGCCCCGTTCGGCGTTCATGCCAAATACAACCCGCCCAAAGACGTGCCGCAGGTTTCCTACGCGCAAAAAATAGCCATCGGCGAAATCAACAGACTGGACAAAGACCGCGACGGGCGTCTAAGTCCGGAAGAGTTCGGCGCCAAAGTCGGCACCTATACCCGCACCGAAGAGAAAAACGTGCGCCGGGCCAGAAAAAAAGGCATTTACCAGACGCCCGACCAGCAGTTTGAGGCGGCGGACAAGGACGGCGACGGTTTTCTGACCTTTCAGGAACTTTCTGACTATATTGAAGAGTATCAGAAACTGGACAAGGGACGCGCACGCTATTATTAACCTTTCGTCCAGCTTATAAACAACGGAATGTTGATTATCTTGTTGTCTGTAAAAAAACAAACATACGGAGAACAGACAATGAGAAACGCAATCACCAACCGCAGCAAAGACTATGAAATGCCGGCACATTCGGGAAACGAGTTCCGGCATTTTTTATCCCATCTGCGCAGCATTTTCGACATGCCGGAAGAATTTGAAATGCACGGAAACGAACCGAAAATCGAATTTTCGGAAAGTAAGGACGCCGTCAACGTACTGGCGGAAGTGCCCGGAATGAACGAGGAAGACCTTGACGTGGAAATCTCTTCCGACGGGTACCTTTCCATCAGCGGCGAAAAGAAAAGCCGGGTCGAACACGAAAAAGGCGACAACTATTTTTCCGAAGTTTCCTACGGCATGTTCCAACGGACGGTCCCTTTGCCGTGGGATTTGGATTATGCCAAGGCGGAAGGCGACTATGAAGACGGGGTTTTAAAAATCCGCATTCCCAAAACTGCCGTTGAACAGTCGAAAAAGAAAAAGCTGCCGATCAAAAACAAGAAAAAACAATAACCGAAACGGATAAAACGCAGAGCACCGTTCGTTCTGCCCGACGACTTGAACACGGCAGTCAATGCGGCAGCGGCATTGTTCCGACCGCCCGCTAAGGCGGCGTTTTTTCACGAAGGTTTTTATGATGAAAAACGCCCTCTCCGCTTTTGAACATACACCCGCTAAACAGCGCCGCCGATAAACAATAACAAAAAGCGGCTCTTTTCACCCCCCGACATTCGGGGGGTTTCCGTTGTTTCCCGTTACCGGCCCGAACACCGGCTTTTCTCCGAATGCCACTGATTTTTTTCGGCTACCGATCTGGACCGGAAACATTATCTGTTTTTTCATTTCGGAAGTTTTCCGGCTGCCTCTCCGACAGAGCCTGCCACGGATTTTACTCCGAATACTACGGGAACTTTCCGGCTACCGGCATAGAAATGTTTCAGGACTTCACACTTGGATATTCTGTTGCTCACCGCCGGTCTGAACACTGACCTTTTCCGAACACCCCAAAGATGCCCCACGGCCTTTCATTTTGGTCTGTTCAGAGATGTTTGCCGGTTCAAGCTAAAAACGCTGCTACGGACTTTTCCCCGAAGCCGGCATGATGCCGTCACGAATTTTACCCTTGAACAACCTTTCTCCGACATGCCCCGCCTAATTTTCTACACCCGGGCACTTTTTCCCGGCCGCTTCTTTTTCCTGTCCGCCCAAAGCCGCCGATATGAGTTACATTTTTTGTACACAATTTCGTTTCCGCTTCCCTCCGGCAAGCATATCGCAATAAACTCTCGTATTTCATTTCCATCGACACCGGCTGTTTTTTCAAAAAATACACAAGTTGTATTTTTTTGGTTGACATTTTAATAAAAACGTGATATTAAAAGCTTTCATTGCGTCAACAAATGAAAGGAACACTATGTCAGGAAGCTTTGCCGATATCGGCCGAACCGCTCTCAAGCTCAGCACCAAAAATGCCGTTAACGAAGCGGCAAAAAAACTGTTTCCCCTTTACGGACAACTGTCAGACGCCGCTTTTGAAATACGCGAGGCCAATTCCGGAGAGGACGAATTCATCAGGCATATGATTTATATGAGAAACCTGGGATATAACAATTATATTCCTCAACGTGTTAATTTTCCCAAACTGAATTCTCAAATCATTAAACAGATGGTAACATCTGAAGGATTTCAAGACGACCTTTATGCACAACAACAATTGCAAAACGCAATCAGAGAACAGCAAATTTACCCTGTAAACCGGAAATAACCATGAATAAACTCAAAAACATCCTGTCTTTTTTCCTGCAATTGCTCGTTTTGCCGATTGCCGCCTATTTGCTGTTTTCGCTGTGGATGGAACAGGAACTGGGAAAAATTTTCTATCAGAACGCCTGCTTTCTGTTCATGCTCTGCTACGCGATCAGAAAACCGGTTTTGAGCCGCACCTTCAAACCGGAAGGAAGGTTTGAGTATTGGGCGGCCTTCATCACCTTTTATTGCGTTTCGTTTTACATTCTCGGACTGACGCTGAAGTTTTTCTGAAGTTGCAGGAAAATCGTCCGCCGGCGGCTGCCGGAAGAGCGGGACAGAAGCGCCGTTTTCCCCCCTGCCGGCAAAAATTACAGTTCAAGCTCGAAAAATTCGCAGTTGTCAAAACGCCGCGCCTGCTTAAAAGCGTGGTAATAAAGATTAAACATCAGGGCGCCGTGGGTAACCACGCCGACAACCGGAACATCTGCCCGGGCGGCAATTTCGCGCAATGCCTTCATCCCCCGTTCGGTGCTCTGTCTGATGCTTTCCCCGCCCGGCAGGCAAACGTCGAAACGCCGGGGATGTCCTTCATTGTTGATCACCTCGAACACGTCGCCGTAAATCCGGTGAGCGTCTTCCGAAAGCATGCCTTCCGCTTCGCCGAAATGCACTTCTTCCAGCCCTTCGACGGCAACCGTCGGGCAACCGACGCCGGCGGCGATAATTTCTGCCGTCTGCCGGGCACGAAGCATGGTCGAACTGTAAATGACGGGCAAATGCAGGGAAAGCAGTTTCTCCGCGGCGGCAGCGGCCTGGGTGCGTCCGGTTTCGTTCAGCGGCAGATCCAATCCCGCGCCCTGCACCAGCCCTTTGACGTTGCCGTCGGTTTGTCCGTGGCGGATAATCAGCAGCTTCATGTTTTCCTCCTATACCAGAAACTTTGCCAGCCGGTCGTGCCGGCCAAAGTACAACCTGCAGGCCAGGGCTTTTTTTCTGCCCAGCAGTTCCGGTTTCAACGCCCCGCTCCGATAAAGCGCGGCAGCATAATCTCTGGCCGCTTCCACCCGCTGCCGCCGGTCCGGACCGAAGATTTTCCGCAGCGGCTGGGAAACCAGCGACTTGAAGATGAAGCGGGTCAGATAAAAAGCAAGATGACGGCGCAGGCTTTCGTCCGCATTCGTCAGACCGGCGAAAAAGCGCTCCATTTCTTCCGCCGCCAGCGCATGAGAGCGGACATATTTTTCGGTAATCCCCTGTTTGGAGACCGAAGCGTCGTTTTCACGGTAATACAGCAGCCGGGCATCGGTTGAAATCATGTTTTTGACCGTCAGCAGCATCTTCATGGTAAAAACGGTATCTTCCGCCGGCTGCACGCCGAGCGGAAAAGTTACGCCGGCAATTGCCTCGCGGCGGTAAAGCTTGTTCCAGATATAAATCGGCCCGCCTTTACGGTCGCGGAAAAAATCCGCCGTCGGCGCGCGGCTGAATACGGCGTCGCGAACAACCTCCTCCGCATCAAAACGTTCCGGCGCAGGATCACCGGCAAAATTATCGGGGACAAAACGAATCTTAAAAGCGGAAACGTCGGCACCGTCGCGGCAAATCATCCGGTAAAGAATTTCCAGCGCCTGCGGATGCAGCATATCATCCTGGTCAAGAAACGCGACAAACGGCGCCCGGGCTTCTGCCATCCCGCGATTGCGGGCGGCGGAAACACCGCCGTTTGCCTGTGTAATCAGGCGGAAACGATTGTCCCCGCGGCAACATGCCTCCGCCATATCGACCGTGCCGTCGGTTGAACCGTCGTTGATCAGCAATACTTCAAAATCGGTAAAAGTCTGAGCTTTTACGGAATTAAGGCAGCCCCGCAGATGGCGGACGGCATTGTATAAGGGAATGATCAGGGAAATAGCCGGCATTTTGTTGCTCCGTTTAATTGCAATTTTATTTTTTTAAGTAACATTTTAACACTGATCAGGCAACCATTATTTTTATAAATTGACATCATTTGAAAAGCGGCAAATAATAAAGGGAAACAAACGTCAGAGAGGTTGTCCGATGACAGAGCATTATTGTTTTTCCACCCCGCTCGGAGAATGGACCGTTTACGCCCGCGACGGCGCCCTTGTCCGCCTTGTCTTTGAAAAAACCGAAGGTGGAGAAAAGACCCCGCTTTTGACCAAAGCCGCCGATCAACTGGCGGAATATTTTGCCGGCCGGCGGAAAGAATTTGACCTGCCGCTTAATCCGGAAGGAACGGATTTTCAGCGAAAAATATGGAACGCCCTGCAAAAAATTCCTTTCGGCGAAACCCGCAGCTACAAACAACTGGCGGAAATGGCCGGCAACGGCAAAGCCTGTCGGGCGGCAGGCGGCGCCAACAACAAAAACCCGCTGCCGGTTTTTATTCCCTGCCACCGCGTCATCGGCGCCGACGGGAGTCCGGTCGGTTACGGAGGCGGTCTCAAAATCAAACAATTTCTGCTGGAGCTGGAAAAAAAATGCCGCTGATTGTCCTTTTCTTATTGCTGCTTGCCGCGGTTTTCCTGCTTGACAACCGCATTATTTTCCGCATTTTGTTCGTTGTGGTCAACCTGTGGCTGACAGTAATGTATTTTGTCATTGCGGAAATCCAGACGGCAAAACTGCCGCAGGTGCCCTGGTTTGACCCGGCCGGCGTTTCCGGCACGGTGGTCGTTTATCTGGCGCTTTTGATGACGGCGGCCGGCGTTTTGCTGTTTTTCCTTTCCCGTCTGCTTTTCGTCAGCCGGCTTCCCGCCGTCTTTCCCTTTATCGGCGCGGCCCTGCTCGGAATCGGACTGCTGCCGGCCGACAGCCAATCCGTCATTCATGCCGCCGGCGGCGCTGTCGCCCTGGTTCTGCTGTTTTTGCATATTGTCTTTGCAGCCCTCGGCTTCCGGCAAATTTTCAAAATCTGACCGTTTTATTTCCAGCCGCCTTTGATCACGTTTTTGCCGAATTTGTTTTCCAGCGCGTCCCAGGCGGCAGAAAGCGGACTGCTTTTGAATTGCAGACGCTCAAACAGTTCCGGCTGATAAGTTTCCCTCGACACCAGTCCGGAAAGCATGACCCCGCTGCTGCGATAGAGAATTCCCGGATGATAGATGTTTTTTAAAAGCGGCAGCACCGCGCCGGCAATATAAAACTCCGCATCGGAAGCGGCCGGCAGTTTCACTTTGTCGGAAACGACGGCAAAATCTTTGGTGCGCAGCATTATCCCGGCAACCGTGCAGAAGCAGCCGTCTTTGCGCATCCGCCGGCAGGCGCGGTGCAGATGACAGCGCAGTTCTGCCCTCAAAACCTCGCCGTCGGAAGTAAAACCCGGCAAAACCGAAGTGTCCTGCACCGACTGCGGCAGCGCCGGCGTCGTTTCCAGCCGCCGCATATAATATCCCAGCAGCTCATATTTGAGATCAAGGCCGGCAATCCCCATTTGTTTTCTGATCAGCTGATCGGGACGGCAGACAAAATCCCAGGCGGTAAACACGCCGTTATAGGCCATCAGTTTGGAATGGCTGCGGCCGATGCCGCTGACGTCGTCAATATCTGTTTCCCGCAGCACGTTTTCTATCGAATCGGGAAAAATGCGAAAAATGCCGCCGGTGTTCTTGGCCTTGTCGCTGGCCAGTTTGGCCAGCAGTTTGGACGGCCCCAGTCCGATCGAAACCGGAATGTCCGCCGTCCGGCGGATTGTTTCCCTGATGCGGGCGGCCAGCGACGTATAATCGGTCCGGTAAACCCGGTCAAGCGAGGTCAGGTCGGCATAGGCCTCGTCAACAGAAACCTCTTCTACGTCCGGAACAATTTCCCGCAGGCATGCCATCACCCGGCGGGAATAGCAGCAGTACAGTTCATGTCTGGCATTTTTGTAAATGACGGAGGGAAATTCGCGCCGGGCCATAAACATCGGCATCCCCATTTTAACCCCGGCCTTTTTCGCCTCGCGCGAGCGGGAAACGACACAGCCGTTGTCACCGGTCACCACACAGACCGGCTGCCCGCGCAAAGACGGTTCAACCGCCTGTTCGCAGCTGACAAAAAAACTGTCGCAGTCGACCAGTGCTATAATATGTTCCTTCATTTTTCCCCCGAATTTTGTTCTTATTTTGTTCTGTTATACCGAAAAATCTCCGCTGTCAATTACAACTTATGATATGTTTTATCGGACTGGCAAATTTTTCTTCTCTTTGCCAAAGGAAACGTCAAAAAGAAAAGCCGTGCCGCCCTCAAACGGAACCGCTCAAAAGAAGTACAGTCAGGGCAAAAACATATTTTTCGGCAAAAAAGGCTAAAATATGATTGACTAAAAACAATCTTGGTGATAAATGCAGTATTAATCGTTTCGGGACGCAGCTCAGCCTGGTAGAGCGCTTGCATGGGGCTTGAGGAAGGAAAAACTTCCGGCGGAAGTTTTTCGGACGAAAGGCGAAGTTTTGTTATTTTGCAAGCCCGCGGCAGCGGCGCGACGCAAAAGTTACAAAACGAGTGACCGAAGCGGAGTTGTTGAGCGCTTTGTGCGCGAAACTTACGAAGCAAGACAAGAAGTCGGAGACGGCTTGCATTTGTCAAAAAAACATATTATTCTTGGTTTTACATTCGGGACGTAGTTCAGCCTGGTAGAGCGCTTGCATGGGGTGCAAGAAGTCGGAGGTTCAAATCCTCTCGTCCCGACCAGATAAAAAAGCCTGCCTTGTGCAGGTTTTTTCTTTATAAAGATCGCGGAAGCAACCAGACAGGAAGAGCGATATGCCGGTTTGACTGCCGGAAATAAGCGGGGCATGGATACGATCGGTTTCCCGACGCAAAAATTGCACCTGTTTTTTTGTAAAAAACCGAACACTTGCGGCAATGGGCCGTACCTGGTTCAAAACATTCTTGACATCAGACAAAAAACGGCTAAAATAGAACCGTTATTTTTAGAATTTATATATTATTTTACTTAAAAAATATCTTATTTTATGTCAGTTTTTTCATTTGTGATCATTTGCATTGCAGGAACAGTTGTCATCGGTATTGCCGGGTTGATGATTGATACCCTGCTGGATAAAGAAGAAGGCGTCGGGTATGACCATCATGGCAACAAGATTGCGCACAATTGGACCGGTGGATTGATTTTGCTGTGGTGGACGCTTTGCGGTATCTGGTCTCTTTTTCTGCTCGCGCTTTCCCGTTGATTTCGGCAACGACAGTAATCACCGGCAAAAAAGAGGCTTTGTCACAGCCTCTTTTTTTTAAGCCCTGAAGCGGATTTAAAATTTTTGATTCATCAGTCCCGTAATTCCAAGCTGATCACGCCAAAACCAGGCGACCGCCAACACCATCGCCAACAACAAAAAGGCTATCAGGGCACTAATACCGCGGGAAGAACTTTCCGGCAGCTTGATCTCCACCCCTTTTTCCCGGGCATAAAAAGCGTAGATGCGACAAGCCGAAATAATATAAATAGGGCGAAAAACCAACATAATAAAGACCAAAACCATCATCAGGGGGCCGCCTATCAGCAGATAAATCTTATAGACTGCATTATCGTCAAAAATACCTCTGTTATGTTCCATCAGCTCCCGCATCAGTAAAAACACACCTAAATAGCCAATGATGCCAAATACCCAGCAAACCAGAGAATAACCGACCCGCAGCTTAATCAGCATACTAAACCGCTCTTTGAGCAAATTCAGCGAATCGCCGCAAGCCTCTCCGACGCTTCGACCGCTGAGCAATGCCGGCAGAAAGCCAAGCGAAGACAATTTCCACCCCTGATAGATTGCCTCATTTAACATTTTGACAGCTAACGGCGTGCGATCGTTTTTCTTTGGCAAACGTTCCAAAATGCGCATAACCGTCCACCAGCCGTCAAACCAGCTGAATACCCACAGGCTCCATGATTTTGGCAACACTATTTTCAGACATTCCGCCACTGTTGACTCCCTGCCCGTAAAACGAAGGATATACGATGCGTTCATACAAGCAGTCAACAAACCGAGCGGATAGGCGACCAAACCGACGCAGACAACCGACCATATCAGCAGGATAATACCAACAGCGCAATTGCCATTACCATTGTCGCTATTCCAGACTTCTTCCGGCACCAAAGACAACACCTGCACCCAAAGGTAATAAGCAATGCCAATCACTACCCATTGCAAAAAAGCAAAAGCGATATTTTCTTTTTCACCGAAAATAAAACGAAGAGAAACGGCACCGCTGTTAAGATAGCCGGCAACGGCTGCTCCACGTTTTGGTTTTTCATTATTTTCTACAATATTTCCTGCATCTGCCTTTAAACATTGCAGACTTTTTCCAATCTCTCCGTAACCTTGCATCTTTCATTTTCCATGTTTTTGCATACATCGACCCAAATGCCGCCGGAATATCGTTCCAGTTCTGCAATCGACAGACCGATTGCGCTGTTAGCGCTGCCACAGGCGGGAAAAACCCTTTCATATCTTTTCAGAGAAACGTCCAGACAGACCTCCACGCCCGAATTAACAGCAAACGGACAAACCCCGCCGGCAGAATACCCGACCAGCGCCTCCGTTTTCTCCCGAGGCAGCATTTTTGCTTTAATCCCGAAACAGGTTTTGTATTTTGCATTATCAATTCTCGCGTCACCGGCGACAACAACCAAAAGTACTTTTCCTTTCAGCGCAAAAGAGAGCGTTTTGGCAATTCGTCCCGGTTCGCACCCCAACGTCGCGGCCGCCAGTTCGACGGTCGCGCTCGAACGGTCAAATTCCATAATTCTGTCCGCCAGACCATACCGACGAAAATATTCGCGGACTCTTTCCACCGACATTTTTTCTCCCTTTCCCCCTGTGCCTCCATAGCCGACAGACACTTAATTTCGTACATTAAACGACAATTCTCTGATGTCAATAATTAACTTCACCGTTGTCTTTAAATGCAATTTATTCTAATGTAGGGAAAACTGACTATTGACGGGGAAAACGATGGAATTTTGGTTCTGGTTTATCATTTTCGTTTTGTTCATTATGCTGATGAACGCAAAATCCGACATCAACCGGCTGGAACGGCAGCTGAACGAACTGGCCAAGCGCCTAAAAACGATTATGCCGCCGGCCGAAACCGAAGCGGAAAAACGGCCGGAAGAAAAAGACGACGCGGAAAAACAAACCGCCCTTCAACTTCCGCCGCTTCCGCAGCCGGCGGCCGGAACTTCCGCTCCCTTGCCGCAAAAGCAGCCGCGCCGCCCTCAAACTCCCGACCACGGCGACGGCGTCAACATTACTTTTCTCGGTCAGAAGCTGATCACCTGGATTGCCGGTTTTGCCGCTGTCCTCGGCTTTTTTTATTTTATCCGCTATTCGATCGAAAACGGCCTGCTCGGTCCCGTCGCGCGGCTGACGGCCGCAACCCTCGGCGGGTTGCTCCTTACCGGCGCCGGCTGCCTGCTGCATTACAAGCAAAACGTCGCCAACCATCAGCGAATCGGAGAAGCCCTGCTCGGCGCCGGCATTGCCGCTCTCTACTTTGCCGCATATGCTCTGGCAAAAATCTATCAGCTGGCGCCGGAAAGCGTTTCTTTCGCGCTGATGTGCGGCATCACCGCCGCTTCCATCGGCCTTACCCTTACCGTCGGCGGACAGACGACGGCCGTTCTGGCATTGATCGGCGGTTTTCTGACTCCGGCGCTGACGGCCGGCGGCGGAGGAATCTCCGGTTTCTGCACTTATCTGTTTATCCTCACCGCCGCCCTGCTGTTTATGAGCCGGCGTCTCGGCACCATATTACCGGCTTTGCTTGCGCTTATCGGACTCTATTCGTGGATCGGTGTTTATCTGCTCTTCTATTTTGCCCTGAACGACTCTTTCTGGCTGTTTGCCCTGACCGTGCTTACCGCCGCGGCGACGGCCGGAATTTTCCGCAGCGGCGGTAAAACCGAAAACGGCAACATGCTGACAACGCTTTCGCTTTCCTTTTGCATTGTCTTCAGTTTTCTTTACCTGCTCAAAACCGATTTCGGCTTTGCCGAATGGAGCGTGCTTGCCCTCATGCTGTGCGGCCTGACCGCGCTCTGCCTGTTCCGGCGCCAAACCTATTTCAGACTGCTGATTGCCGCGGATCTGACGACTTTTATTCTGCTGGCCTTATGGGATGCCGATGCCGCATTTGAAAAACAAATATTTTTCTCCCTCCTTGCCGCCGTTGCGCTGCTGCCGTTTTACATTGCCGCATGGGTTCGCCCGCACAAAGAGTTTTTGCTTTTCCCCGCCGCGGCCGCCCCGCTTGTTTATGCGCTGGCATACTTTCTGTTTTCCGCTCAGGAAATGCTGCCCTATGTCGGATTGATAGCGGCCGTCGCCTTCGCCGCGCAGGTCTGCCGCCTGAACCTGAAAGAAGCGGCCGCAGCCCGGGCAGCCGGTTTTCTGCTGCTGTCTTCCGCCGCGCTGACGACGATGGCGCTGGCTTCGCTGGCGGACGCCCGCTTCTGGCCGGTTGTCCTTTCCGTTGAAATTCTGGTTTTGGCCTTCCTGCGCAACCGGCTGAACGTCACGACCCTGACGCCGGGCATCAGGGTCGGCGCCCTGCTGTTTGCCGCCGTTGAATGCAAAAATATCATCAATATTTTCAAACTGCTGTTTCTGGCGCCGCTCGTTCCGGTTGAATTTTACGCCTCAGAGCTGACGACGATATTCTACGTTTCGGACATCATCGTCCCGTCGGCAGCTTTTGCCGCGCTGGCTTTTGTCAGCCCCCGCGGACGCGGCCGGACGATTGCCGCGGCTGCCGCCGGGCTGCTTGCTTTCTTCGGCCTGTTTTCGTTTTATATGCTGGTTAAGATGCAGTTTGCCGGCAAAATCAGCCTGTTGCCGGATTTTGCCGATTACACCCTGATGACCAATCTGTTTTTGCTCGGTGCCCTCACCTGCGCATACGGCTCAAACCGCCTTTTGGGAAAAGTCGTTTTCGCCGTCGGCCTCTGGCGTTTGTTCGCGCTCGGGCTGTTGTGCGGTTCGCCTTTTTTCAACCGGGTTGAGGTGTTCCTGCCGGGCACTTTGTTTGCCTATGGTGCGCCGATGCTGATTTTTGCCTTCTGCGCTTTTAAAACCAACGGCAACATCCGCGACAACTTCGTCCGCATGGCGGCACTCATGTCGTTCATTCTGGTTTCCGCCGTATTGACGCTTGCCTTTTACCGTCGGCTTTATTTGCCGGGAATCCGTTTTGACGACGGCAGCGTCTTCGCCTATTCCGCCGTCTGGCTGATCCTCGGCTGTTTGTGGCTGGTTGCAGCCTTCCGCTGCCGGGCACTGGTCAAACCGGCTTTCGGACTGATCTATTTCGTGATCGCCAAAGTCTTTTTGTACGATGTTTCCTCGCTTGACGGCATCTGGCGGATTTCCGCCTTGTTCGGGCTGGCGGGGTCGCTGCTGGTCATCAGTTACGGCTACAGCCGCTGGTTCCAACCGAAAAAAGAAACGGTCTGAAAAGCAAAAAGCCCGGATTTTCCGGGCTCTTGTTTCCTTATTCCGCACGCAGCCGGCGCACTTCTTTTTCCAACTCATCCATCCGGTCGGCACAGAGCACGGGAACCAGCCGGTCAATTGCTTCTTCCGGCAGGTCGTAAATTTTCAAGTTCAGCAGCCGCTCAACCACCTCGGTGGGAAAACGGAACTTGATGATTTTGGCCGGATTGCCGCCGACCACCGCATAGGGCGGCACGTCTTTGACGACAACGCTGCCGGCGGCAATGACCGAACCTTCGCCCAGACGCACGCCGGGCATGATCATTGCGCGCATACCGATCCAGACCGCATCTTCGATTACGGTGTCGCCCTTGCCCCGATAACTCTCGACAATCTTTTCCATAAACGGATAGTTGGAAAACCAATCGTTGCGGTGGGTATTGTTGCCGCCCATCAGAATGACGCTTTCCGCGCCGATGCAGACATAGTCGCCGATATAAAGCTTGTCGATCGGCCAGGCCGGCTGCCAATGCGCCAGACTGTATTCGTCCCCGTAATGATAACGGACGACGGATTCTTCAAAGCTGCCGCTCCAGGCGGAGCTGTAATAGCTTTTGGTACCTTTGACAACAATGTTCGGGTTTTTGACCGTCTGATGCAGATATTCGACTTTCGACCAGTGTTTGACCATATTTTTCTCCTTTGCGGCAAAGCATAGCAAGAATGACCGGAAATGCAAGCGGATAAAACAAAGCCGCCCGGCAGGGGGCGGTTTTTCTTTCCGCGGAGAAAAACGTTCAGGCAACGGAGCGTCCCATCCGATAAGCCTCGTCCATCGCCGGAGAAGACTTAATGTCGCCCGCCTGCCAGGCGCCGGTGCCGTAAACAACGCCTTTTTCATGCGCGTCGGGCAGACAATCCGCGGTAAATCCGCGAAAACCTTCCAGCGTCTTTTCCATGTTGGCGCGGCTGCTGTCCGCCGCCGCAACGATAAAATAAAAATCCTTGCCGCTGATTTCCTCATAGCGCGGAACCGTGCGGTCGATCAGGGTTTTCATCTGTCCGTTCATGGTATAGAAATAAACCGGGGTCGCCATTACGATGACGTCGGCCGCCACCATTTTGTTTAAAATCTCTTCCATATCGTCTTTCTGCACGCAGCGGTGGGTACGGTTGCAGACCCCGCAGCCGCGGCAATAACCGATGTTGCGGTCATTGATGAAAATTTTCTCCACTTCGTTGCCTGCATCCCTTGCGCCTTCGGCGAAACGATCGCAGAGAGTGTCAGAATTTCCGCCTTTGCGGAAACTGCCGGATAAAATCAAAACTTTTTTACTCATTTTTCAGCTCCTTAATCCAATCTTTAACTTCCTCGCCGGCATTGCGGGCGTTTCTTCCCCAAAAAGCATGCCCTTTTTCGACACGGGCGGCGGGAAGCATGGTTTTAATGTCCGCTTCCGCATGCCCCAGCCCGCTGCCGCCGTGAGTCATAAAGGGAATTACCGTTTTCCCGGAGAAATCATATGCCGACAAAAAAGAAGCAACCGCCGGCGCAACGGTTCCCCACCAACAGGGAGAGCCGACAAACACCACGTCGTAAGCGGCTATCGAATCCGGTTTGTTCTTCAACTCCGGCTTATAGCCGTCGGCAATTTCCCTCTTCGCCCGTTCGGTCAATTCCTTATAGGCGGAGGGATAGGCTTCCGCCGTTTCAATTACGGCAACGTCGGCACCGGTTTCCCGTTTAATTTGCTCGGCAACCGCCCGCGTGTTGCCGCTGAGGGAATAGTAGGCTACCAGTATCCTGTCCCCTTCGTTGATTACCGCCGCGGCGGCCGAACCGCTTATTATCGCCCCGCCGGCAACAGCCGCAAAAAAATTCTTCCAGTTCATATCAATCTCCTTTCCTGATTTACTTATATTCTTCGTCCGTAACCGGCTCCGGCCGGATAACCTTGTTGCGCGGCATATATAACATTTTCATTTGTTTCTCCTTTCGCCGCCGATTCTGAAGATCAGCTTACATTTTAGAGTTAACTTTAAGTCAAGTGTTTTTTTATTCCTGGCCGCCGGACGCCTCTCCTTCTTTCCGCCGGACACAAAAAAACACAAAAAAAACGCGCTTTGCCCGGCCGGAACGCGGACGTACACAAACTTTTAACCTATCAATGCTAGAGTGTTTTTAATTTTTGGGGAAAACAGACGATGAAAAACAAAAAAACGAACAAACCGCTCTACGCTCTTTTCTACTACGACCGGCGCAAGCTGAAACTATTGCTGGCCTTTAACCTGATCGTTCTGGCGGCGCTGGTCGTTTTCGGAAAAAACATTTTTTATCCGCAGATCCCGGCCGGACTGCTGGTTATTCTGCTGTGGTTTTTCTCTACGCTCGCTTCCGCGCACGTCTGCTTTTTTCCGCAAAAGCTGGCCATTGTTACCGACGAGGAAATCAAAATCGACGACAACGCGCCGCTCAAATGGAAAAACATTGCCGAAGCAAACGAAATTTTCGCCGGACCGGGCCGCCGGCGCCGGATTATCGCGCTTCGCCCGGTTGAAGGCTTCAAATGCCGTCTCACTTTCATGCAGCGCATATGCCGGCATTTGCAATTTACGGCTTTTTCAATTCCGCTTTACGCCATGACCGGCGAGGACGCCGAAAAAATCCGCGCGATTGTCGCGGCGCGCACAGCGTTCAACGACCTGACACGGACGGTACGAAAAGATGATTGAACCCTTTTGCCTCAAAGAAGAACTGGAAGGGAAAAACGTCCGGCTGGTAAAACGCCGGCATGAATTTGACTCCGAAATGCTGGACGTAATCAACGCCAACCGCGCTTTTTTGCGCCCGTATCTGTTTTGGGTCGACAAAACCCGCGGACGGGAAGACGTTGCCGCCGCCACCAGGCATTTTAACGAAAGCTGGGCCGCACAAACGAAGTTCGCCTATGCGCTGATCGACAAACATTCGGGCAAGCTGCTCGGCAGCATTGACGTCCATGACATCGACCTGACCAACAGAACGGCGGCAATCGGCTATTGGCTGCGCAAGGACAAAACCGGTTTCGGCTATATGAGCGACGCCGTGCAGACGCTTGTCCGGGCCGTGTTCGACAAAGGCGTCCGCCGGCTGGAAATTACCTGCGACAGTTTAAACCGCGCTTCTGCCGGCGTTGCCCTGCGCAACGGTTTTGAATATGAAGGCACTCAGCGGGAAGCTATCTACACTTACGGCGAATTTCACGACCGGGAAGTTTACGTCCGTTTCAACCGCAAATAAATCTGCCGATAACGCCGATAAAAAAATTGTATTTTCGCCAGACATGGTTATTATAAAAACGCCAACCGGTTTTGCAAGGAGAAGATAAATGATCTGGGCCTCGGTTTTTATTGTGCTTTTGGTAGGCTGCGTCTTTTTTTACAACCAGCTGGCAAAACTCGACGCTCTGGCCGACGAAGCGTGGAAAGAAGCGCTGAACCGGTTTGAACGCCGCTACGGGCTGCTTGCGTCGCTTGCCGACACGGCGGTCGGCAAAACGCAGCGGACGGAAGAACTGTGCAGCCGGGCACGCCGGTGCGCGGAAATCGACACGGACATAAAACAGCGGCAAAACGCCGAAAACGAACTGGGAAACGCCGTTCGGCTCTTTTTTGCCGAAACGGAAAACGAAGAAAATGCATCGGAGGATCCGCAGTTTTTGCTGTTGAAGCAAAAATTTGCGGAAGCGGAGGAAGAGTTGCAAAACGCCCGCCGGCGTTATAATGCGGCCGTCCGCGACTACAACGTTGCACTGCATACGGTTCCCACCTGCTGGATCGCCAAAAGCATCAAAGCCGAGGAAAAAATATTTTTCAAAACCGGCGGCGGAGAAACGCCGGCTTCAAACGGCTGACCGCCTAAACAACCGCCGCACGAAAGGAGAAAGCAATGAGCCGGCTAAACAACAGACTGAACTTATGGGAACAAAACCGGCTGATTGCCCCGGAACAAAAACAGCTGATTTTGGACTTTGAAAGCCAAAACAAAACGCCGCATCTGCCGTATGCCGTTTTCATGCTCGGCGTTTTTGTCACCGCGCTCGGCATCATCAGCCTGATTGCAGCCAACTGGGAAGGAATCGGCGGCGGCGTCAAACTGACGGCGGACTTTATTCTGCTCGCCGTTCTGGCCGGCGGCATCATGCGGGCGCAAAACCGCGGCAGCGCCTTTTGGCGGGAAGCCGGCATCTTTGCCCTGTTTATGATGACGGGGGCCAGCATCGGCCTGATCACACAGGTTTTTCAAACCAACGGAACGCTTGCAAACGGCGCCCTGACATGGGCCTTGTTCAGCGCACCGCTGCTGGCCGTTTCCGGAAAAAAAGCGCTGCCTTTGTTTTGGGTGCCGGTATTTTTTTACGGACTTTGCTTCCGGCCGGCGTTTTGGAAATTTGCCGAAAACGTGATTTTGTTTATACACGATCACATTTCTGCCGAACCGGCGGTTGCCGGCGCCCTCTTTATCATCTTTTACGGGCTGGGCGCTTATGCCTTTTACCGGTTGAATCTGCTTTTTAAGCGAAAATATCCGGTATTTGCGGTATGCCGCGGATATTTTGAATTTTTTGCCTATTGCTCGGCCTTTTTCCTGCTTGTCGGCGACTTCTTCTTCACTTCGTCCCTGACGGTGTCGGGCATGGCGGCGGCCATCGCCGCATACGCTGCGGCGGCATGGATTTATTACCGGCACAATTCGCCGAAAATGACCAATTTCAACATTGCCATGATCGGCGTTTCGTTTTTCGTCGCCTATCTCCGCCTCTTCGGTGATTTGCTGACGACCGGCGTCGGTCTTGTCATTTCCGGTGCGCTTATTATGGCGTTGGTTTTGGTCACGAAAGCAATTACGGACAAAACGGCAAATATCAGAGGAGAAAACAGATGACAAAAAAAATCAACCTGCTGCTTACGGCCGCGCCGGTTTTGTTTCTGGCTCTTCTGACCGCGGCACTTGCCGTCATGCGCGCCGGTCTGCCGGAAGTTACCGTGCGCATTGCCGGTTACGACCCGCGGGACCTGCTGTCCGGACACTACATTGCCTATACGATCGACTGGGAAAACACCGACTGCGGCCAGTTTGAAAACGGAATCTGTCCGAAAGAAGCGTTTTATGAAAGCGGAATCGACGGATTGTGGGGAAACAACCATCGTTTCTATATCCCCGAACGAAAAGCCGCGGAATTGGACCGGATTTTCCGCAACGGTGAAAACGACGACAGGGTATTTGAAGTCGTTTACGGTTTTGCTCCCGGTTTCCGTCCGCTGGCAAAAAGAATGCTGATCAACGGACAAGACTGGCGGAAAGCCGTGGACTGATACCGGACAAAGAGAATCTCCGGCGTTCCTTTGTTTTTGCGCTTTTCCTTCTTGCCTTTTGCTTCTTTCGCCGTTTTTTCAATGTTTGCAAACGTCAAAAAAACTCCCGGAAATTTCCGGGAGTTTTTTCGGACTATTGTTCGTCAATGTCGGTTCCGCCGCCGAACGGGGTAATTTGCCCGACCCCGCCGAAATATTTGCGGAAGAAGCCCTGTTCCTGTTCGGGCACGGCCGTTTCCTGTTCGCTGACCTCAATTTCCCTGCCTTTCGATTTGTCGATGTGTTTGATGTCGGCAACCTTGCCGTCCTGACCGAATTTGACCACCAGCAGCCGGCGTTCGGTTTCCTCCGGGCGCATGAACGCGATCTGTTCGATTTCCGCCGACATGTAAATCCAGGTGTCGCGGTCAAGCGAAACGACCGAAGAAGGAGAACCCAGAAGCTCGCGCACCTGTTCCCTGCCCATTCCCGGCGCCAGGCGTTCGATTTTGTCCTCGGACGGCATGTTGCCGGTATATGTGGTAAAGGTGTCCTTGGCACAGGCGGAAAGCCCGAGCAGAACCGCGCTTAAAAAAAAGATTTTGTTGGTTGACATCATCATTTATCCTTATCATTATAGGTTCCAATTTGTTAAACATATATAACACGGGGAATATATTTATGCAAAAAAAATTTTCTTATCCGCTGACCGTCGCCGACCTGCCGCAGGCGGAGCAGCATTACCGTTTGCGGGCGGAGGAAGCGGACTGCCGTTATCTGGCGGAAGTTCTGCAGCTTCCCGCCGTCAACCGGCTGGAAGCCGACCTTCGGCTGAAAAACAACCACGCGGAAGGCATGCTTGACGTTTCCGGACATGTCTTTGCCGGCATAAAGCTTGAAAGCGTGATCTCGCTGGAACTGTTCGACCAGAATTACGATTTTGACTTTTCCCTTCGTTTTGACACCCGCGCCACTTATGCCAGCCAGCGGGAAGAGGCGGAAGACTGGACGGCCGATCTGCCGGACGTGGTCGTCGGCGGAAAAATCGACCTGGCCGACATCGTAATCGAACAGATAGCGCTGCGCCTGGACGACTATCCGCGCCGGCCGGGAGAAGTATTTGTCTTCGAGTCCGAATTTGACGACGGAACGGAAGACAAACATAATCCTTTTGACGTATTGGCAAAACTGAAGAAATAAAAAATTATGCTTGCCAAATGCGAAAATTTTGAGTAAAAGACGGTTAACCGTTTCGGGAATATGCGAAATAAGTTGCAATTTGCAAAAAATTGTAGTATTGCTTTTCCTGAAATTTTTTGTGCTAACAATGTTTTTTTGAAAAGAATAAGAAAATGGCAACACCAAAACATAAAACTTCAAAATCGCGTCGCGACATGCGCCGTTCTCACGATGCATTGGGTGCAAATGCTTATCACGAATGCCCCAACTGCGGCGAACTGAAAAGACCTCACAACGTTTGCCCGTCCTGCGGTCAGTACGACAAACGCGAAGTCGTTGCTAAAAAAGCAGCCGAATAAACTAAAACTGTCATAGAACTGGATGGAGCGCAATTTTGTCTGATAATCTGGTTATATCTATTGATGCGATGGGGGGAGATAATTCCCCTCGAGTCGTCATTGAGGGGGTGAACATCGCCGCCAGGAAAAACCCCGACGTCCGTTTTCTGCTGTTCGGGGACGAAGCCAAAATCGCGCCGCTGCTCAAGCAATATCCCAGACTGGCGAAAGTGTGCAAAATCTGTCATACGGCAGAATGGGTAAAAAACGAAGACAAGCCTTCCCAGGTTATCCGCAACCGCAACACCAGCATGTATATGGCAATTGACGCCGTCCGCTCCGGCCGCGCCCAGGCGATCGTTTCCGCCGGCAACACCGGAGCGCTGATGGCCATTTCCAAAATGGTTTTGAAAACCATGCAGAAAATCCACCGGCCTGCCATCGTCACCATTATGCCGCATTTAAACGGCCGTTACGTAATGCTTGACCTTGGTGCCAACACCGAGTGCGACGCCGTCAATCTGGCGGAGTTTGCCATTATGGGCAACGTCTTTGCCAAACATGCCCTCGACCTGCCGAAACCGAAGGTTGCCCTGCTTAACATCGGGGCGGAGGCAATGAAGGGCAAGGAAGAAATTCGTCAGGCGGCCCGCATGCTGCACAATTCGCAGACTGACATCAATTACACCGGTTATATTGAGCCGCATGAGATTGCAAACGGTGCGGCAGACGTGATCGTCGCCGACGGTTTTACCGGAAACGTGGCGCTGAAAACAACCGAAGGAACGGCGCGTCTGGTGGTTCGTCTGATCAAAAAGGCGATCAAGCGTTCGTTTTTGGCCAAAATCGGCCTGCCGTTCATGCTCGGCGTCATTTACAAAATCAAAAAGAGCATGGATCCCCGTTTGTATAACGGCGCCATGCTGATCGGCCTGAACGGGCTGACGGTCAAAAGTCACGGCGGCACCGATGCCGTCGGCTATTCCGTCGCAATAGAAAACGCCGCCAAACTCGTGCGTCAGGATTTTGTTGCGACGATCAGAAAAGAAATCGAAAAAATTGATTTGGACGAACTGAATCAAGAAAGCATTTATGAAGGATACTACGTATGACGGTCATTCGATCTCAATTGATTGGTACGGGATATAAGCTTCCGGCCAAAATACTTACTAATGACGATTTGTCGAAAATGGTAGAGACCAACGACGAGTGGATCAGTACCCGCACCGGCATCAGGAGCCGCCATATCGCCGCCGAAGGAGAAACGACTTGCGACTTGTCATATGACGCGGCTCTGACGGCAATTGAAAATGCGGGTATTAAAAACTCGGAAATTGATTTTGTCATCGTTGCCACCGTTACGCCGGACAATACTTTTCCGGCTACCGCCGCCAAACTGGCAAAACGGCTGGAACTCAATCCGGGCACGCCGGCCATGGACGTCAACGCCGCCTGTTCGGGGTTCGTGTATGCCTCGCAGATCGCCGACAACATGATCCGCCTGGGGCAAGTCAAAACCGCGCTTGTAATCGGTGCCGAAACGCTTTCCAAAATTACCGACTGGACCGACCGCAATACCTGCGTGCTGTTCGGCGACGGTGCCGGCGCGGCAATTTTCCGCGCGGCGGAAGGAACCGGTGACAGCAGCGATACCGGGATTCTTGCCACCCAAATTTATGCCGACGGCAGCCAGTACGACCATCTTTGTTCGGACGGCGGCGTTTCGCTGAACCAAAAAGCCGGTTTTATCCACATGGACGGCAAAGAAGTTTTCAAAGTAGCCATTCCGAGTTTGGTACAGGGCGTGGAAGAAAGCCTGAAGATTGCCGGCATAAACATAAACGAAGTCAATTGGTACGTTCCCCATCAGGCCAACCTGCGGATTATCGATTCCGTTGCCAAAAAGCTTGAAATTGACATGGACAAAGTGGTCGTGACCGTAGATCATCACGGCAACACTTCGGCCGCTTCCATTCCTTTGGCATTGGCAGAATCTTTTGCCGCCGGCAAATTCAAAAAAGGCGACGTAATCGCCATCAGCGCCATGGGCGCCGGATTTACCTGGGGCGGAATGGTGATTCGTATTTAAACTGTTTATAATAAAATTATATGTTGGCGCTAAAATATTTTGTGATATATTGGCGCCACTGTTTTAGCAAAACCAAAAAAGGAAAAAGAGGCAAAATATGATGAAAACGATTACCCGGGCGGATGTCGCCGAAATTCTTTATCAGGAAGTAGGCTTGTCGCGTAAGGATTCCGGAGAGATTCTGGATATGGTTTTGGAAGAAATCGTCAATGAACTGGCTGCCGGCAGCGACGTCAAGCTGTCTTCTTTCGGAACGTTTGCCTTAAGAGACAAAAAACCCCGCATCGGACGCAACCCCAAAACCGGTGTAGAAGCGGAAATTTCTTCGCGCCGGGTCATTTCCTTCAAACCCTCGCAAACAATGCGCAAAGCCGTCAACAAGAAATAAACATGGTCGTCAACAAATCAAAAGCCGCATTCCGCACGATTGCCGAAGTTGCCGAGGAACTCGGCGTAGGCACTCATGTGCTGCGCTTTTGGGAAACAAAATTTTCTCAGCTAAAACCGATGAAAAGAAACGGCGGACGGAGATATTACCGGCCGGACGACGTTGAGCTGTTGAAATGTATAAAAAATCTGTTGTATGTCAAAAGACTGACAATTGAGGGAGCGCAAAAGGAAATCCGCAGTACCGGCGTTAAGGCACTGATCGGAGAAACGATCCAAGACGATTTTTTTGCTGCGGAAACGGACGAGCGGTCGGTACTTGACAAAACGGTTGCCGAGCTGCATGAAATCAGGGACGAATTGCAAGAAGCGCTTGGCAAGTAAACGTAAAACCAACGCAAAAAAACACCCCACGTAAAACGTGGGGGTTTTCGCATGCGGAACAACTTTCAAGTGCCGGCGAACGTCTGAAAAACACGAAACGGTTCGGCAGAACAAATTGAGCCCGCACCTGACGGGAACCTGACACAAAAACTCCCTTCCGGTTTGTCCGGTGCTCTTCGTATGCGGGAACATTCAAGACATCGGCCCCCACAAAAAATCGTGTGAAGTTCCGATGCAGCGAGTTGACAGCATGCCCCGAACATAATTTCTAGAGCGTCAAAGATTCCTTGTTTGTCCGGTGCTCTTCGTATGCGGAAGCAACCTTCAAATGTCCGAAAAAGACTAAAGGATATATCTCCGACTGAGAGAGCTGACTATGTATCTGACGGGGAATTTTCCCGATCCCCATCCTTTCAATATCAAAAATGAAGTTAACAATGCGACACCACTGTCAAGCCAGCTGGTCATCGGAGGCCGGTTGACCGCCATCGGTGCGGCCCTTCCGTGAAATTCTCCGATCGTCCGGTTACCCCTCTCCGTCAGAATAAGCTTGCCTTCTTATATGCTTTGAGTTCATTATATCATGCAGATTTGTTTTTGTCTTTTTTGTTTTGCCGTTTTCTTTCCTCTTTCTCCGTCTTTTTATCTTTTTTCGCTTTTTCCTCTCTTTCCCTTTCTTCTCTTTCTTTTGCTTTTCCTTCCTTTTTCCAAATTACTGCTGGTTCTTTACTCTTTGCTTCCGGCTTCTCTCTCTTTTGCTTTTCCCTTCCTTTTTTCTTTTTTTGTCTTCGGTTTACCCCCTTTGACTTATGAGCGGCGCAGGAAAAACCTTCCGGTAAACGGAGAGAAACACAGCCGCGAAACGGTTTGAACATATTCCTGCCCGAAGAAGTGTCCGCCGACATTTTTGTATTGTACCCGGCGCAAAATCGGGAATTGTAAAAGATACAAAAAAACTCCCTCCGGTCAGGAGGGAGTTTTTCTTTCGTTTGCGAAAATCTTATTTGATGATCTTCGATACAACGCCGGCGCCTACCGTGTGGCCGCCTTCGCGGATCGCAAATCTCAGACCTTCTTCCATCGCAATCGGGTGGATCAGCTGGGCTTTCATACGGATGTTGTCGCCAGGCATTACCATTTCCGTGCCTTCCGGAAGTTCTACCGCACCCGTAATGTCCGTCGTACGGAAGTAGAACTGAGGACGATAGTTGTTGAAGAACGGTGTATGACGACCGCCTTCTTCCTTCGTCAGAATGTAGCATTCGCATTCAAACTCGGTGTGCGGCGTAACCGAACCCGGAGCCGCCAATACCTGGCCGCGTTCTACTTCTTCTCTCTTCGTACCGCGGAGCAATACGCCGATGTTGTCGCCGGCTTCGCCCTGGTCCAGAAGTTTGCGGAACATTTCGATACCCGTGCAGGTCGTCTTCTGCGTCGGTTTGATGCCTACGATTTCAATATCGTCGCCGACATGGATGACACCGCGTTCTACACGGCCCGTTACTACCGTACCGCGGCCCGAAATCGAGAATACGTCTTCAATCGGCATCAGGAACGGTTTGTCTTTCGGACGATCCGGCTGCGGAATGTAGTCGTCTACCGCATTCATCAGTTCAATGATCGAATCGTGACCGATCTTCGCGTCGCCGTCTTCCAAAACTGCCAAAGCGGAACCTTTGACAATCGGAATCTCGTCGCCCGGAAAACCGTAAGAGCTCAGCAAATCGCGGATTTCCATTTCTACCAGTTCCAGAAGTTCCGGATCGTCTACCTGGTCTACCTTGTTCATGTAAACGACAATCGCCGGTACACCTACCTGACGAGCCAGAAGAATGTGTTCGCGCGTCTGCGGCATCGGACCGTCAGCCGCCGATACGACCAAAATCGCACCGTCCATCTGCGCCGCACCCGTAATCATGTTCTTTACATAGTCCGCGTGACCCGGGCAGTCTACGTGCGCATAGTGACGCTTCGCCGTTTCGTACTCTACGTGTGAGGTCGAAATGGTGATACCGCGAGCCTTTTCTTCAGGTGCCTTGTCAATCTGATCATAGGCCGAAAACTCCGCGCCGCCCTGTTCCGCCAATACTTTCGTGATCGCGGCCGTCAACGTCGTCTTCCCGTGGTCTACGTGACCGATCGTCCCGATGTTGCAGTGCGGCTTGCTTCTTTCAAATTTCTCTTTTGCCATCTGTGCTTCTTCCTAAAAAAATTATTTTATTAAAAACTTTTCCGGAGCGGCCGCGGAAACGCCGCAAACCGCCCCGAAAACATTCACTTATGCTTTAAGCGTTCTTCGCTTTTACCTTTTCGGCAATATCGTTCGGAACTTCCGCATAATGGTCAAAGACCATCGTGAACTGAGCGCGTCCCTGAGAAAGCGAACGCAGCGTATTGACGTAACCGAACATGTTGGCGAGCGGAACCTGAGCGTCAATCACCCGGGCATTCGCACGCTGATCCATGCCGTTTACCAAACCGCGGCGGGAATTCAGGTCGCCGATGATGTCACCCATGTATTCTTCAGGGGTAACAACTTCCACCTTCATGATCGGTTCCAACAGCTTCGGGCTGGCCTGGCGCATACCTTCGCGGAATGCGGCGCGGGCAGCGATTTCAAAGCACATAACGTTGGAGTCGACTTCGTGGTAGGCACCGTCATACAGGTTGCACTTGACGCCGGTTACCGGATATCCGGCGATAACGCCGGCATCCATGGCACTGCGCAAACCTTTTTCGACGCCGGGGATATATTCCTTCGGAACATTACCGCCGACAACGGTATTTTCAAATTCAAACCCGGTGTAGCCTTCCAAGGGTTCAAATTTGATCTTGACCTTCGCGAACTGACCGGCACCACCCGACTGTTTCTTGTGGGTGTATTCGATATCGCAGGGTTTGGTAATCGTTTCGCGGTAAGCGACCTGCGGTTCGCCGACATTGCATTCGACCTTGAATTCACGCTTCAGACGGTCGACGATAATGTCGAGGTGCAGTTCGCCCATGCCGCGGATGATGGTCTGTCCGGAATCCGGATCGGAAGAAACCTTAAACGACGGGTCTTCCATTGCCAGACGGGACAGAGCCAAGCCCATTTTTTCAACGTCGGCCTTGGTTTTCGGTTCAACCGCCAGTTCAATAACCGGATCCGGAAATTCCATGTTTTCCAGAATGATCGGATTAGCCTGGTCGCACAAAGTGTCACCGGTGGTAGTATCCTTCAGACCGGCCAGAGCGATAATATCGCCGGCATTGGCCTCTTTGAGATCCTCACGCTTGTTGGAATGCATCAGCAGCATGCGGCCGACACGTTCCTTTTTGTCTTTGACCGAGTTGTAGATATAGGTACCGGCCTGCATGGTGCCCGAATAGATGCGGACGAAAGTCAGCGAACCGACGAACGGGTCGTTCATGATCTTAAAAGCCAGAGCCGACAACGGTTCTTTGTCATCGGGGTGACGAACGATCACTTCATCGCTGCCGGGTTTAACCCCTTCGGTCGCCGGAATGTCGAGCGGCGACGGCAGATAGTCGATAACCGCGTCCAGAAGCGGCTGAACGCCTTTGTTCTTGAAAGCGGTACCGCAGCAAACCGGAACGAAGCTCTGCGACAAAGTCCCCTTGCGGATGCACTTTTTCAGGGTTTCTACCGGAATTTCCTTGCCTTCCAGGTAATCTTCCATAGCCTGTTCGTCTTCTTCGACCGCCATTTCAACCATTTCGGCATGATACTGCTCGGCTTTTTCTTTCAAATCGGCCGGAATATCCTGAATTTCGATCGGAGAATCGGCTGTATCACCGGTATAGATGATTGCCTTCATCTGCAGCAGATCGACAACGCCGCGGAATTCCGCTTCGGCGCCGATCGGCAGCTGAATAGCCATCGGGCGGGCGCCCAGACGGTCTTTGATCATATCCAAACAGCGGTAGAAGTTGGCGCCGATACGGTCCATCTTGTTGCAGAAGCAAATTCTCGGAACCTTGTATTTATCGGCCTGACGCCATACGGTTTCGGACTGAGGTTCGACACCGGCAACCGAATCGAAAACGGTGATGGCACCGTCGAGCACGCGGAGAGAGCGTTCGACTTCAACCGTGAAGTCAACGTGTCCCGGGGTATCGATAAGATTGATTCTGTGTCCTTTCCAGAAGCAGGTGGTGGCAGCCGAAGTAATGGTAATGCCGCGTTCCTGTTCCTGTTCCATCCAGTCCATGGTGGCGGCGCCTTCGTGTACCTCACCGATCTTGTGGGTTTGACCGGTATAGTAAAGAATGCGTTCGCTGGTGGTGGTTTTACCGGCATCAATATGCGCCATGATACCGATGTTTCTGTATAAATCCAAACTGTGTGTACGAGCCATTGCGCTATTCCCTCAGACTTAGAACTTGTAGTGAGAGAAAGCTTTGTTGGCTTCGGCCATCTTATGGGTGTCCTCGCGTTTCTTAACGGCGGCACCGCGGTTGGCGGCAGCATCAAGCAGTTCGTTGGCCAGCTTTTCGGTCATGGTGGTTTCCGAACGTTTCAGAGCGGCGGCAATGATCCAGCGGATCGCCAGCGCCTGACGACGGTCGGCACGAACTTCGCACGGAACCTGATAAGTGGCACCGCCGACGCGGCGGGATTTTACTTCCAGAACCGGCTTAACGTTTTCGATCGCTTCGCCGAAAACGGTCAGGGCATCCTGTTTGGTTTTGGCAGCCAGAATGTCGAATGCCGAATATACGATTTTTTCGGCAACGGCTTTCTTACCGTCTTCCATAACGTTGTTAATAAACTTTGCAACTACCTTATCATGGTATTTTGCATCGGGCAGCACAATTCTTTTTTCTGCACTGTGACGACGTGACATAACTTACCCCTCCCTATTTCGGTTTCTTGGCGCCGTACAGAGAACGACGCTGACGACGTTTGGCAATACCCTGAGTATCCAAAGTACCGCGGATGATATGGTAACGAACACCAGGCAAGTCTTTTACACGGCCTCCTTTAATCAGCACCACTGAGTGTTCCTGAAGATTATGACCTTCACCAGGGATATAGCTGATTACTTCAAAGCCGTTTGTCAGCCGAACGCGAGCCACTTTACGCAAAGCGGAGTTCGGCTTTTTCGGGGTCGTCGTGTAAACCCTTGTGCAAACACCGCGTTTCTGTGGGCAAGCCTTCAAGGCCGGGACCTTGTTTCTTTTCACTTTAGGTGTTCGTGATTTACGAATTAACTGACTAATTGTAGGCATCACAAATTTCCTTATGTTAAATTAAATACAATACATAAAAAGCCGCCCTGCGGCAGACGAATCTGCACGCACGACGCGAAAACTCTTATTTTTCGGCATTTCCGGCGCCTTTCGGAAACCGGATTTGAGCGCATACTAATGTTTATTTGTTTGAGAGTCAACCGTTTTTTTACGTGCGGAACGCTTTTGCCGGCAGCGGCGGCAAAAAGTTTCCGACCGGCTTTTTCACCCGCGCCGTTTGAACCGGAAACATCCGCCGCACCGGCTGCTTTTTTTACCTAAATTCCGCAAAACACGCAACAGCCGCCGGACGTTTTTCAAACAACCGCCCAAGATGCGAAATAATCTTCGCAAACAAAAATTCCGGCACGCCACCTCTCCCGCTGCTTGCAAAATACATTTGTGCATGTTTGGAAAAATGCTTGCTTTCCGAATCAAATAATAATATCCTCTGCTATATTTTAATGCTGTTTTTAAGGACTACGCAATAATGTCAAACACCGATATCGAATCTGCGCGCCGAACCATTGACAAGGAAATCGACGCCCTTCGCATCATGGAAAGCGAACTTGACGAAAACCTGACCAAGGCGCTCGACATGATGCAGTCCGTCAAAGGACGCGTCATCGTCACCGGAATGGGAAAATCCGGACACATCGGCCAGAAAATCGCGGCAACGCTGGCTTCGACCGGCACGCCTTCGTTTTTCGTCCATCCGGCGGAAGCCAGCCACGGCGACCTGGGCATGCTGACCAACGAAGACGTGGTGCTGGCCATTTCCAACGGCGGAGAATCCAAAGAACTGTCCGACATTCTGATCTACTGCAAAAGATACGGTATCCCGCTCATCTCAATGACCAAAAACCCGGACAGCACGCTCGGCAAAGCGGGAGACATCGTGCTTCGGCTGCCGGACGCCGGGGAAGCCTGCCCGCTCGGACTGGCGCCGACGTCTTCCACCACCGCCACCCTGGTGCTGGGCGACATTCTGGCAATTGCGCTGATGGAACGCAAAGGCTTTTCCAAAAGCAATTACAAGCAGCGTCATCCGGGCGGAAAGCTCGGCGCCATTCTGCAAAAGGTTTCCGACCTGATGCACACCGGCGACGAGATGCCGATTTTAGACGAACATGCAGCTCTGCGTCAGATTATCCTGACCATGTCGTCGAAAATGCTCGGCTGCGTCGGCATCATCAACAAAAACGGCGATTTGAGCGGCATGATTACCGACGGCGACCTGCGCCGGGCAATGGCCAGCTCGCTGGACAATGACCTGTTCGGAAAAACCGCCGAAGATATCATGACCAGGAATCCGAAAACGACTTCTCCCGACACTTTGGTTGCCGAAGCGTTAAACGTCATGAACACGACCGGCAAGGGAATAACCCAGCTGTTCGTCGTTGACGGCAAAAAGCCGATCGGCGTCATCCACATGCACGACTGCCTGCGCGCGGGCTTTACGGTGGAAGAAAAGAAAACTCCGGCTAACGATTCAGAACATAACAAGGTAGCATAATTGTTTGATTTTAAAAAATTAGACGTTTTCTTTGCCGAAGACAGCCTGAAAAAGAAAGGCCGGGAAAACGACAGGAACATTGTCCGCCGTACCCGTGCCGTACGGCTGGGCAAGCTGCTGCTGCCGGCAGTTGCCGCGGCTCTGGCCGGACTGCTGATCGTTTTGCCGGGATTGCAGGACCGCGGCGGCGACCTTCAGCTGAACATTGCCAAACCCAAAGACGGCGAACTGGAAAAACTGCACATGGAAAACACAGTTTTTTACGTTACCGACGACGCCAACCGGGTTAACAACTTTACCGCCGACACCATCGACGAAACCGAACCGGGTTCAAAGCTGATCAAACTGATCCGGCCGGAAGGGCTGCTGCCTTCTTCCGACGACCGGTGGATCAGCGTCAAATCGCCGGTCGGCTTTTATGATCAAAACAAAAAACTGCTGTGGCTCGACGACAACGTCAGGATGGTTTACAGCGACGGCATGACGGCAACCACCGAGACCGTCTTTTACGACAGCGCCGCAGCCAAAGCCTACAGCGTCACCCCCGTTTTTTCCGAAGGATATTTCGGCACCCTGCGGTCGGAAGGCTTTGAATATTACAAAGACAGAAAGGTAATCATATTTACCGGCAAGTCAAAAATCGTCATTCGTCAGGAAGAGTTTGAGGAAGAGGAAAAATGAGAAAATTCTGGCTGATTGCATTGCTGAGCGTTCTCCGCATTTTTCCCGCCGCCGCGTATGACATCACCATTACGGCGGAAAAAAGGGTGGAAGTTTATCAGGACGAAAAAAAGGCTGTGGCCGTCGGCAACGCGGTCGCGGTTAAACCCGGAATGACGGTCAAAGGCGAAAGGCTGACCGCATATTTTACCCAAACCGGCGGCGAAAACGGGGAGAAAAAGACTTCCGTCACCGATATGACGGCAGAACAAAACGTCAGCCTGCACATGGAAAAGGCCGACGCTTTCGGCGAACGGATGGAGTATCACGTAAAAGACGACTATATGGTGATTAAAGGCAAACCGGCCCTGATTAAAAACGACAAGGCAAAGATCACCGCCGACGGGAACATCACCTATTATCCGGGCAGGAACAAAGCCGTTGCCCGGGACAATGTCATTGCCGACAACGGCAAAAACAAAATCTATTCCGAAGTGATGGAAACATATTTCAAAAAAGACGCGGAAGGCAACCCGGCATTGCAGCGGGTGGAAATTCCGCAAAACCCGAAAATCGTCACCCAAGACGGCACGGTAACGGCCAAAACCGGCATATATTATCCCGACAAAGGCAAAGTTTATCTTTATGAAAACGTCGTCATCAACCAAAACGGCAACATCTTAAAAGGTGACAAAGCCGAAACCGACCTCAACACCGGCATCAGCAAAGTATTGTCCGGACAGTCGAGAGTTTCCGGCATATGGTATGAAGAAGAATAAAAAATTAAGGAAGCAGGAAAACATGTTTGACAAAAACGGCAGTTCTACTCTGGAAATCTTCAATATCGGCAAAAAATACAAAAACCGGCCGGTGCTGCGCAACGTTTCCCTAAACGTGCGCCGCGGCGAAGCGGTCGGTCTGCTGGGACCGAACGGCGCCGGCAAAACCACCTGCTTTTACTGCGTTACCGGGTTGATCACGCCCGATTACGGCGACGTTCACATCGACGGGCAGGACATCACCAACATGCCGATGTACCGCCGCGCGCGGATGGGAATCGGCTACCTGCCGCAAGAGGCCTCCATTTTCCGTTCGCTGAGCGTTGAAGACAACATCAAGGCCATTCTTGAAATCGTGGTCGAAGACGAAGACAAGCGGGAAAACATGCTGGAAGAGCTGCTGTCGGAATTTTCCATCGCCCATCTGCGCAAGTCTCCGGCGATGGCGCTTTCCGGCGGCGAAAGAAGACGTTTGGAAATTGCCCGCGCATTGGCCAGCCAGCCGAATTTCATTCTGCTTGACGAACCGTTGGCCGGTATTGACCCGATTGCCGTCGGCGAAATCAGATCGCTCGTTTCGCAGTTGAAACACCGCGGACTCGGCGTTTTGATCACCGACCACAACGTGCGCGAAACTCTTGACATTACCGACCGCGCCTATATTCTTCACGGCGGCACGGTACTGATGGAAGGCACACCGGAAGAAATCGTCAACAACGAAGAAGTGCGGAAAGTCTATCTCGGCGACAACTTCTCGATGTAACCTCCCGAGGCGCGCAGGAAAAAGGTGCGGACGGGAAAAAGTACGCATACGGGAAAAGTGCACATGCGCGGAAAGACGGTCATGCGCAAAAAAAGGGAAAACGACGGACGGTTTTTTAAGGAAACGAAAGGCAGCAAAGAATGGGCATTGTTGCGGGAACGGCGTTTTTTTAATCCAGCGTCTTAACGTTTTTTTAAGTTAATTATTCCAAAACTGTAGTTGAAATCTTCGTTTTATATGATAGAATAAAGTTTCAAAATTCAATTTATCAATTATATTTTGCAAGGAAAAATTATGAAAATCACACTTACAGGTAAACAGGTAGATATCGGGGACAGATTGCGTTCTCATATCGAAGAAAACGTTCTGAATTCGGTAACTAAGTATTTCAGCGATCCGATCGGCTGCAATGTTGCTTTTTCCAAAGAAGGTGATGAATTTTCAGCCGAAGTTACCGTTCATCCTGCAAAAAATATCGTATTGAAAGGCACCGGCACCGCCGGCGATCCCTATACCGCGTTTGACAACGCCAACAGCCACATCGCCGTTCGTCTGAGCAAACACAAAAACCGTCTGAAAGACCACAAGAGCAAAACCGGTCTGGCCGAACTGGCTTCCGAAGCCGTTTTCCCGGTCATCGAAACCGAAGACGAAATGGACATTGACGTCAACGCCCCGCTGACCATTGCCGAAACCGGCGCCAACATTCCGGTCTGCACCGTCAGCGAAGCCGTCATGTACATGGATCTGGCCAACGAATGCGCCCTGATGTTCAGAAACGCGGCCAACAATCACATCAGCATGGTCTATCGCCGCAAAGACGGAAACATCGGCTGGGTTGAACCGAAAGCCGACAACTAGACTTCAGGTGACAAAATGAAAATTTCCGATATTCTGACCAGCAGCGATGTCATCGTTATTGACGATGCCGTATCCAAAAAACGGCTTTTACAGGAAATGAGCCGCAAACTTGCCGAAGATACCGGGATCGACGAACGCACGATGTTTGACATTGTTGCGGAAAGAGAGAATCTCGGATCTACGGGTTTTGGCGGAGGCACCGCCCTGCCCCACGGCAGAATTCCCGGTTTAAGACATGTCAAAGGCGTCTTTGCCAAATTAAACAAAGGAATTGACTTCGCTGCCTGCGACAATCGGCCGGTCGATCTGGTTTTTATGCTTGTTTCTCCGGAAAACAGCGGCGCCGACCACTTAAGTGCGTTAGCGCAAATTTCCAAAATCATCAAAGACGAGGAACGTTGCGAAAAAATCCGCGAAGCAGCCACCGGCAATGATATTTACCGCCTGTTGACAAGCGACTGATTTGATACAGCAGCTTTTTAAAAGGGGTATTCCGACACAAAAAAGAACTTCCTCCCAAGGGAAGTTCTTTTTTTAGGCTCAACTGACATAAATGCAGCTTTTGGGATATCGTTTTTTATTTGATTTTTTCAAATCATGGCTTCCTGCCGTTTATTTCTTCCCGCATTTTGGCCGGTCTGCGCCCAATTTGCCCTTCGGAGAAATCAGCGGAAGCGTATAAAGCTTTACAAATGAACATGTCTTCTAAGGTTTCAGAACGTTTATCAAGGCCGATAACCTGACAATGGCGGCCGTTTTTTATAACGTTTGTAAATTGCATCGATTTCCGGCATGATAATAAATTCATAAAAAGCTCGGAAATGCTACGTTTATGTCAATTAAACCCAAAAGACGGGAAAAGGAAAAAAAACAAAAACGGCAAGACAAAAAAGGCGAAAACAAGTCTGCATAACATGATGTGATCAAAGTGTATAAGACAACAAGGTTGTGCTGACGGAGAGGCTTTTAAAACGGGTGAACATAATTCCGAAGAGTTAATACCTCTTGCGTTAACCGGGGAAAGCTTACGTCTCAACGCAACGCTCCCGACGTCAACAGGCGAATGCGGACACACCGGCAGCTTCGCGCCGTGAATAATCATTACAACCAATAAAGTAATTGTGCTCCTCACTGTCATATCATACAGCGATAAAGACAAAACGCCTGAAAAAGGCGTTTTACGCGGGCATTTATGGATTTTTTTTAGAAACGGTCAGGAGAAATGCATAAACACAGTCCGCACACGGTATTCATCAAACAAAATCATGACAAAGGCCGTACGGCCTTTCACTTTTCATTTTGCCCCAAACGAGCGGGGACAGTGTCGTGCGCATAATCATATCCCATCCCAGAAAAAGGCCTAAAAAACACATCATTTTCTTAAAAAATGTTATTTGAGCACGTAAAATTTTGCTCAGACAGACATATTACTGCTGCCGCCATCAACGGGGCCGTAAAACAACGCTGTGTCGAACACTACGGGCGCGAAGATACGGGACAGCCACTGCTTGAACAAAAAATACTGCCGGGCGTTTCGTACCATACCGATATTACAATTGTTTGCTTAAAAAAGTCCCTCCGCGTCAAACACGGGGTTCTTTGATAACATCTGCAAGCTCTATGGCACCGGTGCGCAAATAACCGCTGCCGCCTGTTTTTTTGATAACTTCCGGCACCGGCAAGCGCCTCTGGTCGGGCGAAGCAAATATTAGCTGTTACCGTAAACGGGAATTTTGCTGCATTATCATTTTGCATCTTCTTTTAACTTACTTTGTATTTTCCCGCCTTCACATATTGAAAGAGCCCCTTCTCTTTACCATCCTCCATAATGCCATAAGTTTTTCGGAATCATGCACCGGCGCGGGATTTTTCCCGTCCTTCCGCCGCTGGTTTTCCCATCCTTTCATTTCGAGGATTTCCTGTTTTCCTTTATGGGATTTTTCCGCCCTTCCTTTACGTTTTTTCCCGTCCCTTTCTCCCGCGTGGGTTCCTCCGTCAGATATGCGACAAAGAAAACTCCCGGAGTTGTCCGGGAGTTTTTTCTTAGGAGATGACGCTTTCATTTTCTAGAACGCGTAGTTTAGGCCCAGA
>OODL01000472.1_pt1 | contig 47051 bp, 47 predicted proteins | sample 1671181 | NCBI WGS metagenome assembly OODL01 (sample SAMN06348130, study PRJEB24527) | human gut metagenome | biome: human gut; feature: ankylosing spondylitis patient; material: feces | host: Homo sapiens | place: China | collected 2015-10 | reverse complement strand
TTATCTGCTGCTGATTACTTACCTGGTAAAAGCCAGCATGAAACTGAAAAAATAACTTTTAACCCATACGTCACATGAAAAAACTACTATTCATGGGATGGCTGCTGTTATCAAGCAACCTTTTTGCCCAAAAAGCCATCGAAATCAAGGTATGGCCCAACGGTGCACCGAACACTAATGAAATGACCCAACAGGTAAAAGACGGTCCGCTCTACGTGGAAGAACCCGTACTGACAGTCTATCCGGCAAAGGACGGAAACGGAATGGCCATTGTAGCCTGTCCGGGAGGAGCCTACTGGACCCTGGCCATGGGACACGAGGGACATGACATGGCCGACTGGTTCAACAGTCAGGGCATCACATACGCCGTACTCCGCTACCGCATGCCCAACGGACATAAAGAAGTTCCCTTGAGCGATTCACAGCAGGCACTTCGCATCATGCGTCAGCACGCCCAGGAATGGAATGTAAAAAAACTGGGCATCATGGGCTCTTCTGCCGGAGGACATCTGGCCAGCACCACAGCCACTCATTTCACCGATGCGGAAACCCGTCCGGACTTCCAGATTCTGTTCTATCCGGTCATCACCATGGACCCTGCCTACACTCACATGGGTTCTCACGACAACCTGTTAGGCAAGAATCCGTCGAAGGAACTGGAGCAGAAATACTCCAACGAGCTACAGGTCACTCCGCAAACACCGCCTGCCTTCATCCTGCACAGCAGCGATGACACAGTAGTGCCGGTGGCCAACAGCGTGAACTATTACACAGCCCTCGTCAAGAACAAGGTTCCTGCCAGCCTCCACATCTATCCGGTGGGAGGACACGGATGGGGATACAACGACAGCTTCCTCTACAAACGGCAATGGACAGGCGAACTGGAGAAATGGCTGCGCGAAATCAATAAATAAATTGCGCAACTCTTTGTAGAACAAAAGAAAAGTTGTACCTTTGCACCCGCTAATACGGGTTATTAGCATAATTCAAATCATTTACATTAAAAAACTAAATTAAAAAATGGCAACTAAAATCAGATTGCAAAGAAACGGACGCAAAGGATATGCGTTCTATTCAATTGTTATTGCAGATGCAAGAGCACCACGTGATGGTAGATTTACTGAAAAAATTGGTACTTACAATCCGAACACCAATCCTGCCACAGTAGATTTGAATTTTGAACGTGCATTACACTGGGTAATGGTAGGTGCACAGCCTACTGACACAGTACGCAACATCTTGTCTCGCGAAGGTGTTTACATGAAGAAACACTTGCTGGGCGGTGTAGCTAAAGGCGCATTCGATGAAGCACAGGCTGAAGCTAAATTCAACGCTTGGAAAGAAAACAAACAGTCAGGTCTGGCTGCTTTGAAAGCTAAGGAAGAAGAAGCTAAGAAAGCTGAAGCTAAAGCACGTCTGGAAGCTGAAAAGAAAGTAAACGAAGAAATCGCTAAGAAGGTAGCTGAAAAGAAAGCTGCTGAAGCTGCTGCTAAGGCTGAAGCTGAAGCTGCTGCAAACGCAGAAGAAGCTCCTGCTGCTGAAGAAGCTCCTGCTGAAGCTTAATTCTTCTTTCAGAAAAAGACAAACAAAAGACTGTCCTTGCAAAAGGATGGTCTTTTTTTGTGCAGAAATGTCGTATCTTTGCATCTCACCTAACTAATACCTGCCTTTTATGCATACCAAATACACCAATGGAGAAATATGGAAAGTGGCCTACCCTATCCTGATCAGTCTGATTATGGAACAGCTCATCGGTATGACCGATACGGCTTTCATGGGACGTGTGGGCGAAGTGGAACTGGGGGCCTCGACCATTGCCGGAGTGTATTATCTGGCTATTTTCATGTTAGGATTCGGCTTCAGCATCGGTTCGCAGATACTGATTGCTCGTCGTAACGGAGAAGGCAACTTCCGGATGATTGGCTCCATCTTCTATCAGGGGATTTACTTTCTGTTAGGCATGGCACTGGTCATGTTCACCCTGTCCCGACTATTCTCTCCCTGGATATTATCGCATTTGGTAGCCTCCCCGCGCATTTGTGAGGCAGCAGTGAGCTACATCAACTGGCGCGTATTCGGATTCTTCTTCTCGTTCGTGGCCATCATGTTCCGGGCGTTCTTCGTGGGCACCACACAAACCAAGACGCTCACGCTCAACTCCATCGTCATGGTGACATCGAACGTGGTGTTCAATTATATACTGGTATTCGGGAAATTAGGGTTTCCGGCATTAGGTATTGCCGGAGCAGCCATCGGTTCTTCACTGGCAGAACTGGTGTCTATGCTCTTCTTCATTATCTACACTACACGGAAAGTAGACTGCGCCAAATACGGACTGAACCAACTGGTGAGTTTCCGATGGACGGAACTGAAACGCATCATGGGCGTATCACTGTGGACCATGATACAGAATGCGGTTTCCATCAGTACCTGGTTTCTGTTCTTCATCTTTATTGAGCATCTGGGCGAACGTTCACTGGCCATCACCAACATTGTACGTAACGTATCAAGCATCCCGTTCATGACCATCACGGCCTTTGCCTCCACCTGTAGTTCCCTGGTCAGCAACCTGATTGGCAGCGGAGAAGCCCGCTATGTCATGCCCACCATCCGGCAGCACGTGCGGCTCTGCACCGGCATTGTCTGGCCCGTTATTCTGTTGATAGCCTGTCTGCCTACGTATGTGCTCCGCATCTATACCGACATGCCCGATCTGGTAGAAGCTGCCGTCCCTACCCTCTGGGTACTCTGCTCCAGCTACCTCTTCCAATGCGCCGGATTCATTTTCTTCCAGTCCGTATCCGGTACAGGTGACACCCGCTCTGCCTTCCTGCTGGAAATTGTAGCTCTGACCTGCTACCTGATCTTCATCGTCACGGTCATTCTTCTTTTGAAAATGGATGTAGCCGTATGCTGGTTTGCCGAACACGTGTATGCCGGAGCTATCGGCCTGTTAAGCTATCTCTACCTGAAAAAGGGAAGCTGGCAAAGGAAACAAATTTAAGGATACAAAAAAGGCTACTCAACAAATGACATAAAATCAGCCAACTAATTCACACACAAATCATTGCGAATTAGTTGGCTTTTTGTATCTCTAGATATTCCTCTGCAAAGAAGGTTTGGCCACCCCAACAGGAGAAATTCCGACTTCGAATTCAGTTTATGTTTTTACGACAGGACAAGAGATCGTTAATCAACGATATAATAAATGCACTATATTTCATAAGTTGTCTTTCATTACCTTTTCTTCCGAAATCTGATTGTCAACAGGAAGTTCTCCCACCTCTTTCTCCTGAGGAAGTTTCAACGTATAAAGGGCAGCATTCAGTTTACGAATCTGGTCACGTTTTAGTTTTCCCGGATTATAGACGAAACCTTCTACTACGACGATCCGACCGTTCGTTCGGTCCACACGAACATGTGAAACGAAAGGACCTCCCATAGCATCGTTCTCCATCTCCCACAAACCACGTACTTCATACGCATAATCACCCTGCACTGCAATGTTTCGAGCTTCTACAAAAATAGAATCGGCAGTCACCATATACATACCTTCTTTTGCTCCCGGAATGTGGGCTTTCATCACAGAATCTCGTTTCTCTATGAAATATGCCTTTGTAAAAGTTTCCTTGCTGGTATACGGATAAGTGTAGATAACAAAGTTCAAATCATTCAGATTGCTGGAAGCCCACAAGAACTGCTGGCCAACCTTGTACGAAGCCAGTTCTACCGGCATCCATATATCACAGTCAAACAAACTTTGCACCTTGGCAGACAAGACATCATTATGCTTCTTCTCCAACAATTTTACTTCTCGGTTCATTTCTGCACGGGTAAAAAAATCAATAATCACCTGTCCATTCTTGGATACATATTCGGCAAACTCTTCCTGATTCGGCGACTGGATAGTCATGATCATCTGTGGAGAAGAATACGCGTCACGGGTATATTTGAATTTAGTCTGAGTATAGATGTCCTGAATATCTACAATAATGATGTTGCGGAACAAACGGGTACTACGGTCAAAATACTCCGGACGAATTCTCGAAATCCGGAAAGAACGTTCCGGTTGGGGCAATCCCGGTACATCGGTATCAAGTACATGGAAAAGCGCGCTATCCGGACTGTTCCAACATTTGTCATCAGCGACCACCAATACCTCATAAGGCCTCCCACTGGATACCGGAGTAACAATACTTTTACCATCCTTCTGACAAGAAGTAAACACCGATACAACGAATATAAGACTTAAATAAAAGACAAAACGTTTCATAAATTCTAAAACTAAGTTTTCAAATACAGACTATTACACGAATCAATTCTAAAAACCATTCATGAGATTCAGTTTAAGCATATATCCTTCACGTAATGCCTGCTTGATATCATATACTACTCCTTCAGAAGCATCTGAAGGTACCTTCAATGACACTGAAAAGTTTTCAGCCTTATTTTCCTTACACCACTGCTTGATTTTCGAAGAAAGTTCATCCAGTGAAAAATCCTCCAACTCACCTACTATCACATTATCTTTCAAAAAACGGACTTCATATCCCGGCAACGGAACACTCTTATCGGCCACACCTGCCGGTACATCCGCATATGCTTTCGGAGAAGCATAATAGAAACGGGGAGTCAGACATTCATTCACCAATTTCTGAGGATAAGTTTTCGAAAGCTCCCGTCTGACCTCATCATACGCTTCTACCAATTTCTGCTTGGCGGCAGTAATAGCTCCCATCTTCGCATTGCGGTCTGCAACAATACGGACAACAATAGGAAACATTTCTTCTTTCTGTTCAGAATATAATTTGACGAAAGAGTCTTTCAATTGCTTCTTGGTCTCGTCCATCATGGTTTCATAATCAACAAACTTCTTCTTTGAAATAGGCTTTTCAGGTCCGAAAAGAAACTGATTCCGCTGGTTACAATACAATTCCAGCACATACGCCTTTTCCGACGAAATATGATCCAACATCAGGTTGTCTACATTCCGTTGCTGTGATGTGTTCCTCACCATTAATCCGGATTTTTCTTTTCCTTGCTTCTTCGTTTGAAGAGCTGCGCCATAATCCGCCACCGTTTCTTTTACTTCCGGCCTCGCAAAGGCATACACGACCCCTGCAGCCAGGGGTACGGCTAACAAGACACGTAGCCGGACCCACTTACTGTTTCTTTTTTTCGACATCATAGATATACGTTTTTTAAGTGAACTGTGAGTAAAGCCGCAAGCCATAGAGTAGAGCCTTGAGCCCACTGCTTTCCTCACCAATAATAATTGATATGTTTTTATATCGATGTCTTGATTCAACACACCTTCATCAGCCTGATACTCATGAACACCATTAAGTTCATACCTCAGTTTCCACACCAACGGATTCCACCAATGAAAGATTAGGATAAACTGTATCAACAGATTGTCATAACAATGCCCATACCGGCAATGCATCTCCTCATGCAAACGGACCGGAGAATATTTTTCATACTCCTGACTGTTCATGACGATATACGTTCCCCAGCTAAAAGGACGGACAGGAATATCGTACAACACCCATCGAAATCCATTACATTCTTTATATTCCTGCCGGCTTATCCAACGGAACAGACGGATATAGCCTACAACCCATTGCAAAAGAATGAAGGCACACCCTGACAGATAAACCACCATTGACAACACAAGCCAACCCCAATAATCGGCTTCCTTCTGAGTAATTTCCACCATTCCGGAAGCAGAAGCAGATATTACATCAACTGGCTGTTTCCATTCCTCCATAAGTATAAAAGGAGACCGCACTAAGGGTTCATGCTCTAATTCCAGAGAAACAAAAGGCAATAACAGACAAGTCAGCATTCCGCCCACCAGCACCCATCGGTTCAAAGAAAAGCGAGTGGTCGAAGCACAAAGCAACTTATAGAATCCATAGAGCAATGTCAGGCAGAAAGAGCTTTTCAGTAGATAGATTAAAAAGGCTACCATAGGTTCAAGATTTACGATTATTCTTCCCCTGCTCTATCTGAGCTATCAGCTGCTTCAGTTCCTCCAGGTTCATTTTCTCATCTTCAATAAATTGAGAAACAACCCTGGTATAAGAATTGTCAAAATATTGAGAAACAATCTCTCCGATAGCCGAACCCTTGTATTCATTTTCTGTTATTTTTGCTTCATAACGGTAGGTGTTTCCAAACGCCCGATAACTGACAAAGCCTTTTTCTACCAACAGCTTCACCAGAGTAGCTACTGTATTGTAATGTGGCTTCGGTTCCGGATAGAATGCCAACATTTCACGGATAAACAAAGGACCATGGGTCCATAAAATATTCATTATTTCTTCTTCTTTGGGTGTCAATTTCTTCATAAACAGGTCATTTAAGATTAATACAACACGAAGATATGAAAATTTCCAGATAAACTACTAAAAGTTTTAGTAGAACTACTAATATTAATAGTAATTAGCAATAAAGATAAAATATTCAAACGATTTATTGAAAACACAAGCAGATTTTGACAGACATGCCAAAACTAAAATGGAACATCCAGTAAATATCCCAATTTAAGAACATAAAAAAGGCAGGAGAGCGATTCACTTTCCTGCCTTTTTCTATATTTATCTCTTTACGTTCTTTCTTAAAACTCACTGGTGAAATGAAACTTGATGTGCTTAAAATCCATCTGTGCCATCTGAAGCACATAACCGCTATCGGCCAGGAACACATCGCGTCCGTCACGGTCTTTCGCCATATACTGATACTTACGTTTCTTGAAAGCTTCCAGTTCAGCCGGATCATCGCTTTCAATCCAGCAGGCTTTATACAAGCTCAAAGGTTCCCAGCGGCACTTCGCATTGTATTCGTTCTCCAAACGGTACTGAATTACCTCAAACTGCAACTGACCCACCGTACCGATAATCTTGCGTCCGTTGAACTGGTTGACAAACAGCTGTGCCACACCTTCGTCCATCAACTGGTCGATACCCTTGCTCAACTGCTTGGTCTTCATCGGATCGGCGTTCTCGATGTACTTGAACATTTCCGGAGAGAAGCTCGGCAATCCCTTGAAGTGCAACAGTTCACCTTCAGTCAGCGTATCGCCAATCTTGAACGTACCGTTATCCGGCAAACCGATAATATCGCCAGCCCAAGCCTCATCTACTGTAGTCTTGCGCTGTGCCATGAACTGCGTGGGTGATGAGAAGCGCATGGTCTTGTTATGACGTACGTGCAGGTACGGCGTGTTACGGGTAAACTTACCGGAACATACCTTACAGAAGGCTACACACGAACGGTGGTTCGGGTCGATATTGGCCGTAATCTTGAACACAAAGCCGGTAAACTTAGGTTCTTCAGGCTGCACCTCGCGTTCTTCTGCCTGTACCGGACGCGGACTTGGCGCAATTTCCACAAAACAGTCGAGCAATTCCTGCACACCGAAGTTGTTCAAAGCCGAACCAAAGAACACCGGAGCCAGTTCTCCTTTCAGGTAATCGTCTACGTTGAATTCCGGATATACCCCGTCAATCAGTTCCAGCTCACTGCGCAACTTTTCCGCCAGCGGTGTACCGATATGGTTGTCCAAATCCTCTGTATGGATGTCCACTTCCACCTTCTCCGTCACCACCTGCTTAGAAGGCTGGAAAAGGTTCAGTTTCTGCTCGTAGATGTTATACACACCTTTGAAGCGCGGACCACTCTCAATCGGCCACGTCAGCGGGCGCACATTGATAACCAGTTCTTCCTCCAGTTCATCCAGCAAATCGAACGGGTCCTTAGCCTCACGGTCCATCTTGTTGACGAAGATAATCACCGGCGTGTTACGCATACGGCAGACTTCCATCAGCTTACGGGTCTGTGTTTCCACACCCTTCGCTCCGTCCACCACGATGATTACACTGTCCACTGCCGTCAAGGTACGATACGTATCTTCGGCAAAATCCTGGTGACCCGGTGTATCGAGGATATTGATTTTATAGTCATGGTAATCAAACTCCATCACGGAGGTAGTGACCGAGATACCACGCTGCTTTTCGATGTCCATCCAGTCGGACGTGGCGGTTTTCTTTATCTTGTTTGATTTCACGGCTCCGGCCACCTGAATCTGTCCACCGAAAAGCAACAGCTTTTCCGTCAACGAGGTCTTACCGGCATCCGGATGCGCGATAATCGCAAATGTTCGTCTTCTTGCTATTTCCTGATTTGCCATATTTATTGTTTTAATTTTTCAATACATTCTGCCAGACTGTCCATCCAGTAAGGCACTTCCACGCCGTAGGTTTTCTTCAGCTTGGTCTTGTCGAGCACAGAATAGTGCGGACGACAGGCTTTCGTAGGATAATCCTCTGTGTGAAGCGGAGACACATGGCAAGTGGTGATACCCGCCAGACGATGGATAGCCTTGGTAAAATCATACCAGGAGCAGACTCCTTCGTTGCTGAAATGATAAATACCCGGCACGATACCCTTCTCCAGAGCCACAAAAATGGCCTGAGCCAAATCGCGTGCATAGGTCGGCGTACCAATCTGGTCGAAGATAACTCCCAGCGTTTCTTTCTCCTGCCCCAAGCGAATCATGGTCTTTACGAAATTGTTGCCAAACGTTGAATACAGCCATGCCGTACGAATCACCATCGTATTAGGACACTGCTTCAGCGCTTCCTGCTCACCAGCCAGCTTGGTAGAGCCATATACGGAATTCGGACACGGTGTATCTTCTTCCTTATAAGGAATATGTGCTGTGCCGTCGAACACATAATCCGTAGACACCTGCACCAGCCAGCCATTACGGCTCTGTGCTGCCTTGGCCAGATAGCCCGGAGCCACATGATTCAGTTTGTCACAGAGTTCCACGTTGTCCTCTGCCTTGTCGACTGCCGTATAAGCCGCACAGTTCACAATCACATCAATCTGATGAGTCGAAACGAAATCCATTACTGCCTGCTCGTCGCAGATGTCCAGCTCTGCCACGTCAGTAAAGAAATACTCAAAATTCTTGTGTTCTTCTGCCAGCAGACGCATTTCATTACCCAACTGTCCGTTGGCTCCCGTCACTAATATCTTTTTCATTTTCTGTGATGTTTTAATCCAGTTCCAAATCGCCTTCCTTATCCTTAATATAATATCCGGCCAGCATCGCCAGCAAATCACTGATAGCCTTCACCGCCTTCATGGTTTCTTCGCTGATTTCCTTCTTCTGCAGCTTCAGCATCAGCACCCCATACATGGCATCGAAGCAAGTCTCCAGTTCGGGCACATCCTTATCGCCACCCTTGGCACGCAGTTCCACAATAAAAGGAAGCACCTTGTAATACGCCGCACTGTAATACGGGAATTTAGGCGAACGCAACAAACGCAGGTGCAGGTCGGTCAGCCAGACGATAATGTTCTTGTTAATCTGCACGTGTCCCTTTTCCAGCACCCCTTCCTGCTGCATCATGTTAATCAAGTCCTCATACCAGCGGGCCAGTTCCTTCTTCTGCTCGTCGGTAGCCGGATAAGGCTCGATGATATTCTTGCGGATGCGTTCCATGTCGCAGCCGTTGGCACGAATCAAGTCTTCCACCTGCCACATATACAGCAGGTATTCGGCGATATTCTTTTTTTTAAGTTGTTGAGAAATATACATATCCTATCAAGAAAAAGATTTGCCGGCAATGGCCAGAACGATTCCCACCACCGCCGCTATCATGACCACGACACCAATGATGCGGTTGAGCACCCAGATGCCGCGCAAATTAAATCGTGAACGTACTTTATTGACAAAATAAGTAATGCTGAACCACCAGCCCAATGCTCCCAAAATAATGGCCAGATAACCCACTAACTGGAAACCAATGGGACTGCCCGGCATGACAAACGAGAAACGGGCAAACAGACCGATGAACAGGAAAATAATCAAGGGATTGGACAGGGTAACAAAAAATGCCGTTACAAAATTGTGCAGATACGTTCCGCGCGTACCTGAAGACGGACGAAGTGACTTCACCGGATTACTGCGGAAGGTATAGATACCAAAAGCCAGCAGCATGATGCTGCCCACCACCTGAAGAAAAATATGATGCTTCAGGATGAGTTCGTCCATGAAACTCATTCCGTATCCCGTAATCAACGCATAGCAAATATCACTTAATGCCGCCCCGACTCCCGTCACGAAACCAAACCAGCGCCCTTTGTTCAACGTACGCTGAATACAGAGCACACCGACCGGTCCCAAAGGAGCAGACACGACAATGCCGATAATCAATCCCTTCAGCAACAAATCAAGTATAGTAACCTGTTCAATCCAATTCATACTGCAAAGATGCTACTTTTTTACGAAAGTACCTACATTTTTATACGATTATCATTAAGAGCATGTCTGAAAAAACAACAATTTAAGAAACCCTAAAGAGATAACAGGAAGACATTTCTGCATTTTTTACGTCTCCCGGCACAAAAACGTATGTTTCCCTGTCGGGAAACGTAGGGTTCCGCCATGAGAAACATACGTTTCCAGTCAGGGAAACATAAAACAGGCAAGCCCGCTCTTTCCTCAACAAAGAGAGGTTTGCGAATTTCTATCACACAAAGAGTACAGCCAGAATGCCCAGCCCTACCGCCACAATGGTAGAAATCAGTCCTGGCATCATGAAAGAATGGTTCAGCACGTATTTTCCGATACGGGTGGTACCCGTGGTATCAAAATTGATGGCTGCCACTACCGTCGGATAGTTCGGAATGAAAAAATACCCGTTGACTGCCGGAAAGAGGGCAATCAGCATATAGGGCGAAATGCCCAGCGCCATACCCAAAGGAAGCAAGGCACGGATAGTTGCCGCCTGACTGAACAGCAGGATGGACATGACAAAAAGCGCAATACCGAAAAGCCACGGCATATCGGTCACCAAACCAAATATATTTTCCTTAATGACGGCAATATTGCCCGAGATAAAGGTATCGCCCATCCACGCAATACCGAAAATAGCCACAACCGCCTGCATACCCGCATTGAAAACTGAACTTTTAGCAGCCTTCATCCCACTGGTGCCCGTCAGCAACAGAATCAGTGCGGCTACCGACAGCATGAGCACTTCAATGATGTGCGCCATCTGCATCACCACTACCCCCTCAAAGGTTTGAAACGACGGACGAAGACTATCGATGGAGCCAAACAGCACGATGCCGACCGTGGCTCCTAAAAACAGCAGTACGGAGGTCAACGCCTTGCCAGGATTGGCCACCTCAGCCGTACAATAATTGGCACCCGCCAGTTCGCCCGACTTCAAGCGTGCCTGATATACAGGATCATCTTTCAGCTCCTTGCCTACCCGCATGGAATAGAGCGCACCGACCAGTACGCCTACCAAGGTGCAGGGAATGGAAATCTTCAAAATATCAAACAAGGTAATGTCATATCCGGCCAGCATACTCAGCAGGGCTACCGTAGCCGCAGAAATAGGACTGGCAGTAATAGCCTGCTGGGAAGCAATGACAGCAATCCCCATCGGACGTTCTGGACGGATACCCGTTTCACGAGCCACTTCGGCAATGACCGGAAGTACGGAATAGGCTACATGCCCCGTTCCGGCAAAGAAGGTAAAGAGGTAAGTCACCAGCGGACTCAACAGCGTGATACGCTGAGGATGGCGACGCAAGATTTTCTCTGCCCATTTCACCATCAAATCCAATCCTCCGGCAGCCTGCATGCAACCGGCAGCTGCAATCACTGCCACAATCATCAGCATCACATCAATAGGGGGAGTGGTGGGTTCAAGACCAAAGATAAAGGTAAGTACGGCCAGCCCCAAGCCTCCAAAGACTCCCAAACCGATGCCGCCTACACGCGCTCCGACAATAATTGCCAGTAACACAAACAGTAATTGTAACCACATAAACAGAAAGAGTTTTTTAATTTAAGGTGCAAAGATAGGCATATTCAGTGATAACTTTTATTTTTCTTCGTAATTCCGAGGATTTTCTCTACCTTTGTACCACTTTTAAAGCGCATTGAATATTCATTATAACATACAAGTGCTATGATTCTATTTTTCAGAACACCCACAAACAGTGTGATTGCCACGGAATGCAATCAGGAACTGAATGCTGAAGACGTCAAGAAACTATGCTGGCTGTACAGCGATGCCACTGTGGAAAACGAAGACAACCTGAAAGGATGGTTCATCGGCCCACGCCGTGAAATGATTACCCCATGGAGTACAAATGCGGTTGAAATCACCCAGAACATGGGTCTTAACGGTATCCGTCGTATCGAGGAATACTTCCCGGTGAAAGATGAAAATGCCGACCACGACCCGATGCTACAACGTATGTATCACGGACTGGATCAGGAAATTTTCACGGTAGACATCAAACCGCAGCCTATCATATACATCGAAAATCTGGAAGAATACAACGAAAAGGAAGGCCTGGCGCTGTCACGCGAAGAAATGGACTACTTGATGAAGGTAGAAAAAGACCTGGGCCGCAAACTGACTGACTCGGAAGTATTCGGTTTTGCACAGATTAACTCTGAACACTGCCGTCACAAAATTTTCGGTGGTACGTTCATCATCGACGGACAGGAAATGGAGTCTTCTCTGTTCCAGATGATCAAGAAAACTACACAGGAAAATCCTAACAAGATTATCTCGGCTTACAAAGACAACGTAGCCTTTGCCGAAGGTCCGGTGGTAGAACAATTCGCTCCGGCCGATCACTCTACTTCTGATTACTTCATTATTAAAGATATCAAGACCGTCATCTCTCTGAAAGCGGAAACACACAACTTCCCGACTACCGTAGAACCGTTCAACGGTGCGTCTACCGGTACAGGTGGTGAAATCCGCGACCGTATGGGTGGTGGTAAAGGTTCATGGCCGATTGCCGGAACTGCCGTATACATGACTTCTTATCCGCGTACAGACGAAGGACGCGACTGGGAAAACATTCTGCCGGTGCGCAAATGGTTGTACCAGACTCCGGAACAGATTCTGATCAAGGCATCAAACGGTGCTTCTGACTTTGGTAACAAGTTCGGACAGCCGCTGATTTGTGGTTCTGTACTGACTTTCGAACACGAAGAAAACAACGAAAAATATGCTTACGACAAGGTTATCATGCTGGCAGGTGGTGTGGGTTACGGTACACAGCGCGACTGCTTGAAGGGTAGCCCCGAAGCAGGAAACAAGGTCGTAGTCATGGGTGGTGACAACTACCGCATCGGTCTGGGTGGTGGTTCCGTTTCTTCTGTAGAAACAGGACGTTACTCTTCAGGCATCGAGTTGAACGCTATCCAGCGTGCCAATGCAGAAATGCAGAAACGTGCTTACAACGTGGTACGTGCATTGTGCGAAGAAGACGAAAACCCGATTGTATCTATCCACGACCACGGTTCTGCCGGACACGTAAACTGTCTGTCTGAGCTGGTGGAAGACTGCGGTGGTCTGATTCACATGGACAAGTTGCCTATCGGCGATGAAACACTTTCTGCCAAGGAAATCATCGCCAACGAATCACAGGAACGTATGGGCTTGCTGATTGACGAAAAAGCCATCGAACATGTACACAAGATTGCAGAACGCGAACGTGCACCGATGTACGTGGTAGGTGAAACTACCGGCGACCATCGTTTTGCCTTCGAACAGGCTGACGGCGTACGTCCGTTCGACCTGGCCGTAGACCAGATGTTCGGCTCTTCTCCGAAAACTTATATGGTGGACAAGACTGTAGAACGTCACTATGAAAACGTTTCTTACGATGTCACCAAACTGAATGAATATTTGCGCCGCGTACTGCAGCTGGAAGCTGTAGCCTGCAAGGATTGGTTGACCAACAAAGTAGACCGCTCCGTAACAGGTAAGATTGCCCGCCAGCAGTGTCAGGGTGAATTGCAGTTGCCGTTGAGCGATTGTGGTGTGGTTGCCCTCGACTACCGTGGTGAAAAAGGTATCGCTACTGCACTGGGACATGCTCCGCAGGCTGCCTTGGCTAATCCGGAAGCAGGTTCTGTTCTAGCCGTATCCGAAGCACTGACTAACCTGGTATGGGCTCCGCTGGCAGAAGGAATGGACAGCATTTCATTATCAGCCAACTGGATGTGGCCTTGTCGTGCACAGGAAGGTGAAGACGCCCGTCTGTACAAAGCAGTGAAAGCATTGTCAGACTTCTGCTGCGAACTACAAATTAACGTGCCAACCGGTAAGGACTCTCTGTCAATGACACAGAAATATCCGAACGGCGAAAAAATTATCAGCCCGGGAACCGTTATCGTTTCTGCCGGCGGTGAAGTTTCCGACATCAAGAAAGTGGTTTCTCCGGTCATGGTCAACAAACCGAAATCTACCTTCTATCATATTGACTTCAGCTTCGACCAGCTCCGTCTGGGTGGTTCTGCTTTCGCACAGTCACTCAACAAGGTGGGCGATGACGTGCCGACTGTACAGAATCCGGAATACTTCCGCGATGCATTCCTGGCTGTTCAGGAACTGGTGAACAAAGGCTTGATTCTGGCCGGACACGATATTTCTGCCGGTGGTTTGATTACTACCCTTTTGGAAATGTGCTTTGCCAATACAGAAGGCGGTATGGAAATCAACCTCGACAAGATTAAGTGCGATGACATCGTGAAGATTCTGTTCGCCGAAAATCCGGGTGTAGTTATCCAGGTAGCCGACAAGCACAAGGCAGAAGTCAAGAAGATTCTGGAAGATGCAGGTGTAGGTTACGTGAAGATTGGTGTGCCGACCGAAGAACGTCACATCCTGGCAACTCTGCACGATGCAACTTACCAGTTCGGTATCGACTACTTGCGTGATGTATGGTATTCTACTTCTTACCTGCTCGACCGCAAGCAGAGCATGAACGGCTGTGCCAAGAAACGTTTCGAAAACTACAAGCAGCAACCGCTGGAATTTGTATTCGACAAGTCATTCACCGGTAAACTGTCGCAGTTCGGTCTCGATCCGAACCGTCGCACACCAAGCGGCATCAAAGCAGCCATCATCCGTGAAAAGGGAACTAACGGTGAACGTGAAATGGCTTACATGCTGTATCTGGCAGGCTTCGACGTGAAAGACGTAACAATGACCGACCTGATTAGCGGACGTGAAACACTGGAAGACATCAACATGGTAGTTTACTGCGGTGGATTCTCTAACTCCGACGTACTGGGTTCTGCCAAAGGATGGGCCGGAAGCTTCCTGTTCAACCCAAAAGCAAAAGCTGCCCTCGACAACTTCTACGCTCGTGAAGACACATTGTCACTGGGTGTCTGCAACGGCTGCCAGCTGATGATGGAACTGGGACTGATTACTCCGGAAGACAAGAAGAAAGGCAAGATGCTGCATAACGACTCACATAAGTTTGAATCCAACTTCCTGGGTGTAACCGTACCGATGAACCGCAGCGTGATGTTCGGTTCACTGAGCGGCTCTAAACTGGGTATTTGGGTAGCTCACGGAGAAGGTAAGTTCTCATTGCCTTATCCAGAAGACCACTACAACGTAGTGCTGAAATATTCATACGATGAATATCCAGGCAACCCGAACGGTTCTGACTACAGCGTAGCCGGTATCGCCAGCCAGGACGGACGTCATCTGGCCATGATGCCTCATCTGGAACGTGCTTGCTTCCCATGGGAAAACGCATACTATCCGCTTGACCGCAAAGAAGAAGACCAGATCACTCCGTGGATGGAAGCCTTCGTTAATGCTCGTAAGTGGGTGGAAGCCAACCGTAAAAAATAATCCAGTACGACCGGAACACGATACAAAGTGGAGGTGCACCTCAAGCGCACCTCCACTTTTTTTATCTTTTCTTCCGCACAAAGTCCGGGATTTCCTTCCCTACATCTGAATGGATTCCTTTATTCATTCCATAAAAAAACGGTACACAAATCTGACTGTTCAGATTTATGCACCGCCTGTATTCGAAGTCCCCTTACACGGATTTTCGTATCATATTCCCGCTTCGTTCGACTCTTATTGAAAAAGTTCCTTCAATTTCTCAGCCAAAGCCTCACCTCGCAAATTTTCACCAACCATCACACCGTCTGCATTAATCAGATACATTGTAGGTACAAATTTCACCTTATAGAGTGCAGCGACTCCTGTTTCATCTAGGAAGTTCGGCCAGGGAAGTCCCTCTTCTTTCAAAGCTTTCTCCCAGTCAGCCTTCTTTTGATCGATAGAGATACTTACAATCTCAAAACCTTTTTCACTATATTGTGCATACAGCTTCTTCAGGTTCGGAATCTCTTTCCGACACGGGTTACACCAGGAAGCCCAAAAATCAATCAATACATATTTTTTTCCTTGTCGCAATGTGGAAAGGGCTACTTCCTTTCCTGATTTATCTTTAACCTTGAAATCGGGTACCACCGTACCTTCTTTACCTGCCGGATAAAGTTCTTCTTTTACCTTCTGCCCGTAGTACGACTCCTTGGCAGCAGAAGACAATGCTTCATACCAAGGTTTCATATCTTCACTCAAATAGCTGGTAAACGAAATCATCATCAATGGCCCCCAGAATGAATCCTTGTTTGCCATGACTACCTGATGATACAGTGAATCTACAGTACCAAAAAAGACTTTATCAGCTTCAGCCCTGGCTTTTCCATCCGCACTCTGCCGAAGCTCCTTAATTTTCGCCTGATCCTTTGATTTATAAGCAGCCATCATCAAGCTGTCAAAAGCAGCAAATTTACGGGCATTAAGTGCATACAATGAATCCAGGTAGGTACGCGCAGAAAGTAATGAGTCGTAGCGCGTACTCAGCGGAGAACCCTTTACCGACAAAGAAGACAGATTATAGGAAACTCCCCCGTCAGATTCCTTCTTGGCCACCAGCTTTCCCGTAACCTCCATCTGGGCATTTTCCAACATAAGATTACGTGAACCATACGCATCTTTCACCAATAAATGAAAAGCTCTCGGCTCTTCCATTTTTCCTGTAAACACAAATTGCCCGTTAACTACCGTCGTATCGGCAAAAGGCTGTTCACTGTCATGGCTTACCGGTACCAACTGCACATGCGTGCCGTCGGGCAAGCCTTCAATATTACCTTTCAACACATAGCCATCTACTTTCGGCTGACTGCCGCATGACAGCATCATCAAACCTAAAATGGCTAAACCAGAGATTTTCTTCATTTTCATAATAATGTTTATTTAGATACATTTTGTTCTATCGATCCGTTTCCAGGATTATTAAGAGCTCCTGCCGGGAAAGGCATGGTCCATAAATGAGACGTCGGACTCAAACTATATTCCTTCCCCTCATAAGTTTTGATTAAAGTACTAGCATACGTACCTTCCAGATTAAAACGACGGGCGTCTGCAAAAGGAACAATAGAGAATATCAACTCATTATCTTTGGTACGACGAATCAGAGAAAGAGCCTCCTCCAGTGTAGCAGCTGTAGCCGGCTGATACTTATCAGGACGAATACGGGTTATCCGCACGGAATTCAGAGTATTCATAGATTCAGCATAATCATTGTTCTGAGCTAACCGAGCCTGGCATTCCGCTTTAATAAGATACGCTTCACAAGTTGTCAAACCGCCATGATTGAAGAAGCCAGACTCCAAAGCCTTGTAATATGTATCATTATTGTCTACCTTCAATTTCCAGCGTGAAAGGAAACGAGCATCTCCTTCTTCAAAACGTTCAGCTCTTTCTACCGGTATGTTGTATTCATAACTATCAAAGTTTGACTGTACTCCATAACGCAAATAATAATTTTCCACGTAATCATATTGCATAGGGGTAACAATTTTGTCATAATTGTCCGGATCATCAATTGCCGCCTGATGTTCCTCATAAAATGCATTCCAGTCAAAAAGCTGATTATTCTGTTCCAATGCCAGGTTCGCATAGCGCAAAGCCTCGTCATAATTCTGCATCTGCAAGTACACACGAGCCAACAAAGCATAAGCAGCTCCCAAATTCGGATGAATAGCCGTCATGGATTGTGCTGGAATTCCCATCTCAATGGCTTCCTTCGTATCCTGTATGATAAAATCATACATTTCCTGAATAGAAACCTGCGTATAAGGAGCATCAATATCCGCACTGGCAATAAGAGGTACACTACGCTTCTCTGCTGCCGTAGCCTTGTCATACGTATCGGCATAATAATTAACCAGCACATCGTAACAAAGTGCACGTATCACTTTTGCATACGCCATCACTTCCTTTCGCTCTGCATCTGTAGCTTCTGTAGCTGTAGGTGCATTTGCGATAATCAGATTACAACTGGAAATAGCTCCATAAAGTACATAATAAGTCCCTTCATCCGCATTATTCAGCATAATACGGTCAGCCGATTCATCCCACATATAATTGGCCTGGCTCAAGCTCGGAGTATTCACCTTCGCATTTGTCAGATATACATCATTCAACAAATACAAGGCATTTTCTACAGGCGTTCTGCTGATGGTATACTGATCACGCAATAAAGCTTCAAAATCCGCCAAAGTCGTAGGTATCTTATTACCTTTCGGTGCAATATTCAGGTAATCATTACATGAGCTGCATAAAAAGCATGCCAATGTAATACAGAAATATATAATTCTATTCATAAGTTTCATATTACAAAAATCGAGGTTAAAAATTCAGATAAACGCCACACAGATAATTAGGTTTCGTATATCCACCAAGCAAATACTTGGCATTACTGCTCTTGGCTACCATAAATACATTTTCCATACCCAGCATGATACGTGCATTCTTCAAATATAGTTTATGACACACACTGGCAGGTATACGGTATGTCAATGACAAATTTCTTAGACGCCAGTTAGTAGCATCAATCACGTTAATGGACGAATTGGCATACATGCTTTGGTAGTTATAGTTGTACAATTCACTCTCAGATGAAATATAGCGCGGCACATCTGTGTAAGCCTCATCGCCCGGTTCACGCCAACGATTCTCAATGTCTTTACTCACTACTCCCATACCAGAAGAGATAAAAGCTACATTGGTATTACGCATCTTATGTCCTCCTTCAAACAAGAACTGAGCAGCCAGTTCCCAGTTCTTCCAACGCAAATTCGTATTAATAGAACCATTGTAAACCGGTACGGTAGTTCCCAAATAAACCAAATCTTCAATCTCAGGAGGAGTCATATCGGTGTATAGATTTCCTTTGGCATCGTACACCTGAGGAGTTCCCGTTTCACTCAGTCCGGCCCACTGGTATCCGTAAATCGCATTGTACGGATTTCCCACACGAGGATAAGCCGTCGGATAATCAATTACCAAATACGACACAGGAGCTTCTACATTAATATAAGTTACCTTATTCTTATTGTAGCCCAGCACACCGCTGATATTCCAATTCCAGTCGTTATTCCGAATTACATCTCCTGACAAGGTCAATTCAAATCCCTGATTCGTCATTTTCCCATTGTTTATAGAGTAGGTGCTATATCCCCATCCTTCTGTAGGAACTCCGTTCGTGTTAGCCAGCAAGTCTGTACCTCGTTTGTTATAATATTCAATAGAACCATTCAATCGATTTCCCAACAAGGCAAAATCCACTCCCACATTCAATGTAGTGGTCTTTTCCCAACGCAAGTTCGGATTTGGACGACTTGAAATAGTTCCCTGGATACCTCCTACCTGATTATTGTTGCTGTAGTAAGCAATCATATAAGGAGCAGAGTTCTTAGCAATATTACCTCCAATACCATAGCTTGCACGCAGTTTCAGCATATTTACCCACGATACATGGAAAAACTTTTCCCGATCCACATTCCATCCAGCTCCTACTGACCAAATAGGACGTTTCTGATATTTGGAACCTGTAGAAAACAGATTGGTTTTATCCCAGCGAATACTACCGCTTACCATATATTTTCCATCGTATGTATAAGCTGCGTTACTATACACAGACACATAGCGGTTAATCAGTTCACGGATATAAGCAAAATTCTGCTGTCCGAATGATGCATATCCCCATTGTCCACGGAAATTACTCAACGCTCCCGCATCAATCAAGCTATACGTAAGCAACTGAGGGTCATAATTATAAAGCGTACGATCATTATATTCCAGCTTATTTTCCCGTGTTTCAGTACCTAAAATCATAGTTACATCATGTACATCCGCAAATGTTTTATTGAAATCCAACTGCTGACGGAAATTATATGCATGTGTCGTATTGGAAGAAGTGAAAAAGATATTTCCATACGGCAAGGCAAAAGTGGATGTCCCATCATTATTGGAAGTAGAGAATGTATTCACTTTATTACGTACTTCGTAAGAGTCCTTGCTTTTCAGTTGTTCAGTCTTATATTCCGCATATTCATACTGAAAAGAAGCTGTATACTTCAGCCAGTCGGTAAATTTGAATGTCAAACGAGCAAATGTTCGGTTACTGAAATCACGGTTCTTAGTCTGGTTCATCTTTATTTCATCCAAAGGAGTAATATCCAGATTGTACAATCCGTTGTTATGCAGCAAATTCAAATTGTACAAGCTATAACGCTCCTCTTCTGTATTGGTGTAATACGTACCGTCACCATTTACCAGCCCGTTGTACGGCATATAAGTATATCCTGGTGAGAAAAGGTTAAATGACTGCGTAGTACCTTTCCCATAGTTCAAATATGTACCTACATCCAAGGTAAGCCAGGAAGTCATCTTCGTAGAATTCTGCAAATTGATGCCAATGGTTCTATTCTCTGAATACTTATCCTCCAGCTGATTGTTACGATAAGAAACAGACGCATTAAAAGTGTTCTTTTCGGTACCTTTACCAATATTCAGATTATATTGCTGTGAAAAAGGATTACGCTTACCGTATTTTTCTATATCCCGATAATACCGATAACCTTGTGAAGCCAAATTCGTCAGATTACTCTCCATCTGATCACGAGAGATGTGTCCCGCATAATAATTCAAGATATTCCGTATGCCAAGTGAAGAATAAGACATATTATCCAGCACCGTCTGGGCATAGCTTTGTACATTATCCCCACTCAAATGCGGATTCTGTCGGGCCCATTCACGCTCCAGCTCTACCATAGTAGAAGACCCGGCCAGATATTTGTCTGCATACGTGTCGTACGGCTGTACTGTAAGAGTGGCCGAGAAAGAAACATTCAGTTCATCTTTCTTAGCCCGTTTGGTAGTAATCACCACTACTCCATTCGCTGCACGTGCTCCATAAATAGAAGTAGCTGCAGCATCCTTTAAGACAGTGATGCTTTCTATATCTTCCATATTCAAATCGGGCACACTCTCAATCCAGTTTCCATAACCGTCGTTCGTAGTCTTTTCCACAGGAAATCCGTCAATCACATACAACGGAGTAGTCAATCCATTCATGGACGTAACTCCACGAATCTTGCCATCACTGTATCCTGCCACACGTCCTTCGAGCATAGAACCCATATCGCTCAAACGCTGTGTTTCCAATTTCTTGGCATCTACTTTTGAAAATGCCCCTGTGGCACGCTCTTTTGAAATAGTCTGATAACCTGTCACTACTACCTCGTCAAGCAGTTCTGTAGAAGGTTGAAGAGCAATGTAATAATCATTAGTTGCCGTCAGCTTAATGCGTTGAGATGTATATCCCAAATAAGAAGCCTCAATTTCCTTCGTGCCATACGGAAGTGTCAAAGTGAAATGCCCTTGTATATCCGTAATGACCGCTGCAATTGATCCTTTAGGGTCATCATTCACCTGTTTGACATGAGCTGCAGGAAGTGGTTCCTTGTTTTCATCTACTACAATGCCATGAATGGTACGGTTTCTCTGAGCATAAGCTGGAGAGACAGACAAGACCAACATAGCACACAGTAGCAAAAATTCCATTTTGAGCCGAATGTCGTGCAATACGTTTTTTTCCATACTTACATCTTTTTTAGAGGTTATAGACTTATGTCCTCAGACATTTTTACGATTCTCTCATTGCAAAAATGTAAAAAAAAGATATAACTTTAACAATAAAGACGTATCCAAGTTCGACAATTGTTACATTAGGACAACATTTTGTTATAAAAAGGCAGTATCATGCATTCTTATGCATAGACATTACCTTGTTACGGTATTGCTTGGGAGGAACTCCTACCGTGTTCTGGAATATTTTGTAAAACGTACTCATTGAATTAAACCCGACTTCTGCCGCTACAGCCTTAAGGGGAAGATCTGTTTCCGGATCACTCAATAAGCGAATAGCTTCATTAATTCGATAATTATTGATATATTGAGTAAAATTCTGTTGAGTTTGTTCATTGATGACTTGTGACAAATAAGTCCGGTTAGTACCTAATAAATCAGCCACCCGTTCCTTCGTCAAAAAATTCTCTTTATACACCGCATCTTCCTGCATAAGCTTTTCCAGACGCTGAAACAATGAATTCTTCTTCTCATTTGTCAGTGAAGAAGCAGCGTATTTTTCACTCATTGGAGACGATGCAGAAACACTCTCCTGTTGTGCTCGCAGTGAAGTAATGACTTCTCTTAACTGCTGTTCTTTTCGAATAGCTTCCTGATGCTGACAAACGATACGGGTATACAACTGATTTTGCCGTTTATAACGATACCACAAAGCAAACACTACCAGCAAAATAATGACCAAAGTACCCATTAAAGCCTGCTCCTTCTTTTCCTTTTGCAGCAAAGCCAGCTTACCCTTTTTAATCTCATTTGCCTGATGCTCCGTATCATATTTAATACGAAGTTCACTCAAGACTTTTTCTTTATCAGTATTAAAAATACTATCAGTTTCCTGCTGAAGCTTACGTTGCCAGGTCAATGCCTCCACATATTGACCCATATTCTCATAACAAGCCGATAAAGTGGTTATCACTTTATTACGATGAATTTCACAATTTTCCTCCTTAGTAAACGATAAAGCCTGAAAGAGCAAATCTATAGCTTCCTTGTTTCTCCCTTCTTCCGCCAGGGCTTTGGCATATTCATTCAACAACAATACCTTATAGGAGGTCTGATTAATATCATTTAAAGACAATCCCTTTTTATAATATTCTACGGCCTGCTCCCGATTGCCTTTTGCAAACTCAATCATCCCATAAATAGCATATACATTTCCTTGATTATAATATTCATTCTGCTTCATTATAAATTCAGCTTCTTGTATATAAGGTAAAGCCTTATCATATTCATGAAGCAAATAATACATATAAGAAGCATTTAACGCTCCTATAAAAATAAGGTAAGCAGAATTTAATTGATGCCCTAACTCATAAATCTGTAAAGAATAAGTAAGTCCAGTAGGGTCATCTTTCAAATAATAGATACTGGAAATATTACCAAGCAAAATAGCTTCCAGTTCTTGATACTGACATCGATGCGTAGCTTCTATCCCTTCAAAAAAATAATGTAATGCTGAATAGTAATCCCTATGAATATTGCTGGCATAAAGTCCCATTCCATTATATATAGAACATAAAGCAGAATCATTCTTCTCACTTTCGGCCAATAGTTTAGCTTGCCCAAGATGATTTATTGCAGTACTATCTCCCAACATAATATATGCCTGCCCCAATCCAATATGTGCATAAAGAATACCAAACTTATAATCTTGCTTTTCATATCCTATCTTAAACAGTCTTTCCCCATATTCTATGGCTTTATGATAATCGGCCTTATGCAAATAAAGAAAACATAATTCTTTCAAGGCTCTCATATCTTCAGGATTGCGCTTCAATATCTGTTCCTGCTGCTGAATGGCAGGAAGAATCGTTTCTTGTGCAGGAATCCGAACTTGTATTCCAATAATCAAAAAAATAATTAGTATGTATTTTAGTTTCAAATTCATCCAGTTATTCTCTCTCCTAATATAACACTTTTATCACACAAAGACATATTTCAGTTCATTTTGACACCCTACAAATAATTATAAAATCTTTTTGCAGTATTTATCTCTCTGTTTTATTCCATGCAAACTTACAGAAAATCTTTCTTTTTATACCCATATCAGCAGAAAAAATCAAGGCAAATACCCCAATGACTCTTTTACACTTCCCTCTTGAGTTGGATATAAAAACATTTAAGGAACAGAAACAAACGACTTTACCATAAAGATTTTTATTGCAAAAAGAGGAAGTATTCTTTCATCCCCTTTATTTATGTCAAAAAAGAATGCATTTATGTTGGATTTTGTAAATATAAACCGTACTTTTGCTTGCGTAGCTAAAAAGAACATTCAAAAAACTTATAAAATAAGATAACCATGAAAGAAATAGACTGGTCGAATCTGTCTTTCGGATACATGCGGACAGATTACAATGTACGTTGCTACTATCGCGACGGAAAATGGGGAGAACTCGAACTCTGTTCAGAAGAAACATTGAACATTCACATGGCTGCCACTTGTCTGCACTACGGACAGGAGGCTTTCGAAGGACTGAAAGCTTATCGCGGAAAAGATGGTAAAATCCGTATCTTCCGTCCTGAAGCTAATGCAGAACGTCTGCAAAGCACTTGCCGGGGTATCCTGATGCCAGAACTTCCGACTGAAAAATTCTGTGAAGCTGTGAAGAAGGTAGTAAAGGCCAACGAACGCTTCATTCCTCCATACGAAAGTGGTGCTTCTCTTTACATCCGTCCGCTGCTGATTGGTACAGGTGCACAAGTAGGTGTACATCCTGCCAGCGAATACATGTTTGTAGTATTCGTTACTCCGGTAGGCCCGTACTTCAAAGGTGGATTTGCCACTAACCCATACGTAATTATCCGCCAGTACGACCGTGCAGCACCACTTGGAACCGGTACGTTTAAAGTAGGTGGTAACTACGCTGCCAGCCTCCGCGCCAATAAAATGGCACACGATGCAGGGTATGCTAGTGAATTCTATCTGGATGCAAAAGAAAAGAAATACATCGACGAATGTGGTGCAGCCAACTTCTTTGGTATCAAGAACAACACCTACGTTACTCCGCTGTCTACCTCTATCCTGCCCTCTATCACCAACCGCAGCCTGATGCAGCTGGCTGAAGACATGGGAATGAAAGTAGAACGCCGTCCGATTCCGGAAGAAGAACTGACGACCTTCGAAGAAGCAGGAGCTTGCGGTACAGCAGCCGTAATCAGCCCTATCGGCCGAATTGATGACCTGGAAAACCAGAAATCATACGTTATTGCAAAAGACGGCAAACCAGGCCCTATCAGCGAAAAACTATACAACAAGCTGCGTGGTATCCAGTACGGTGACGAAGCTGATCCATACGGATGGGTAACTGTATTAGACTAATAATTATCCTTTTTACCATAAAAAAGTCCGAAGCAAAACACGTTTCGGACTTTTTTTATAATATACAACTTCTGACATAGACTATCTCTTCTCAAACGAACGGAAAAAGCGTAATAACTCTCCATTCGCCCGATTATCGATTTCCGTCTCTCGCATCTCTTCAAATAAATTCAGGGTAGAAGAACATTCCCCACAAATATCAATACCTATGACCCGCTCTTGCCGAAACACAACGGCCAACAACTGCTCCAGTTCTGATAAAGTCAGTGAACCTTGATCCCAGTTGGTTATCGCAGAAGAAGGGTCCAGCACATCCTTGTCGATAGAAATATAGACAGGTTCACTCACATGCTCAGAGGCAAACGCTTTCCAGCCTGCTTCCTGATCCAAAGAAGATTCACTATAAAAATGAATACGGTCGCCATATTCCTTTGGGACTTCCTGCAGCAAACGGTCTGAAGCACCGGCTATAATTACCTTCTTACAATTCGCATTCGTATCAAGCACATCTTTTACCCAGCTTCCACACGACAAGATATGCTCAAACAAAGGAGGCTGCATGTCAGGATGATGATCAAACACCAGTAAAGCAAATGGAGTAGCCAGCTTGTCAGTCCAGAATTTCGTCACATAATGATAGTTTCCTGAATCTATAAAATGAATTCCCTGCGGAGAATAATCTGCTATCATGCGCTGCAAGGCAGAAGCACCTTCTTCATCACAATAACATTCAGTTCCATTCAAATGCTGGCAGTCCAGCCACACAAACTGACAATTCCGGGCAAAAGACTCATAATTGTAGACTCCTGTAAAATTCATCACAACCACCGGCCTCGAATTCCGGCTAAATACTGCTTGAGATTGATGATTCATATACTTTCCTCCCATTCTTCAAAATACGCCTTAAAAACGAGGAAAAGAGACTGACATCGGAAACTCTTTTCCCATTGTCTATAGGCTATAAACAGAAAAAAGCTGTAACCAAATAGTTACAGCTTTTTATTTCGGCACGGGAAGAGAGGCTCGAACTCTATGGAAACTTTCCCCCTCCTTCCCTGTCTTGATATTCAAGCTGTTACGTTTTCGAATTATGTGATTATTTTATATTGTTTGTCCCAAATCTGTCCGACTTTCAGTGGGGTTAACCAACTGATTCATTTGCTCTAAGAGTAGAATTCTTTTATCTTTCTCTTCAAGCAGACGTTCCAGCAATTCGATTTTTTCTTTGTACTGCTGCTCATTATCTCCATGAGCTGATGGATAAGCCTTGAAAGGTTTCTCCCGTTCAAAGAACACGTCCATCGACACCCCGAAAAAATCCGCCACTTTCTCCAGACGTTTCACAGTGGGATTCCCGTTGACAATCTGAGCCAAAGAAGCATTGGCTTCAGTACCAAGGTATCTTAAAAGTTCCTTGTTTGTAACCTTCTTATCTAACAATAATTGTTTGATAACATTACCATTATACATTGTATTATCATTTTTATCTCTTTCAAAAAATATATCTATAGATACATTGAAAAAATCAGCAATCTTCTCTAATGTATTGCAGTTAGGAACGTTTGTTCCTTTTATTATATTATCAAGAGTGGCTTTTTGTATATCAGCATAACGATAAACATCAGCTTTCTTAACCTTCCTCTCTCGTATTAATTGTTCTATGATATATCCTTTGAACATACTTGCTTTAATTCTTATTTAATAGAATTTGTATTGTACGTTCCTTTTCAGACAACAATTCTTTAAGATGTTCAATTTCCCTTTGACACTCGTTCAATCTTATATCTCCTGAAACTAGATTTCCATTACCATTTACACTATGACCTATACTTGAATGAGTCATTTTCTCACTATCAAAGAAGTAATCCATTGATACTCCGAAAAATAATGCTATCTTTTCTAATTTCTTTGAACCTATATCTGAGCCTTTTAAAACGTTTTCTAGAGTTTGCACAGATATACCAACCTTTTCACAGAAACCCTTCTTAGTCAATCTGTTGCTCTCTATTAATTCAACTATTCTTTGAGGTACAAGCATATATTATTTAATTTTTAGCCATTCTAAATATCAATAAATATTGAATTTACAATAAACAATACTTTGATTATTATCAATAAATCTTTAAGTTTGCACTATAAATTTAATAATTAAATCAATAGCAAATAATATAATCATCTAAAAAGTAACAGAAATGGTAATATCTAACTATTATTTATCTCTATCGGGTAAAGTGAAAAGTAAGTTCATTCAAGATGTGATTGAATTGTGCGGAATATCCTACCCTTCTTTCTTCTACAAGATGAGAAACGATTCCTGGACCAAACTTGAACGCGAAGCGATAGAGAGGTTTATTCAAAAAGAAAATGAGAAATCAAGTTGAGTTCTACAACACGCCATCAGGCTATGTGATGTGTGATGACGGCAACTATACCACCCGGCTATCAGAATCCAGCCGGGAAGTAGTAGATGAATTACTGGATACTATACGAGAGTGTTATTCCGATGCGTACCACGCACTTGAACAATGCTATTCCAAATCGCGCAAAAATTCCAGGTACCAAAAATTCAGAATAGTGAATCGCTTCATACGGTGTAATTGCGGAGAACTGGATACCCAAAAGATAGATTTTATCGACGGGAATATCAACATCGAGCAAGTACATTGTCCTCTGAGAGGTTCCGGTGACTGTCAGTATGAGAATGTGATATGCAATCCTAAACGTACATCAGTCCTGACCACAAGACAGCTACAAATAGCAGCTGCACTAGCCGAAGGACTTACCCCGCAGGAAGTATCTGACAGATTATATATCTCAATCCATACGGTACACAATACCATACAGGCAATTAAGGTAAAACTAAACCTCAAGAATACAAGTCAAATTATTACCTGGTATAACAATTTTGAATTATGATAGATACTTTATTAATAGCTATTGTAATGGTTACAGATACCACTACAATGAAAACAAGATTCCAATCTGCTTTTCGGGGTGTCGATATGGTATTCAAAGTCAGAAAAATGGTATATGAAGAATAAAAAAAACAGAGTAAAATATACTGGTTCCCTATTAACGTTTTCGAGAAAAAGGAGGATTGATTATGGCATGTAATTGTTTTGAAGAAGCAAAGGAAAAAGTGAGAGAGACCACAGGTGACCCCCATGCAATGATACGAGGTGTATTTACGCCTATTAATGGAAAGATACGTTTACTTCCTTCTATAGAGGTTTTATATCGAAAGAAAAAGAAGGATGGTACCTTTTGTAAAAGTCAAAGTAGTATTGACTTAACTTACCAGTACTGCCCTTTTTGTGGGAAGAAAATTATAGAGGATGACTGATGAAAATATAGTAGTATGGAAAAAATAAGTTTTTTATGCGATAAAGAAATTACTGATATACTAAAGATGACAATCGAAAAAACGCATAATAAATGTGTATTACGTATCATAAAGATTGAGGAGCATGCTGAATATAAGGATATGTCGAAATTTACTGTTGAATATGCCGATCCTTGGCTTTTGATTGGCTTGGGAGAAGAAATAGCAATATCTCGTCTGGTAAAAAGAGGAATATTATGACAGACCGTACAAAAAATACCAATCCGGAAATATCGGCCAAGATAGCCGGTATCGGTTATCTCTCTCCAAGAGGAGAAGAACTGAAGGAAGTGGCCCAGATGGAACTTAGCTTTGTCAGGGAACATATTCAAGGCTACACAGAGAATGAACGGATATTTATTCTTGATGTGCTGAATGGGTACATAGCAGGAGTTTTATTAGAGAATGAACAACACGAATTAAAAGGATGAGTATGGGAAACATGAAATTACACAAAATGGAAGAATGGGAATCCGTCTTCCATACAAAACAAATTGAGCACGTCTATTACACTTCTGACATGCTAGTACGTAAGGTGACCGGTTACATCATAATATGCCGAAAATCGTTGAATAACGGTATCTCAAGAAATACACCCCGACGAAAACGAGTCCGATGGGATGGCTATGGACGCTGTTACAACATCAACAACAATATCCGTCTGCGTGACCACGACATACACTTCTAATCTATCTTTTATAAAACCGGCAAATGCCTGATATTTGCCGGTATCCAAAACACTCTAAAACATGATTTCCAACTCAGACATAGAAAAGATTCTTGACCGTGCCGACATAGTAGACGTAGTAGGACAATTCGTCCAGCTGCAACAGTCCGGAGTCAGATACAAGGCATGCTGTCCGTTCCATCAGGAAGACACCCCTTCCTTCATGGTAGACCAGGCACGCGGCTTATGGTACTGCTTCGGTGCTTGCAAAGAAGGTGGCAACGTCATTAAGTTTGTGGAGAAAATAAATAACATGAACTTTCCAGAGGCGTGTCACTGGCTGGCCGACAAATACGGCATCGATATAGAAGACAAGAAAGAAGAGAAAAATCCGGAAGAGCTAAAGGCGATTCGCAAACGTGCGTCCATGTTCGCAATAAATGAATTTGCGGCTCAATACTTTCTTGCGAACCTGCAAAAAACAGAAGCTGACGCTGCACGGGCCAAAATCAAACAGAGATGGGGTGAGCAATATCCTCAGGAGCAGGGTATCGGTTACGCACTTCCTTCCTGGTCCGCTTTTGCAGACGCAGCCATCAAGGCCGGATACTCTGCCGACCTGATGGTAGAGTGCGGACTGATCCGGAAGCGCAAGGAGGGTGATGGATATTATGACTTCTATCGTGACCGTATCATGATACCCATCCGCGACCGGTTCCGGAACATCATCGGGTGGACTGCCCGCGACATGAGCGAAGTGGATGGCACTCCCAAATACCTCAATTCTTGCCAAAGCGATATATATGACAAGTCCGACAGCATATTCGGTATTGACAACGCCATCAGGCAGGCTGCCAAAGAAGAAAAGTTTTATTGTGTGGAAGGTGCCCCCGATGTAATGCGCCTGCAATCCATCGGAATAAACAACACCATTGCCTCACTGGGTGCTGCCTGGACAAAGAAACAGTTCTACCAGATTAAAAGGTATGCCACTTCCCTTTGCTTTCTTCCGGACGCGGACGCCATCAAACCAGGCGAACAATACGGTACCGGAATAGCAGCCGTCATCAAGTCCGGCCAACTGGCTATGGAGTGCGGTTTCTCCGTATCCGTTAAGGAGATTCCCTGTGGTGAAGGAAATACGAAAAATGATCCGGACTCTTACTGCACCAGCCGTACCAAGTTCAAAGACCTTGACGAAGTAGATTTCATCACCTGGTATGCCGGATATGCTTTCAAGACTGACGGTACCACCGAGGACAAAAGTTCAGCCGTATCCAAGATTGCCCAGATGGTGGCCATGGTTGGCGATGAAGTCAAAGAACAAATGTACCTGGAGCAGCTGAAGAAAATCTATAACCATAAGAATCTTTGGCTAACGGCCATCAACCGTGAAAAGAAGAAAATTTCCGAATCCAAGGCAGACAAGACACAGACCATCAACCGGGACCTGCTGGCCAAATATGGATTCTTTGAGTCCAACAACTGTTATTACTCGACCAACGACGGGAAAGAATATCAGTGGTCAAACTTCGTGATGCAACCGATGTTTCACATCAAGGACTCTCTTAATCCCAAGCGATTGTACCGCATCAAGAACCAGAACCGCCAGGAGGAAATCGTGGAGATGAAGCAAGAAGATCTGGTGTCGTTATCAAAGTTCAAACAGAAGGTCGAAGGACTGGGTAACTATATCTGGCTGGCTACCGAAAAAGAAATGACACGCCTGAAGATGTATCTTTATGAACAGACGGAAACCGCAGTGGAGATTACCCAGTTAGGGTGGCAACGCAAAGGATTCTATGCGTTCGGCAATGGAGTATTTGACACCGAATGGCACCCGGTAGACGATTATGGCATTGTTCGCCTGGGCGATAAAGGAAACTACTATCTTCCGGCCTCCAGTCTGATTTACCGGGATGATGACAAACTGTTCCAGTTCGAACGACGATTTGTCCACCTGAACTACTCCGGCATCTCCATGAGAGACTACTTTTCCAAACTGGTAGGAGTTTTCGGAGATAATGCAAAAGTGGGTATCTGCTTCCTCCTGGCCACATTGTTCCGCGATGTGATTACCGGTTATACTAAGAGCTTCCCCATCCTGAACCTGTTCGGACCGAAAGGTTCAGGAAAGTCAGAGCTCGGTCACAGCCTGATGTCCTTGTTCATTATCGACAACACACCTCCCAACATTCAGAATGCCACTATCCCGGCACTGGCCGAACTGGTAGCACAATGTTCAAACGCCCTGGTACATATTGATGAGTTTAAAAATAACATTGACATCGACAAACGCGAATACTTGAAAGGTTTATGGGATGGAGCCGGGCGCAGCCGTATCAACATGGACAGAGACAAGAAGCGTGAGATAACAGCCGTTGACTCAGGAGTCATCCTTTCCGGACAGGAGATGGCAACAGCTGATATAGCTCTCTTCAGTAGACTTATATTCCTGACGTTTTCCAAATCAGAATTTACTGATGCGGAAAAGAAACGATACAGCGAACTGGTAGACATTCGCAAACGAGGCCTGTCACACCTGACCCTTCAGATATTGCGTCATCGGGCCAAGATGGAGCAACAGTTCGTCAGCAACTTTCATTCCTGTTTGTCTGACATTATTGAAGGACTGGGGGCAGAGAAAGTGGAAGACCGAATCTTGCGTAACTGGATCATACCGCTGGCAGCCTTCAGAACGCTCGAGGGTGTACTTGACTTGCCGTTTTCATACCAGGATATTCGCAAGGTTACACTGGATGGCATAGTCCGTCAGAACGCAGAATGTAAAAGCAACAATGAATTGGCCAACTTTTGGAATGTGGTATCTTATCTGCAGCAGGATGGTGAGATATTTATCGAAGGTGACTACCGTATAGAATATGTCAATAAGTTCAAAAGCAACCTGATAAAGATTGAGCAGCAGTATCAGGAACCCAAGGCCATCCTTATGATGCGCAAGAACCGCATCTTCATGCTGTATAAAAAATTCGGCAAGCAGGTTGGCGATTCAATTCTTCCGGAAGGCTCGCTGGTGTACTACCTGGAGAACTCCAAGGAATACATGGGTAAAAAGAACTCAGTCCGGTTCAAAAACATACAGCGTGGTGTGGAAGTTCAGAAAATGGAAACGACTCCCACCGGAGGAATATCCTACAAAAAGACTTCGACACCGGACATTGCCCTGTGTTTCGATTACAAGATGATTAAGGATACTTATAATATTAACCTCGAGGTAGAGGTGGAAGGCAATGAGACCACAAGTGATGATTTAGATGAGTAATAAAAATGGTTTTAGAGTTGTAGAAAGGCGTGGCGTCGTGAGGACGCTGCGCCTTTTTTATATGCCCGGAGCAGTACTCACCCTTTTTCAAATGGGGTAAAAAAGGCTTCTACACTTTCTACACCTTCTACAATGTTAATAATGAGATATTTATATATTCTACATACATTCTACAAACCTTCTACAAAATTCTACAAAATGCCGTTTTTGTTAAAACCTTCTACAAATTACTTCATTTTCTACATAATTTCTACAATTGTAGAAGCCTTATAAAATTATAAACTATTGATTACCAGTATATTTTATTTTCTGTAGAAAGTGTAGAAGGTGTAGAAGGCAAAAAGTATGTCATATCTGGAAATATACTTTTTGCTTTTGGAGCACATTAATAGCATATTTATTTATCTAAAAAGTAATATATATATTATATTTGTAATAGATAATCAATTCATTATGAGCCACATTGTGTTTTATATTAAACTGGAGCCTTATTTAAAGCAATGGCTTCACAATAGCCTGGGAAATCCGGTGGTATTTCCACCGCAGAGTAATGAGAATGCTGTTATCCGCCGGTTCCTCCGGAAAAGGCCACCGGAAGTTCAGCCGGAAATGGCAGAAGACGAATTGACAGCCATCGTCATTCCCGACAGCAAAGCCAAACCGCCGCAATATTATAACTACCTGGGCAAAAAAGCCAAGGCAGCTGTAAAGGAGACCATCGAAGACCTGTTCCGGGCGAACCTCTGGAATGAGATGAGCGACCTGACCAAGCGCGATTGCGGCCTGAACAAGACCATCGCTGCCTGGTGTGAAATGCACGGCATCGATGACGACTATTCGGAGACTGTCAGACAGAAATACTACCGTATGAGGACCAGTTATAGCCGGAGAGGTATCTTTTTAGGTTCTTTAACCAGAAAACACTCGGATGAGTAGGCCATTTTTGTACAAACCCAAACAACACCGAACACACATAATCCAATAACGATAATCATGGTACATCTGATTCAGAACATTAGAAAAGTAGAATGCATCGAGGCCTATCACCTTCAGCATTCAGACATCATAGCCGACCGGGGAATATGGCTGAATGTCTACCAGCAATTCAGCCCAATTTCAACCATCGGGCTGAGTTCAGTCGAGATTTCCGACAAAATCGAGAACAAACAACGCATTTTCACTACCAAACTCACCATGTTCCGGTCAAAGAAGCTGCTACCTGGTGCCAAAAAGTTCTGCTTCAAGGTAACAACCGTCACCGGCTCCCAGTTCCTGATTGGTTCATCCGAAAAGCCCTACCCCGTCATACAAAACGAAGAGACTTTTCCGTCCGCAGCCAGTGGACGGGCAGGTGTTACCGTCATAGTAACCCTGACCTCCCCTATTCCGATGCTTGCCATATTAGATTAGAGTCTTTTTATGCAATATATATAAGGTATAATATTGCGTAGACTAATTTTCGACAACATGGATTATAGTATTAGTATTGATTCACACATCGGTCCTTGGGGATATTCGAAGAACTATATCCGAAGCCAAATGTCAGGTTTGAAAAACAAACCTGTCAATGTGCGTGTATCGTCCCTCGGTGGCTCGGTGGACGATGCGCTCGACATCCGGCAGCAGTTTCTTGATCACGGCAACGTGACTTGCTACCTGTATGGATACGTAGCCAGCGCGGCTACCATCCTGGCTACCGGTGCCAAGAAAACCTGCATGTCCAGATATGCATTCTATCTTATTCATAAGGTGTCAAACTGGGTGGATGCCTGGGGCAACTACAATGCCGACCAGATTCAGCAGCTTATCGACGACCTGAAGGCTAACAAGCTGGAGAATGACAAGATGGACTTGGTGCTGGCCAACCTCTATGCCAACAAGTGCAAGAAAAAAGTAGATGACATTCTTCCAATCCTGAAAGAAGGACGATGGCTTACTGCCCAGGAAGCACTTGAATACGGATTCATTGACGAAATCGTAGAAGACGGCTCAAAACTGAACTTCGACGATGCCATGAAGACCCGCTTCAACATGTTCCATCTTCCGGCATTGCCTTCGATGGAGGACAAGACCGAAAGTCCGGAAGCAGAAACCGCACCCAGTTGGTTCAACAATTTCGTGAACAAATTCTTCAAGGGACACCAGCCGGATACTCCACAGGCACAAAATAAACCACTCAATCATTCAACAACACAAATGAAAAAGGATTATCAGAAAGTCAATTCCATCTTGAAAATCGAGGGTGTGGAAGTTGACAAGGATGGTAAGGTAACGCTTACCGATGAACAGGTCAAGGCCCTCAATGACCGCATCACCAATCTGGAACAGGAATCTTCTGATAAAGACAATCAGATTTCGGAACTGAAGAAGCAGAATGAGAACCTGAAAAAGAACGATGGTGAAGACACTACTCACATTAATGGTGACGAAGGTGAGGATGATGACCTCACAAAGCTCAACACAGCACAAGAAATGTTCAACAACGTAAAAGAATTGTTATAATATGGCAGATACAAAAGGTTACGTACAGATTACTGATGAACAGCTTGCCAAGTCGGCTGTCAAGTATAGAAAAGAATTGCTTATGATGCCTGTTCTTGCCATGGCTTCAACTTTGCAGCACATGTCTCAGAGACCTGGTGTTATAGGGAAAGAGACTGTAGGTGAAGTTAATGGTGACATTGAACTCGGACCGTATGATGAAGGGCGTGTTGATGAAAATGGTGTATCCATTGATCCGCGTACATTAGAGACTTTCTTAGGTAGCGTAGTGAAAAAGTTTTCCCCGAACTCTGTATGGCAAACAGTTTATGGCAACTTGATTTCAAAGGGGGAAGCTTTAAAGAATGTCGACATCACCCGTCAGGTTCTTGCTTTCCTTTCTGCTAAACTCGGAGCTAATCTTAATGCTGTCTTATGGTCTGCTAAACGTAATGAGAGTGGAACAAAATCAAAAGACCTTTTTAATGGTTTTGATACCATCACAAAAACAGAAATGGACGCTTCCAAGATTTCTGCAGACCTTAAAAACATGTTTACTATCGAGGCTATCAGCAAAGACAATGCTGTGGATGTTTTAAAGGAATTCTACCGTGCTGCCGACCCTGTATTGCGAGAAACTCAAACTAAACTGTTTATTCCTCAGGGTGTTTATGACAACTATGTAGACGATTATCAGGCTACCGTTGGCCATGTTCCTTATAATACGTCATTTGAGAAGACGTTTCTCGAAAGTTCTAACAATAGATGTGAGCTGGTTCCTCTGGCTAACAAAGCCGGTTCCGCTTTCATTCACCTTACTACAAAAAGTAATATGCTTGTTGGTTACGGTAATGGTGCTGATAAGGAAACGATTCTGGTAGAAAAGCATCATCCATTCAAACTTGACTTTGTTGCTACCATGTTTTTTGGTGCTGAATTTGAAACAATTTCTAAAGAGCGTCTGCTGGTGGGTACCATCGACGGTACAACTCCGGTTCTCGCTGGCATAGGAGGGTAAATTATGGCAGTAGATTGTACAAGCAAAGGGATGTACGAATCCCTTTCCTGGTGTCCAGGTCAAACCTCGCAGCCAGGTATCAGACGTAAGGTTTTCTTCATTCCGAAAAGCTGGATTGAAAAATGGCCGGTGCTTCCTGACATTGACGGAGCGGAGAGCATGGCTGCATTAGCCACATACGAAGGCGACTTTGTGCTGGCGGCAGACAAGAAATGGCAGTACCTGGAGGTATTGACCACCAAATCCAACATTACCTCTGATTCGCAAGGTGAAAAGCCTTCCAAAACGATTCTTAACAAAGCCACATTGTTATATGCAGGTACAGACGAAGAAGCATCAGGATTTTGCCGACAGGCAAATAATGATGAGATGATTTATCTATGCCAGCAGCGTAACGGAAAGTTTCGCGTGGTAGGTTCAGAAGCTTATGATCCTGATACAACAATCTCCCAGACCTCCGGCGAAGGAGAAACAGGTACAGCGGGAACTACCCTCACGGCACAGTGTACGGACATTTGCCCGTCACCGTTCTACACAGGTAAAATCGAAACAGAAGATGGCGACATCTCCGGAGCGGATGGTAGCGCAATCCTTCCGGGTGTATAATAATAGGAGGCTACAATTATGTACATAGATGAACAGTTAACCATAAACATGCAAGGCTGGCTCAATACGGAGCCGGCCAAGCGTGACCTGATGAAAGGTGCGGAAATGGTGCTCAAGCTGACCCGTAACCGCATCCTTTATCAGAATATTTCCCACAATCCGCAGAAGTTTGCAAGCAAGATTGAATATGAGCTGAAGAAACATCTGGCCATCCGCCTGGATAGAAAGACGATTCAAGACGTGGTCAAGATGGACAAAGAGCTGGTCCCGGCCGTAGCTGAAACATTGGCCACCTTCCAGCCTGAAATCAGTTCTGACGACGACACACCGCAAGAGGCGACCATTGCCAAAGGCAAACGCGCGGATCATGATTCACTACCCGAAGAAATCCGTCAGCTGTGGGAAGACAACAAAGACATCTACTTCCGTTTGAAGCAGACTTTTGAGACTTTGAAAACCATGAAGGATGCTCTTCCATGCGACAGGTACGAATACCTGAAGCAACTGGAAGAGCTGGATGCCAGATATCGGGATAACATGAACAAGTACGACCATTTCAATCCGGACACTCAGGGTGCCGGCGGTACAGAAGGTGAATCACCTGAAGACCCCGCTGAAATGGCCAAAAAAGTCAGTGCAGCCCGCGGCTATCTGTCAGATAACAAGAAGAAACTGGCAGAGCTGAAGGAATCCGGAGACCAGGAGAAGTACGAGAAGCTGCTGGCCAAAGTACAGCAGAGATACGACTTCCTTATCTCCACCGGAAACAACGTAGGAGAAGACCAGGTGAATGCCTTACGTGAATTAGGGTTGAAAGCATGAAACATGTAAACCGATTGCTGAAGCCGTTATCCGATATGCCGTTACAAGCGTACCTGGATAACCGGCTTCAGCTTTTTGATGTCCTCGAGTTCATCCTGTCACAGACCGGACCGGCTAAAGTCTACGTGTCCACCTTCTCTACTTCCGAGGAGTTCTTGCGCAGATTGTTCTCCCTCCGAAAACGGCAGCTGATTCTTCACTCTGTCCTGATGGCCGACCTGAAGGCAGCCAAGAAGACTGTAAATCTGTACACCTTTATGTCTTCCGTATTCGATGATGTGTACCTCACGGAGAATCACTCCAAAGTACTGCTTATCGAGAACGACCGCTGGATGGTTACAGTCGTTACCAGCCAGAACCAGACGCGAGGAAACCGGACCGAATGTGCGATGATCACGACGCAGCCTGACATCTTCCTTACCTTACGAGAGCAGTTTTCAGAGATTATTAATACCCGTAGCATACACCTCAATGGAATTCACTTCAGCACAGATTGACAGAATCAAGGAATTTGCCACGATGCTCACCCCAGTATCAGACATTGCAGTCCTGATGGACGTAGACGAACGCCGTCTGCGAGAAATCATTTCCGACAAATCCCATCCGGCCAGCATAGCCTACCGCAAAGGGAAAGCCGAACGGGCATTGCAGATCCGGCAAAACGAGCTGGAGCTGGCCGAAGCCGGAAGCCCGCTGGCGGTGCAGCTTGTGGGTTCCTACATCCGTGACATGGATTCCGACGAAGATTTATAACTATGCCATTACCCGCAACGATTGATATTGCCAAAGAAAACCTCTTCGCCTCGGTCGATGAGATGCGAGAGCGTAACATTCCCGAAGTCATCCAGCAGCGTCTGCTCCGGCTTCGGGACATGTATAATTACTGGCTCCTGTACCCGCGCATACGGGAACAGGAAATAGTGCTCGAGCTTCAGAAGCGATACCAGATACAGAAGTCAGCTGCCTACGAAGACATCCGCATCATCAAATACCTGCTGGGTGATTTGAACAAAGCCACCAAGGACTACCATCGCTACCGCTTCATCCAGCGCAACGAAGAGAGTTACGAGATGGCCAAGCGCATGAAAGACGCCCGGGCAATGGCCGCCTGTGACAACTACTACGCCAAATACATGCAGCTCGACAAGGAGGATGCCAAGGACTTAGGCTACGACAAGATTGTCGTGCAACCCTTCCAGCCAGACAGCGACCCGACGATTATCGGAATCAAACCGATACCGAACATCCGGCAGCGCATTGCGGATAAGATAAAGCAGTACATGAATGAGGATGTTCAGGACATCCAGTTTGAGGATGCCGACTTCAACGAAGACGACATTTTCAACCCTAAAAAATCACAGGAGGCACCCGAACCATGAGAGAATACTTCCATGACACCCAGCAGCAGGTCCTATTCACCCCGGCAAAAGACATAGTGCTTTGTGCCGGACGTGGTTGGGGGAAAGGTCCGATTCATGCCGCCATCAACCTGCGCAACATGCAGCGCATGCCAGGAAGCATCACAGGTTTTGTAGCAGCCAACTGCAAACGTGCCCTCACCAATACCATCCCGTCCATGCTGATTCACTGGCAACGCTGGGGTTTCAAGCGCGATGTGCATTGGACTATCGGCAAGAAACCACCGAAGTCCTGGGGATGGGGTGAACCCATCTTCCAGCCCGACAACTGGGAGAATGTCATTTCCTTCTACAACGGCTCGATAGGTTACATCATCAGCCAGGACCGTTCCGGAACATCCAACTCCTTTTCACTGGATTATCTGGACATCGATGAAGCAAAGTACATCGACTTCGAGCAGCTGAAGGACGAAACTCTTCCGGCAAACCGTGGTAACAAGCAATATTTCGGACATCACTACTTCCACCATGGCATGCTGATTACCTCTGATATGCCGGTCACAAAGAAAGGTTCCTGGTTCCTGGACTACGAAAAGAAGTGCGACCCGGAACTGATTGAAGTCATCCAGGCGACAGTACATGAAATTTGGCGGACGAAGAAACGCATCCGTGACCTTCAGGCCAAATCAGAACCGATTCCTTTGTACCTGAAGGACTATCTGCGCACCTTGAACCGTGACGTATGCCGGATGGGTTCTGTGGCAGTTCTGTACCGCGAGTTCTCCACAATCGAGAATATGCAACTGCTGGGTGAAGCATTCATTAATCAGATGAAGCGTGACCTTCCCCCACTTACCTTTCAGACGGCCATCCTGTGCAAGCGTATCGGTATCAGCAAAGACGGCTTCTACTCCAGCATGACAGAGGGGCATAAATACAATGCGACCGACTTCAGCTACCTGGACAGCCTGGAATATCAGTTCGACAAAATCAAGGAGCCTTCCTGCCTGATGGATGCTGACCTCGATAGGGATAAGCCCATCTGCATCGCCTTTGACTTTAATGCCAACATCAACTGGCTGGTAGCCGGCCAGCCGGACCGGAACCGGCTGAAGGTGATTAAGTCGTTCTGGGTAAAGTATGAGCGTAAGCTCGAGGCCCTGGTGGATGACTTCTGCAAGTATTACCGGCACCAGCGACGCAAGGAAGTGATATTCTATTACGACAGTACGGCCTTAGGCTCAAACTATGCGGTCAATGACGAAGACTTTCATTACGTCATCGAGCGTGCTTTCCAGGACAGAGGTTGGGAGGTGCGTTCTGTCTATATAGGTCCCCCGATGAAGCACATCGAGAAGTGGCTGCTCCTCAATCGCATGTTTGCCGGAAAGGCTAAGCTCATCCCCTTCTTCAACGAACAGAACAACGAAGACCTGCTTATCTCCGTGCAGACTGCAGGCGTGTACAACGGCGGCAAAGACAAGCGGGGTGAAAAGCTGGCAGAGACAGAAGAAGACCAGCTTCAGGCGAGAACAGACGGTTCGGATGCGTTCGATACGCTGTGTATCGGCTGTGAACGTTTCCCCCAGATGACATTCGATATGTTTGTGACATCCTCTATGTAGTTTTCAATAAGCTAATTAGTTTTATTCTTAGGGTAAGCCCTGATGACCGTGCAGATGGTTGTCGGGGCTGTTTTTTTGTGCGCGAGTTGGCGTGTACCGTGCGCGTAGAAAGGTGTGCCGTTACATATTCCGATTTTTTCAAAGGTGCTAATTAGGTTTATGGCGTAGGGCGGTGGGGGGTAGCTTCCGCTACTTCCGCATAAAATGCGGTGTTTGGTGGGCGTATTCGTTTGATTGTGTGCCGTTTTCGTTTCGGATGGCCGGAAAATCCAAGCAAATCCCCCTGTTTAAGCCTGTTTTTTCGGGCTAATTGACTGCCACACAACCTGCTGGCGCCCGAAAAATCCAGAGGATTTTCCGGGTAACAAGGTAGAAAGACACTCGGTAGTCTTTCTGTGCTGGAGATAGCGTTCACGCAGCGGCCACCCGCCCCATTGCTTTCCCTACTGGCGGTATAGCTAAAGCTATGAATGTGTCTACTGCTCTTCTGTTCTTCTCTTCAGAATTTACATCGGTGTCCCCTCCCCCTGTCAGTTACGCCTTTTCATCATTGCAAAGGTAAATGTTGCCTGCCGTATGCCAAGTTCAGGCGCTGTTCACTGTAAAAATCTCCACCCTTCCAGGGTAGTATTCAAGGCCGAGCTTTACGGTGAAAACTTGTCTTTCACGGCTGGCAACACCTTTTGAAGCAGTGTAAAAAGGCGAAACAAACCGACAGCGAAAGGCGACGGAATAAAAAAAACCTCAGAGAAGGAAGAGCAGAAGAAAAGGCTCACTACCTCGGCTCGAGGTTCAAGAATAAAAATCTAAAACCACTGATATGAAAACCTTTACCGAATCCATGCTAAACCAGTGCAGAAAGTACATGTTCAACTTCTTTGACTACCTGCCCACAAAGTATCAGGCCAGCGCAAGAGACTGGCAGGTGAGAAAATTTGTGTGGGCATTCAAAGACGGTAAATGTGCCGTTTCAGCTGCCCAACTTGTCGCAAAGAAAATCCGTGAGCAGTTTGGGGCGTCAGCGAGTGACATGGTGTTTGTCTGTATCCCAGCCAGCAGCCAGCGAAAAAATGAAATCCGATACAGAGAGTTTTCGGAAGAAGTGGCCAGACTATCGGGAGCGGTAAACGGATACAGCCATATCACGGTAGAGGGTGAACGGCTGGCAATCCACGAGAGCAAATCAGGGAAGCACGTAAACGACGTGCAGGTAATCAACTTCGACAAGGAGTTTTTCAAAGATAAAAAAGTGCTTGTCTTCGATGACGTGATAACCCGTGGTTACTCCTACGCTCGTTTTGCCTGCCACCTTGAAAGTTTTGGCGCATCCGTTATCGGTGGAATGTTTTTAGCGAAAACCTTATTTGTATAACAATTTAATAAACAACATTATGAAAGATTTATTCGAAATTTGCGGAGAATGCCGCCACTTGAGCGACGCAGAAGTAGTTTATCAGCTTACCAACAACAAGGAAACAAGCAATCAGGTAAACGCCATGTTAGCGAACGGCAGCAATGTGTCGATAGAAGACATTTGTAACCTGCTTACACCGGCACGCAGAGATATGGCACTGGCGGTCATTGAACTATACAAGCGAATCAAGGAACGGAAAAACAACTACAAGCGTATAACTTCCAGCGCCGACGTTTACGAAGTGATGCTTCCCTACATGGCAGACCTGAAAGTAGAGGAATGTTGGGTTATCTTCCTGAATCAGGCAGCCCGAATCATCCGCAAACAACGTATCTCAGTCGGAGGGCTGGCGTCTACTCAGGTAGATGTAAGAGTGATTCTACATGAGGCACTTTCTTGTAATGCCACTACCATGATACTCTGCCACAATCACCCGTCAGGTAATTTCCGCCCCAGTCAGGACGACGACCGCCTGACACATGCCTTGCTGGAAGCGGGACGAATTATGAATATCAGGCTTCTTGACCACGTGATAGTAACGGATGGAAGTTATTACAGCTACGGGGACGAAGGCAGGCTGTAGGGGCTGCAAATGGTCGTAGCAGCGTTTAGGGAGGTGGGTAGCGTCGCGGCCGCCCGCCTCCCGATTTTGCCTGCTGACACAAGCAAAATCGGGAGGCGGGGGGAATAAGGTATTTCATTTTATACGCCTAAAATCGGCGATAATTTATTGAAAGATATTCATTCTGTGTATTTTTAGACTAAAATTGATACTATATTTGATTATTATATTTATCTTTGTCGTGTTAATAATAGACCATAGAGAATTCCAAATATTTATATGCCAATAATTAAGAATAAGTCAGATGAAAATTATGATGCTGCTGATTTATTAATAGATAATGGAAAACTTACTGCTTCTATTCATTGTTTATATTATGGAGCATATCAAAGAGCAATGTATGCAATGAATAAAAGTGGCATAGGATATGAAGAGCAAAAGGAGAACTATACAAATTATTGCAGCGATTTAAGTGTAAAAAAAAGCAGTTCAAAAAAATTAGGTTCACATGAATTTCTCATAAAGGAATGTATTGATTTAATCAAAAGTAAAACAGATGATGATACTTTAATTTACAAAATGAATAGATTCTTTTTTTATCTAAAAGCTTATAGAAAGAAAGCAGATTATGAAAATATTTCAATAAGCGAAAATGATGTGAAAGACTGTAAACAAAAGGCTACTTTTTTAAAGAAAACTATTGACGCATTTATAAAAAACAATTTTGCCATATGAATGTTATTGACTATATAAAAGATTTCTTATGTAATATGTCTGTTAAATATCGCAATACAGATAATATATATAAGTATCAATATTTATATGATACACATTTAGTTGAGGTTTCCCCAAATAGTCTATATAATAATAGTTATTATATGGAAGATGAGTTCAAATTATCTATGGATATTATGAACTTATATGGTGAAACTATTTTGTTTGTATCACCAGAGGATTCATTGCATGTTGTAGAACCTGAATTTATTGTTTCATGTCATGATAATCAGGTTAAAATAGAATATCAAGACCATAGAACAGAAGTGATATTTGAAGAGAAAATTGATATTAAAACAATTTCATTTCTTCCAAGCACCTTTAGCATCATTTGTAACAACAATAAATGCGAATCTAATTATAACGGTGATTTTTATAATGAATTATTAAGTTTGGCAGCATAATATGGCAGAACAAATAGCAGCTTTTAGATTTATTGGATATAAAATAGTTGAATCATCTATCAAATATGATCCAGACCAATCTGATTTTGATAACTTGAGTGTAAATATAAAAAACACAACAGGAATCAATGAAGAAGATTTAAAATTGAAACTTGAATTGGAGCTAGAAGTTAAAAACGAATCAAATGATTTAAACATAGTTGTAAAAGCTATTGGAATATTTGAGTTTGATAGAGATTTACCTGATAAACATAAAGAAATATTCTTTAATTCATCTGCTCCTGCAATATTATTCCCGTATATCAGAGCTTATATCACATCATTGACAGCTTTGTCTGGAATACAACCAATTATCTTGCCTACAATTAATCTGTCAGGCAGAAATAACAAGAATAATCAAGAATAAATTATCATTCAATTAGCACAAAAAGAGGCTGTTCATAGAACATCCTCTTTTTGTGTTTCTAACCTTTGAACACATATTGTAAACATGGATATAGCCCTATATATAAAAAAAATTGATCACTATATCAACGAAATAAAAAACATTGATTTAATTTATGTTCAGAAGATTATCACTCGTCTTTATAGCTTAAAACAATTACTATATTCATCAGTATGTCAATATATCTTTGATTTAGAGAACGAGATAGATAAAATATTCATCTTAATGGAGAATTTGATACCATTATATAAAAATAATGAGTTTGATTCTCTAAAGAAAATGAGTGACGAAATTCTTACTATTTTAGACCGGATAGTTCTTGAACGTAATAATATTGCCCACCATAACAACATTACATACAATACAGATACCTATTATGAAAACGTCATAAAAACCTTAAATGAAAAATTACATGATTCACAAAATCAAATAGAAAGTTTGATGGTGTTGAATAGTAAATTATCAAGGGTTGCAGAAGACAAAATTATTATAGAAAAAGAGATAAAAGAACTACAAAAGAAATTAGAAGTAGGTAATGGTGTTAATAGAGAATTAGAACAAAAAAATGCTGTTCTTACAAATCAATTAGATAGGTTAAATGACATTATAGCTCACTACAATCAAGAAAAAGATAAATTAATAGCTTTGCAGAATGAAAATGAAAGAATTAATGATATTGTAAAAAAATATGAAGTAGAACTAGAAAAGAACAAGAAACGTGATGATGCTATAAATAATTGGAAAAATAAAATATCCGAAGCCTTTAAAGGATTAGAAGGACCTTTAAATCGATTAGTCGATGAGCATAAAAGACTAGAATGGCTATATAATGTTTATAAATGGTCTTCTGCTGCTTTGGTTTTCTTCCTTATAATAATTGAAGCTTGCGTTTATATAAAAATTGTATGTAGTGATGCTTATCCTACATGGGAACAGTATTTACCAATGGCTTTACCTGTTCCTATAACATTAGGCTTGCTTTGGGGGTTTATAACACAGATGAACCGTGCTCAAAGACAAATGGTTGTTCTTTCTAATAAAATTCATGAAATAAAATATACAGAAGGACTGCTTCAGGCATTAAATACTCTTTCTGTAGATATTGGTGAGTCAATGTCTAAGATTAACGATGCAATTTCACGCTTAATTGATAATCATTTACGTAACATGGACAATATGAGACTTGATGAAAAAGATTTATCCAAAATTGAAAAACAGAATGCATTACCAATAGAACAGATTCCTGAGCTAATAAAACTAATCAATAAGAGCAAAGAATAATGACACTATTCTACCAAAATAAATTTTAATCTAAAAATTATAATACAATGGACGATAAAGATAGAGAAATTCAGAAAATCAAGGAGCACAATTATGTATTATGGGCTGTTATAGCTTTATTGAGCGTTACTCTTGTTAATATATTTGCGCAAAAAACATGTTGGAATCAAGCATTCGTTGATCAGGTTTCTTTTGCTTCGACAATCTCATCAATAATTCTTTCTGTTATAGCCATAATTATGACAGTGGTATCCAGTGATTCTATGAATAATTTATTACATAAATTTAGAGATCTATGTGATGCTTTACAAGATTCCCCTAAGAAAATAGAACACTCAACAAATTCTATTGTAGAATCCTCAAGAAAACTGGAAGAGGTAAAAACTGATATTCAAAAGTTACCAGAAATATTTCAGCAGAATCAAGAATCATTAAATGCTATTTTAAGTTCAATAAAAGAAACTATATCTCAACTTGATGGGAAAATTCTTGAAATCAAAAGTAACACTGATAATATGACTCAGCAGTTATCATCTGTAAACGATAAGATGCAGAGTCTTAATATTACAGGAACTAAGCCTAATGACTATAAACTGTTAAATGACGTTGAATTAAGAACTATTTTATTTCATGAATTTTCATATTGGAATTTGTGTCTATTGTATGCCCTTAAAATAGCATATGAAAATAAACAAGAAATTATTCTTTATGACAACTTAGTAAATGTTATCGGTGATGAAAAAAATTCCGCAGAAGAAAAATACTTTTTTTCATTTCTCCAATGCTTATCTTACTTTAGATTAGCAAAGTTAGATAGAAAAGGTAATAAATATAAGATTATAAGTCTTAATCAGATACTTTCTAATGGCATTGAGGAAGCACTTGACAAATTCAAGATAAATCATCCAACATCAGATCCTAGTATTGATGTTGAGACAGATAAACACAACATTTACGAATCTATTGTCAAGACAAATTAATATACCAAAATCCACCAGCGGAAACTCCCCCAAAAGTTTCCGCTTATTTTTTGCCCTCTTAATAAACATTTTATTACATTTGGACTATTATTTTTATAACAAATTTAATAGACACAAATGGAAACACAAGATTTTGTCGCAATAGACTTTGAAACCATGACACCGGAACTGACCAGTGCATGCGCCATAGGGCTTGTAAGAGTCCACAACGGGGTTATCAGCCAGAAGTTCTACTCACTTATCAAACCGATACCAGACTCTAGGACTGAACGTAACACCCATGTACACGGCCTGACGGATGAGATGGTAGCCGATGCCCCCACCTTCTCCGAATTGTTCCCTTTACTAAAATCCTTCATCGAAGATCTTCCGATTGTATGTCACAACAGCTCCACAGACATCAACATCTTCAGAAGCTGTATGGAATACTATGGCCTGACCGGAATTGACCTAAGCCACTACGTCGATACACTCGAACTGTACGGCAAAGGCCTGAAAGCATGCTGTGAAGAAAACGGTATCCAGCTTGTCAACCATCACGACGCACTGGCTGATGCGGAAGCCTGTGCATATTCCGGCGGATACCCGTTCAGCATTTCCGGTGATATCCGTTCAGTCCCCAGTTAGTATTCAGTGTTGTTGGCAAAGTTAATACTTCTTTCTTAGGCTCTCTCCTTTGTTATGTAAACGTTTACATAAAACGGGTTATGAAAAGCATATGGTTATGTAAAGATGCAGCTATCACTATTGAAATAAAA
>OODL01000467.1_pt1 | contig 47507 bp, 39 predicted proteins | sample 1671181 | NCBI WGS metagenome assembly OODL01 (sample SAMN06348130, study PRJEB24527) | human gut metagenome | biome: human gut; feature: ankylosing spondylitis patient; material: feces | host: Homo sapiens | place: China | collected 2015-10 | reverse complement strand
CACCGGAGCCGCAGCCCCGCCCCGGCGAAGCTGCGCAGCAGGAGGACGGCGGCGCCTTCGCCCGCCTGTTCGACGACCAGGCCTGGGACCGGTATTACGGTTCCCCCGAGGCGGAGACGCCTGCGGCGGAGCCGGAATCCGTGACGGAATCCGCGGCGGAGCCCGCCCCCGTTTCCGAGCCTGTTTTTGTCCCGGAGAATCCCGCCCCTGTCCCGCCGGTGTCTCAGTCCGCCCCGCAGCCTGTTTCCCCTGACCTGAATCAGACGCTGGCCGGGCTTCAGACGGACGTGCAGCAGCTGGCCCGGGGTCTGGAGTCGCTGTCCCACGAGCTGGGACGCATCTTCCAATATATGGAGCAGCAGGGGAACGGCTCAAAGGAGGAACGGAAATGAAAAATATCTGGAGAATCTTCCGGTCCGACTGGCAGCGCCTTACCGCCAGTGTGGTGGCCGTGGTGGTGGTCATGGGCCTGTGCCTGATCCCGTGCCTGTACGCCTGGTTCAACATTTTCTCCAACTGGGACCCCTATGGCCCGGACTCCACGTCCAACATCCGGGTGGCCGTTACCAGCGAGGACGAGGGCTATGAGCTGCTGGGCCTGAAGCTGAACATCGGCTCCATGGTGCTGGACGGTCTGAAAAGCAACCACCAGATGGGCTGGGACTTTGTGGATTCCCGGGAGGAGGCCCTGGAGGGCGTCCGCTCCGGCAAATACTATGCCGCCCTGGTCGTGCCCTCGGACTTCACCGGGGACTTTGTCAGCATTCTGGACACGGACCTGCGGCATCCCCAGATCCAGTATTACGAAAATCAGAAGAAAAACGCCATTGCCCCCAAAATCACCAATAAGGCCAAAACCGCCGTGCAGGACGAGATCAACGCCACGGTGGTGGAAACCGTGACCGACGCCGTTACCACCGTCAGCTCCGTGTGCAAGGCCCTGGGCCTGGACGCCGACGACGTGTCCCAGGGCATCATCGAGAAGCTGGGCAGCGCCCAGCAGAGTCTCCTGGCCCTGGAGAACACCCTGACGGCCATGCAGACCCTGGTGGACCAGACGGACAGCATTCTGGCCTGTGCCGGGGTGGTGTCTGACGACCTGAACAACATCGTCAAAAGCGGCGACCTGTCCGGCGTGCAGGACGCCCTGAACCGGGGTGTGGGCCGCCTGAACGAGGCCGAGGCCGAGATCGCCCGGCAGCTGGAGGACATCGACAACCAGCTGGACGTCATCGCCGCCGACCTGGCCGCCGCCATGGGAACGGCGGAGGACGTGGCGGGCTTTCTGGCGGGCCCCGCCCAGCGGCTGGATGAGCGGCTGGCGGAGCAGCAGCAGCGGCTGGAGAAGCTGCGGGACTATGCTGACAACTATCCCGCCATCCAGGAGCGGCTGGGCAACGCCATTTACCACATCGGCGAGCTTCGGGACCTGCTGAAAAAGTTGGAGGACCCCAGCCAGCTGGAGTCCTGGAACCAGGAGGTTCAGGCCAAGGTTGACCAGGTCCGCCAGGACCTGCGGGAGGCGGCTCTGCGCATCAGCGAGAGCGTCAACCAGCGGGTGGAGGAGCTGAACCGGGACGTGCAGGAGAAGCTCCAGGCCGTGCAGAACGTGTTCGACAACGTGTCCGGCGGGCTGACGGCCCTGGGGGATAAGCTGGGTCGGTATCAGGACGCCATCCGGTCCACGGATACCACCCTGGGCGGGGCCATCCAGCTGTCGGCCACCCTGCGGGGGGATCTGGGGAAGCTGTCGGACGATGTGGAGCGCATTGTCACCAGCGACGGCTTCCGCCGCTTTCTGGACGTGCTGGAAAACAACCCCGAGGAGCTGGCCGGGTATCTGTCCGACCCCATCGCCATGGAGACGGTGCCCGTGTATGAAATCACCACCTACGGCAGCGCCATGGCCCCGTATTACATCATGCTGGCCCTGTTTGTGGGCTCCCTGCTGACGGCCACCATGATCCATGTGAACGCCCCCATTCCGCCGCTGCCCCTGCTGCGTCCCTGGCAGCGGTTCTTCGGAAGATACCAGCTGTTCTTCCTGGTGGGCATGGTCCAGGCGCTGGTAACGGGGCTTGGCTGCGTGTACTATATCGGGATGCAGTGCCTGCATCCGGGGCTGTTCCTGCTGGCCTGCTGCGTGTGCAGCCTGAACTTCACCATGATGAACTTTGCCCTGGTGTACGCCCTGGACAACATCGGCATGGCCCTGTCCGTGATCATCATGGTCATCCAGGTGGCCGGTTCCGGCGGCTCCTATCCCATCGACGTGCTGCCGGAGGTGTTCCAGAAGCTGTATGTCCTGATGCCGTTCCATTACGGCATGGATATGATCCGGGAGACCATCGCCGGACGGTATGAAAACGTATATTGGACGAATCTGGCTGTGATGGCGGGCATGTGCGTACTGTTTGCGGCGCTGGGTATGCTGCTGTACTACCCGGCCAGGCCGCTGAACCGCTTGATCGCCCGCAGCAAGGAAAAATCCGGCATCATGTAAAGGAGGACTGCTGCCGATGAACGCAAAGCACGACCTGGCAGAGGCCCTGTGCCAGCTGCTGGAAACCAAAACCCTGGAAAAGATCACCGTCAAGGACATTGTGGCCCGGTGCGGTGTGAACCGCCAGACGTTTTACTATCATTTTCATGACGTGTACGACCTGATGCGCTGGATCTTTGAACGGGAGGCCGCCAACCTGGCCCAGACCGTCCGGGAGGCCGGCGGCGACTGGCGGCAGGAGCTGCACACCATCACCGATGCTCTGCGCAGCAAGCGGCACCTGGTGATGAACGCCTATCGCTCCGTGAATCGCCGGGACCTGGAGCGCTATCTGATGCAGGGCTACGGCCCGGTGATCCGCCGGATCGTGGATCAGGCGGCGGTGGGCCTGGACGTGGGGCAGGAGGACCTGGAGTTCGTGTCCCGGTTCTATGCCCGGGGCCTGCTGAGCGGCGTGTTCGACTGGATCGAGTCCGGCATGCCGGAGAACATCGGCGACGATCTGCGCCGGTGCATCCTGCTGCTGGACGGCAGCCTGCCCACCGCTCTGTTGAGCGTCAGCGGAAAGTGAAAAAATATTGTCAAAAGGTCCCCGGCGCAGTGCGCCGGGGACCTTTTTGGGACAGTTCCTATTCCTTACTGCCGGACCTCCTCGGGAGGCGGCTCCACCGGGAGCTCTACCCGTCCGCCGTCGCCGGGGTCGGTGATGACGTCGCCGATGCCCGGGGCGGGGTTGATTTTGATGGGGTCCGTGGGGTTGTCAACGGTGCCGGTACCGCTGCTGCCGGACACCCAAGTGACGGCGGTAGCCTCCAGAATGGAGGCGTCCTCCTGGGGCCGGTAGGTGATGGTCACCCGGTCGCCGGTGTTCAGAGTCACCACCTGGGGCGCGTCGGCGGCGGAGAGCACATAGTACACACTCTCGCCCTGGAGCCGCAGATAGTACCGGCTGTTGCCGTCGATGACGGCGGTGCGGATATCCGTCAGCACGCCGGTGGTCTCCTGGGTATCGGCGGGGATGTTGGCGTCGGAGTTGTCAATGAGGTTGTTGCGGGCCAGCATCTGGCGATAGTTGCCCTCGCACTCGGCCACGTCGCTGCCGGTGGCCACGATCTGATACTGGCTGACGTTGACCATGGCGTACATCTTCACCAGCCCCGCCGCGTCCTTCAGGGCCATGAAATAGGTGGGCTGGTCGGCGATGTTCAGCAGCAGCGGGAAGGTGGCGGTGTAGTTCATCTGCTGCACCTGGCCCCGGGCGGAATCCATGGCGGAGAACTCCTCCGCCCCGGCCACGGTATAGAACCGGGTCTCCTTGGTGCGCTGGTTGGACAGGATAAAGCCGATGTTGGACTCGTCGGACACCACGGAGGTGATGCCGGTGTACATATACACGTCGTCGCCGATGGCCAGATAGTTATACCCGTCGGTGGTGACGGTGACGTCCCGCTGGCCGAACAGGGAGTTGATGAAGCCGTTGATATAGGCGCCGTGGTAGTTATACTGCTGCTCGATGAGCTCCGCCGGGTACACATGGTCCACCCAGGCGGGCACGTCCGCCGCGTCGTAATAGGTGCACTGGCCGGTGACGGCGTTCACCAGCACCGCACCGGCAATGTCCGTGCCGCCGAACAGGCCGATGGTCTTTTTGATCCGGGGGCAGACCCAGAAGGGATTGCCCTCCTCGTCGATCTCGAAGGCCGGGGTGTCAAACAGATAGGTGGGATAGTGGAAGCGCAGATAGCGGCCCAGGTTCCGGCTGAAGTGCTCGGCGGTGGTATAGCGGATGCCCTGGTCCAGGCGCACCACGTCCACGTTCTGGGTGACCATGTCGATGATGAGATAGGCGGGCAGGCCGTCGGAGCGGTTATTCAGCCACTTGATCCAGTCGCCGTAGCGCAGGGGCGTCACCCGCACCGGGCGGCCCTTGTAGTTGATCTGGGTATAGTCCCCGGCCACCTCGAACTGGGACACCATGTCCGCCAGCTCGCCCAGCTTGCGGTTGCCCAGCTTCTCGGCGGAGTCCCGGTCCAGCATGGGGATCTGGTCATAGCTGATCTCCTTGATGTCGGCGGCGAAGTCGCCGGTCTCCACCGTCAGCAGGTCCCGGTAGGACCCGGCCCGGAACACCTCCCAGCCGATGGCCGCGCCGATCAGCGCCGTGACCACCAGCACCAGGCCCAGCACAAAGGGGACGGTGCACTGCTTTTTCACAAAGCCGAAGTAGCCCTTGGCCCCGCTGCCCTGAAACCCGGAGGTCAGCACCGCGCAGCCGCAGTACACCGCGCACAGCAGCAGTGCGAACACATAGAAGTCGCCGGAGTGCAGGTTCAGCGGCGGCAGCGTCACATAGAAATAGATGGCCCCGAACACCAGCGTCACCGCCAGGTTCAGCAGCGTCCGCCCCACAGGGGTGCCGATGGGCCGGCGCTGTTTTTTCGGCCGGTGGGGCACCGGCCCGCCCCCCTGGAAGGGGTCGTGGTTCCAGCTGTGATTCATGAAAAACTCTCCTTTCTCGCGGAAGGGGGTGGATACCTCTTTTCATCTTCCAGTATAGCTTTCCCGGCCCGCCCCGTCAACCGATGGGGAAAAAATTTACATTTGGGGCTTGACAACGGGCCGCATTTGTATTATTGTATTACTCGCATAAGACATTAACACAAGGAGGCGGGGCCATGGAGTGGCATTTTCGCAACGACCAACCCATCTATACCCAGCTGACCCAGCAGATCACCCTGGCCATTCTGTCGGGCTCCATTCCCAGCGGGGGGAGGCTTCCCACCGTGCGGGAGCTGGCGGCGGACGCGGGGGTGAACCCCAACACCGTGCAGCGGGCCCTGGCGGAGCTGGAGGGCACCGGCCTGCTGCACACCCAGCGCACGGCAGGGCGCTTTGTCACGGAGGATACCGCCGTGATCCAGAGCGCCAAGGAGGACCTGGCCCGCAGCCGGACCCGGGAATATCTGGAGTCCATGGCGCAGCTGGGCTATGACCGGCAGCAGGTGAAGGCGCTGCTGGAGGAATGGAAGGAGGAGTAACATGGCGATTCTGGAATGCAGGGAGCTGACCAAATATTTCGACAGCTCCCTGGCCCTGGACCACGTCAGTCTGACGGTGGAGCCCGGGCGCATCGTGGGGCTTTTAGGCCCCAACGGCAGCGGCAAGTCCACCCTGATCAAGCTGGCCAACGGCCTGCTGGTCCCCAGCAGCGGCGTTGTCACCATCGACGGCCATGCCCCGGGGCCGGAGGCCAAGGAGCTGGTGTCCTATCTGCCGGAGCGGACGTATCTGTCCGGGTGGATGAACGTGGTGCAGCTGCTGGACTTTTTCTGTGATTTCTATCCGGATTTCGACCGGAACGCCGCCGAGCATATGCTGACGGCTCTGGAGATCAGCCCCAAGCTGCGGATCCGGCAGATGAGCAAGGGCACCCGGGAAAAGGTGCAGCTGATCCTGGTCATGAGCCGAAGGGCCCGGCTGTATCTGCTGGACGAGCCCATCGGCGGCGTGGACCCCGCCACCCGGGACTATATCATCCACACCATTCTCAGCAATTATAATGAGAATGCCTCCCTGGTGATCTCCACCCACCTGATCGCCGACGTGGAGAACGTGCTGGACGACGTGATTTTCATCAACAAGGGCCGCATTCTGCTGCAGCAGTCGGTGGATCAGATCCGCCAGGAAAAGGGCTGCAGCGTGGACGAGCTGTTCCGGGAGGTGTTCCGCTATGCTGAGTAAGCTGCTTCGTCACGAATTCCGGGCCACCGGACGGATCATGCTGCCGGTGTATGCCCTGCTGCTGGTGTCCTGCGGGGGCTGCACCCTGTTCGGCCGCCTGCTGGGCCGGTATCCCGAGAGCACGGTGTTGTCCGTCGTCCAGACGGTGTTTGCCACCCTGTTCGGCGTGACCACCTTCGGTATGCTGCTGCTGACCCTGGTGCTGATGGTGTACCGGTTCTATAAGAACCTGATGACCGACGAGGGGTATCTGATGTTCACCCTGCCGGTGAGCCGCAGCCAGCTGATCTGGTCCAAGCTGCTGGTGGCCCTGGTGTGGAGCGTCCTGTCCACAGTGCTGGCGGCGCTGGCGTGGATGGCGGAAATTTCCGTGGTGGGCCGGGAGAACGTGTTCTCCCTGATCGCCCAGGGGCTGCGGAGCCTGCGGCAGCATCTGTCCGGCAACCTCACCGGCTGCGCCGCGGCCCTGGTGGTGCTGTGCCTGGTGTCCTGCCTGGTGTCATTCCTGAAGTTCTACGCCGCCATCTCCCTGGGCCACAGCTTCTCCAACCACAAGGTCCTGCTGTCGGTGGTGTTTTACATCGGCTTCGGCATCGTCACCCAGACCATCGGGTCCATTTTCGCCTCGGTGGGCATTCAGATCAATATCAACCCTGACCTCTGGACCAACCTGCCGGTGGTGCAGGTGTTCAGCTCCCTGGCGTGGGCGGCGGCGGGGGTGTCCGCCCTGCTGGGGGCGGCGTACTACGTGCTGACCCTGCTGATGCTGAAAAAGCGGCTGAATCTGCAATAATTCCCGGCGGCACTGCCTCCGGTTCTGTCAAAACGACAGGGCCGGAGGCGGTTTTTTTGTGGGGTCCCACAAGGTTTGGTTCCCGCCGGAAATCACCGTTGACAAACCGGCCTTACACTGCCATAATGGAACTGTTCATTAAGTTATTCGGTGAAATATTCACATAGAGAGGAGCCTGCCTATGAAGGTATTAGTCATCAACCCCGGCGCCACCAGCACCAAGGTGGCCGTTTTCGACGAGGAGACGCAGGTTTATAAGACCACCGTGGACCACTCCCCCCAGGAGCTGGACCGCTTCGACCGGGTCATCGACCAGGCGGATTATCGCCAGCAGGCCATTCTGGACGCCGTGGCGCAGAGCGGATTCCGCCTGTCGGACTTCGACGCGGTGTGCGGCCGGGGCGGCCTGTACCGGCCCATCCCCTCCGGCACCTACGCCGTCAACGACCGGGTCATGCACGACGTGGAGACCGCCCCCTATGGCGAGCATCCCTCCAACCTGGGGGCGTATCTGGCCCGGCGCATCGGCGACATGGTGGGCATCCCCGCCTTTTTCGTGGACCCGGTGTGCGTGGATGAGCTGACGGAGGTGGCCCACTACACGGGCTTTGCCCCCTTCCGCCGCCTGAGCCAGTTCCACGCCCTGAACCAGAAGTCCATCGGCCGGAAGGCTGCGGCGGCCCTGGGCAAGCCCTATGAGGAGGCGGACCTGATCGTCTGCCACCTGGGCGGCGGCGTGTCCGTGGCGGCCCACCACAACGGCCGCATCGTGGATCTGTTCAACGTCAAGGACGAGGGCTCCATGGGCATGGACCGGGCCGGGGGCCTGCCGGTGAACCAGCTCATCAACTTCTGCTTCTCCGGCAGGAGCCAGGACGAGGTGAAGAAAATCCTGGGCCGCCAGGCCGGAATGTTCTCCTATCTGGGCACCACGGACTTCCGGGTCATCTGCGCCAGGGTGAAGGAGGGGGATCCCAAGTTCACGGAGGCCTATCAGGCCCTGGTATACCAGCTGGCCAAGGACGTGGGCGCCATGGCGGCGGTACTGCATTTCCATGTGGACGCCATCGCCTATACCGGCGGCATGGCCTATGAGCAGTCCTTCTGCGACGATATCACCGCCTATGTGGGGAGTCTTGCCCCGGTGCTGCGCTTCCCCGGCGAGGAGGAGATGCGCTCCCTGGCGGAGGGCGCCCTGCGGGTGCTCCACGGCCAGGCCCAGCCCCGGGAATATTGATACAAGAGCAAAAACAGCGTATAGAAAGGAAGGAGATCACCATGAAGCACCTGATGTCCGGCAATGAAGCCACCGCCCGGGGCGTCTATGAGGCCGGGATCAAAATCTGTTCCGCCTACCCCGGCACCCCCAGCACGGAAATTCTGGAAAATCTGCCCCAGTATAAGGACGACGTATACTGCGAGTGGGCCCCCAACGAGAAGGTGGCCACCGAGGTGGCCTACGGCGCGTCCATCGCCGGTTCCCGTTCCTTCTGCACCATGAAAATGGTGGGTCTGAACGTGGCGGCGGACCCCCTGTTCACCGCCGGCTACATGGGCGTGGGCGGGGCGTTCATCGTGGTCACCGCCGACGACCCCAGCTGTCATTCCTCCCAGAATGAGCAGGACAACCGCCACTATGCCCGGGCCGCCAAGATCGCCATGGTGGAGCCCAGCGACGCCCAGGAGTGCAAGGACTTCGTGGCCCTGGCCTGCGAGGTGTCCGAGCTGTTCGACACGCCGGTGCTGTACCGCACCACCACCCGGGTCTGCCACTCCAAGGGCCTGGTGGAGTTCGGGGAGCGGGAGGAGCACACCCACGCCCCCTATGCCCGCAACGTCCGCAAGTTCGTCTGCACCCCGGCCCACGCCTATGCCAACCATCCCCTGGTGGAGGAGCGCCTGAAGAAGCTGGAGGAATACGGCTGCACCCGTGCCCTGGAAAACGGCCTGAACAAGCTGGAAATGGGCGACGGCAAGGTGGGCGTGGTCACCTCCTCCATCGCCTATGAATACGCCAGGGAGGTGTTCCCGGAGGGGACGTCCTTCCTGAAGCTGGGCCTGACCTTCCCCCTGCCCATGGACCTGATCCGGGACTTTGCCTCCAAGGTGGAGAAGCTCTACGTCATTGAGGAGCTGGAGCCCTTTATGGAGGACCAGATCAAGGCCGCCGGCATCCCCTGCGTGGGCAAGGAGCTTACCGGTCCCCTGTACGAGCTGAACACCCAGCTGCTGCGGGAGCGGGTCCTGGGCCAGAAGGCAGACTTCCGCACCGTGGATGTGACCCCGGCCAAGCGGCCCCCGGCCCTGTGTCCCGGCTGCCCCCACCGCGGCTTCTTCTATACCCTGTCCCGGAACAAGAACTATGTGGTCACCGGCGACATCGGCTGCTATACCCTGGGCTGCGCCGAGCCCCTGAACTGCATGGACTCCGTGGTGTGCATGGGCGCGGGCTTCTCCGCCGGTATGGGCATCGCCAAGAGCTTTGAAAAAGAGGGCGTCACCGGCAAGGTGGTGTTCGGCGTGGTGGGCGACTCCACCTTCTTCCACAGCGGCATGACCGGCGCGGCGGAGATCGTGTACAACAAGGGACGGATGATCCCCTGCGTGCTGGACAACCGCATCACCGGCATGACCGGCCACCAGGATAACCCCGGCACGGGCTATACCCTCCAGGGGGACCCCACCGCCCTGCTCAGCGTGGAGAAAATTCTCACCGCCCTGGGCTTTGCCCCGGTGCTGACGGTGGACCCCCAGGACCTGAAGGCCATGAAGGCCGCCGTGGACCAGGCGGTGTCCGCCCTGGACGCCGGACAGCAGCCCGCCATCGTCACCCGCCGTCCCTGCCTGCTGATCAAGCGGGATAAGTTCCGCAAGGGCATGTGCCATGTAAACGCCGACAAGTGCCGGGGCTGCCGCAGCTGTCTGCGGGTGGGCTGCCCCGCCATCTCCATGGAAAACGGCAAGGCCGTCATCGACCGCACCCAGTGCGTGGGCTGCACCGTCTGCGCCCAGGTCTGCCCCTTCGACGCCATCGAAAAGGAGGAAAACTGATATGTCCAACGTGAAAAGCGCCCTGTTGGTGGGCGTGGGCGGTCAGGGCGCCATCCTGATCTCCCGGATCATGTCCAACGGCTTCATGCAGGCCGGATACGACGTCAAGCAGAGCGAGGTACACGGCATGGCCCAGCGGGGCGGCTCCGTGTCCACCCAGGTCCGCTGGGGCGACAAGGTATACGGCCCCGTGTTCGGCAAGGGCGAGGCGGACATCATGGTGGCCCTGGAAAAAATGGAGGCCGTCCGCTATGCCGAGTTTCTCAAGCCCGACGGCGTGGCCGTTATCAACGACTATGCCATCAAGTCCACCACCATCGCCTCCGGGGCCGAGACGTATCCGGACGGCTGCATCGAGGCCATGGAAAAGGTGTTCCGTACCATCGCCGTGCCCGCCAGCGAGATCGCTCTGGACCTGGGCAACGCCAAGTGCATGAACGTGGTGCTTTTCGGCGCCATGTGCGACAGCCTGGGCTGTCCCCAGATCGACTGGGAGCAGGTGGTGGCCGACACCGTCCCCGAAAAGGTGAAGGAGCTGAACATCCGGGCCTTCCGGGCCGGACGAGAGGCCGCACAGAAGTGCCGGTAAATAAGCGATAAAAAAACAGGCAGGGCCAAGGGCGACTCCTCATAAGGACATCTTGAAAACACCAGATTAAACCGATTGAGAGAATCTCTTGGTGTCGACCAAACGGGAATAGCCATCAACCATTTCATCGTGGTTGGTGGCTATTCCTGTTTAAAGGTATATTCATGTTGAAATCCGAACCGGAATCTTTGTAAAATTCCCTACCGCTCTTTAACCAGAAACAATGGGTAACCGCATGCCTAACCGGGAGAGCAGTTCGTTGGTAATCGTCCCACAGCATGCGGCCAGTTCCTCTGCCCGAATCACCTGACCGCCATCCCGGCCGATAATAGTCACTGTATCGCCAGGAGCGACCTCCGAAAGATCTCTGACGTCCACCAGCAACTGGTCCATGCACATCCACCCCACCATAGGACAACGCCGGCCCTGAATCAGCACCTGGCCGCCCCGCTGAGGCAGATCCCGGGGCAGACCGTCCGCGTAGCCGATGGTGACCACCGCCAGTTTGGTTTCTTGCTCTGCCTGAAAGACCCGCCCGTACCCGGCGCTCTCTCCGGCTTGCACAGTGCGGATACTGGCCACTCTGGCCCGGAGAGACAGAACCGGCCGCAGGTCAAGGCTTCGCTGAACAGGCGCATCATCGCTTCGAACTCCATAGAGTGCGATTCCAGCCCGGACATAGTCACAGGGCTGAGCTGGGAGGTTCCAAAGTCCATAGCTGGACTGGATATGAACTTTGCCGGGATCATATCCGGCAGTTCGGAGCCAGGCCACCGTATCATAGAACAAGGTCAGCTGCTCCTGGGTGTAGGCAACATCTTCGGCTTCCAGGCTGTCCGAGACGTATAGATGAGAAAAGACACCGTCCACTACCAGGTTTGGAAGCCGGAATGCCTCCAGGATCTCCTTCCGGTTTTCCGCCAGGATGCCCAGCCGGTGCATCCCCGTGTCCAGGGCCAGATGGACATGGACACGCCGCCCTCTGGCTGCCAAGGCCCGCCCGTGGTCAATATCCGCCACCGTCTGGGTCAGATGCCATCGTGTCAAGAGCGGAGCTTCCTCCGGGGAGGTATAACCTAAGATCAAGATCGTCCCCCGGATGCCCGCCTTTCGCAGAGCAATCCCCTCGGCCAGGCAGGCCACGGCAAAGGCCCGGACGCCCGCTCGCTGTAAGGTGCGGGCGGTCACTGCCCCGCCGTGACCGTAGGCCTCCGCCTTTACCACCGCCATCAGCTCTGTCCCCGGGGCCAATGTGTTCCGCAGCACCTGGGCGTTGTGCCCAAGGGCCGCCAGATCCACCTCCCGCCAGGCCCGAGCGGTGGGGCTGGGCTTCTTTTGAAGCCTCAGCAGGCAAGGGGCGGAGAGCAGCGCACTGAGCGCCAGCACCACAATAAAATGGAGAACACTGTTTTCAATGAGCATTTCTCCCAGTCCCAGTAGCTTTGCCGCTCTCCGGACCAGTACGATGCAGAGGGGATGGAGCACATACATGGCTGTGGAAAATTCCCGGACTTTCCTGGACTCGCCCTTGCTTCCGCCCAGCAGCAGAGAAAAAAGGCATACTATGCACAGGGGGAGGGCGAGGTACATGCTGTCGTGGCGCTGGACATCCATGCGATGGAGCCACAGCCCCTCGGCGCTCATGGCTGCCAGAGAGAGGAAGAAGCCCGCCAGAGACAGCTTTTGGTTCCACCGCCTTCCGGCGGCCCCAAGCAGAAGGAACAGTGGCGCGAAGAACAGGCCATTGCGGGTATAGCCGCACAGTGTAAAAATGCCGTCGTAAAGGGTCCGAAGCAGCGGGATCCGGGAAACCAGTCCATAGTAACTGTCCCCGCCCAGACCGATGAGATAGAGTAGCGCCGCCACAGGCAGAGCCACCCGCAGGCCCAGCCGGCTGAGCCACCGGGCGATGACGATGCCCAGAATGGTCGCCGGGAAATACCACAGGTGGTAGAAGGTGCCGTCCACCAGCAGTTTCCGCAAAACATCCGCCGGACCGGTGAAGCTGCCGGCATAGAGATTCACTGGCAGATACAAAAGGATGCAGACGCCGTAGAGCAGGCAGAGCTTTTTCAGCTGCCGCCCCACACCAGCCCAGTGATTCCGGCTCAGAAAGTACCCAGTGGTCATCAGAAAGAATGGGACTGCCACCCGGGCCAGTACCCGGGTAAGCCAGAAATCAGCCATGGCAGACACATCCGCCAGGGGCGAGGTGTGGTTTATCACCACCAGCAGGACTGCCGCCAGACGAAAGAGGTCCAAAGTCGGGACGGTTTTCTTAGCCGTTCTCATGGGTATCCCCCCACCATGTCAGGATAAATCCCTCCACATTGTCGCCGGATATCTGGCAGCAGCCCTCCGGCACTTCCACCTCTGTGACGGCTCCGGCGGCGGGCACATAGAACACCTGGGCCATACGGCCGTTTTCCAGAGCAACGCTCCGGGGACCCTGCCGCAAAAAGTCCCGGTACTCCTCCAGACACAGCCCGTTGGTTTCCATCAGCTGGGCGTGGGGCGCCCCCACATAGCGGAAGTGCCACGGCTCAGCCGAGATCCCGGTGACTTCCTCCTTGCCCCGCTGGTAGCGTTCGATAAAGCCGTACCGGGCCGCCAGACGCCTAAATCTTCCGCAGACGCCGTCATAGGGAAAGGCAGGCCGGATGAAGTCGATGTATCCGGCAGCCTTTCCCAGGTCGATGGCGAGGCCGGTCTGATGCTCACTGCATCCTGGAAGGGCCACATACTGGCGGGTAAATGTCTCCCCATGCTCCGCCATGGAGTCGTCCCAGATCCGCTGCTGTTCCTGCTGGCTCCGCCAGCCGGACACCGGCACGATCTCCCGCTGTCCCCCCGCCTTTTGGATACAGGCAGACAGTAGCTGCCGTGCCCGGCTTTCAAGAAGAATGTCGGGGTGGTGCGGGTCCACCGAGGTCAGCGCAGATCGCTCTTTTTCATGCAGGGGATGCGCCCGGTTGACCAGGACCAGCGGCCCCTGAAAAATCTGCTCCCGGGGAATCGACACGGTTCTCATCCCGCCACCCCCAACTCGATCAGGCGGGTCACCAGCTCCCCAAAGGAAATGCCGATGCCCTGCATCATGCTGGGGTAGCGGCTGTGGGCGGTGAAGCCGGGGATGGTGTTGACCTCATTGAAGACGATCTCCCCATCCGGGGTGAGGAACAGATCCACCCGGGCGAATACCCGGCAGTCCAGGGCACGGTAAATGGTTTTTGCCGCTGCCTGGATCTCTGCCGCCTTCTCCGGCGGGATGCGGGCGGGACAGTGGATGGCGGAGGTCTTTAAGGTGTACTTCTCCTCATAGTTGAAAAAGCCCTCCGACAGCGCAATCTCGTCCACCAGACCCACGGTCAGTTCCTCGTTGCCCATGATCGCGCAGCCCACCTCAAAGCCGGGGATCGTCTCCTCCAGGATCACGGCGCTGTCGTGGCGGAAGGCCTCCTCCATGGCGGCGGGCAGCTCTTCCGGCCCGGAGACTTTGGTGATACCGAAGGAGGAACCGGCCCGGACCGGCTTGACAAACACCGGGTATCCCAGTTCCTCCGCTGCCTGGGCGGTCCGGCTGAAATCATCGCTGGAATGAAAGACGTGGCTCCGGGGGACCCGGATGCCGGCCAGGGCCGCCAGCTGGTGGGCCCGGTCCTTGTCCATGCACAAGGCGCTGGACAATGTCCCGCAGCCGATGACCGGGACCCCGGCCAGTTCAAAGAGTCCCTGTACCGTACCGTCCTCGCCGTTCTTGCCGTGGAGGACTGGGAATACCGCGTCAAAGAGGAGACGGCGGCCGGAGCCGTCCAGCAGTAGTAAAGCGTGGGCCTCCCGTTCCACCAGTGGGGTGCAGGGGATACAGTCTGCCGCCTGCTGCCAAGTACCGTCCTCCAGCCGGGAGAGGTCGCCGGTATAGCAGAGCCACTGCCCCTCCCGTGTGATGCCCACAGCCAAAGGAGTATAGCGGGCGGGGTCCATGTGGGACAGCACCGCATAGGCGGAATGGAGAGAAACTTCGTACTCCGTGGAGCATCCGCCGAAGAGAACGAGAATGGTTTTCATGGGATAAGACCTCCTAATCAAAATAAAGCGCCTGGTTCTGATACTGAAATGGTACCAGAACCAGGCGTTTCATACTTGTCTATCTACCAACGGATGCCTTGCAAGTTTTCTGCGAAATTCTTGTGATTTTCTTACGGCGCTTCTGAATGGTCTGACGGAAGACAGATGGTGAAGGTGATCCGATCCTCGGTGCTGTCCGCCCGAATGGTCCCGCCGTGGAGCTCCACGATCTCCTTGGCGATGGCTAAGCCAAGGCCCGCACCACCTGTCCGGGTGGCGCGGGAGCTGTCCAGACGGAAGAACTGTTCAAAGATCCGGTCCAATTTCTCCTGGGGGATGTTCTTTCCCGCATTGGAGAAGGTGAGTACGATTTTCCCGGCCTCTATCCGTCCGGCAATTTCCACCGTGCTGTCCGGCAGGCTATAATAAGACGCGTTGCGCAGGAGATTATCAAAGACCCTTGCCAGCTTATCCGGGTCACAGGAATAGTGCAGCTTGGGCGGCAGATCCAGGCTGCATGACAGCCCCGATTCTGCGAAAATGGGGCGGAATTCGCTGGCGACCTGCTCCAGCATCCGCGTCAGGTCCACGCTCTGCCGCTCCAGCTCCAGGCGAGAGAGGTTGAAGCGGGTGATGTCGAAGAACTCGTTGATGAGGTCCTCCAGCCGCTCCGCCTTCTCCAGGGCGATGCCGGTGTACCTGGCCCGGATCTCCGGGGAGATCTGAGGCTCATCCCGCAGGAGGGTCAGGTAGCCGATGACGCTGGTCAGGGGCGTTTTCAGGTCGTGGGCCAGATAGACGATTAGGTCGTTTTTCCGCTGTTCTGCCTCCCGGGCTGCCCGGGCGTCCCGGAGAGCCTGCTCCCGGGCCAGATTCAGCTGGATGGAGATGTCCTCCAGGGAATCCGGCAGCTGGATGGGCTCCTCACTGGGGCGGGATAATTGCTCTGCCGCATTGGCCACCACGTCCAGCTGCTTGATGGGCTTGGAGATAAAATAGAAGCTGATGACCACCCAGCCCGCCAGCACTGTGACGATGCAGACCAGAACGATGTAGTCTCGAACCCAATTCAGGAAGTCGTAGAGCGGCGAGGGCTGCCAGGTGATGCTGGCGCAGATGATGAAGCCCAGGAATGCCAAGGCCATCACTGCGACCACCCAAGCCATGAGGACCAGCAGGTAGCCGCCCCAGATGCGCAAAGATCTCCGGCGGCTGCGGGTATTTCCTTTCTTACTCAATGGTGTACCCCACCCCCCAAACGGTCTTGATGAATTTGGGCTTTCGGCTGGGCTCGTGCATCTTTTCCCGTAGCCGGGCGATGTGACTCATGACGGTGTTGTTGCTGTCCATAAACGCCTCGCCCCAAACATGTTCAAACAGTTCCTCGCTGGACACCACATTCCCCCGGTGCTCACATAGATACCAGAGAATGGAGAATTCCAAGGGCGTCAGGGCCAGTTCCTCGCCGAACAGGACGCACTTGTGAGTGGCCTTGGAGATCTGAAGGCCTCGAAAGTCGTATTCGGTGACCTCCTGGACTGTCCCCTCCCTGGGGTTGTACCGGGTGTAGCGGCGCAGCTGAGTCTTGACCCGGGCCACCAGTTCCAGAGGATTGAAGGGCTTGGTGATGTAGTCGTCCGCTCCCAAGGTCAGCCCCATGATCTTGTCCATATCCTCCACCTTTGCGGTGAGCATGATGATGGGGAACAGGTGGTCCTCCCGGATGCGCTGACAGAGGGTAAAGCCGTCCATGTCCGGCAGCATCACATCCAGCACCGCCAGATTCAAGCGTGTCGTCCGCACACAAGCCAGGGCGTCGGAGGCATTATAGAATTTGTGGATGGTGAAGCCTTCGTTTTTCAGATAGACCTCCACCAGATCTGCGATCGCAGTCTCGTCATCGACGACTAAAATATGTGTAGCCATAGTTGCCGGCCTTTCGTGTTTTTCTGCATTATAGCACGGAACGTATAAAAAAGCGAGTATGACTCTTGATTTTTCCTAAACATGTCCTAAAGGGGACTGTTGCGGTCTCCTGTCTGCGCAAAATTCTCACCAGACTGTATCGAAACTACGATCTTCCAGACTCCTGATTTCGTAGGGTCGAAGTCGTGAAGCTGCGCCGCAGTGCTCTGTCATCCTTCGCTGGCAGGATCGGTCTGCGTATGATGCTCCCCTCCATTTCCGCTGGCCCCCTCCTCTGCAATAATTTGTCCTACTTGATTTTTAATCTGTCCATGCTTTTTATCAGGATACCATCTTTTCCACCACAATACAAGCAGAGGGGCAAGGGAACGCCAAGAACTTCATCGCCAAGGCCAGAAAGTTCACCGACATGACGGAACTGACCCCGGAACTGCTCCGCACCTTTGTGGCGAAAATCATCGTGTATGAGAAAGAGGTCAAATACTCCAAGCACGCACCGCAGAAGATCCACATCTGTTTTCGGGACTTCATCCTCAACGAGACAGACGATATGCTTCTATGCGGAGAGACAACAGAAAAGGCAGACAGTACAATATTGCCCACGCTGCGTCGGGCACGGTCCAGGTCACTGCGGCCCAGGGCCATGCTGACAAAGGCGCAGCAGCCGTCCCCCACCATCACGGCGATGGCCAGGGCCACCACCGTCAGGGGGAACACCACCGTGTTGGCGGCGTTGCCGTAGGACCCCAGATAGTCGGCGTTGGCAATGAAGATCTGGTCCACGATGTTGTACAGGGCCCCCACCAGCAGGGAGATCACGCAGGGAACGGCGTAGCGGCCCATGAGCCGCCCCACACGCTCCGTTCCCAGAAATTCGTTGGAGCGTTCCATAAAATATCACTTTCCTTCCTGCAAAATCCCCGGCTCAGGGGATTTTGGCGCAAAAAAAGCGCGGCGCTTCTGCAACCGGATTTACGCAGAAACGCCACACGCTGTGGAATCAGTATATCAGATTTTGGGAAAACCTGCAAATGGTGGTTGTGTGCAAAAATCGGCTCCCGTCCGGCGGCCCGGAATGGACGATTTTCACAATGACCCCCGGCAGGAGGTCTTATTTTGCATACAGCAGCCCGATGAGCCAGTTCAGCGTCCGTCCCGGCAGAATCCGGGTCAGGAACACGAAGAACTGATAGTCCAGCCGGATGGTATAGATGGGCTTGGGCCGCCGCTTCATGGCCACCCGGGCAATAAACGCCCCGGCCTTGGCGGGGTCCATGCCGTTCTGCTCGTCGTGCTCCATCCGCTGGACGGACCGGCCGATGCGGCCGCCGTACACGTTGTCGCCCTCCATGGTTTTCACCCGGGCGGCGGTGAAGCCCGTGTGGATGTCCCCGGGCTGCACGGCGCACACCGTGATGCCGAAGGGCCGCAGCTCGTTGGCCAGGGCCATGGTATAGGCGTTCACCGCCGCCTTTCCGGCGGAGTAGTACGCCTGGAAGGGAATGGGGCAGGGCGCCGCCACGGAGCTGAGGTTCACGATGCGGCCCCGGCCCGCCTGGCGCATATGGGGGATCACGGCCTTGTTCATCCGCACCATGCCGAAGAAGTTCACGTCCAGCAGGCGCTGGGCCTCCGCCGTGTCGGTGAACTCCACCGCCCCGGAGATGCCGAAGCCCGCGTTATTCACCAGCACGTCGATGCGCCCGGCCCGGTCCATGATCTCCGCCACGGCGGCGCGGACCTGGTCCTCGTCGGTGATGTCGCAGCGGATGTGGTGCAGGCCCTCCACCCCCTGTTCCCGGCGGCTCAGCTCATACACGGTATAGCCCGCATCCCGCAGATACAGGGCCGTGGCCCTGCCGATGCCGGAGGTTCCTCCGGTGATGACAGCGATCTCACTCATGATCCTTCACCAGCACGTCCGCCATGATGTCCATGGCCTCGTCCAGCAGGGCCTCGGTATGGGTGGCCATATAGCTGGTCCGCAGCAGGGCCTCCCCCTCCGGCGTAGCCGGGGGCAGGGTGGGATTCACATACACGCCCCGGTCATAGATCTCCCGGGCCACCTCCAGGGTGTGGTAGGTCTCGTAGGTATAGATGGGGATGATGGGCGTGGGGGCCGTCAGGGCGGACTCCCGGATCTTCATGCCCCGGTCCGTCATGCCCTTGCGGGCATAGAGACTCAGCTCCCGCAGCCGCTCCGGCAGCTCGGGATGCTGCTCCAGGTGCCGCAGGGCCGCCAGGGCCGTGGCGCAGTTGGCCGGGGGAATGGACGCCGAGAAGATGAAGGGCCGGGACGCGTGGCGCACAAAGTCCGCCACCTCCTCCGAGGCCGCCATGTATCCGCCCAGGGACGCCAGGGACTTGGAAAACGTGCCCATATAGATGTCCACCTGGTCCTCCAGGCCGAAGTAGCTGGCCGTACCCCGGCCGCCCTGGCCCAGAACGCCCAGGCCGTGGGCGTCGTCCACCATGACCCGTGCCCCGTACTTTTTGGCCAGGGCGCAGATCTCCGGCAGCTTGGCGATGTCGCCGCCCATGGAGAACACGCCATCGGTGACGATCAGGGCGCCGTTCTTTTCCGGCACCCGCTGCAGGCACTTCTCCAGCTCCTCCATGTCGCTGTGGCGATAGCGCAGCATCTTGCCGTAGCTCATCTGGCACCCGGCATAGATGGAGGCGTGATTCTCCCGGTCGCAGATGACGTAGTCATGCCGGTCCACCAGGGCGCTGATGATGCCCACGTTGGACTGATACCCCGTGCCGAAGGTGACGATGCCGGGCTTGCGCAGGAACTTTCCCAGCTCCGCCTCCAGCTCCAGGTGCATCTCCAGAGTGCCGTTGAGGAACCGGGAGCCGCTGCACCCGGTGCCGTAGCGCTCCAGGGCGTGAATGCCCGCCTCCACCACGTCCGGGGCGATGGTCAGGCCCAGATAGTTGTTGGAGCCCAGCATGATCCGGCGCTTGCCCTCCATCTGCACCTCCACGTCCTGCCGGGATTGCAGCGCGTGAAAATAGGGATACACCCCCGCCTCCTTCAGCTCCTTGGCCAGGGACGGGGCATAGCATTTCTCGAAAATGTCCATGTAAGACCTCCTTGCTGATATGAAATATTAGATTTCATAGAGAAAAACATCGAATTAACAGGGAATGATGATTCAATTTATTATATACTGCCCCCCGCTTCCCTGTCAACCGGTGATTTGCGGGGTCACACGGACCGGGTGGCCACCACGTCCACGCCGGTTGACAGCACATTGGGGATCACCACGTCCCCGGCCTGCACCGGGGCCGTCAAGTGCACCCGGCACAGCGCCCGGGCCACATCCAGCACCTTCTCCTTGGGCACCTCTCCGGCGGTGCGGACGGACACCACCGGCAGCGCGCCGCCGGTGACCCGGACGGTGCCGGTAACGGTGCGGGCCGGATGGGTACACTCCTTCCGGGCGTAGGCGTCCCCCCGGGGACAGGTGTTGCCGGTGACCTCCGTCACCCGGCTGCCGTCCATAACGGCGGTCAGCTGGCAGCCCATGGGGCAGCCGATACACGTCAGCTCGCGGATGCTCATTGTGCTCCCTCCTCCACCTGAATGGTGATCTGCTTCAAACCCCGGGGCAGGTCCGCCCGCCGCAGGGTCAGCTGCTCCATCTCGCCGGGGCTGAGAATGCGCTTATGCACCCGGCGCAGCAGCCGTCCGTCCAGATAAACCGCCAGATCGGCGTCCCGATAGGGTCTGCCCACCCGGAACCGGACGGTGACGGTTTCCTCCATGGCCGCCGGGTCCAGATACTGGGGCACGGTGTACCGCACGCCGTTCTGCCCCGTCAGGCGGACGGTCTTGCCCTCCCGCCGGTGCTCCAGCAGGTACCGGGCGGCGTTTTCCCCGGCCCGGGCCGCCTCCTGGGACACGAAGTCCACCAGATCGTGGACATGCAGCACGTTGCCGCAGGCGAACACGCCGGGAACGGAGGTGGACAGATCGTCCCCCACCTCCGGCCCGCCGGTAACGGCGTCCAGCCGGACCCCGGCCTGCTGGCTCAGCTCGTTTTCCGGCAGCAGACCCACCGACAGCAGCAGCGTGTCGCAGGGGATGTCCCGCTCCGTCCCGGGGATGGGGCGGCGGTTCCCGTCCACCTGGGCCAGGGTCACGCCCTCCAGCCGCTCCCGGCCATGAATGTCCACCACGGTGGTGGACAGATACAGGGGAATGCCGAAATCCTCCAGACACTGGACGATGTTCCGCTTCAGGCCGCCGGAATAGGGCATCACCTCCGCCACCGCGTGGACCTTTGCCCCCTCCAACGTCATCCGCCGGGCCATGATCAGGCCGATGTCGCCGCTGCCCAGGATCACCACGTCCCGGCCAGGCATCAGCCCCTCCATATTCACCAGCCGCTGGGCGGTACCGGCGGAATAGATGCCCGCCGGGCGGCAGCCGGGGATGTTCAGGGCCCCCCGGGGCCGCTCCCGGCAGCCCATGGCCAGGATCACCGCATCGGCGTCCAGCTGCACCAGGCCCGTCTCCCGGCCCGTCAGCGTCAGCACCCGGTCCGGCGACAGGTCCAGCACCATGGTGTTCAGCAGGTACGGGATGTTCAGCTCCCGGACCTGGTCGGCAAACCGCCGGGCGTACTCCGGCCCGGTAAGCTCCCGGGAAAAGGTGTGCAGGCCGAAGCCCGCGTGGATGCACTGGTTCAGAATGCCGCCCAGCTCCCGGTCCCGCTCGATGATCAGCAGGTCCTCCACTCCGGCCTTCCGGGCGGCCGCGGCGGCGGCCAGCCCCGCAGGCCCGCCGCCGATGATGGCAAGCTGTACGTGTTTCATCATGCTTCCTCCTTGGTCCGCCCGGCCAGCAGCCGGGATGCTCCGCCGTTTTTCGTCAGCTCCGTCTGGGGCACCCCCAGCTCCCGGGACAGGATCTCCATGACCCGGGGGGTGCAGAAGCCCCCCTGGCACCGGCCCATACCGGCCCGCACCCGGCGCTTCACCCCGTCCAGGGATCGGGCCCCGGGGGTGCGGCGGATAGCGTCCACGATCTCGCCCTCGCTGATGCCCTCGCACCGGCACACGATATTGCCGTAGGCGGGGTTTTCCGCCGCCAGACGCTGCCGCTCCTCAAAGGGCAGCTCCCGCAGGTGGACGATGTCCCGGCGCAGGGGGTCGAAGTCCGGCTTTTCCGCCGCCCCCAGATACGCCGCCGCCTGCTCCGCCAGATAGGCCCCGATGGCCGGGGCCGAGGACAGCCCCGGGGACTCGATGCCCAGAGCCTCGAAATACCCGGGGATGGGCTGGCCGATGCGGAAGTCGTCCTCCCCCTCCGCCAGATGGGCCCGGAGCCCGGCGAAGCTGGTGATCACGTCCCGCAGGGGCAGGCCCGGCACGCTTTTGCGGGCCATGTCCTGGGCATAGGCCAGGCCCTCCGCCGTGGTGGCGGTGCGGTCCCGCTGGGGCTGGTCCGCAGCCGTGGGGCCCACCAGCAGGTTACCGTGGACCGTGGGCGTCACCAGAACGCCCTTGCCCATGGGGCCGGGCAGCTGGAAAACGGTCCGCTGCACCAGGCCGCCGTCCTTCCTGTCCAGCAGGCAGTATTCCCCCCGCCGGGGCACGATGCAGGCGGTGTCGCCGCAGACCTGGTTATGGAGCACGTCGCCCCACACACCGGCGGCGCTGATAACGGCCCGGGTCTCCAGCGGCCCTTGGGACGTCTCCAGCACATAGCCCTCCCCGGTGCGGCGGATGGTCTCCACCCGGGTGTCGAAACGGAACTCCGCGCCGTTATGGGCGGCGTTTTCCGCCAGGGCGATGGTCATGCCGAAGGGGCAGATGATGGCGCTGGTGGGGGCGTACAGCGCGGCCACGGCCTTCTCCGACAGGGCGGGCTCCAGCTCATGGAGCCTGCCGCCCCGGAGGATCTCCAGGCCCTCCACGCCGTTGACCTGTCCCCGGTGCAGAAGCTCCTCCAGATGGGGCAGGCCCGCCTCCTCAAAGCATAGCACCAGGGCCCCGTTCCGGCGATAAGGGAAGTCCAGCTCCCGGGACAGCGCCTCCATCCGGCGGCTGCCCTCCACGTTGAACCGGGCCTTCATAGAGCCGGCGGGGGCGTCGAACCCGGCGTGAACAATGGCGGAATTGGCCTTGCTGGTGCCCACGCATACGTCCTCTCCCTGCTCCACCAGGCAGATTTTCAGCTTCCAGCGGCTCAGCTCCCGGGCCACGGCGCAGCCCACCGCGCCGCCGCCGATGATGACGGCATCGTACATAGCGATCTCTCCTTTCCGTGAAAAAAGAGCCATGCCAAAGCCCGCCCGGTCTCCCGGACGTTCCCTGTGCATGACTCAGACTCTCAATGCATTCCCATATTGGATTGTGACCCCATTATACGCCCTGCGCCCCCGCTTGTCAACGGCAAGCGGGGGCGCAGACGGCGCGTTACTGCGCCTCGATCTCCTTGATATTCACTTCGTTCCCCTGCACCAGCCAGGTATCCTCGCTGCCGCAGAAGGGACACACCCGGCCTTGGGGTACGGTGTCATAGTCCCGGCCGCAGCCATCACAGTGAGTGATGGCGTGGACCCTCTCGAACCGCAGCTGTGCCCGGGGCATCAGCTCCGTCCGGGCCACAGCCCATTTCCAGCAGCTCTCCAGCTCGTGGGGCACCACGCCGGACACCTGGCCCAGCTCCAGGGTCACCGACGCCACGTCGGTGAGGCCCTGCTCCCGGCCGATGTTCTCCACGGCCCGGATCACATGAAAGACGATTCCCAGCTCGTGCATTACTTCTTCCCGGCCTTGCGGATTTTGATCTCCCGCTTGACCATGTAGGGCAGGATGGCCTTCATCTTGTCCTCGGCGGGGATCATGTGGGTGCACTCCGGACGCTCCCGGTGCAGGTGGATGGCGTCAAAGGCGCACTTGGTGGTGCACACGCCGCAGCCGATGCACTTGTTGGGGTCCACCACGGAGGCGCCGCAGCTGAGGCAGCGGGCCGTCTCCTTCTGGACCTGCTCGGCGGTGAAGGCGATGCGCTCGTCCCGGAAGGTCCGGCGCAGGGCCTCGTTATACCCGATCCGCTGGCGGGGGGTGTTGTCAAAGCCCACGGGGATCAGGGCGTTCTCCTTGTCCAGCTCCACGAATTGCCGCCGGTTGCGGCCGATGGTCAGGGTGGCCTTCTGGACGAACCGGTGCAGGGAGATGGCGCCCTCCTTACCGGCGGCAATGGCGTCGATGGCGAACTTCTGGCCGGTGACGGCGTCGCCGCCTGCGAAGATGCCGGGCTCCGCCGTCTGATAGGTCACGGGGTCCACCTGGGCGGTGCCGTTGGGGTTGAAGGTCACGGCGGTGCCGGTCAGCAGCTGCCGCCAATCCACCTTCTGGCCGATGCAGTACAGCACCGCGGCGCACTGGGCCTGGCAGGTGTCGTTGTCGTCAAACTCCGGGGCGAAGCGGCCCTGGTCGTTCTTCACCCGCAGGCACTTGCGGAAGCGAATCCCGGCGGCATGGCCGTTTTCGGTGACGATCTCCGTCTGGCCCCACCCGGCGTGGATGGTCACGCCGTCGCGCTCGCACTCGCCCCGGTCCTCCGGACCCATGGGCATATCGTCATAGCTCTCCAGGCAGTACAGGTCCACGGACTCCGCGCCGCAGCGCACCGCCGTCCGGGCCACGTCGGCGGCGATGTTGCCGCCGCCGATGACCACCACCCGGCCTTCCAGCTTCGTCTCCTGACCGCCGTTGACCCGGCGCATGAAGTCGATGCCCGCCGTGACGCCCTGGGCGTCGTCGCCGGGGATGTTCAGCCTGCCGCCGGACTGCAGGCCCACGGCCACATAGAAGCCCTGATAGCCCTGCTCCCGCAGCTGGGCAATGGTCACGTCCTTGCCCACCTCCACGCCGCAGCGGAACTGGACGCCCATTTCCCGCAGCACGTCGATCTCCGCCTGGACCACGTCCTTCTCCAGCCGGAAGCTGGGCAGGCCGTTTTCCAGCATACCGCCCAGGCGGCGCTCCTTTTCAAACACGGTGGGGCGGTAGCCCTTCTCCGCCAGGTAATAGGCGCAGGACAGGCCCGCAGGGCCGCCGCCGATGATGGCGATCTGCTGGTCGAACTCGCCGTCTACCTTGGGGATCACCTTCTCCGGCACGAACCGGGTGGCGGCGTCCAGGTCCTGCTGGGCAATGAACCGCTTCACCTCGTCGATGGCCACGGCCTGGTCCACGGTGCCCCGGGTGCAGGCATCCTCGCACCGGCGGTTGCAGATGCGGCCGCACACGGCGGGGAAGGGATTCTCCCGCTTGATCAGCTGCAGTGCCTCCCGATACTTACCCTGAGCCGCCAGCTTCAGATAGCCCTGCACGGCGATGTGGGCGGGGCAGGCGGTCTTGCAGGGGGCGGTGCCGGTGTCGTAGCAGTTGATGCGGTTCTTGTCCCGGTAGTCGATGGACCACTTGTCAGGGCCCCACTTCACCGCATCCGGCAGCTCCTGGCGGGGATACTCCACGGGGCCGTCCTTGGTGCACAGCTTCTGGCCCAGCTTCACCGCACCGGCGGGACAGTATTCCACGCACCGGCCGCAGGCCACGCACTGGTCCGTCTCCACCCGGGCCACATAGGCGCTGCGGGACATATTGGGAGTGTTGAACAGCTGGCTGGTGCGCAGGGCGTTGCAGACGTTGACGTTGCAGTTGCAGATGCCGAAAATCTTCTGTTCGCCGTCGATGTTGGTGATCTGATGGACGAAGCCGTTGTCCTCGGCCTTCTTGAAAATGGCCATGGCCTCGTCATAGGTGATGTATTCCCCGCGGCCCGTCTCCACAATATAGGTGGCCATATCGCCCACGGCGATGCACCAGCTCTCCGGGTCGTCGCCGCAGCCCTCGTTCAGATACTGGCGGCTGGCCCGGCAGGAGCACATGCTCTTGGCGTACTTGCCCTCGTACTTGTGCAGCCAATAGGAGATCTTCTCCAGGCCCACGGCCTCGTTCTCCGTTTCGATGGCCTTTTCCACGGGGATCACGTGCATGCCGATGCCGGCGCCTCCGGGAGGCACCATGGGGGTGATCTTTTCCAGGGGCAGGAAGGTCATCCGCTCGAAGAAGGCCGCCACCTGGGGATGCTCGTCCATCTGGCTGCGGCGCATATTGAAGAACTCGGCGCTGCCGGGGACGAACTGGGGCAGAACGTACCGCTTTTCGTGGTTGGGGTTCTTCCCGTCCAGATTCTCCCAGTTATACTCGATCAGGCCCACCCAGGCCATGTCGTCCAGCAGCTTCTGCAAAGGCTCCCGCTCCAGCTTGGTCAGCTTCATCAGCTGCCCGATGGTCTTGGGCTTGCGGACGCCCATCTTCAGGGCCACGTCCGCCATTTCGTCGCTGATCAGGTCCGCCAGGCCCCAGTATTCCGGGTCGTTGCCCTTGACGCCCTTGAGCTTGGCGGGCACCCGGTCGGTGATCATGGCCACCAGCTTGGCGATCTTGGGCCGGGGCTCCTCCACCACGGGGATGGTAAAGGGCAGCTTCTCCTGCTCCAGGGGGAACGCGGTGGGCCGGTCGCCGTTGATGTTCTTTCCCATGTGAAATCTCCTTTATCTCCGCCTCAAGGGCGATTTTTCTGCATGAACTCACCATAATGATACCAATTTCCGGGGCAAAAAGCTATTGACTGTTCTTATAAAGTTATGGTATCCTATTTTATGGTCCTGGTCGGACCAGAAGGAGGATATGTCATGGATTTTCGTCCCATTGTGGCCCCGTCTATCCGGGAGCTGTTTATCCAGCAGGTGGAGGGGGCGATCCTATCCGGGCAGCTGAAGCCCGGGGACCGGCTGCCCACGGAGCGGGAGCTGGCCGACACCATGCACATCAGCAAAACCGTGGTCCACGAGGGCCTGCGGGAGCTGCACCGCCTGGGCTTTCTGGATATCGCCTCCCGCCGGGGCGTCACCGTGGCGGACTATGCCCAGACCGGCAGCCTGGAGACGCTGATGGCCATCATGGATTATCACGGAGGCCTTCCCGACGAGAAAACCGCCCGCAGCATCCTGCGCCTGCGGTACTATCTGGAGGCCCCGGCCCTGCGGGACCTGGCCGCGTCCCACACCGCCGCCGATCTGGACACCCTCCGCGCCCTCCAGCACCAGGCGGAGGAGGCCCCGGACACCGCCGCCCTGGCCCAGGCCCTGTTCCGCTATCACCGGGGGGTGACGTTTTTAAGCGGCAACACCATCACCCCCCTGCTGTTCAACGCCTTCATGCAGGTGAACCTGGAGTTCTGGTCCGGCTATATCCGGTCCGTAGGCCGGGAGGAGAGCCTGCGTACCCTGGCCCGGTTCACGGACCTCATCGCCGCCGGACAGGGGGACCGGGCCGCCCAGCTGCTGGACGACGGCCTGCAGCGCTTTGTGACCGCGCTGTAAATTCACATTTTGTTCAAATAATTTACATTTTATTCCAAAAAACGACTTTTTATGATGTCAATAATTCCATATTACTTCTTCTTATTTTGTAATTATTATCAATAGACTGAAGGGCATACGGGTGGTATAATAAACATACAATATAGAAAGGAGGCACCAAATGAAAATCATAAGAAAAGTTCCCGTGTTGGCAGTATTGTTCCTGATCGTTAGTATGATGTGCGTAGAAAGTTCCTTTGCATGTTCCAAGGCGTACTATGGCTGGACATGGGCAGACAACAAGAATGCATCTGGATTGACGGTGAAGATGTGCTCATCTGAGTTCTATAACAACTTGAGTGCATCTAATTCAATCTTTACCTGGAACGGAATTTCATCAAAGGTTAAGATTTCCTCCTATTCCTATTCTGGTGACTCAAGTAATACCGCTGATATTAACATTCGTTCAGCCAACTTGACCGGAACCACCATTGGTGTAACACACATATACAAAAAGAACGTTCTAGGCGGTTACACCGAGGTCTCCATTTCCTCCTCAAACGCAAAAATTGCTCAGGCCCGAATTGAATTATCGCCATCGCTCTTGTCTGCAAACAGCTCAACCCAGCGGTATAAGACTGTAATACACGAGATTGGGCATGCTTTGGCCCTAATGCATCCCGTTTTGATTAACTGCACAAATCGTGCGGTTATGCAACAGTCTTCTACAAGTTATTCTGCTACAACAATTGTTCAGCACGATAGAACAAATTTGATCGCAAAATGGGGGTCTTAAAATGAAAAAAGTTCTGCTTTCCTGTCTGCTGGCGCTGGCCCTGGTGATGCTGACCGCCTGCGGCGCCAGACAGCAGACCGTCCACCGGCTGTCCGCGGATCGGGTGACCCAGGCGGCAACGGTGTCCCAATTGCAGGAGGTCAGCGACCTGATCGTGGTGTTCACCCCGGAGACTCAGGAAAACGTCCTCTCCCGCTACAGCGACGGCAACGTCGCCTCCGGCTATACCAGAACCACCGGCCAGGTGACCCAGGTGCTGAAGGGCCAGGCCCCGGCGCAGCTGGTCATCACGGAGGAGTGTTACACGCTGGATGATGCCCTGTGGACCCAGGGGGGCTATCTGCCTATGGAAACCGGCAAGCCCTATCTGCTGTTCCTCACCGCCTATGACGACGGCTCCGACTATGCGGGGATGTACTATCCCACGGAGCTGGAGCGGGGCAAGTATCCCCTGGGGCAGGCTCTGACCACCGCCGACTCCGCCGCCCAATGGCAGGTATACTCCCTGGACGGCGACACCCTGTCCGATTATCAAAGCTGGTACCGGCAGGTGTCGGCCCTGTATCCCGATCTGTTCTGACCCGCCTGGCAAATGTCCGCATCCCCTCCGGCCCCGCCGGAGGGGATTTTTCCGCCCGGGGCCGTCCACCGGCGGGATTCGCCTTTCTTCGACTTGAAAAGCCCGGGGAAACGTGCTATACTTGACTATAATTTCGCGTATTGTGCTTGGGGAGAGGGGGAAGCGCCGCCATGGTGGATATTCACTGCCACATTCTGCCGGGGGTGGACGACGGGTCCCCCTCTATGGAGGACTCGCTGCAGATGGCCCGCATGGCGGCGGACTCCGGCGTCACGGACATCATCGCCACGCCCCACTGCAATCTCCCCGGGGACGGCCCGAAGAATTACCGCTCCGCCGCCCTGCGCACGGGCTTTTCCCGGCTGCGGCAGGCCCTGGAGCAGGAGGGCATCCCTCTGGGCATCCACCCGGGGGCCGAGGTGTTCTGCACCCCGGAGCTGCCCGAGCTGCTGGACCGCCGCCAGCTTCAGACCCTGGGCGGGGGCCGGTATCTGCTGGTGGAGTTCTATTTTGACGAGTCGGCGGAGTTCATGGAGCAGTGCTTCCACCAGATCCGCACCCGGGGCCTGACCCCGGTGGCCGCCCACCCGGAGCGATACGATGCCGTGCAGCGGGACCCGTATATCATCCGCCGCTGGTTTGAGGGCGGCGTGGTCATTCAGCTGAACAAGGGCAGCATTCTGGGCCGTCTGGGCCGCCGGGCCCAGGATACGGCCCTGTGGCTGCTGGAGCGAGGGCTGGCCCACGCCGCCGCCAGCGACGCCCACAGTCCCACCGTCCGCACCACCCATATGGAGCTGCTGCGCCGCACCCTGGCCGAGGATTTTTCCCCCGCCTGCCCCCGGCTGCTGCTGGAGGAGAACCCCCGCCGTATTTTAGAGGACCGCCCCCTGGTGGGGACGGACGAGCCTATTTTTTCCCCAAGGGAGGACGAGCTATGAGAGCCATCCGCAAAATGCAGCGCGTGATCCTCGCGCTGTTTATCCTGACCCTGCTGGCCTTCTGCGGCCTGCGGATCTACCGCCGCCTCACCGTGGACGTGACGCCCCCGGTGATCACCTGTTCCACCGATTCCATCGACGTCAGCGTTACCGCCGGGGAGGAGGCCCTGCTGCAGGGGGTCATGGCCTCCGACGACCGGGACGGGGACCTGACGGACCAGATCCTCATCAAGGGCGTGTCCCCCTCCCTGACCGACAGCAGCGCCCAGGTCACCTACATCGTTTTTGACTCCGCCAACAATATGGCCACCGTCACCCGCACCGTCCGCTACACGGATTACGAGGCCCCCCGCTTCGCCCTGTCTCAGCCCCTGGTGTACCCTGCGGGCCAGACCGTGACCCTGCTGGACCGGCTCACCGCCTCGGACGTGCTGGACGGCGACATCAGCAGCGGCATCCGCATCACCTCCCAGAACGTCATCAACAGCCAGCCCGGGGTATACAGCGTCACCGCTCAGGTGGACAGCCGCCTAGGCAACTCGGTGGTGCTGCCGCTGAAGGTGGTCATCACCACCGGCGGGCCGCAGCTGATCACCCTGTCGGACTATCTGGTGTACCTGCCCCGGGGATCGGCCTTTGATGCCGCCGGGTATATCCAGAGCGTCACCGCCCCCGACGGAACGGCCCTGTCCGCCGGACAGGTCAGCATCGAGTCCCCGGTGGACACGTCCGTCCCCGGAACGTATCATGTGGGTTACAGCGTCACCGCCCAGGGCCAGAGCTATACCGTCTATCTGGCGGTGGTGGTGGAATAAAGGAGGGATCGTCATGGATGAAAACAATCAGGGCCTGCAATGGTCCCATATCGAGCCCCTCTGCATCCTGCGGGCGCTGGCGCGGCAGCTGTGGATGCTGCTGCTGGCGGCCCTCACCTGCGCCATGGCGGCATGGATCGTGCTGACGTGCTTCGTGACCCAGCAGTATACCAGCTCCACCACCTTCTCCGTCACCACCCGCACCAGCAACCTGTACTATACGAATATCACCGCCGCCGCCGATGTGGCCGCCTCCTATTCCCAGCTGCTGCAGAGCCGGGTCCTGCGCCAGACCATGGAGCAGAATCTGGGCATGCCCCTGAACGGCACCGTTTCCGCCCAGCAGCTGGGGGAAACCAACCTCATCCGGGTCACCGTCACCGCCGACACCCCCCGTCAGGCCCTGGTGCTGCTCAAGGCCGTGTCCGATAACTACGGGTCCCTGTCGGCCCATGTGTCCTCCACGGCGGTGCTGTCCCAGCTTAACTCCCCCAGCCTGTCCGTGGCCCCCTCCCGCAGCTATAACGTGCCCAGGATCTGCCTGATGGCCGCCATCGCCGGTGCGGCGCTTACCGCCCTGGGCGTTGCCTGGGCCAGCGTCAGCAGCGGCACGGTGCAGACCCAGGAGGGCGCCCGCAGCGACCTGGACGCCAAAATCATCTCCACCGTGCCCCACGAGGGCCGCCGGACCCGGAAGCTCCTGGGCTGGTTCGACGACCGCCGCCGGGAGCGCCGGGCCCGCCGGGGCGGCAAGCGCCTGCGCCGGAACCTGAACATCTCCTCCCCGGCCATCAGCTTCGCCTTTACCGAATCCATCCACCGCATCGCCGAAAAGTTCCAGCATGAGCATGCCAAGGGCCGCCGGGTATTCCTGTTTTCCAGCGTGTCCGCGGCGGAGGGCAAGTCCACCCTGGCCGCCAACACCGCCATCTCCCTGGCCTCCCGGGGGGTGAACGTGCTGTTCATCGACCTGGACCTGCGCCGCCCGGTGCAAAGCGAGATGCTGGGCCTGTCCGTGAAGCAGAAAAACGAGCTGGGCACCCTGCTGACAGAGTCCGCCGCCCCGGAGAAGATCCTCTCCGCCGCCGTCACGGACCCCGCCACGGGGCTGCACTCCCTGCTGAGCACCAAGTCCTATACCGACGTCATCGAGCTGCTGGCCTCGGACCAGCTGGCCAAGGTGGTGGCTCTGGCCCGGGAGCGGTACGACTACGTCATCATCGACTCCCCGCCTCTGGGCTTCTTCTCCGACAGTGAGCTTCTGTCGGACCTGTCCGACGCGTCGGTGCTGGTGGTGCGGCAGGACACCGTCCCCGCGCCGGAGATCAACGACGCCATCGACGCTCTGCGGGCCGGTAAGGCGGAATTCCTGGGCTGCATCCTCAACGATATGGCCCATCTGGCCGCCTGGTCCTCCGGCTATGGATACGGCTATGGCAAGAAATACGACAAATACGGCTACGGGCAGCACTCCGCCCGTAAGACGCAGTGAGGCGCACTATGGAACAACATACGACCCATACCAATACCGAGGTCCAGCCCATCGACCTGTCCGTCCTGCTGCGGCGGATGGGCCGGGCGCTGACGCGCCTGTGGCCGGTGTGCCTGGCCCTGGTGGTGCTGTGCGCCGCCCTGATGGGCTGGCGCGGCCACCGCAGCTTCCGGCCCATGTACCGCTCCGAGGCGGTGTTCTCCGTGAACCTCAGCTTTGTGGGCGGCACCGACCTCTCCGGCTACAGCCAGTATTACAACAAATCCGCTGCCCAGCAGGTGGCGGACACCTTCCCCTATCTGCTGACCTCCGACCGCATGCAGGAGCTGCTGCTCCAGCGGCTGGGCGTCACCTATCTCAACGGCGTCATCTCCTCCTCCGCCATCAAGGACACCAGCTTCTTTGTCCTGACGGTGGAAAGCCCCAGCCCCCAGGACGCCTATGACATCCTCTGCGCCGTCATCGACGTGTATCCCCAGGTGAACCGCCTGGTCCTGGGCGAAACGCAGCTGGTGGTGAACCAGGAGCCCTCCCTGCCGGACGCGCCGTATAACGCCGATCCCTGGGTGCGCAGCGCCGTCAAGGGCGCGGCCCTGGGCGTGGTGCTGGCGCTGGCGGTGCTCATCGTGGCCGCCGCCCTGCGGCGGACGGTGTCCTCCACCGGCGACGTCAAGCGCCTGGTAAGCCTGACGGCCCTGGCCTCCATCCCCCGCACGGCCCCCAAGCGCCGGAAAAACGGCCCCCAGCAGGGGCTGCTGATCACCCGCATGCAGACCGACAGCGCCTTCTGCGAGGCGTATCGCCTGCTGCGGCTGAAGCTGCTGCGGCAGCTGAAGGACGAGGACAAGGTCATCATGGTCACAAGCTCCATCCCCTCCGAGGGGAAAAGCTCCGTGTCCGTGAACCTGGCCCTGTCCCTAGCCCGGGAGGGAAAAAAGGTCCTGCTGATCGACGGCGACCTCCGGGGCCCCAGCGACAAGGCCCTGCTGGGCATCACCAAGCCCTCCGAGGGTCTGGGCCAGTGCCTGTCCGGCAGCCTGGACCAGGTGCACTTCCTGCGCTATGAGGAGACGTCCCTGTACGTCTTTGCCGGCAGCGAGCCCATCCACGCCCCCATGAACCTGCTGCAATACGACAAGCTGGAGGCGCTGATAAACACCCTGCGCCCCATGTTTGACTACATCGTGCTGGACACGCCGCCCTGCGCCATGATGGCCGACGCCCTGGCCATGTGCCGCCATGTGGACCGGGTGATCTACGTCATCCGGGAGGATTTCGCCGCCACCACCCAGATCTTCGAGGGCATCCAGGCCCTGGCCGGGGCCGACGCCCGGATGGCCGGCTTTGTGTTCAACTGCGCCGCCAACGTCCGGGGCTCCTCCTCCGGCTATGGCTACGGCTACGGTTATGGGTATGGCTACGGCTATGGCTATGGCTACGGCAAGACCAAGCGCAAAAGCGCCGAATAAGGATTTTTCCAAGCCTCCGGCCCCGGCCGGAGGCTTCAGCTTGTCAAAAAAGACTTTTTCGACAGTCTCAAGCCCCCGAAAATCTATACAAACCCGGATTTTTGTGGTATACTGTCCTATCTGGTATGTCTGAATTTACAGAAAGTTCAGGAAAGTCCCGGCCGGGGCGGTATAATAAAGAAAAACACCAACGATACTCACAAGTGGGAGGCAAAGCGCATGGCACGCAACATTCTGGTGGTCGAGGACGACCGCAATATCTCCGACCTGATCCGCATGTACCTGGAAAAAGAGGGGTTCGACGTCCGCATCGCCTACGACGGCGGCAAGGCCGTGGAGGAATTTGACCGGGAGGCCCCGGACATGGTGCTGCTGGACATCATGCTGCCGGTGATGGACGGCTGGGCCGTGTGCGCCCACATCCGGGAAAAGGCCAAGACCCCCATCATCATGCTCACCGCCAAAAGCGAGGTCAACGACCGGATCACCGGCCTGGAAATGGGGGCCGACGACTATCTGGTGAAGCCCTTCGAGATGAAGGAGCTGATGGCCCGCATCAACGCGGTGCTCCGCCGCAGCGAAATTCCCGACGACACCAAAAAGCGCCTGACCTTCGACAAGCTGGTCATCGACCTGGACAGCTATGAGCTGCTGGTGGACGGCAGGAAGATCGACACGCCCCCCAAGGAGCTGGAGCTTCTGTATCACCTGGCCTCCACCCCCAACCGGGTGTATACCCGCAACCAGCTGCTGGACGAGGTGTGGGGCTTCGACTATTTCGGCGACTCCCGCACCGTGGACGTGCACATCAAGCGCCTGCGGGAAAAGGTGGAGGGCGTGTCCGACCAGTGGGAGCTGAAAACCGTGTGGGGCGTGGGCTATAAGTTTGAAGTGAAATGAGCCAGGAAAAGATCACCCGGTTCCGCCGCCGGTTCGACAGTCTCTATTGGCAGCAGTTCCTGCTGACGGCGGGCATGGTGCTGCTGACGCTTTTGCTGCTGGGCGTGTCGTTTTACGCCCTGAGCTATAACGACACCGTGTCCGAGCGGCGCAGCGAAATGCGCCAGCACGCGGAGCTGATTGCCAACATGTCCGGGGACTATCTGGCCTCCGGCGGGCAGACCGCCAGCCCCAGCCTGCAGAATCTCATCGCCCTGGCCGCCGGGCTTACCAAGGCGGACTTTCTCCTGTGCAACGACCAGGGCTACGCCCTGCTGACCTCCGACCAGCGGCTGGGAGGCCAGGTGGTGTCCGTACCCCAGGAGATTCAGGACGCCGTTTTCGGGGACAAGGGCTTTTACCAGGGCCGCAGCAGCATCGGCGGCGCATACGACATCCGGCAGTTCGTGGTGGCGGTGCCCGTCACCCAGGAGGACGGCGGCACCGTGGGCATGGTCCTGGCGGTGATGGACGCCCGGTCCCTGATGAGCATGTGGCGCTCCTTCATCGGCCTGTTCTTCATGACCTCGGCCATCATCCTGCTGATCTCCTTTGTGGCCAGCTCCCTGACCTCCATGCGCCAGATTCAGCCCATCCGGGAGATGGTCCAGGCCACCCGGTCCTATGCCGCCGGAAACTTCGACGTGCGCATGCAGGACACCGGCCGCAGCGACGAGATCGGCGAGCTGGCGGCGTCCTTCAACAACATGGCCGACTCCCTGGCGGAAACCGAGCACCAGCGAAGCGAGTTCATCGCCAACATCTCCCACGAGCTGAAAACCCCCATGACCACCATCGCCGGATATACCGACGGCATCCTGGACGGCACCATTCCCCCGGAGAAGGAGCGGAAATATCTCCAGATCATCTCCGACGAGAGCCGCCGGCTCAGCCGCCTGGTCCGCCGGATGCTGGATATCTCCCAGATACAGTCCCAGCAGGACATGAAGAAGGAGGACTTCGACCTGTGCGAGAGTATGCGCCTGGCCCTGCTGTCCATGGAGCAGAAGATCACCGACCGGGGCCTGGACGTGGAGGCGGACATCCCCGAGGATTCCGTCATGGTCCAGGGGGTCAACGACCTGATCACCCAGGTGATCTATAACCTGCTGGAAAACGCCGCCAAGTTCGCCGCCCCCAGGTCCACCCTGTACCTGGGGCTGACGGAGACCGGCGGCGACAAGGCGGTGGTCACCGTGCGCAACACCGGCCACACCATTCCGGCGGAGGAGATTCCCCTGCTGTTCGAGCGCTTCCACAAATCCGACAAATCCCGCAGTGAGGACAAGGACGGCTACGGGCTGGGCCTGTACGTGGTGAAAACCATCCTGTCCCAGCATAAGGAGAAGATCACCGTCACCAGCGAAAACGGCGTCACCTCCTTCAGCTTCACCGTTCAGCTGGCCCACCCCATGCGCAATACATGAGAGGAACTTTTGCTATGACAGACGAAAACAAGGATATCTGCCCGGAAACTCCGGAAAATCCGGACCTGCCGGAGACCCCGGAAGCGGCCCCGGAGGAGCCGAAGGAGGTAGTCTCCTGGTACATTCCCCAGGAGCCCCAGGGCCGGGAGGTGGTCAGCTACTATGTCCAGCGGGACCCCATGCCCCAGAACGTCTGGCAGCAGGCCGCCAAAAAGGAGAAGCGCCGCAGCCGTCTGTGGCTGTGGATCTCCCTGGCCGTGCTGGCGGTGACGGTGGCGGCGGTGGTGCTGGCGGCCATACTGGGCGGCAGCAGCGGCAGCGGTCAGCATCGGCCCCTGCCCGACGGCGACGGCGACAACCCCAGCAGCATTGTGGACATTTTCGGCAGCAAGACCACCAGCATTCCCAAAATCCAGGGAGACCCCGGCGTCCGCCTGGCCTGCCGGGACCCCCAGGGCCAGCCCCTGACGGCCCAGGAGGTATATGCCAAGGTGAACCCCTCCGTGGTCACCGTGGTGTCCGAGCAGTCGGAGGGTGCCTCCATCGGCACCGGCGTCATCATGACCTCCGACGGGTATATCATCACCAACGCCCATGTGATCTCCGGCGGCAAGAGCTGCTGGGTGGCCCTGGACACCGGCGTCACCTATGAGGTGAACTTAGTGGGCTTTGACGAGGAGGAGGACCTGGCCGTTCTGAAGGCCGATCCCCAGAATCCCCTGCCCGCCGCCGAGTTCGGCAACTCCGACCTGGTGCAGGTGGGCGACACCGCCTATGCCATCGGCAACCCCCTGGGGGTGGAGCTGCGGGGCACCATGACCAACGGCATCATCTCCGCTGTCAACCGCGCCGTGGAGGTGGACGGCAAGACCATGACCCTGCTGCAGACCAGCGCCGCCCTGAACAACGGCAACTCCGGCGGCCCCCTGATCAATGAATACGGCCAGGTCATCGGCATCAACACCCTGAAAATGAGCACCACCGACAGCACCGAGGCCACGGTGGAGGGCCTGGGCTTCGCCCTGCCCATCAGCTCCGTCAGCTTCGTGGTCAACGACCTCATCGCCAACGGCCACTACCGGGGCGCCCCCTCCCTGGGCATCACCGTCACCACCGTGGAAAAGGACGGCGGCGGCACCCAGGTCCAGGTCATGGAGGTCAGCGCCGGCTCCGGCGCGGCCGACGCGGGCATCCGGGCCGGGGACGTGATCCTGGCGGCAGACGGCCAAGCCGTGTCCGTTACCTCCGACCTGCTGACGGCCCGGCGCAGCCACATCATCGGCGACACCGTGACCCTGACCATCCTCCGGGACGGCCAGCAGTTCGACGTGGAGGTGACCCTCCGCTCCAACCGCAGCTTCGGCTGAGCATCCGACCCCTTCACCCCGGCGGGATTTTCCCGCCGGGGTTTTGTTCTGCCGGTGGGGGCCTGTGCATATGCTGGAGAAAAAGCCACAGGAGGGATGGACATGCGTTACTGGGCGGCGGGGCTTTTGCTGACGGTGCTGCTGTTCGGCGGGGGATGGCTGAGCAGCGGAGCTGCGCCGGACGTATCCCGCTCCGTCCCGGGGGCTGACCCGGGACAGACCGGCGAAAATGCGGGACAACCCGCCGCCGATGCGGACACGGTGCTGCGGGTATGGGACGGGGAGCAGGTGGTGGAGATGACCATGGCGGAGTATCTGCCCGGGGTGGTCCGGGGGGAGATGCCCGCCGCCTTCCACCAGCAGGCCCTGGACGCCCAGGCCGTGGCGGAGCGGACCTTCATCTATTACCACATGGCCTCCGGCCGGAAGGCCGCCCACCCGGACGCCGACGTGTGCATGGATTACCGCTGCTGCAATGCCTACACCTCCGCCCAGGCGGCGGCGGAAAAGTGGGGGGACCACGCCGCCGAATACGAGGCCAAGGTCCAGCAGGCCGTACGGGACACCGACGGCCAGGTGATCCTCTACAACGGCCAGCCCATTTTAGCGGCCTTCCACTCCTCCTCCGCCGGAGTCACCGCCAACTCCGGGGACGTGTGGGTGTCCACCCTGCCGTATCTGCACAGCGTGGAAAGCCCCGAGGGGGGGGACACCGTGCCCAATTACTACAGCGTCAAGGAAATCCCGGCGGCGGAGTTTCAGCAGACCTTCCTGGCAGCCTATCCGGAGGCGTCTTTTGCCGGAGGGCCGGAAACCTGGATCACCGGCCGGGTGGAAAACGCCTCCGGCCGGGTGGAGAGCATCTGCATCGGCGGCGTCACGGTGGAGGGCACCCAGGTCCGGAGCCTGTTTGGCCTGCGGTCGGCGTGCTTCACGGCGGAGGCCGCGGCGGACAGGGTCACATTCCGCGTCACCGGCTTCGGCCACGGGGTGGGCATGAGCCAGTACGGGGCCAACCGCCTGGCCCAGGAGGGGAAGTCCTGGCAGGAGATTCTCCACTGGTACTACACCGGCGTCACCATCGCCCCCTACGGCGGATAGGACTTGACGAAAGGCGGAATTTATACTACAATTTTCTTCAGAAACATCACGGAAGGAGACTTGCTTCGTGACAAGAGACGAGCTTTGCCGGGCCGCCGTGGCCATGCTGGACCGGGCCTATATCCCCTATTCCCACTTTCCGGTGGGGGCGGCGCTGGAGTGCGCCGACGGCACGGTTTTCACCGGCTGCAACATTGAAAACGCCGCCTACGGCTGCACCATCTGCGCCGAGCGCACCGCCATCTTCAAGGCCGTCAGCGAGGGGCACCGGGACTTTGTGCGCATCGTCATCGCCGGGAAAAGTGAGGACTACTGCGTGCCCTGCGGCTCCTGCCGCCAGGTGATGATGGAATTCGCCCCGGAGATGGAGGTCATCTGCCTCAACGGTCAGGGGCAGGCCAAGAGCTTCCGCCTGCGGGAGCTGCTGCCCTACGGCTTCGACCAGAGCTGGCTGTGAGACATGTGCCGCCGCCGGTCTGCATTTTTTCGCGGACCGGCGGCGCTTTGCGCCCGCTCCTGTGGCCTTCCGGCATTTTTGGCGGTTTTCCTTGTTGACATAACGCTGTGGAAAACCCGGTGGAAAATGTGCAAAACCCTTGCGGCGCATGCTATCCCGCCGGTTGCCGGTTTGTTATGGCGGCCCCGCCGCCTGCAACTTTTTGCCCCGGAAAAACATTTTTTCCCTATCCCCGTCCGGCTCTTGCCAGACGGAAATTTTTGCGTTAAAATAGGATTTGTATATTGGAGAGTTAGCGGCTTCGGCCGCCGGAGGAAGGATATGGCCAAGAAAAAAGCATACGACAACGACAGCATTTCCAGCCTGAAGGGAGCGGACCGGGTCCGGAAACGGCCCGGCGTCATTTTCGGCTCCGACGGGCTGGAGGGCTGCGAGCACGCGGTGTTCGAGATTCTCTCCAACGCCATCGACGAGGCCCGGGCGGGCTTCGGACGGGTGATCACCGTCACCCGGTTCCAGGACCGGTCCATCCAGGTGGAGGACCAGGGCCGGGGCTGTCCCGTGGACTGGAACGAAAAGGAGGGACGGTACAACTGGGAGCTGGTGTTCTGCGAGATGTACGCCGGAGGCAAGTACGACCCCACCGGGGAAAACTATGAGTTCTCCCTGGGCCTGAACGGTCTGGGCTCCTGCGCCACCCAGTACGCCAGCCGCTATATGGACGTTACCGTCTGCCGGGACGGCAATGAGTATAAGCTCCACTTCCAGCGGGGCGAGATCGTGGGCCAGATGGAGGTCACCCCCCTGGCCCGGAAGAAAACCGGCACCACCATCCGCTGGCTGCCGGACCTGGAGGTGTTCACCGACATCGACATCCCCCTGGACTATTACCAGGACGTGATGAAGCGGCAGGCGGTGGTCAACGCCGGGGTGACCTTCCGGCTGCGGGATGAGGTGTCCCCCGGGAGGTTCGAGACCCAGGACTTCCTGTATGAAAACGGCATCCGGGACTATCTGGCCGAGCTGGCCGGGGACGACCCCATCACCCGGCCCGTGTGCTGGGAGGCGGAGCGCCAGGGCCGGGACCGGGCGGACAAGCCCGAATACAAGGTGAAGCTGAACATCGCCTGGTGCTTTTCCAACCGGGTGCACCTGATGGAGCACTATCACAACTCCAGCTTCCTGGAGCACGGCGGCAGCCCCGACAAGGCCACCCGCCTGGCCTTTGTGGCGGCGCTGGACAAATATCTGCGGGAGAACAACAAATACACCAAGGGCGAAAGCAAGATCACCTTTCCCGACGTGCAGGAGTGCCTGCTGCTGGTGAGCAGCAACTTTTCCACCCAGACCAGCTACGAGAACCAGACGAAAAAAGCCATCACCAACAAGTTCATCCAGGACGCCATGTCCGAGTTCCTGCGCCAGCAGCTGCAGGTATTTTTCATCGAGAACCACGACGACGCCGAGCGCATGGCCGCCCAGGTGCTTATCAACAAGCGCAGCCGGGAGACGGCGGAGCGCACCCGCCTGGGCGCCAAGAAGAAGCTGTCGGAGAAGATCGACATCGCCAACCGGGTGCAGAAGTTTGTGGACTGCCGCACCAAGGAGGTGGACCGGCGGGAGATCTATATCGTGGAGGGCGACTCCGCTCTGGGCGCCTGCAAGCAGTCCCGGGACGCGGAGTTCCAGGGGCTGATGCCCGTCCGGGGCAAGATCCTCAACTGCCTGAAGGCCGACTATCCCCGGATCTTCAAAAGCGACGTGATCACGGACCTGATGAAGGTGCTGGGCTGCGGCGTGGAGGTTCAGGGCAAGGCCGCCAAGGAGCTGAGCCAGTTTGACCTGAACAACCTCCGTTGGAGCAAGGTGGTCATCTGCACCGATGGCGACGTGGACGGGTTCCAGATCCGGACCCTGATCCTGACCATGCTGTACCGGCTGTGCCCCACCCTGATCCGGGAGGGCTATGTGTATATCGCCGAGACCCCGCTGTTTGAGATCACCTATCGGGAGAAAAACGCCGACAAGACCTGGTTTGCCTACTCCGAAAAGGAGAAGGCCGACATCGTCCGCCAGCTGGAGGGGAAGAAGTTCACTGTCCAGCGGTCCAAGGGACTGGGCGAAAACGACCCGGAGATGATGTGGCTGACCACCATGAACCCGGAGACCCGGCGGCTGGTGCGTGTGCTGCCCGATGAGGCGGAGGAGACCGCCCGGGTGTTCGACCTGCTGCTGGGGGACAACCTGGCCGGGCGGAAGGACTATATCGCCGAAAACGGCCACCTGTACCTGGATATGATCGACGTAAGCTGAATTTGCCAAATGACCGCTTGAACGAAAGGAATTTGCCCCATGGCAAAAAAGAAAACAGAACCGAAAACCGTCCACCGGCCGGCGGACCCCAATGTGATGGGCCTGCGGGGCACGGTGGTGGAGCAGCCCATCACCCGGACGCTGGACGAGAACTATATGCCCTATGCCATGAGCGTCATCGTCTCCCGGGCCATTCCGGAGATCGACGGCTTCAAGCCCTCCCACCGGAAGCTGCTGTATACCATGTATAAAATGGGCCTGCTTACAGGCAGCCGCACCAAATCCGCCAACATCGTGGGCCAGACCATGCGCCTGAACCCCCACGGCGACCAGGCCATCTATGAGACCATGGTGCGCCTGGCCAAGGGCAACGAGTCCCTGCTGCACCCCTTTGTGGACAGCAAGGGCAACTTCGGCAAGGTGTACTCCCGGGACATGGCCTATGCCGCCAGCCGGTACACCGAGGCGAAGCTGGCCCCCATCTGCGCGGAGCTGTTCCGGGACCTGGACTGCGACGCCGTGGACTTTGTGGATAACTACGACAACTCCATGAAGGAGCCGTCTCTGCTGCCCACCACCTTCCCCAACGTGCTGGTGTCCGCCAACCAGGGCATCGCCGTGGGCATGGCCTCCCAGATCTGCGGCTTCAACCTGGGGGAGGTGTGCGACACCACCGTTTCCCTGCTGAAAAATCCGGACCACGACATCGCCTCCACCCTGCTGGCCCCGGACTTCCCCACCGGGGGGCAGATCATCTGCGACCCGGCGGAGCTGCGGGAGCTGTACCGCACCGGCCGGGGCGGCGTGAAGGTCCGCTCCCGGTGGCGCTATGACAAGCAGGCAAATCTCATCGAAATTTACGAAATCCCCTATTCCACCTCCATCGAGGCCATACTGGACAAGGTGGCGGAGCTCATCAAGGCCGGGAAAATCAGCGAGATCAGCGACATGCGGGACGAGACGGACCTGTCCGGTCTGAAGCTGGCCATCGACCTGAAGCGCAGCGTGGACCCGGAGAAGCTGATGACCAAGCTGTTCCGCCTGACGCCCCTGCAGGACACGGTCAGCTGCAACTTCAACATCCTCATCGCCGGGATGCCCCGGGTCATGGGGGTGGGCGAGATCCTGGGCGAGTGGACCGCCTGGCGCACGGAGTGCGTGCGGCGGCGGGTGTATTTCGTGCTCAGCCGCAAAAAGGACAAGCTGCACCTGCTGCTGGGCCTGAAGCGCATTCTGCTGGACATCGACAAGGCCATCGCCATCATCCGGGAAACCGAGGAGGAGGCCGAGGTGATCCCCAACCTGATGATCGGCTTCGGCATCGACCAGGTCCAGGCGGAGTATGTGGCGGAGATCAAGCTGCGCAACATCAACAAGGAGTACATCCTCAAGCGGGTTCGGGAAACCGAGGACCTGCAGAAGGAGATCGCCGACCTGGAGGACACGTTGGCCAAGCCCGCCCGGATCCGGAAGATCATCGTGGACGAGCTGGAGCAGGTCCGGAAGAAATACGCCGTGCCCCGGCGCACGGAGATCGTATACGGCCACGAGGTGGAGGAATATGTGGAGGACAGCCAGCCCGAGGACTACCCGGTGACGGTGTTCCTGTCCCGGGAGGGGTACTTCAAGAAGATCACCCCCAAGTCCCTGCGCATGAGCGGGGAGCAGAAGTTCAAGGAGGGCGACAGCCTCCTCCAGCATATGGAAACCTCCAACAACGCCGAGGTCATGTTCTTCACCGACAGGTGCCAGGTGTACAAGACCCGGGTGTCGGAGTTCGGCGACGGCAAGGCCAGCGCCCTGGGCGACTATCTGCCGGGCCGTCTGGCCATGGACGAGGGCGAGCGGGTCATCTTCATGGTGCTGCCCGGGGACTACAGCGGCTGTCTGCTGTTCTTCTATGAAAACGGCAAGGCCGCCCGGGTGGAGCTGTCCGCCTATGCCACGGTGTCCAACCGCCGGAAGCTCACCGGCGCCTATTCCGACAAGAGCCCCCTGGTGTGCATCCTGCCTCTGCCGGAGGACCGGGAGCTGGCCCTGGTATCCACGGAGCCCCGGGCCCTGCTGGTGCACACCTCCCTGCTGACCCCCAAGACCACCCGGAACGTCCAGGGGGTGGCGGTGATGACCCTGAAGCCCAAGTATCATCTGGACCGGGTGGTCCCGGCGGAGGACAGCGGCATCGTGAACCTGCCACGCTACCGCACCCGCACCATCCCCGCCGCCGGAGCCATCCTCAAGCCCGAGGACCGGGGCGAGGAGCAACTGACCTTGTTATAAAGACCCGCTTTCCCCCACACATACGAAAAAGAGAGGTGCCTATTATGCCCGCTGCCAAAACTCTGAAGCGCTACGGACTGATCACCGTGGCCTGTGCCCTGTATGCCCTGGGCTTCAACTGGTTCTTCGTGCCCAATCACTTCACCGTGGGCGGCTTCACCGGCGTTGCCCAGATCATCAACCACTTCCTGCCCATGCTGCCGGTGGGTACCATCGCCCTGGTGCTGAACATCCCCCTGTTCATCCTGGGCTGGCAGAAGATCGGCCGGGATCTGCTGATCTCGTCCCTGTACGCCACCGCCGTCAGCTCCCTGATGATCGACGTGCTGGCCTCGGTGCACACCTTCGGCCCCATGGACCCCATTCTGGCCTGTATCTACGGCGGCATCGTGACGGGCATCGGCTGCGGCCTGCTGCTGCACGAAAGCGCCACCACCGGCGGCACGGAAATGGCCGCCCGGCTGCTGAAGCTGAAGTTCCAGGGGCTGTCCATCGGCAGCCTCTGTCTGGGCCTGGACGTGGCCGTGACCATCGGGTACGCCCTGTGCTTCCGGGATATGACCCGGGCCATGTACGGCGTGGTGGCCCTGTATATCCTGTCCCTGCTGATCGACCGGGTGGTGTACGGTCCCAACGCCTCCAAGGTGGCCTATATCATCAGTGAGCAGTATGAGGCCATTACCCAGAAGCTGCTGCAGCTGGACCGGGGCGTCACCCTGCTGGACGGTAAGGGGGCCTGGAGCGGCCAGGAAAAGCGGATCATCCTGTGCGCCTTCGGCCGGCGGCACTTCATCCCCATCAAGAAGCTGGTGCAGAGCATCGACCCGGACGCCTTCGTCATCGTGTGCGACGCCCATGAGGTGCTGGGCGAGGGCTTCGGCCAATATGACCCCACGGGCCTGTAACGGAGGCGCGGCCATGAAAAAAACCTTGCTGGCCGCCCTTCTGGCGGCGCTGATGCTGGTATGCACCGGGTGTGCCTCGTTTCTGGAGCGGGATTACAGCGTGGTCCAGCCCCACAGCTCCACCTATTACGAAAGCGAGGACCGGTCCGTCCTCCGGGCGGAGAGCTATCAGGACCTGGTGAACGACCTGATGCTGCTGCTGACCGGCGGCGCCCGGGAGGGCACCATCTGGCTCTATGCCGGGACGGAGCCTCTGGACGCCTCCGCCGCGGCGGAGCGGGCCTGCAAGGAGGTGCAGCAGGAGACACCCCTGGGAGCCTACGCCGTGAAGTACCTCACCTACACCATCGACGACAGCGCCCGGAACTACACCGCCATTCATCTGACCATCGGCTATCGCCGCACCCAGGAGCAGATCGCCTCCATGGTGTATACCACCAGCGTCTCCGCCCTGGGGGAGCTGCTGACCGCCGCCGCCCGCAGAGGAAGCGGTGAGCTGGTGGTGCAGGTGGGCTACTTTGACCACCAGGAGGAGGAGGTCCGCTCCATCGTGGACCAGGTCCAGGCCATGGAGGCCCCGGAGCAGAAGGAGCCCTGGACCGTAAATTTCTATCCCGAAGGCGGCGACGTGGGCATCATCGAAATTCTTTTGAAAAAAAGTTGAAAAAAGTGGAACGCAGGGGTTGACAAATCCGGGATTCGCGGGTATAATCAATCTTGCGTTTGCGGGCGTAGCTCATCTGGTAGAGCGCGACCTTGCCAAGGTCGAGGTAGCGAGTTCGAGCCTCGTCGCCCGCTCCAAACAGGGAAACGGCCCCAAAAAGCCGTTTCTCTTATATGGTGACATAGCCAAGTGGTAAGGCAAGGGTCTGCAAAACCCTCATTCCCCAGTTCAAATCTGGGTGTCACCTCCAAATGTAAGGATTCTGAGCAGAAATGCTCGGAATCCTTTCTTTTTTGCGTGGAAAAGTTGCATAATCGCAACAGAGAGGCTCTGAGTTTTCCCCGAAAATCCATTCTTGAATGAGGGTTTGCAGAAAGGAGCATCCCATGAGAATGCGGAAAATCGTCGAAGCGAAGGAACGCCCTGCACTGGAGGCTGCGGCGAAGGAGTTTCTTGCCGTCAAACAGGCGCAAATGCTCAGTGACGAGACGATGCATGACTATCAAGCCCAGCTGGAGCGTTTTGTCTGCGGCAGCAGGAATAGCACGGAATACTCTCTCCTGGAGCAGGACACACTGGCTTTTTTTGCCGTAATACCTGATACCAGCCCTGCACGCTATAACAAACCGTACCAGTACATCAGCGCCTTTTTCAACTGGATGGTGCGGCAGGAGTATATTCCGAAAAATCCTATTACGGCCAACGAGCTGAAAAAGCGCCGCGATGAGGGGAACATCAAGCCGGTTTCTGTAAGTGATTTGCAGCGCTTTATGAATTGCCTGGATAAGAAGACCTATACAGGAATGAGGACATTCACCATTGTGCTGGTGATGATGGATTGCGGCATCCGCACAAAAGAATTGCTTGGATTGCGGGACAGTGATTTCAATGCGATGGAGCATACGCTGAGAGTCAGCAAGACCGTGGCAAAAACGAGACGTGAGCGGCTGCTGTATCTAAGCCCGCAGACCGCAAAGGCTGTTGCTGCTTTCATCCACATGAAGCCGCAGGAGTGGGAGAATTGGCTGTTTCCCAATTACGAGGGCGGCCGCCTGACTACAACCTATCTGGACAAAGACTTTGCTAAGGTCAGCCGCCTGAGTGGCGTCAAAATCACACCGTATCAGTTGAGGCATAGTTTTGCCACGTTGTATCTCCAAAATGGCGGAGACCTGTTCACACTGCAAAAGCAGATGGGGCACAGTGACTTGCGGATGACCAAGCGCTATACCGAAATAGATGATAGGTTTCTGCAGCTGCAGCATACGGCGTTCAGTCCGGTCAACCTGTTGGGCCAGAAGCAAAAGGTCATTAAGGTCAACTGAATATGCAAAAAGGGGGAGCATGCGGTAGCTTCCAATAAGACAGCATGAGAACATTACTGGCATAGGGGAGCTGCCGTACAAGAGTGCGACAAGAAAAATTGGCGATACTTGGTTTTCACAACCAGGTATCGCCTTTTTCTATCTTTAGCAGAATGTTTGAAGCTATTATTGGAGGTATATAAGATGCAGGAACTGAACTATATTCGTTGTGGTGATTACTATATTCCCGATATTCGCTTACCGGAGGAAAACAGACCTATCGGTCGGTGGGGACGTATGCACAGAGATTATATCAAGGAGCATAACCCTGTCCGCTTCAATGATCTGTGCCTTAGCGGTGAACTGTGGACGTATCTGGAGGATTTGAATGAGCAGGCACAGAATCGCCTTGAACTTATCATTAAGCAAATGAAAGCCGCTGAGGACGTAACAGAGGGTATGAAAAAGACTGACCAGATGGCATGGGTCGGAGCTATGAACAGCATCCGCAACCGAGCAGAGGAAATTATCCTTCGTGAGATGATCTATGAGGAGAAGGCGATATGAGAATCCTTGAAGAATTTTGGTACGGCAATATTGAGCCTACAGAGTACGACACTTCCTCTAAGGAGTACAAGAAGCTGTTGGAACTGATTTGCCGAAATGAAGAAAAGCTCAAAGCAACCATGACAGACGAGCAAAAGGAGTTGTTTGAAAAATATACCGATTGCGTGCGGGAGTATCAAACCATCACGGATTGTTTGATCTTCCAAAACAGTTTTAAGCTGGGTGCAAGAATGATGTTAGAAGTCATGGAAGAATAATTGAATATCCAATGTTGGGGCTTGTGCCTGATTGAGCACAAGCCCCTTTCATCTTCTATACAACCTGTGACGAAGTTGCTTCTGTAACATCTGTCCATGTTGGACAGATGTTCTTAACTATGAAATACTTCTATGCTATAATGGGTAAACACAAACATCAAAAAGTATGATATAATTAAACAAATAGGAACTTAAGGTCACCACGGAGAGGTAATTTACATGGATAAGGTAACTTCATATATCAAAGAGTGCGAAACCGAATTTATGCAACTGTTAGGACTAACTTCTTTTCCAATTTATGAAATTGCGTATAAGGATATTTCTCTGTCGGTTTCTGATGAACAAGGCTATGACTCACTGGGATCGGCTCATTATGATTACAAGACTGGAAAACACACTTTAACTGTGTGGTCTAATATTCACACTTTAGGTGAAGTCGGAAAGCAGACGATTTTTCATGAATTTACCCATATACTCGACGATGAAACTTACGTAAACAAAGATCCCGAAAAGTATATTGCTAATCATGGATATACGGAATATCATGCTGCTCAAATTGGTTTCTTGAAAGTTTTGGGTGTAAAGAGTATCAAGCAAAACATTTCGTTTTCAATGAGTGATTTTATTGATACTGAGTCGGGATATATGAGTATTCAGGATTATGTTGATGCACCATTGTTGCTTGCAAACGAATTGATTGGCCATGCGAACTTTCCAACTGAATTTAAGGTGCTTAAAGACACTATGGGAGTAATCTTTAATTACTTTGGT
>OODL01000442.1_pt1 | contig 49358 bp, 41 predicted proteins | sample 1671181 | NCBI WGS metagenome assembly OODL01 (sample SAMN06348130, study PRJEB24527) | human gut metagenome | biome: human gut; feature: ankylosing spondylitis patient; material: feces | host: Homo sapiens | place: China | collected 2015-10 | reverse complement strand
ATCTGATGATGCCAGACTGTACGGCATAACGCATTACAGCAGATATTCTTTGCTGCAGACGACTGGCGATTTCATAAATTTGTTTAGCTTCTGCGGCACGAACAGGGATAAGCAGGTCCGGGGTACGGAGTGTTGTGATATCCCGGTTGCCGATAAAGGGGAAAACGTGTGTCTCGAGGCTTTTGAGTACTTTATCGCTGTGTGATTGTGCCCATTGTTTATTACTGGCATGCCAGCGTCGTGCAATATGTTCAAAAGAGAGTTGTAAATCAGGGACTACTTTTTTAGCTCTTTTTTGTTCGCAAGGGTCAACCCCCTCCGAAATCAGTTTTCGGGCCTCATCCCGTTTTGTACGAGCTTCGGAGAGAGAAACTTCCGGATACACACCAAGTGCCAGGGTTTTCTCCTTACCCAGAATACGATAACGGAGACGCCAGTAACGGGAACCATTAGGATGAACCAGCAGGAACATGCCGGCCCCGTCAGTGAGTTTATAAGCCTTGTCAGTGGGCTTTGCAGCCCGGATTTTTGCGTCAGTCAGTGCCATAGTTCAGCCTTCTGAATGCGTTAAAGAGGGTACAAATTCTGTCGAACTGGGGTATACCCGCAATTATACCCACACAATGGGGTTGATGTGGGGGGAATCTGGTTGAGTTCGGTAGAATTGATTTGGAGGCAGAACGCTTAAATTGTGGCGTTCTGAAACGAAAAACGGACCTCCGTGGAGGTCCGTTGATATGAATTTGGTGCCCGGACTCGGAATCGAACCAAGGACACGGGGATTTTCAATCCCCTGCTCTACCGACTGAGCTATCCGGGCAACGGGGCGCATTAAACCGTAATCCGCCCACCCCGTCAACCAAATTTCTTAAATTACTTATCGATTGCTTATCTTTGCGGCAATTCTGCGTTCAAAGGCGCGTTTTGGCTTAACTTCACTGCATGCCGTTATCGCCCTCGCGGGTTTTCCAGCCGCTGGTAATGGCGATAACGTGGCGTAGTCCGGAGATGAGATAATCGCCAATGACCTCCTCGTCCTCACGCGGCGAGCTCAGGGTAATTTCCGCATCCACGCCGTGGCGATAGGCGCCATGATGGCTGAAAATGGTGCCGATATAACACTTCCCGTTCAGCCAGACCGGAATATAGGCCACCGTCTCATAGATATAGTTAACGGCGACGCCGCTGTAGTAGTTATCCGCCTCGTCAGCGGAGGTGCCCGGCGGGATGGGGCAGATCGGCGCGTCGTTGTCGCTGGCGGGTCTGTCTTTCAGCAGGCTGCCCTGCATTACCTCCAGCGAGCGCAGCAGGTCCGCTTTATCGCCGTCGCTCAGGCTGGGGGTCAGCGGCTGGTCTTTCTCCGGGGAGCGGATGCTGTTCAGCGTATAGCGATAGCGAACCGTCACCGCGGGCGTCTGGCTGGTGGTGCTGAACGGGCGTAGCAGGTAGAGGTTATCTTCGCCAAACTGGCCATTGTACCACAGGGCATACACCTGGCCGTTGATTTTGACCCAGTGGTTCCACTGGTTAGCCCCGCGGCCATTAATGGAAAAGAGAGCGCCGGGCACCCCGGCATCGAAATCATCACCATTATCACTGTCGCTGCCGTTGACGGCGGCAAAATCATCATCACCTCGCTTGAGCACCCCGGTGTAGCTGAAGAGCCCGGTGCCGCCCACGTAGCTGTCGATGATCAGGTCGCGTTTGCCGTCGCCGTCGAGGTCGATAAGGGTAAAGCTGACTTTGCCGTTTTCTGAATCCGCGCTAATCGAGGAGCGCAGAAACGCCTGCCACTCATCATCGCTGATATCCGGGGACGGTTTACTGGTCGTGATCAGCGTATCGTCGGCGTAAGTGAGCGTGAAGTCGGTAATATGGCCGGTTAACGGAAACTGCTCGGCGATCTTATTCAGCGACAATTCTGGATCGCTTTTTTGCGCTTTCAACACTGCGTTATACAACGTGCGCAGAGCCAGGTTATCCGCCTCTTTCTGCTGCCTGGGGATCACCTGGCTGACAAAGGTCGGCAGCATCCAGGTGCCACCCGGGGTGATTTCCCGACACATACCGGTGCTGTACTTCAGGCTCGGGGTAAAGGTTTTACCATCCCAAACGCGCGTCTCGCCGGTGACGCAGTCGGCCATGCCCCGTTCTTTGTGCAAAAAGACGATAGCGCCGTCGGCGTAGCTGGAGGCTTCGGTAGTGAGCAGCCGCGGTTTGCTCAACTGGGCGTTATCGACCAGCCACAGGGCGTAACCGTCGTTATAGGGCGCTCGCCAGCAGAGCGCCTGCGCCAGAGAATGGGTTTTATCCAGCGCGGTCAGCGTGATCTGGCGATCTGCCGCCGGAATGGCCTGATTCTGCCAGTCGTCGCAGCGCTGGTTCAGCAGCGGCGTCAGGATGGGCAGCAGTTTCTGGCGCTGAAGCATACTCAACGGCACTGGCTGCGCGTTATGGAGAACCGGGGCGGCGATAATTTCCGGGGCGGGAGTGGCTGGCAAAATGGCATCGTCGCCGGCATCGCCTTTATCCAGCAGCGCATCGGCGGTGCCGGTGCGTCGCTGAAACGCATCCATTTTACCCAGCACCTCGCGGCTGCCGGCGCTGGAAAGCGGCAGGTGCTGGCCGTTAAGGGTGAATTCGATTTTGCGCTGATTCGTTAACGCCTGTAGCAGGGCGGTGGTCTGATCGCTGTCGAGGCGAAAGTGGCTGTCGTCGAGAGCGTCCAGCGCGCCAAAATCCCGGTCGTCGATCAGCAGGCTGGCGGTGGAGTCGGCGGGGATATCGTGCTCGATTTGCGCAAAGGTTACCGTGGCGGTGAGGTGCTGTTCGCTGCCCGCGTTGCGGGTCAACAGCACGCTGACCTCACCCATGCGGACGCCGTAACCCGCCGCCCGGCAGGCGCCGGTATTATCGCAGGCGAGCTCCCAGTCTTTTTGTGCAAAGGAAAAACCTTGCAGGGGAGCCGCCAGCAGGGGCGTAGAGCAGAGGCCCAGCCAGGCAGCCCAGAAGAACGCGCGCATATCAATCCCTGTCAGCAATCAGTGAGGGGGAAATTATAGGCGCGACGTGGCGGTTAGGATATCAGAATTAGGTCAAGGCGCCGCCCATACGGCACTGGGCGAAGCGTAGAATATCTTCAGCCAGCCGCCGGGCGGTATCCACATCCGTCTGGCTACGTTTGACCAGCAGACGGCTCAGACAGCCCTCGACAATCAGCTCCATCTGCTTGGCGACCATTTCCGGGTCATCCACCTCCAGCTGAGTCAGCAGCTCGTGAGTGTAGGCCAGCGAAGCCTGCTTCTGCTGTTCCGCCAGCTGGTGAATGGGGTGCTGAGGATCCGGGTAGAAGGTGCAGGCGGCGATAAACAGGCAGCCCGGGTACCGCTGGTTGCTTACGCAGGTGGTGAGTGCGGCATACCGTGCCAGCAGCTTTTGCTCTGCGCTTAAGGTCTCGTCCAGCAGGAGCTGACGACGCCAGGCATCCACCTGCTGGCTCAGATAGCGAAGCGCGTCGTACAGCAGCGCTTCGCGGTCAGGCCAGAAGCGTTTCAGGTCGCTCGTCGGGCAGGACACGCGCTCAGCGACCATCTCCAGCGACGTGTTGGCGATACCTTCAATTTCAAGAATCTTAATGGCTTCTGCCAGGACGTCTTCACGTAGCACGGTGTTCTCCTCCATCTTTCCTCCTAAAGTGTCGCTCACGCTTGCCAATCGCGCAAATGGGCGCTGAATGCCGCGGCATCCATAAAGCCGGTGACTCGCCGCTCAGGCTGTTCCTGACCCTCAGCGTTGAAGAACAGGATCGTCGGCAGACCCAGCACCTGCAGGTGTTTCAGCAGCGCGACGTCTTGCGGGCTGTTCTTCGTCACATCAACCTGTAATAACACGGTGCCTTTCAGCGCCTGCTGCACGTCAGGTGAACTAAAGGTGTATTTTTCAAACTCTTTGCAGGCCACGCACCAGTCGGCGTAAAGATCGAGCATCACCGGTTGACCTTTCGCCTGCGCCAGCGCCTGGTCAAGCTCGGCCACCGAGCTGACGCGGGTGAAAGCCAGGTGCGCCTGCTGCTCGGCCGCCGGGGCGCCAAACGCCCAGTCCTGCAGAGGCCGCGCGCTGACCAGCGCGGCGGCAAGCAGAATGATCTGTACCAGCCGCATCCACGGCCGGGTAGCGCCCAGCGAGGTGATAAACGCCCAGCTGAAGAAGGCGACACCGAGCATTGACCACAGCCGTAACCCCCACTGGTCGCCGAGTATGCGTTCCAGCAGGAAGACGGGCAGGGCAAGGATCACAAACCCGAAGGCGGTTTTCACATGGCTCATCCACGGGCCGCTTTTCGGCAACAGGCGATTGCCAAACACGGTCACAAGGATCAACGGCAGACCCATGCCCAGCGCGTAGAGGTACAGCGTGCCGCCGCCCAGCCACAGATTACCGCTCTGGGCGATATACAACAGAATGGCGCTTAGCGGCGCGGTAGTGCAGGGGGAGCAGATCAGCCCGGCAATAGCGCCCATCGCAAAGACCCCGCCGGGCGAGCCGCCCTGGCGCTTATTGCTGAGCAGCGTCAGCCGGGTCTGCAGCGACGACGGCAGCTGCAGCGTGAACAGGCCGAACATGGAGAGCGCCAGCAGTATAAACACCGCCGACAGGCCGACCAGGACATATGGGTGCTGCAGGGCCGCCTGGAACTGCAGCCCGGCGGCGGCTACCACCAACCCCAGCGCGGTATAGGTCAGGGCCATCCCCTGGACGTAAATAAAGGCCAGCAGCAGGGCGCGCGCGGTGGAAAGCCGCTGTTTTCCGCCCAGCACGATGCCCGAAATCAGCGGGTACATCGGCAGCACGCAGGGGGTGAAGGCGATACCAATGCCAATCAGCAGCGCCCACAGGGCGGTGAAGGGCAGACGAGCGGGGACGTCTGCTGGCGGCGCCATGGCAGGCGCCTGCGGCACGGCGTTCTCCTCCATCGGGCGCGGTTCAACCGGCAGCGGCGGATTGAAGGCCGGGCGATGGTTCAGCGACGACACGGGCGCGGCGGCGGTTGGCTGAGCGTCGTTTGAGGCCGCCCGCACGGCGCTCAGCGGGATCACTTTAGTCTCCGGCGGATAACAGAATCCGGCATCGGCGCAGCCCTGCCAGGTGACGGTGAGAGTAGCCTCTTTGTCCGCCTCCTTCACCGTCACTGGCACGGTCAGGCGTTGGCGAAAGATCTCGCTTTTGCCGTAAAACTCATCTTCATGCCACTCTCCCGCCGGCAGCGCCGGTTCGTCGATCGTCGCCCCGGCGGCGCTGAAGGTAAACTGTTGACGATAAAGATAATAACCATCCTTGATTTGCCAGCTCAGGTTGACGTCATGCTGTTGCTGCTGAAAGTCAAAGGCGAAAGCTTGATCAGCAGGCACGAAGTTCGAGCGCCCCGGCGCGTCGAATAACCCGGCGGTGGCTGATGTGCTGCACAGCAGCAGGATCAGCGTAATGATGCGGTAAGCCATGAGAGGTAATCGTTGTCTCCATGCGTGACGGGTAGAACCAGCAGTTCTGGGGTTTGATACGGGTGGTGTGACTTCAGGCAGTCCAGCAGCGCCTGCTGATGGGCAAGGTCAGTTTTGAGTAGCATCTGCACTTCATACTCCTGCTCGAGTTTCCCTTCCCAGTAATACAGAGAGGTAGCCCCCGGCAGCAGCGTGGCGCAGGCTGCCACCTTTTCCGCCAGCGCTTTTGCCGCCAGATCCTGGGCGGTCGCTTCGTCCGGCGCGGTACAGAGCACAACAACAGCATCAGGCGTAGTCATCATGAACCTCGTATCAGCGAAAAGAGGCACTATAACACGCAAGATGCGGGGATATTAGCGTAACGAGCGGGGAAAGTGAGGGCAACGGAAGGCGGGCCCGTAGTGGGCCCGCCGCCAGCGGTATTTACAGCATAATCCCGCCAAAGATAAAGCCGAGGATCACGCACAGCGTGATAGCGATAACGCCGGGGATCAGGAAGGCGTGGTTAAAGACATATTTACCAATGCGGGTTGAGCCGGTGTCGTCCATCTCTACCGCCGCCAGCAGGGTTGGGTAGGTCGGTAGAACGAACAGCGCCGAGACCGCGGCAAACGAGGCGATAGCCGTCAGCGGGCTGACGCCCAGCAGCAGCGCGGCAGGCATCAACGCCTTGGTGGTGGCTGCCTGCGAGTAGAGCAGCGTGGCGGCGAAAAACAGTACCACCGCCAGCAGCCATGGGTAATTATGCAGCAGATCGCCGGCCACGGCCTGGATGTCGCTGATATGCGCTTTAACGAAGGTATCTCCCAGCCAGGCGACGCCGAGGACGCAGACGCAGGCGCTCATCCCGGACTTAAAGGTGCTGGCGTTGAGCACTTCGCCGGTGTCGATTTTGCAGGTGATGCTAATCAGGGTGGCGATGGTCAGCATAAATACCACGATCGCCTCGTTACGCGGCAGCACCGGGTTCTTAATCAGGCCGACGGTATCGCTGATGGCCGTGGCGTAGAACATCACCGCCACGATGCCGATCAAAAACAGCAGGACAGAGCGTTTGGCGTGCGGCTGCAGCTCAAATACCTGGCTGCCGCGCAGTCTGACTTCCCCCTTGGCCAGCCGCTCCTGGTAAACCGGATCGTCTTTCAGTTCGCAGCCGAGGAAGTTGCAGACGATAGCGGTGAGCATCACTGCCAGCAGCGTGACTGGAATACAGATGGCCAGCAGCGTCAAATAGCTAACGCCCAGCGGTTCAAGGATACCTGCGAAAAAGACCACTGCGGCGGAAATGGGCGAGGCGGTGATCGCTATCTGGGAGGCCACCACCGCAATCGACAGTGGACGAGACGGACGAATGCCTTGCTCTTTGGCAACTTCGGTGATCACCGGCAGCGTGGAGAAGGCGGTATGGCCGGTGCCAGCGAGCACGGTCATAAACCAGGTCACCAGCGGGGCAAGGAAGGTAATGTACTTCGGGTGGCGGCGCAGCATCCGTTCGGCGAGGCTGACCAGGTAATCCATCCCGCCGGCGACCTGCATGGCGGCGATAGCGGCAATCACCGCCATAATGATTTCAATAACGTCGAAGGGGATCGCACCCGGTTTAATTTGAAAAATAAGCGTCAGGACAAGGACGCCAAGGCCACCGGCAAAGCCGATACCGATGCCGCCGAGCCGGGCGCCGAGATAAATCGCCAGCAGGACAATAACCAGTTCTGCACCAAACATATATGCCTTCCTTGTTTTTTAACAAGTTGATATTGAATTGTTGTATTTTAGTAAAACCAAAAAGCAAAAAAGGCATGTCATCGCTGACATGCCTTTGAATGACTAACCTGAAAGATTACTGTTCGCTTTCATCGGTATAACGCTTTGCTTTATAAGCGGGATGCATCAGGTTTTGCGCAGAGAAGATATCATCCAACTCCGCCGCCGTCAGCAGTCCGCGCTCCAGGACCACTTCCCGTACGCTCTTGCCGGTTTCGGCACAGATCTTGCCGACGATATCGCCATTGTGGTGGCCAATAAACGGGTTGAGGTAGGTGACGATGCCGATGGAGTTGTAGACGTAGCCTTCACATACCGCTTTATTGGCGGTGATGCCGTTAACGCATTTCTCCAGCAGGTTGTAGCAGGCGTTGGTCAGGATATGAATCGACTCGAACATCGCCTGGCCGATCACCGGCTCCATCACGTTCAACTGCAGCTGACCGGCTTCGGAGGCCATGGTCACAGTGGTATCGTTGCCGATAACTTTGAAGCAGACCTGGTTGACCACCTCCGGCACCACCGGGTTAACCTTCGCCGGCATGATTGAAGAGCCAGCCTGCAGCTCAGGCAGGTTGATTTCGTTGAGGCCCGCGCGCGGACCGGAAGAGAGCAGGCGCAGGTCGTTACAGATCTTGGAAAGTTTCACCGCCAGGCGTTTCAGCGAGCTGTGAACCATAACGTACGCTCCGCAGTCCGAGGTGGCTTCAATCAGATCTTCCGCCGGGACGACCGGTAAGTTGCTTACTTCAGCCAGCTTCTGCACCGCCAGCTGTTGATAGCCGTCCGGGGTGTTGAGGCGAGTACCAATGGCGGTGGCGCCGAGGTTCACCTCCAGCAGCAGCTCCGCAGTGCGCAGAATGCTTTTGGTCTCTTCATTAAGCAGCACATTGAAGGCATGGAACTCCTGGCCGAGGGTCATCGGCACCGCGTCCTGCAGCTGGGTGCGGCCCATTTTGAGGATGTCCTGGAACTCCACGGCTTTCGCCTGGAAGCCTTCGCCCAGCTGTTTAATCGCATCGATTAACTTAAGGATGGAGGCATACACCGCAATGCGGAACCCGGTGGGGTAAGCATCGTTGGTGGACTGGCATTTGTTGACGTGATCGTTTGGGTTCAGGTACTGGTATTCGCCTTTCTGGTGGCCCATCAGCTCAAGGCCAATGTTCGCCAGGACTTCGTTGGTGTTCATGTTTACGGAGGTACCGGCCCCGCCCTGGAAGACATCGACCGGGAACTGGTCCATGCATTTGCCGTTATTCAGGACTTCGTCACAGGCGGCGATAATCGCATTTGCCGCGCTTTTGGGAATGGTCTGCAGCTCCTTGTTCGCCAGCGCGGCGGCTTTCTTAACCATGACCATGCCGCGCACGAATTCTGGTATGTCACTGATTTTGCTGTTGCTAATGTAGAAGTTTTCAATCGCTCGCAGAGTATGAACGCCGTAGTAAGCGTCCGCGGGAACTTCCCTGGTGCCCAACAGATCTTCTTCGATACGAATGTTGTTTAACATGTGAACCTTCTTTTCAAGCTGCCAATGAATTCACCAAACACACAGAATATCCAGTATTCAGTATATTTTCTGGCCGACGATTATTTCCTTAACCGGCCCGGTGCCCAAGATCATATGCTGATGATAGCGAATATCAGTAAGCTTGATCACTTATTACATTGCGGGTATGAGAAGATTTATTAATCTGTGAAATGGGTCACCGCTTTCTTATTCCTGAGAAAAATAAGCCTTTCCGCTGATTGAAAAGCCGCTCAGCATCCCCATGTTAGTGGGATGCGATCAGCAAATTGATGATTACGGGCGCTGAACGCAGCGCCCGTTGATGAAGGAGACGCCGGTGCGTTGGATTCCGTTTATTGCCTTTTTTCTTTACGTTTACATTGAGATATCGATCTTTATCCAGGTTGCGCATGTGCTGGGCGTCTTTATGACCCTGATCCTGGTGATCTTTAGCTCGGTGGTAGGGATGTCGCTGGTGCGTAACCAGGGCTTCAAAAACTTCCTGCTGATGCAGCAGAAGATGGCCGCGGGCGAGAGCCCGGCGGCGGAGATGATCAAGAGCGTATCGCTGATTATCGCTGGTCTGCTGCTGTTGCTCCCGGGGTTCTTTACCGACTTCCTCGGCCTGCTGCTATTGCTGCCGCCGGTGCAAAAGCATTTGACGATGAAGCTGATGCCGCACCTGCGCTTCAGCCGGATGCCGGGCGGCGGCTTTAGCGCCGGTACTGGCGGCGGAGAGACCTTCGAAGGGGAATTCCAGCGCAAAGATGAGCAGCGCGACCGTCTGGACCATAAGGACGATCGCCGCGATTAACATCCCCCCGGCCCGGTCAGCAGATGCGACCGGGCCGCTTTCTTTGCAGGCCTACACGCTTCCCGTCGCCAGCTTGCGCCTGGGTAAAAACAGCCACAGCCCCGCCAGCATCACCAGCGCGTACAGGCTTTTCCAGCCGACCATCGCCAGCAGCAGCAGACAGAGAATGCTGCCCACCACCGCCAATAGCCGATAGCGACCGCGCAGCAAACGACAACCCGCCAGCATGCACAGCAGATAGATCATGATGAAAATGCCATTGGCGTAAACGATCAGTGCGTCCAGATTGATATCGAGCAGATAGATGCCAAGGGTGCTAACTACGCAGGATCCCAGCACGGCGTTGAGGGCGTTGCGCGGGATCTGCCGTGGCGACAGCCTTGCGAGGTAGCTGTGTGGCTTATGCTGCGCTTGCGACCAGACCAGGCGGGCAAAGCTTTGAATATAGATGTTGAGGCTGGCGAAACAGGCGAGATAGCCGATGACGCAGGCTACCCACAGCGCTTCGACGCCGAACAGACGGACCACGATATTCGGTAATGACGCCGCCGCCGCCATCTCCTCGCCAAAGGCGTGGAAGTGCAGCACCAGTACGGTGCAGGCCCAGTAGACCGAGCCGGCAAGCAGCAGGCCTATCATCAGCGCCCTGGGGAAATCACGCTCGGGATGTTTAAACTCCGAGGCGAGGTGCGCGAAGGCTTCCAGACCGACAAAGCACCAGAACATCACCGACAGCGCCGAAAAGAGCTGCCCGCGGTCAATCTCCGCCGGGGCCGGGAAGGGGATCTGCGCCGGGCTTATCCCGCCGCGCCACCAGGCTACGACGATCAGCGCCACAATCAGTACGGCAACCAACGTCTGCAGGTTGGCGCTGGAGCTGGCGCCACGCGAACCGACCCACCAGACGATGGCCAGGGTGCCCAGCTCCGCCAGCAGCAGCTGCGCATCATGCCAGCCGAACAGCGCCTGGCCAAAACCGGTGGCGATGTGCAGGGCGGCGGGGAGTCCGACCGGGATAACCGATAAAAACAGCCAGCCGGTGACGCTGGCCAGACGTGGCCCAAAGGCCATATCGACAAAGTGGGCCACGCCGCCCGCGCTGGGAAAATGGCGGCCCAGCAGGGCGAAGACGATGGCAATCGGGAAAACAAGGAGAATGAGCAGCGGCCATGCCCACAGGCTGTTATCGCCAGCGACCAGCGCCGCCAGCGCCGGGACGGCGAAGACGCCGGTACCCAGCAATGAGGTGGAAAGCAACCCAACTCCCTGTCCCAGCCCTAACTCCTGTTTTAAACCACTCATGATTCAATCCTGCGCCAGTGAAAAAAAAGAGAGTATCACAATCGCTTTTCCTTATGACCGATTGCCTGACATGGCCGCTTTTTGTGCGCCAGCGCAAAGGTAAAAATTTTTTTTAATTTTGCCCTTGAAGCCGGAAATGGCCATCCCCATCTCTCTCTGCACTAGCCGGTAAACCGCGTTCGGCCCGGCGTCACCCATAACTGATAATGACTTTCTCGAAGGAGAGCTATCAATGAGTATTCGTCCGTTACATGATCGTGTGATCGTCAAACGTAAAGAAGTTGAAACCAAATCTGCGGGCGGCATCGTTCTGACCGGTTCTGCAGCAGCTAAGTCAACTCGTGGCGAAATCATCGCTGTCGGTAAAGGCCGCATCCTGGAAAACGGGACCGTGCAGCCGCTGGACGTTAAAGTTGGTGACATCGTGATTTTCAACGATGGCTACGGCGTGAAGACTGAAAAGATCGACAACGAAGAAGTACTGATCATGTCCGAAAGCGACATCCTGGCAATTGTTGAAGCTTAATTCGCACGACCCTGAACGAATTTGAGGAATAAAAGAAATGGCAGCAAAAGACGTAAAATTCGGTAACGACGCTCGTGTAAAAATGCTGCGCGGCGTAAACGTACTGGCAGATGCAGTTAAAGTGACCCTGGGCCCGAAAGGCCGTAACGTGGTTCTGGACAAATCCTTCGGCGCGCCGACCATCACCAAAGATGGTGTTTCCGTTGCACGTGAAATCGAACTGGAAGACAAGTTCGAAAACATGGGCGCGCAGATGGTGAAAGAAGTTGCCTCTAAAGCGAACGACGCAGCAGGCGACGGTACCACCACCGCAACCGTACTGGCTCAGGCTATCGTGAACGAAGGTCTGAAAGCTGTTGCTGCAGGCATGAACCCGATGGATCTGAAACGCGGTATCGACAAAGCGGTACTGGCTGCCGTAGAAGAGCTGAAAGCGCTGTCCGTTCCGTGCTCTGACTCCAAAGCTATCGCTCAGGTAGGTACCATCTCCGCTAACTCCGACGAAACCGTCGGTAAACTGATCGCGGAAGCGATGGATAAAGTTGGTAAAGAAGGCGTGATCACCGTTGAAGACGGTACCGGTCTGGAAGACGAACTGGACGTAGTTGAAGGTATGCAGTTCGACCGCGGCTACCTGTCTCCGTACTTCATCAACAAGCCGGACACCGGTGCCGTTGAGCTGGAAAGCCCGTTCATCCTGCTGGCTGACAAAAAAATCTCCAACATCCGCGAAATGCTGCCGGTTCTGGAAGCCGTAGCGAAAGCTGGCAAACCGCTGGTCATCATCGCTGAAGACGTTGAAGGCGAAGCGCTGGCGACCCTGGTGGTTAACACCATGCGCGGCATCGTTAAAGTGGCTGCGGTGAAAGCACCGGGCTTCGGCGACCGTCGTAAAGCTATGCTGCAGGACATCGCTACTCTGACTGGCGGTACCGTTATCTCTGAAGAGATCGGTATGGAGCTGGAAAAAGCGACTCTGGAAGACCTGGGCCAGGCGAAACGCGTGGTTATCAACAAAGACACCACCACCATCATCGATGGCGTTGGCGAAGAATCCGCAATCCAGGGCCGCGTAGCTCAGATCCGTAAGCAGATCGAAGAAGCGACCTCCGATTACGACCGCGAAAAACTGCAGGAACGTGTCGCTAAACTGGCTGGCGGCGTGGCAGTAATCAAAGTCGGTGCGGCTACCGAAGTTGAAATGAAAGAGAAAAAAGCACGCGTCGACGATGCCCTGCACGCAACCCGTGCTGCGGTTGAAGAAGGCGTGGTGGCTGGCGGCGGCGTAGCGCTGGTTCGCGTTGCGGCGAAACTCGCTGGCCTGACCGGTCAGAACGAAGATCAGAACGTCGGTATCAAAGTTGCGCTGCGCGCAATGGAAGCGCCGCTGCGTCAGATCGTGTCCAACGCCGGTGAAGAGCCGTCTGTTGTGGCAAACAACGTGAAAGCTGGCGACGGTAACTACGGTTACAACGCAGCAACTGAAGAATACGGCAACATGATCGACTTCGGTATCCTGGACCCAACCAAAGTCACCCGTTCTGCACTGCAGTACGCGGCTTCCGTGGCTGGCCTGATGATTACCACCGAGTGCATGGTGACCGACCTGCCGAAAGGCGACGCGCCTGACTTAGGTGCTGCTGGCGGTATGGGCGGCATGGGCGGTATGGGCGGCATGATGTAATCGTGCGCTCTACGGCATAAAAAAGCAGAAACCCCTGGCCAGCAATGGCTGGGGGTTTTTCTTTTGGCGCGCTTTTTAGTATAAGGCTTATACATAAAAATCATTTAAGCTGCATCAGAGCGGCAAGCACCTCTGTTTCGGGCGTGAACTGACAAGCGCGACCGGGGAGGAAATGAACGCGGCTCATGCCGACGCAGTTTGAAGGATGACAGATTTACATCCGGGCCAGTGCGTCCAGCTCATCGATCATGGGGAATAACATGCAGGTAAAATATTTAGCAGGGATTGTCGGCGCAGCCTTACTGTTGGCAGGTTGCAGTTCCAGCAATGAATTAACCTCTGCCGGCCAGAATGTGCGCTTCGTGCAGGAGAAGCCGGGCGCAGAGTGTCAGCTGTTAGGGACCGCGACGGGTAAACAGAGCAACTGGCTCTCCGGCCAGAATGGCGATGAGGGTGGTTCCATGCGCGGTGCGGCAAACGCCCTGCGCAACCAGGCGGCAGCGATGGGCGGCAACGTGATTTACGGCGTCAGCAGCCCGACGCAAAACCTGCTGTCGAGCTTTGTGCCTACCGACAGCGAAATGAACGGCCAGGTTTATAAGTGCCCGAACTGATGCGTGACGCCTCTCTCCGCGAGCGCAGAGAGAGGCGTGGTCGTTAGATGAGGATCAGGCGCTAAGCTCCGCTTTCTTTTCAAGGTAGAAGGCGTGTAGGGGACGCAGGCATTCTTCCAGACTGAGCATTCTTCCCGGCTGGGAAGGGATGATAGTACTGAAGATCTGGCATGGCGCCAGCTCCGCGTGCATCGCCTTGAGCTTGGGGCTTTTCTCGATAATCCGCGTCACAACGTTGTTTTCCAGTTCCGACAAATGCGGCGCGCTGGTTTTCACCACCGCCCCGGAGACAATTTTCTTGCCTTCGTCTGTCTCGCAGCAGTACAGCACGCCCAGATAATGAGAAAATAGGTTTAGCTTCCAGTCTTCCTGAGTGTGTTGCTGGTAGTCAATATTCGGCTGGGTAGTCAAGTCGACAGTGTAGCACATTAAAAAATCCATATTTGAACTTAAATACTTCAAAACCTCTTGATCATTGATTGTTTTCAATGCTTGTTGAACACCCGCGAGTAATGCCTCTACCTGCCTGTCTTCAATACATAATGTGCAGATTTGCTCATTCTGGAGAACCAGAATGAGAGTCGATTCAGTCTCGCCTGGTTTAAGCGTAATCGACATAATACGCCGCTCAGGATTCGGCTGCTGAATCTCCGCCATCTCTACGGCAGGGATGTTAGCGATCAGCGATTCATTATAAGCGATAAGCTCTTCTTTATAGGTTTCCCCTTGTTCGTGTAATCGCTTATACGTCACAAGCAGACGATTTTGAAGTATGAGAAGAAGATCGAGTAGTATGGGCGCTTGTAGATAGTATTGCTGACAGGGGCCATTTTGCTGCTTTATTTTTAACAGCAGCGCCAGAAAGCGGTCTTCAAAGGTAATACCTGCAGTATTAAATCCAATAAACGTTCCTTGCATAAGTTTCTCCTTTTAAGCTGGCGAGAGGGTCTTTGTCTGCGACAGGTCGATAACGCGATCGGCAGAGGCAATCGTCGATGGCCGGTGAGCGACAATAATCCTGGTGATGCTTAATGCTGAAATAGACTGATTTATCACCGACTCATTTTTTAAGTCGAGATGGCTGGTTGCCTCATCCATAAAAAGGATACTTGGTTTTCGATATAGCGCGCGGGCAATTAGAATACGCTGCTTTTGGCCACCTGAAATGCCCAAACCCAGTTCACCAACAATGGTCTCATAACCCATCGGCATCTTCATAATCTCTTCATGAATATTGCAGCGTTTGGCACATTCCATTACAAAATCAATATCGGCGTTATCTTCGAATCCGCTGATATTATCAATAAGCGAGCCGGAAAATAGGCGGTCCTCCTGCAGGACACAGGCGGTACCCAGGCGATAATTGTTGAGGCCAATTTTGGTGATATCGAGATTATCAGCTAGTACATCACCACTAGTGGGTGAAAGCAGACCGCACATCACTTTTAATAACGTAGTTTTACCGACGCCTGAAGGGCCGACAAGTGCTACGGACTCACCGGGTTCTACGGTTATATTTAAATTAGAAAAGATCGGCTGAGAAAACGGATCATATTGATAGCACAAATTTTTGACTTCCAGTTTGGCACCCGAGTCTGCAGAAAAAACCTCTCTTGTGGGAAGCTCCTGTTCCGGTTCGCTGAAAACGATCTCTGACAGACGTTCGTTATGTAGGGAGAGCATTCGCAGTTGCATACAAAGATCGACCAAACTAGAAGCGCGTTGTGAAAATTGACCACGATAGGCGTTAAACGCCATAAACATACCAAGGGTCATATTATTATCAATAACCATAATCGCGCCAAGCCAGAGCACGGCGACCTGATCGATAGCAGTAATGAAGGTATTGATCCCACTAAATAGCATATCGAAACGAGTTTGTTTGATCCCAGCGTTGCAGGCTTCGATATTTATATTAAGCCAATGCTGGGACCGACGTTCTTTCAAATTTAATGCCTTGATGGTCGAGATACCGTACAATGACTCCATAAAATGCGAACTGGAGCGAGCACCTTTGATTACCTGCTCTTCTGCTACACGACGATAGAATCGATAAGTTGCAAAACGCATAATTGCGTAGCATAAAGTAAAGCCAACTACGACCCAAGTTAGCCAGCCACCATACAAAGTTAGCATGATCAGCAGACCGATGGTCATGATTGAGTCAATAATGCCGCTGACGATACTGTTAGTAAACGTCGAGCGAATGGTATCCAAAGAGGAAAAACGCGACTGGATATCTCCTAAATGACGCTTTTCAAAAAAGGATAGTGGCAGACTGGCCAGATGATCGAAAAGCGTGGTTTTCCACTGGATACTTGTCAGGGTATTCAGCGTTAAGGACGTCCAGGCGCGGAGCATACTGATGAAGGTGCGAAATAGTGTAAAAAAGACCAGGCCAATGCAGATAACTGATAGCAGGCTTTGGTCGTGCGCCATAATCACATGGTCGGTAACCAGTTGAGTACCTATCGGGAGTAGTAAGCCGATGGCTTCCACGACCACGGAGAAGGCAAAAATTTTCAGCAGCGCTGATTTTAAGCCTACTATATTGCGCATTAGATCCAGCAGACGAAGACGGGACTTAGCCTTTTCCTGCTGGAAGTTCTGATCGGGCCAAAGCTCTAAGGCAACGCCAGTAAAATAATTGGACATCTCCTGGATGCCGATAATACGCTTACCCAGCGCTGGATCGTGTACGATAAAGCTGGATTTGCGAACTTTAGTCAGCACCACATAGTGGTTCATGCCCCAGTGGAGTACACAGGGCAACTTGAGCTGGCGTATTTCATCCAAGTCTAACGACAGCGCACGGCTTTTTAACCCAGCATGCTCCGCTGTTTTGCTTAAGGACATCAGTGTCACGCCCTGTGAAGGGCTACCAAAACGCTGCCGGAAATTAAACAGGTCAATATCCAAGCCGTAATGACCACAAACCATGGCCAGACAGGCAATGCCGCACTCAGCGGCTTCCGATTGCAATATAACTGGCGTTTTCTTTAGGAGAGAAAAGTTAACTTTCGCGATGATCTTTTCAAATAGTTCATTAGTCATTGACAGGGCCGCTCACGCTTTGAGAAATTTTATAAACTGGTGTAAACATCCACATATAAAGCGGGCGTTCTTCAAGGAATACCACTGCTTGTGCTTTTAATCCATTTGAAAGAGAAAGTTCTTTTCCATCGTAATTAAATTTTTTATCCCTTATTTTGACAATTGCCTTATATAATGCAAGTTCTTGTTGATTAGTGCCATCATTGACATTGGTATATTCTGACATTTCCTGTCGTGAGGCAGGAAGTGATGAGATAGAAATGATCTCACCAGGGAACTGTCCGAACTTATCGGAAGGGAATGCATCATAACGAATATTTATTGTGTCGCCGACTTTAACATAAGGAATGCTGTTGTTAGGTAGCCAAAGTATGAGATAATACTCGATGTTACCAATAGGTTTGATTTGGGCAAGACTACTGCCTTTATCAACCATTTGGCCTTTAGTGACGGCTAATGATTCAATGCGTCCTTCCGTTGTTGCCTTAATGATAATATTTCCGTTAGCGTTTGATTCTACTAGTTGATTTTTATAATCATTTGTCTGATTATATTGAGATGATATTTGATTATCAAAATCGGCAGCTTTAGTAACTTTATCACTGCTTAACTGTGTAAGCTGAGTTTCTAGTTGCATCTTTTGGCTTATCAATGACTGATAGGCGCTTTGCTGTTGAAAGTACAACGAATGTTGGTAATTGTATTGATCTTTTGTAATTAACCCCTCCTTAAGGTATTTATCATAACTGGACAGGTTTTCATGCATTTTGCTTAAGCCTTGTTGCGTATTGGCCAGCATACGTACAGTTTCGTTAAGAGAGTTTCTGGCATTTTTAAGCTGGGCATCCAGTGCAATTAGTGTTTCGTTTTTATTATGAGTTAGTTTTTTTATAATAGCTTCGGAGTTGGCTATCTTTTCATTGATTACCTCAATCTGTGCTGCACTGACATTACCTGTTGTGGTATTTCTAGATACATCAAGCTCATAAAGCGTCTGTCCTTTTTTGACAACGTCTCCAATTTGAACATACTGATTGACGACAAACCCTTGTTGCGGAGAGAAAACGTTTACGGAGTGAGGGAGAGTGATAACCTCGCCTTTGACATCAATGCGTTGTGTAAATTTACAGAATATAAGGGCGCAGATAAGAGCGCAGAGAAATAAAAGAGATAAACATGTAACTAGCCATGCAGGCAAGCCAGCCAGCAATAGCGCTTTCCCTTTCCAGTGCAACTTCTTATAAGCTATCGCTTCCTTGCGATAAATACTATTAGTCATGAGTGTTCACAGTATCAACGGTTAATTCAAAGGCTCATAAATGAGCCTTTGAATATATAGTAATCTTAATAATCAAATGAAAATTAAGAACTCTTAGTGGCTCCATGGCACAAAGGAGCCATCGATAATGCCCAGCATGGCTTGCATGGACTCATTCACGGATGCCTCCCAGCCCAAAGCTGCATAGCCAACCGCGCCGCCAATAGCTCCCATGATTGTTCCCCAGACAGCGCCAACCGCGTTACCAAGTAAACCAAAACCTAAAAGACCACCATTAGCGCCGGATTGAGTACCGCCCCAAAGCAGGCCATAGACCCCCCATGTGATAGCTCCCAGGGCGGCTGATGCAGCTGCTTCTACACCATTACTTACCAGACTGGTGACGGTTGATTGGATTGAGGAGAAATCCCAGCTATAACCCCCGGAAATGGTATCCATTTCAAATACAGTTAATTCTTTCACGCAATAATTCCTTTTGTTGGTAAAGTTATGATCTAATAAAATAATGACATTTATCGAGTCTGTAGATTATTTCCAAACGACAAAGGTGCCATCAACTAAACCTTGTGCGCCAGCTTCGATAATTGCCATGGTCCCGTCCCATCCCCAGGCCAGACCACATCCTGCGCCGAGGATTGCACCACCGACTAAGCCTACAAACATCCCGACGAGGTTACCAAAGAGGCCAAATCCCAGGACGCCGCCATTTGCCCCAGACTGTGTACCGCCGACAAAGGTGCCAAAGACGGCCGCCAGAGTTCCCATGGTGGCAGCAGAAACCACTGCTTCAACGCCATTACTTACGAGACTGGTGATGCTGGATTGGATGGAGGAAAAATCCCAAGAATAGCCACCAGAGATGGCCTCCATTTCGAAAACAGTCAATTGCTTCATTAATATATCCTTTATTGATGAAATTATATTTCGTATTACAAGTAGGCTTAATATAAGCCGGGGAGGAATTTAAGTGAGAGACCTGAAGAGATCAATAGCATCCTATGTGAATTTTATGTGATTTCATTAATCATTTATAGTGTCATCATGAGGACTATAAAGCAAAGGAGATGCATGATATTAAGCTATGCACCCCCTCAATACAAAGTTATTATTCTTCCTGAATAACAACTTCCATCATTCCTTTAACAAGCCCCATCGTAACATCGTTACTGTTATCACTTTGGCGATAATAGTCGGCGGTTAGGTTGATGGTTTTGTTAAGATCGTTGCTAGTGTTTATTTTATAATTGTAATTATCGGTATCATAGAAAACAACAGGACTACCTGAAAGTTTGAATATAATACCCACGTTATTTGCTGCATCACTGCCGGAAAGCATATTATCGACAATACCATTCCCTGAAGCGCTTATTCCTCCAATAGGATTAAACCAATAGATGAGAGTATTGCCAACGGAGTCATTCGGGCAACTAATATTCATGGCAATAGTTTTCTCCGACGGAGTTGTTGCACCACGGGAAAGTGACATCAATTTTCCTTTGTCTATACGATTCAGCGTGATTTGCGATCGTGGGGTGGAGATATTACAAGATGTTGTGCGGTAATTAATATTTTTAATAGAGATAGAGGTTACAGCGTATAATAGTCTGTCATTGGCAACAGGGTTTGTTTTTAAATTCCCTACCGAGAACGAAACTGAGGGGTTAGATGTTGACTTGGTGCTCGTATCAATCACCGTCTTAGTTTTGATTAACCATACCGTAATAAATTGGTAATTATTTTCAGATGAGCTTGTTATTGGTACCAAGGTTGAACCTGCCTCGGCGGCGATCAATGAACCATTTTTACTACGTAACAGATCGGAGACCTGAAACCCAATCCCATCAATCCCCGTTTCATAAACCGGACCACCCTGAACACCGGTAACACCAGGAACAACGGCAGCCCCGACGTCAATAATATATTGGTCATCGGTGTTTTTATTACAGGTAAATGTTTTATATGCGCCAGTACCAAATTTATGAGTATGTAACACGCTACCTACCGGAATGGAAGCATCTGTTGGTATTTTAATATTGGTCAGCGTTAAGCCTTGACGCTTGGTATTGCCTTTATAGGTACAATTGGCAGCAGCTTGGCCGCCAAGCATCAGCAACGTTATTAAAATAACTATTTTTTTCATTAAAATATTCCCCTGTGAATGACTAACGGCAAATCGTTTCGATTTGCTTGATGCCAGACGCTTTGCCTTCCCTGGTCGGTAAAGTAAATGAAGCATTGCACTGCTGCGCGGCGCTTTTGCCCCACTGGACGTTAAGGATCCCGGTCTGCTGCAGGCCAGACATATAAACCATACCAGCGTCGCTGACGATACTTGGCTGCGATTTGCTGTCGCCGACGAGTAGGACCATCGCGCCATAAGGCACATCCTGCCCACTGGCTGTTTTCAGGTGCACAAAGGCCCGCTGGCCGATATTGCCGTCATAGCTTGCACGCACGATGGCGCCACGCGTCGGAACAACACTCTTGGTGGTTTCTGGCAGTTCCATATCTTCACCAAGCGTGGTGCTGTCGAGCGTGATATCGGTGCGACGATAAGGCGTAACATACGGGACGATGGCGTAGCCGCGATAGTCGGTGGAGATGGTGTTATCGTTGGCCAGCCTGACGTCATCTAGCCCTGGTGCTTTAACCAGCACGGCAGCGTCGGTGATATCCTGACCCAGCGTAATTCCATCGGCATGGGCAAGGATGCTGCCGTTGGCGCCGTAGTCGATACGTTGGCTGTTATTGTCATAGCTATAGCCGGCATTAACGCTACCGCGGGCACCGTTATAGGTTGCGCGCATATCGCCGCTGTAGTATTCGCGGTTGCTGTACCCTTGCTGTAGGCTCCATTCCAGACTGTCGTTCTCCAGCGCATTACCACCGATGGATACAGACTGATCGGTAGACCCCGGGTTGCTGTTAGTTAATTGATAGCTGGTGTAAGTGCCCGGTAGCCAGTTGCTCAGTGGCAGCGTTACGGTCAGAGTGATGCGCTGATCGTCCTGAGCATCTTTACCAGAGTTATCTCCGCTCCAGGTGTAGCGGTTATAGCTGTAGCCGAGGTAGTAGTTCACATTACGGAAACCGCCGTTGTATCCTACGCTAATTGATTTGTTGGTACGCTTATCATCCCAGTAATCTTCAATCAATCCGCTTATCGACAGGCTACCGAGGCCTTTACCCAGGCTTTGGTTCAGCGTCAGGTTGGTACGGTTGCGTAGCGAACGAGAGGTATAACTGCCGTCATTAGAGTAGCTATCCAGTACTTCGGAAAGCGTATTAAACCCGCGAGTAGAGTAGCGATAGCCGGCGATGGTGACGTTGGTGCCGGTTTCGACAATGTTTTTCCCGTAACGAACTCGCCAGGACTGTCCGGAAGTCTTTTCATCCTCTTTCTTTTTTGACCAGGCTTGGGTGACGTCTGCCGAGGCGGCGCCCAGTTCACCAAGGTTATAGCCAAGCCCTGTCGACAGCGCCTGATATCGCGAAGCCGCCTGCATGCCGCCATATAGCGTCAGGCTGCTGGAGACGCCGTAGGTCGCGGTGGCTTGGGTAAACGGCGTTTCATCGACTCCGCCATCGTACGGGCGATATTTACCAGATGTGATCTCATATTCCAGCTGATCCTCACGGACCATCACCGGCAGGGTGGCGAACGGCACGACAAATTCTTGTTTCGATCCGTCGGATTCCTCCACTGTGACGTAAAGGTCGCCGCTACCGCCGCTCGGGTACATATCGGTGATTTCAAACGCCCCGGGAGCGACATAGGTCTGGTATACCTGATAGCCGTTTTGTTTAATGATGACGCGGGCATTGGTTCTGGCGATACCGCGAATAATTGGCGCATAGCCGCGCATACTTTCCGGCAACATCGTCGTATCGGTGGCCAGCTGAATACCGGTAAACGGCACGCTGTCGAAGATACCGTTGAGCGATGAACTCTCACCCATCACAAGGTTACTATTGATGGAGCGGATGCTGCGCTGCATATAGAGATAGGCGGAATCCCAGTCCCCGGCACCGCTGTTGTTTTTATTCCAGGTGCTGAGGTTACGGATGCGCCACGGGCCAACGTTGAGGCCGGACTGCAGATTCAGACTGTAGTATTCATCATTGGCCTGCATGTCGTTTGAGCCGCTGAACTGATAGTTCACCAATAACGCGTTGATGCCGTCATCAAACTGATCCGGTGGAATATATCCCTGTGCGGTGGTGGATAAGGCCGCCTGCGGAATAGAGATATTTAAGCGCTGGGCGGTAAAGTCAAAATCTGCTTTGGTGTCAGGAATGACAGAAAAGTTTGCACAGCCGTTTTGATCCTCGGCTAACTCTGGAAAGGCTTTTATCCTTACGCCATATTCCGCGAGTGCTTTTAGACTCAGGCAGGGAACCAGAGCGGGTTCGCGGTTATCGCTGCTGGCGCGATTGTTGGCGACAAACTTTATGGTCCTGGTGTCCAGGTAGCGGCCATTAAACATAATATCGACCCGATAATCCCCTGGCGCCTGCGCGTTCTGAGTCTGAAATATGGATAAATCGGGAGTGGTTGATGGATCGCTACCATTCAATGAGCTAATGAATGAGGGATCGAAAAAGTCACGTGCTTGCGCTTTATTATTCAAACCAGAAAGCAATGCCGGAAGCATTGCGATAAAGACAGTGGATAGTTTGAATAATCCATTATTCTTATTTGGCATAGACACATCCCTATAATGATAAAATAAATTTCTTATTACAGCGATGAGGAATAGAGCGACCCTGCTCCGCCATAATCATTGACGATCTTCCAGGTAATGCTGGAGGCGCTGATGTTTTCTTTTAGCGTCACCTCTTTAGTGGTCATTGGAGCGACCGAGTTGACTTCTGGTTTCACTTCTTTGCCACCGATCTGAATGCTATGGAAATAGTAAAAAAACGGTGTCGGATTTTTGATCGTTAATTTAGTGCCAGCTTTACGCCATTCGAGCTTTTTCGCTTCCGTATTAGGGGATAGATCGAAAAGCGTCTTGGGACGATAGACCAGGCGCATGCGGTGGCGGACCGCCAGTTGAATGGTATTGGTGCTGGCTTTTTCATCATCAGCCGGAGGAATTGCCATCACGTTAAAATAGTACAAAGATTCGCGGTCAGTCGGGGCATTAACGTTTCCAGTTGAAAACAGACGCACCGTATTCTGCTGTTTTCCCTCAAGGCGGAACAGCGGCGGGGTAGCCATAAAAGAAGGCGCTTTCCCTGCCGGGGTTTCAACCCAAGATTTAATCAGATAGGGAATATCATCTTTATTTTCGATTTGCGCGGTAATTTCCCGTGCACCTTCTTTATAAAGATAGCGGGTGGATTCAATGACAATACCGGCGTGGGCAATACTGCTGAGGAGTAATACACAGGATGCGGTGAGATTTAATAAGGTCCTGAACATGGTTTTTCTCTGAATGCGAAAAAGGGCCCGCCGTAAAGCGGTGCCCTTCGGAAAAAATTAGAGGGTGTAATCGATAGTAAAGGTCGCAACACCTTTAACCGGACCTTCAGTTACCGGGGTCGCGGCGTTGGTTCTTACATAACCAGTGGTGTATTTCAGCTGAGTACCGCTAGCGGCAGAGTAGCTTTCGGTCATAGTGTCGGAACCGTCGAAGGCTACGCGATGGGAATCGCTGATGCGCTGGATACCGATACCAATACCGGTTGCACCATTAGAAGCAGTGTTGTCCAGGATGGTATTGTCGCTGGAAGTAATACCGGAAACGTTTACAGTTACGCCAGTAACCGGTGTAGCGCTGCCCTGTGCACAGTCTTTTACGTCAAAACCGAAATCCTGAGTTTTGAACAGGGTACCCGCTGATTCTGCATTCGCTTCGGCAGTGGTTACGGTGATCAGCTGAACGATACCGCTATTCAGAGTACCGGTTGGGGTCACGACGCAAGAGTTAGCTGCATCAGAGACTTCACCCAGTACAGTTACCTGAGCGGTGTTAGTTGCCATTGCCTGAGCACTCAGCACTGCAGATGCAGCGACCATTACAGCTACGATTGTCTTTTTCATTTAATTAATCCATATATAGATACTTAGTCCTGTGTAGAATCGATAACAGTTATAATTCGAATGGGAAATACATTCGTATTGATATTGAAAATAAGCGCCAGCATTCCTTTACATAGTGCTGAAACCTGTCTTCCTGTTGAACGACGCTACCATATCGCTTGCCATAGCGAGCCATGGGAAAGCGGGGGTAATTTAAAGTTATGGTGCAAAAAATGCTTGTGAATTGTTGATGAAGCACCTATGAATTTAATGCTGCTCCCTTTCTAATGAGGTGTGGATTCCAGTTGAGATTAATTTAATCTGAAAATGTGACTATTAAGTAAGTTAGCTATCGCTTGTTTTTTTATCTGCGGTATCCTGTGGCTGAACTTCAATGTGAAATGTACCTGTTTTCATCTGAAACAAGAATGTTCACATAATCGTTTGGTTGAAATCATTTGATTTTATTATGGATAATAGGGTTACGTGGGGCAAGGATATGGATGACGCAGTATTATTTAATGGGTGTATAATTAATCAGGAGATTATATTTAATGCCAATATGAATGAGCTGCGGCCGCTTGCCGGGGACGGGGAGTGCATCAGCCTCAATGCGCCAACCGCCAGATGCTTGCTGCTGCTTTTGCAGAATTGCGGCAAAGTCATTTCACGGGATGAGTTCCTGGCGGCTGTATGGGAAACACGGGGGGTGGTCGTTTCGCAAAATACGTTCTATCAAAATATCTCTTTGCTGCGAAAATCGCTGGTAAAAGCTGGGCTATCTGAGGATATCATTATCACCGTCCGGCAAAAAGGCTTTAGCGTTGCTCCGAATACATTGGTCATTCCTCTCTCTGATGAAGAGTGTGAGAATATGAATCGGGTGGCATTAACGCATTATCAGAATAATAAAGTTGTTGGCTTTATTTCTGAAGATAAGGAAAAAGATGACACTCATTTAAATCTTCCACTAATAGAAAACTCATTAAGTCATGGCAGTGATTTGATGGCAAATAAAACGGAAGAGGGTGAAAAAGTATCTGAGCGGTTACATGTTACTTTTAAAATACCCATATGGTTAATCGCGCTAATTGTAGTGATGATTGTAATTAATATTATTGCGTTGGTCGCGCTAAATCGGTAGCTCGTCGCACCCAGGGGTTATAGCGCGGTGCGATAGCCATTTGCTGGTCACCTTAACACCCGTCTGTCGAAATCTTCCTATCCGAAGGTCTGCCAGAACGTCCTGGCAGACCTTCAGTTTATTAACGCTGCTTCAGCCCTAAATCCAGCGGCGTCTTGCTGGGTTCCCCGCCGATCTCGCGCGCCAGCTTCGGCACCATATAGCCGGAGATGAGGGTCAATAGTTCACGCATGATTTCACGGGCTTCATCATCGCTGACCATGAAGTGCGCCGCCCCCTGCACCCGATCCAGCACATGCAAGTAGTAGGGCATTACCCCGGCGTCAAACAGCGCATTGCTGAGGTCGGCCAGGGTTTGCGCGTTGTCGTTCACCCCGCGCAGCAGCACGCTCTGGTTGAGCAGCGTGACGCCCGCCTGACGCAGCATGGCCATCGCCGCGCGAAACTCACCGTCAATTTCATTGGCGTGGTTAACGTGGTTAACCAGGATCACCTGCAGCGACGAACGCTGGAAGCGGCTGGCCAGCGTCTCGGTGATGCGCGCCGGGATCACAATTGGCAGGCGGCTGTGAATACGCAGACGCTTAACGTGTGGAATAGCTTCCAGCTGGGTCATCAGCCAGTCAAGCTCATGATCCTTCGCCATCAGCGGGTCGCCGCCGGAGAAGATGATTTCATCAAGCTGCGGATGTGCCGCGATGTAGTCCATCGCCGTCTGCCAGTTGCGCCTGGTGCCCTGATTTTCGGCGTATGGGAAGTGGCGGCGGAAACAATAACGGCAATTGACTGCACAACCGCCTTTCACCAGCAGCAGGGCCCGGTTGCGATATTTGTGCAACAGACCGGGCACCACGCTGTGCTGTTCTTCCAGCGGATCGGTGGAGTAGCCGGGGGCGACGATAAATTCCTCCTCGGCGGTAAGTACCTGACGAAGCAGCGGATCGTTAGGGTTGCCTTTCTCCATGCGGGCGATAAACGCGCGCGGGACGCGCAGCGGGAACAGGCGTCTGGCCTCGCGTCCGGCCAGCAGTTTTTCATCAGCGTCTACATTTAAAAGACGCAGCAGTTCATCAGGACTGGTCACAACATTGGCAAGTTGCGTTATCCAATCTTCTCTGGATGGGGTATTTAGGGTTACAATATGCGCCATTTTGTGGCTTAGCTACCAGTTAAACAATTTCAGAGGGCCTTATGGCGACTTACTATAGCAACGATTTTCGTGCTGGTCTTAAAATCATGTTAGATGGCGAACCTTATGCGGTAGAAGCCAGCGAATTCGTTAAACCAGGTAAAGGCCAGGCGTTTGCGCGCGTTAAGCTGCGCCGTCTGCTGACCGGTACCCGCGTTGAGAAAACCTTCAAATCTACCGATTCCGCAGAAGGCGCGGACGTTGTCGATATGAACCTGACTTACCTGTACAACGACGGTGAGTTCTGGCACTTCATGAACAACGAAACCTTCGAGCAGCTGTCTGCTGACGCGAAAGCGATCGGTGACAACGCTAAATGGCTGCTGGATCAGGCTGAGTGCATCGTGACCCTGTGGAACGGCCAGCCGATCGCGGTCACCCCGCCGAACTTCGTTGAGCTGGAAATCATTGAAACCGATCCAGGCCTGAAAGGCGACACCGCGGGTACCGGCGGTAAACCGGCGACCCTGTCTACTGGCGCGGTGGTTAAAGTTCCGCTGTTCGTTCAGATCGGCGAAGTGATCAAAGTGGATACTCGCTCTGGCGAATATGTATCCCGCGTGAAGTAATTTCGCGTCATGATGACCGGCGTAGCCTCCGTGCTGCGCCGCTCTTTTCGTACAGGCACAACGAGCACGATACATGAAGCGCAGCGTTAAACTCCTGGTGTTACTCTTTCTGAGCAGCGCGTTGTTGGCTGGCTGCAATACCGCCCGCGGTGTGGGTGAAGATATTCAGGGCCTGGGCCACGCTATCTCTCATGCTGTGAGCTGAATTTCCCTGCCGTTTCGTTAATGGCGCTTGCCTCCCGGTATGTCAGCCTCCTCCACGCATATTCCTTTTCTCTTAAAAATCGCAAAGATCCCTTCATCTTTGGACGGTTTGTCTATGCTTATAGGGCATGAAAACAAAACTGACACTAAGGATGACATTATGGTGAAAAAAACGATTGCAGCGTTCTTTACGGTTTTGGTCCTCTCTTCAGCACTGACCGCTTGTAACACCACGCGCGGTGTCGGTGAGGATATTTCAGACGGCGGCAACGCAATCTCTGGCGCGGCAACCAAAGCTCAGCAATAAACGCCGTCAACGGTACGGTTTAGCGCCGTACCGTTCTTCACTTCTCTCATTCCGTTGGATATACTCACCACGACTTTTCATCCACCTTACGGGACGACCCGTAAGCGTTTCTCATCCGGGGACGGCCCCAGCAAAGGAGCCTTATGTCCTGGATAGTCTTGTTTATCGCTGGCCTGCTGGAAGTGGTGTGGGCCGTCGGCCTGAAATATACCCATGGCTTTAGCCGCCTGGTTCCCAGCGTTATCACCATCGTGGCGATGGTGGCCAGCATGGCGCTGCTCTCATGGGCGATGAAAACCCTACCGGTAGGTACCGCCTACGCCGTCTGGACCGGGATCGGCGCCGTGGGGGCCGCCGTGACCGGTATTGTGCTGTTAGGGGAATCCGCCAGCGCCATGCGTATCGCCAGCCTTGTCTGTATCGTGATTGGCATCATTGGCCTGAAGATCAGCGCGCACTAATCATAGCGCTGATTGACCCAGACCAGTTTGCCGACATCAAAGCCCTGTCGGGTGGCAATGTCCAGCATCTGCTGCCTGACCTCCGGGGCGATGGTCGGCGCCCGGGCCAGCAGCCAGAGATAGTCGCGATCGGGGCCGCAGACCAGCGCGTAACGATACTCCTTATCCAGAGCAATGACGTTATAGCTGCCGTAGAAAGGGCCGAAGAAGGAAATCTTCAGCGCGGCGCGGCTGGGCTCCCCGGTAAAGTACGCTACCCCGTCCGTTTTCTGCCACATGCCGCGGTCGGGGTTATAACCTTTATTCACCACATCCAGACCGCCGTCATCACGTGGGTGCCAGGCGATCGTGACTTTTTCCAGCCCGCTTTCAAAAGGGTGGTCAAAGCGGGCGATTTCATACCAGGTACCCAGATAGCGCTGAACGTCGAAGGGACTGACCACGGTGACGCCCGGCGGCGGGGTGGGCGTGCTGCAGGCGACAGACAGGAACGAGACGGCAATCGCGGTGATTATCGGCAGGATACGCATGGCATGCTCCTTGCTGGCTTTTAAGCTAAGTGTAGAGTCCAGCAGGGAAAAGGCGGCAAGATTTTTCTATGAAGCGAGCCCGGTAGCAGAAATGCGACCGGGCTCTTGCAGGATCAGATAAACAGTACGCCAACGAGGGTGATGACGCTGAGGATTGCCGCCAGGCCGTAGAAGACCCATTTACCGTTTGGCACATGGATTTTCAGATCGTGCATGGCGTGGTGAATACGATGCAACCCACACCACAGCGGCAGGACAATCATCAGAAAGATGAATGCGCGGCCGATAAAGCTTTGGGCAAAAGCCAGCACACGCTCATAGCTGAAGGCGTCGGCCGGGGCAAGCCCCAGCGGCAGCAAGATGCCGACCAGCAGCACCATCACCGGCGCGACGATCGCGCCCCACATGCCGCCTGCGCCAAACAGCCCCCAGAATACGGGTTCATCGGAACGTTTCGGATTGGGATTAATCATCTCAGCCTCCTTACCAGAACAGGGCGACAAACAGGATCACCACGGTGACCACCGCCGTCACCACCCAGAGCCCTTTAATGACCGGCTCTGGCCCCATTTTTTCGCCTTTGATGATGACGTTGGCGGCTTTCGGCGCCAGCTCAAACCAGGTTTTGGTGTGCAGCAGCGCCGCCGCCAGAGTAATCAGGTTGAGGATTACCACCACCGGGTTTTGCAGGAATCCGATATATCCCGCCCAGCTCTCGGCGCCGTGCTTGAGGGCAAACAGCCCATAAATCAGCACAATGCTAAACCATACCGTCGGTACCGCCGTGCCTTCCCGTACCATGTAGAAGCGATAAAACGGCAGCTTTTTCCACCAGGTGGAGGTCATTGGTCGCACGTAGGGTTTGCGTTTCGTCGTCATAATGCACTCCTTAGCGTGGTTTCAGGGTGGTGATAAGAAAGTCTTTCGAGCTTTCCACCTTGCCCTGCTGGATCGCGGCCGCCGGGTCGACGTGCTTCGGACACACTTCCGAGCAGTAGCCAACGAAAGTACAGGTCCAGACGCCATTCTGGCCGTTAAGCTGCGCCATGCGTTCCTTTTTACCGTGGTCGCGGCTGTCTTCGTTATAGCGGTGGGCGAGGGTGATCGCCGCCGGGCCGATAAATTCCGGGTTCAGGCCGAACTGTGGACAGGCGGCATAGCACAGCCCGCAGTTGATGCAGCCGGAAAACTGATGGTATTTCGCCATCTGGGCCGGGGTCTGCTTGTTTGGCCCCTGGTCAGGCGTGCGGTTATTGCCGATGATATACGGCTTAATGGCTTCCAGGCTTTCGATAAAGTGGGTCATGTCCACCACCAGATCGCGCTCGATCGGGAAGTTGGCCAGCGCCTCAACTTTGATGCCTTTGGTGTAATCGCGCAGGAAGGTTTTGCAGGCCAGCTTCGGCACCTTGTTGACCATCATGCCGCAGGAACCGCAGATTGCCATTCGGCAGGACCAGCGGTAGCTCAGGTCTGGTGCCAGGTTGTCTTTGATGTAGCCCAGCGCGTCCAGCAGCGAGGTCTGTTCATCATAAGGCACGTCATAGAATGCGCTGTGCGGTGCGGTGTCGACCTCCGGATTGTAGCGCACCACTTCGACTTTCAGGTTTTTCATCTCAGCCATGGGTGGTCTCCTTCTTCTCAGCCGCGTCCGCTTCTGCGCCATAGACACGTTTTGCCGGCGGCAGCGTGGTGATCTTCACATCGCCATATTCCAGACGGGTAGTGCCATCGGCCTCGCGGAAGGCGAGAGTGTGCTTGAGGAAGTTGACGTCGTCGCGTTCGGTACAGCCTTCATCCAGACGCTGGTGCGCCCCGCGCGATTCTTTACGGGCGATGGCCGAGTGCGCCATACATTCGGCAACGTTTAAACCGTGCCCCAGCTCAATGGTGTAAAGCAGATCGGTATTGAACACGCTGGAGTTATCGGTAATGCGCACGCGCTTAAAGCGCTCCTGCAGTTCAGCCAGCTTGTCGATCGTTTTCTGCATCAGCTCCGGCGTGCGGTAGATGCCGCAGCCTTCCTCCATCGACAGCCCCATTTCATCGCGAATTTTCGCCCAGTTTTCGTTACCTTCCTGGTTGACGAGATCTTTCAGGCGCTGCTCCACATCGGCAGCCTGCGCATCGAGGGCGGCGCCGTTTGCCTCGCCCGCCTGAGCGGCGCGCTGCATGGCCTGCTCCCCGGCCAGGCGGCCGAAGACCACCAGCTCGGCCAGCGAGTTGGAGCCCAGACGGTTGGCGCCATGTAAGCCAACGGACGAGCATTCGCCCACGGCAAACAGCCCTTTGATCCGGGTTTCGCACTGCTGATCGGTTTCAATACCGCCCATGGTGTAGTGCGCGGTCGGGCGCACCGGGATCGGCTCTTTCACCGGATCGACGCCGACGTAGGCTTTCGCCAGTTCACAGATAAACGGCAGACGCTCCAGCAGTTTTTTCTCGCCGAGGTGGCGGAGATCGAGGTAGACCACGTCGCCGCGCGGCGTCGGGATGGTGTTCCCTTTCCGCCACTCGTGCCAGAAGGCCTGGGACACTTTGTCGCGTGGGCCCAGCTCCATATATTTATTCTTCGGTTCGCCGAGCGGGGTTTCCGGGCCCATGCCGTAATCCTGCAGATAGCGGTAGCCGTTTTTGTTGACCAGAATCCCGCCTTCGCCGCGGCAGCCTTCGGTCATCAGGATCCCGGAGCCCGGCAGGCCGGTCGGGTGATACTGAACGAATTCCATGTCGCGCAGCGGCACGCCATGGCCCAGGGCCATCCCCATCCCGTCACCGGTGACGATGCCGCCGTTGGTGTTGTAGCGGTAGACGCGCCCGGCGCCGCCGGTAGCCAGCACCACGGCGTTAGCGCGGATCTGCACCAGGGTGCCTTCCATCATATTCATCGCCACCAGGCCGCGGGCCTGCCCGTCATCGACCAGCAGGTCAAGGACGAAATGTTCGTCAAAGCGCTGAATTTGGGGAAACTGAAGGGAGGTCTGGAAGAGGGTATGCAGCATGTGGAAGCCGGTTTTGTCGGCGGCAAACCAGGTGCGTTCGATTTTCATGCCACCGAAGCGCCGGACGTTGACGCTGCCGTCGGGGCGGCGGCTCCATGGGCATCCCCACTGCTCCAGCTGGGTCATTTCCGTCGGGCAGTGATGAACAAAATAGTCGACGACATCCTGCTCGCACAGCCAGTCGCCTCCCGCGACGGTGTCGTGAAAATGGTACTCAAAGCTATCGTGATCCTGGGCAACGGCTGCGGATCCCCCTTCTGCAGCGACCGTATGGCTGCGCATCGGATAGACTTTAGAAATCAGGGCGATTTTAGCGTTGGGGTTGGCCTGAGCGGCGGCGATAGCGGCACGAAGGCCTGCCCCGCCGGCGCCAATTACGGCGAGATCGGCTTGAAAAGTTTGCACGACATTCCTCCAGTTTTAGTGTATTTCGCCGCCGGGCTGGCGAAAAAGTATCACTGCTCCTTTATAGGTACAGGAGTATAGCCTTAGGGTCAGTATGGAAAATTGACGTGTTCGATTTTTTTATCGATATGTGCGGTTATTTATCAGTGGTATTTATGCGTCAGGGTTAACGATAGATTAATGGCATGTAGTCTGCCGGAGATTGCACAAAATTTGTTTCACTCGCCGGTTGCGAGTAGACTTCGTGCCCTTAATTTGCAATCGGAGAAAGTACCATGAGCGAGACGGCAACCTGGCAGCCGAGCGCACCCATTCCCAATCTGTTGAAGCGCGCGGCGGTGATGGCGGAAATCCGCCGTTTCTTTACCGATCGCGGCGTGCTGGAGGTGGAGACGCCTTGCATGAGTCAGGCGACGGTAACGGATATTCATTTGTTCCCGTTCGAAACCCGTTTCGTCGGCCCGGGCCATTCTCAGGGGCTTAACCTGTACCTGATGACCAGTCCGGAATACCACATGAAGCGCCTGCTGGCGGCGGGTTGCGGCCCGGTCTTCCAGCTGTGCCGCAGCTTCCGTAATGAAGAGATGGGGCGTCATCACAATCCGGAATTCACCATGCTGGAGTGGTATCGTCCATGCTATGATATGTATCGCCTGATCAATGAGGTGGACGATCTGCTGCAGCAGGTGCTGGAGTGCCAACCGGCGGAAAGTCTCTCCTATCAGCAGGCGTTTCAGCGCCATCTGGAAATTGACCCGCTCTCTGCCGATAAAGCTCAGCTGCGTGAAGTCGCAGCGAAGCTGGATCTGAGCAATATCGCCGATACTGAAGAAGATCGCGATACCCTGCTGCAGCTGCTGTTCACCATGGGCGTGGAGCCGCACATCGGCAAAGATCGACCAACGTTCATTTATCATTTCCCGGCGACTCAGGCCTCTTTAGCGCAGATCAGCCCGGAAGATCATCGGGTCGCTGAGCGCTTTGAGGTCTATTACAAAGGTATTGAGCTGGCGAACGGTTTCCACGAGCTGACCGACGCCCATGAACAGCGCCTGCGGTTTGAGCAGGATAACCGCAAACGCGCCGCGCGCGGCCTTCCGCAGCAGCCCATCGATAACAACCTGCTGGCGGCGCTGGAGGCGGGTTTGCCGGACTGCTCCGGCGTGGCGCTGGGCGTTGACCGCGTGGTCATGCTGGCGCTGGGCGCTGAAAGCATCGGCGAAGTGATTGCCTTTACGGTAGACCGCGCCTGATCGCTTTTTCACCTCCCTCCGCCGGCGGGTGGGGGAGGTGAAAGACGACTCTGGACCTGACACCCTCGCCCCGGCTTTAGCCCGAATACCCACAATTTCCATCCGTGATTTTGCTACTATCCGCGCTCTTTTTATGAGGCCAGGCGTCGCTCGTCGGGCGATGCCCACGTTTGGATAGATTTATGCATCAACAACTCAAGAAGATGAGCCTGATCGGGCTGATTCTGATGATCTTCACCTCGGTGTTTGGCTTTGCCAACAGCCCATCGGCGTTTTATCTGATGGGCTATAGCGCGATGCCGTTTTACCTTTTTTCCGCCCTCTTTTTCTTTATCCCGTTCGCGCTGATGATGGCGGAGATGGGCTCAGCTTATCGTCGCGAAGAGGGCGGGATCTATTCCTGGATGAACCACAGCGTCGGGCCGCGCTTTGCCTTCATTGGTACCTTTATGTGGTTTGCCTCGTACGTAGTGTGGATGGTGAGTACCGCCGCTAAGATCTGGGTCCCGCTCTCTACTTTTTTGTTTGGCGCGGACAAAACCCAGACCTGGGCGCTGGGTAGCCTGACGCCGACGCAGACGGTCGGTATTCTGGCGGCCTGCTGGATGGTCGTGGTGACCTTTATTGCCGTCAAAGGGATCAATAAAATCGCTAAAATTACCGCCGTCGGTGGTATCGCGGTGATGGGGCTTAACCTGGTGCTGCTGCTGGTGAGCGGGGCGATCCTTCTGCTTAACGGCGGTCATTTCGCCCAGCCGTTAAACTTCACCCTTTCGCCTAATCCCGGGTATCAGTCGGGCATGGCGATGCTGTCGTTTGTGGTATTTGCCATCTTTGCCTATGGCGGAATTGAGGCGGTCGGCGGCTTAGTGGATAAGACCGATAAGCCGGAAAAGAACTTTGCCAAAGGTATTATCATCGCGGCGATCGTTATCTCGATCGGTTACTCGCTGGCGATTGTGCTGTGGGGCGTGAGCGCCAACTGGCAGCAGGTGCTTGGCGCGCGTTCGACCAACCTCGGCAACATCACCTATGTGCTGATGACCAGCCTCGGGGCGACGCTGGGCCAGGCCCTGCACCTGACCCCTGCGGCGTCAGCCCTGACCGGGGTCTGGTTCGCCCGTATTACCGGCCTGTCGATGTTTCTCGCTTACACCGGCGCGTTCTTCACCCTCAGCTATTCTCCCCTGAAAGCGATTATCCAGGGCACGCCAAAAGCGCTCTGGCCGTCGGTGATGACCCGCCTCAACGTCAACGGAATGCCCGCCGCGGCGATGTGGCTGCAGTGTCTGCTGGTCGGGGTGTTTATCGTACTGGTATCGTTCGGTGGGGATAGCGCTTCCGCGTTTTATAACAAGCTGACGCTGATGGCCAATGTCTCTATGACCTTGCCTTATCTGTTCCTGACCATCGCCTTCCCGTTCTTCAAGGCGAAAACCCATCTTGACCGGCCGTTCGTGATCTTCAAAAACCGTCCGTCGACGCTGCTGGCGACCGGCGTGGTGCTGCTGGTGGTGACCTTCGCCAATATCTTCACCATTATCCAACCCGTCATCGACAGCGGGGACTGGAACAGTACCCTGTGGATGGTGGGTGGACCGATCTTCTTCTCACTGCTGGCGCTGGGGATCTACGAAAGCTACCGTCGGCGCATGGCGTCCGGCGCGCTGGTGATGGAGAGTTAAAGAGCCTGCCCGGCGGTGCCGCCGGGCAGGGGATGGTTTACAGGCTACCAGCCGTACGGCGGCTGGTTTTTCCGGCCGAGGTCATGGTTTTACTGCTTTGCCTGCCGTCAATACTTTCCAGACGCATCTGGAACGGAGGGAACGGCATATCAATGCCATGCTCGCGGAAGCCCGCCAGGATCAGCTGATGCATCTCATGGCGCAGCGGCATGCGGTGCCCCATCTCCGCGGCAAAAATACGTAGCTCGAAAATCTGGATCCCCTGCTGCAGGTCGACGAGAAACGCCTCCGGCGCCGGGGTATCGATGACCAGCGAGCAGCGATGCGCCGCGGCGATGAGAATTTTCGTCACCTCTTCGGTATCGGCGTCCACAGGCGCCGGCACCGTCAGCACCACGCGGGTAACCGAGTCCGACAGCGACCAGTTGATAAACTGTTCGGTAATGAACGCCTTGTTCGGCACGATAATCTCTTTCCGGTCCCAGTCGCTGATGGTGGTCGCACGGGTATTAATGCGGGTGACGCTGCCCGTCAGGTCGCGAATGGTGACCGTATCGCCGATGCGGATCGGCTTCTCAAACAGGATAATCAGGCCGGAGATAAAGTTGGCGAAGATCTCCTGCAGGCCAAACCCGAGACCCACACCCAGCGCGGCGACCAGCCACTGCAGCTTCGACCACTCAATACCGATCATCGAGAAGCCCACCAGCCCGCCGACCAGCATCAGCAGATACTTAGTGATGGTGGTGATGGCGTAGCCGGTGCCGGGCGTTAAATCGAGATGCTGGAGGATCGCCAGCTCCAGCAGCGCGGGCAGGTTGCGTACCAGCTGAGTGGTGATGATCAGCACCAGAATGGCAATCAACACCGCGCCAAGCGTAATAGGCTCAAGGCTTTCCACCCCTTGTACCGTCGAGGTCACGTCCCACAGCGAGATATTCTCAAGGAAGCCAAACGCCGAGTGAATTTCCGACCACAGCACGATGACCGATAGCAGCGCGATCAGCATCAGCAGGGAGCGCACAAGCCGCAGCGACTGGGTACTGATGGCATCGAGGTCGACCTCGCTGACCTCCGTCTCCACCGACCCTTCCGGGCTGCTGACGTGAACGGGCTCATCTTCGCCGCGGGCGCGCTGAGCGAGAATTTCCGCGCGACGATGGCGGGCCCGGTCGAAGGCCAGCCGGCGGCGCTGGATCAGCATCCAGCGGCGGATGATGTGATAGACCACCAGCAGCAGGAACCAGATGGCGACCGAGGTTTCCAGACGCGCAAGCAGCGCCTGGGCGGTGGCGAGGTAGCCGACGGCGGCCGCCAGCATGGCCACCAGCGGGGCGCCAAGCATCAGGTTCCACAGCAGGCGGTTCACCATATTGTCGCCATTCCCCTCTTTATCCAGATAGAGCGGAATACCGGCGTGCTTAAGGCTCAGGGTGACCACCGCCAGCGCGCCGCAGATCAGCAGGAAGCACAGGCGGCCCAGCGAAGCGGAGAATTCGCGGTCGTTAAGATTATCGAACATGATCAGCGCCATAATCAGCGGCACAATCAGCCCGATGCTCATCAGGTAGTAGCGCATCGCCTTCGCCACGCGGCTACGCGGCCAGCCGAAGTGGGCGATAAACAGCCCGTTTGGCCGGGCGAAGGTGGCGCAGATCATCACCACCCACAGCAGAGGCACCGTCGCGGTGACTCCATCGCCAATCGCCACCGCCAGCGGGAACGGCCAGGCGGACTGCAGACCATAGCCGAGCGTCATCCACAGCACCGGCAGCGGCGAGGCCACCAGTATCGACCAGAAGACCGTGCGCAGCGTCAGCCAGAAGTGATCCTGAGTGACTTTCCCCACCCGGGCGCTGGAGCGCTCGAGAAAGCGGGTGAAATGGCGCCGCGAGCTGATGCTAAAGCCAACCAGCAGCAGGGCGGCAAACAGCGGCAGCAGGGTCTCTTTGCTGGTAAGCATCATCGCGCTGGCTTTACCCAGTTCGCTGATGGTATCCAGGGAGATCAGGCGCCGCAGATCCTGGACGATCTCCAGCGGCCAGGAGAAGCCGATGGGGCTGACGTCCGAAGTCCAGAACAGATAGCGGTGGGTGGCTTCGTTGATCTCCTTCAGCGCGTCTTCCAGCTGGCCGTTGGCGACCTTCAGCTTGGTGAGCTCCAGCATCAGGGTATCGCCGCCGCGCAGCAGCGAGTTCAGCAGCTCGTTCTGCGTGCGCAGCTGCGCCTGCAGGATCTTGTTCTGCTCGCTGGTCAGCGGTTCGCCGTCGGCCTGGCGGATCTGCCGCAGCTGCGGCTGCTTACTCAGCAAATCTTCAAAGCGCAGACGCTGCACGCGCAGCTGCGCCATTTCCGTATCCAGCTGCTGCGGGCGAGGGCGCTCCGGCAGCCGCGCCACCTGGGCGCGCAGGGCTTCGCCCAGCAGATTGGAGGAGCCCAGCCACTGCGACTGCTCGCGCAGAGTGTTTAACGCCTGGCGCACCTGCAGCGTTTGATTCGTCGCCTGCCGCTGCTGGGACGCCACCAGATCCATGCGCTGCGCCTGCTGGTTCAGCGCCTGGGAGAGCTCACGGTTGACCTTAAACTGGGCGGTGATGTCCGGCGGCAGGTTTTCACTGTTCTCCGCCAGCAGTTCGGTACTCTCCAGCGCCTTTTCCGCCTCCCGCTGGCGCTGGCTGTTTTGCAGATTGCGCAGCGCCTGCAGATAGGCATCCAGCTGCTCGCTCTGTTTTTGCGCCAGCTCGGAACGGGCGCGCGACAGCTCCTGGCGGTTGTTGGCGGAGAGCTGGGCGAGGTCGAGTTCATCCACCAGCGCCTTCAGACGCGCTGATTCCGCCTGCAGAGCAAGATTTTGCGCCTGGGCGAGAGCATTGTTGCCGGTTTGCGTGCCGATGCGGCGCTCAACCTCATTGAGCTGACGACGGGCATCGGTTTGCTGCTGCGGCAGCTGGTTCAGGGAGTCGGCGATTTCACGCGCGCGATCCTGCTCCTGCTGCGCCTGGCGGCTCGATTCCAGCAGCTGACTGCTGACCTGCAGGATCTCCTGGTTCAGCGCATCGGCGGTCAGGCCGGTTGGCACCTGGCGCGGCTCTTCGCTCAGATTATTGAGCTGGGCACGCAGGCTTTGAAACAGTTTGGGGAAATTGTCGATAACGTCCTGATACTGACGGGCGCGCTCGAGGGATGATTTTCGCTCCTCAAGCGCGTTCAGCGCGGACTGCAGAACTTCAACGGTTTCAGGCTGGGCGGGCTTTGCCGCCTTCGCCTGTTCCAGTTCCTGGGTTATCTGTTTAGCATCCGGGGCTGTCGCAGCGTACGCCCCGAAACTGAGGCTCAAGGCCAACAGGAAAGTGTATATCAGGCGCACGGCATAACCCTTTTGCTGAAGAATTAACCTTGGTCTTGTTTATCGTCAACCAGCGGGCTGGCGCGGTGTTCGGCGCGGATCTCTTCTTCCGGTAACGGCGCGGGTTCAGCGGCGGCAGTCGCTTCCACTGTTGTCGCCAGCGGTTGGCCGATCTTGGTCACGGACAGGCTTTGCAGCGTGTCGACCAGCTTCACCTGGCCCGGGGCAAACAGGTTGATCACGGTGGAACCCAGTTTGAAGCGGCCCATCTCCTGGCCTTTCAGCAAGGCGATGGAGCCTTCGTTGTCGCCAGCGGGCCAGGTCCAGCGTTTAATAATGCCTTCGCGCGGCGGGGTCACGGTGCCGGACCACACGGTCTCGATGCTGCCGACGATAGTTGCGCCCACCAGAATTTGCGCCATCGGGCCAAACTCAGTATCAAACAGGCAGATGACGCGCTCGTTACGGGCGAACAGGTTCGGCACGTTCTGCGCCGTCAAGTGGTTAACAGAGAACAGGTCGCCAGGAACGTAGATCATTTCGCGCAGGATGCCGTTGCACGGCATGTGTACGCGGTGATAGTCGCGCGGCGACAGGTAGGTGGTGGCGAAGCTGCCGTTACGGAACAGGTCGGCCATCTGATAGTTGCCGGCCAGCAGGGCTTCCAGACTGTAGTCATGACCTTTAGCCTGCAGGATTTTATCGTTCTCAATGGCGCCAAGCTGGCTGATCACGCCATCGGCCGGCATCACCAGCACGTTTGGATCGGTATTCAGCGGGCGAACGTCGTCGCGCAGCGGGCGCACGAAGAAATCGTTGAAGGTGCGATAAGCCGCGGTATCCGGCTTCTGCGCCTCTTTCATATCGACCTTGTAGTATTTCACGAACAGATCGATGACCAGCTTCGTCAGCCAACCTGCGCGTTTGCTCGCACCCCAGCCTGCGAGGCGGGTGAGCCACAGTTTAGGCAGAATGTATTGCAGTGAAAGTTTAAGATCGTTTAACAAAGTAGCCTCCAGGCCATGATATGTCGTTCCTGACCCCGCCTGCGGGCGGGGACCTGAAAAAAGGGGACGATTCTATACGTAAAACTCGCCAAATGGCATCCGCGTAAGCTGCGTCATCATCGCTGCCCGGCAGCGCCTGACGTGATGCTCAGCTTAATGATCAGTCATCGGACGAGGAAAAGTTTTTACGCGTTTTTACCTGTACCTGCGCCATGCTTTCCAGGATGCGGTGGTAGTTCTCAAAACGGCTTTCGGCGATCTTGCCGTTCTCTACCGCTTCGCGAAGCGCACAGCCAGGATCGGTATCGTGTTTACAGTCGCGATATTTGCAACGGCCTAAATAATCATGGAATTCGACAAAGCCGTTGGTGATTTGTTCCGCTTCCAGATGCCACAGGCCGAACTCACGTACCCCCGGTGAATCAATCACATCGCCGCCGTGCGGGAAGTGGTAGAGGCGTGCCGCGGTGGTGGTGTGTTGACCTAAGCCGGAAACGTCCGAGACATCATTGGTGAGGATCTGATCCTCGTTCAACCCGAGCAGGGCGTTCAGCAGGCTCGATTTACCGACCCCGGACTGCCCGGCGAAAATACTGATGCGGTCGGTCAGGGCCGCTTCCAGCGGCTTAAGGCCGTCCTGAGTCCGACTGGAAACCAGCAGCACGCGGTAACCGATGTTGCGGTAGATATCCATTTGCTCATTGACGAAGCGCAGACCATCATCATCCAGCAGATCGATTTTATTCAGCACAATGAGCGGCTCGATATCCTGCGCTTCGCAGGCCACCAGATAGCGATCGATAATATTCAGCGACAGCTCAGGCAGGATCGCGGAAACCACCACGATCTGGTCGATATTGGCGGCGATAGGCTTCACGCCGTCGTAAAAATCCGGACGCGTCAGGACGGAGGCGCGATCGTGCACCGCCTCGACGATCCCTTTGACGCTTACGCCGTCGGCGGCGTCTTTACCCGGCCGCCAGACCACGCGGTCGCCGGTGACCAGCGAGCGGATCGTCCGGCGGATATTGCAGCGATGCACGCTGCCGTCAGCGGATTCGACGTCGGCATGCATACCAAAGCGACTGATGACAATGCCTTCCGACGTTTCGCCAAACAGGTTGTCATCGTAGTCGGCCTTCTCCGCAGTGGTTTTCAGACGGCGCTGGTGGTTGGCTTTGACGCGGCGCTGCTGGCCTTTGGAGAGTTTATTTTTACTCAATCGAACTGGCTCCTGGTCGCCCTGATGGGGCAAAACCTCTATGATACACGCTATTTTAGATGAATATAGTCACGCGAGAAGGGTGGAAAATAGCATGAGTGCAAATGAAAACAACCTCATTTGGATCGATCTTGAGATGACAGGGCTGGATCCGGAGCGCGATCGCATTATCGAAATCGCCACCCTGGTGACCGATGCCAACCTGAACATTCTGGCTGAGGGCCCGACCATCGCGGTGCATCAGTCGGACGCTCAGCTGGCATTAATGGACGAGTGGAATGTGCGGACGCATACCGGCAGCGGTCTGGTGGATCGCGTAAAGGCCAGCACCGTCAGCGAGCACGATGCCGAACTGGCGACCATTGAGTTTCTTAAGCAGTGGGTGCCGGCGGGCAAGTCGCCGATCTGCGGCAACAGTATCGGCCAGGATCGTCGCTTCCTGTTTAAGTACATGCCGCAACTGGAAGCCTATTTCCACTATCGCTATCTGGACGTTAGCACGCTGAAAGAGCTGGCGCGCCGCTGGAAGCCGGAAATTCTCGACGGCTTTAAAAAGCAGGGCACTCATCAGGCGATGGACGATATCCGCGAGTCGGTCGCCGAACTGGCTTACTACCGCGAACACTTCATTAAGCTGTAAACCGCGACCGGGCCCTGTGCGCGGCCCGGTACACTTTTCTGCGTTATTTAAACCACTTCTGCTGCATCTGCTGGAAGTCAGGTGTCGCCATGACCGCGGCCAGGGCATCGTTGATGGCGTTCAGCAGTTCCGGATCGTCTTTGCGCACCGCAATCGCATACTGCTTACCGTAATAAGCCGGGTCGGTGGCCCGTTCATCCATGATGGCGTAGTCAGGGTTCTCCTGCTGCCAGGCGTCGAGGGTGGCGAAGTCGCCCATGACGCCGGTTATTTGCCCGGCTTTCAGCGCGGCCAGGGCGCTGGCGACATCGTCGTAAGGGACAGCCTGTACGGCTTTCTGTTTATCACGCAGGTAGCGCTGATGCAGCGTGCCTTTCACCACGCCGACTTTTTTAGCTTTCAGATCGGCAAAGGTATGGGCGACATCTTTGTTGACGATCACTACCCCGGAGAGCGCCTGGCGATAGGGTCGGCTGAAGGCGACCTGCTTCTCACGCATCGGGATCACTTCCATGCCGGCAATCACCGCGTCAAATTTCTTAAAGCGTAAAGCCGGGATCAGGGTATCGAAACGCTGCGCCGTGAACTGGCACTGCGCCTGCATCTGCTGGCACAGGGCGTGCGCGAGATCGATATCGAAGCCAACGGGCTGATTTTTGCCGTTGGCGGTGACAAACGGTGGATTGGCCGTGGTGGTGCCAAAATGGAGCGTCTCGGCTGACGCGGTTCCGATGGCCAGCGTGCTCAGCAGCAGGACGGTGAGGACTTTTCTCATGCTAATTCCCTGTTTGGCGTCGGGGTGGCCTCGTTATACGTCGCGCCACCGCTGTATGATGCGAGCGATTTTGCGTCATTCAGCCGGGCGGAAAAAGCGATTTTGCCCGTTATGACGCTTATTTATACAATTCAGCGGCGTAGATGGCGAGAAAATGTCCATTTAAACAAAAAACGCAAAAAAGTGATCGTCAGGGGGTTGCAGGGGCATCGAATTCTCGTATAATGCGCCTCCCGTAACGACGCAGAAATGCAAATTACGACGCCATCGAAATATGGCAAAAAATGCAGTAACGCGGGAATAGCTCAGTTGGTAGAGCACGACCTTGCCAAGGTCGGGGTCGCGAGTTCGAGTCTCGTTTCCCGCTCCAAATTTTCTTCCATCTCTTATTTATCCACAGTGCAATCCAGCGCCGGGGATGATTTTCGTTTGGTCCGCAGAAATACTGTGAACAGAGTTATCCACAGGTTGTCGTTCCGTCACTGGCGGCGCAAATGCTTCGCTTTGTAAATAGTATCTTTGTATGTGATTGAAATTTAACAAATAAATTTCATTTCAAAATGTTAATCCGATCACTTGACCTTGGTCTGCGCCTTGAAACGCAATGTGTTTTAGATTTTATTCACAGCCTGTGAATGAATCAGGCGTCGCGCGGCAAGCCTTTCTCTACCACTCTGACCAGACGTAATTTTTTCGGCAGCTGTACTTCAACGGCGTCGGCGTTCCGCTTTTTCAGTTGCTGGGCAATCGCCCACTCAATGTGTTCGTCGAGAAGCGGGTGCTCGCCCCGGCGGCTCTCCAGGGCGCGAAGATGGGCTTCATCCCAGGGCGCATTGCCCAACGCGACGGCGATATTGCGCAGCCAGCGCAGGTGGCCAATGCGACGAATCGCCGACCCTTCGGTCACCTTCAGAAACCACGCTTCGCTCCAGGCGAACAGCTCCACCAGCGGCGGGGCATGCAGCGCTTTGCGTGGGCTGAAATCCTCTTCATCGGTGAGCTGTGAGAAACGGTTCCACGGGCAGATCAGCTGACAATCATCACAACCGTAAATACGGTTGCCGATTAGTGGACGGAACTCCTCGGGGATTGCACCTTCCAGTTCAATGGTGAGATAGGAGATGCAGCGCCGGGCGTCGACGGTATAGGGCTCAACGATGGCCCCGGTGGGACAGATGGTCATGCAGGCGACGCAGCGCCCACACTCCTCCGCGATCGGGCTGTCGACCGGCAGGGGCAGATCAATCAGCAGTTCGCCGAGGAAAAAGAACGATCCGGCGTCGCGGCTTAAGATTAGTGAGTGCTTACCTGTCCAGCCAAGGCCCGCTTTTTCTGCGATTGGCCGTTCCAGGATAGGCGCGGAATCGACAAAAGGTCTAAAATTGAGCGAAGCACACTGTTCCTGAATCTTCTCCCCCAGCTTTTTCAGGCGATTACGTAGCAGCTTATGATAATCACGCCCGAGGGCATAACGGCTGACGTAACCCAGCTTGGGATCTTTCAGGGTGCGGGCAAAGGCGGCGTTAGCGGGCAGATAGTTCATCCGCACGCTGATGACGCGTAACGTACCGGGCAGCAGTTCGTGGGGACGGGCGCGCATCATACCGTGACGGGCCATCCATTCCATTTCGCCGTGGTATTGTTTATCCAGCCATGCCTGCAGTTTGGGTTCACTGGCGCTGAGGTCGGTATCGGCGATCCCCACCTGCTGGAACCCAAGCTCTGTGCCCCATTGTTTGATTTGTTGCGCTAACTGAACGGGATCGAGGGGCTTTGACATGATGGACCATACAATGACGAAAAACCCTGACAGTATACCATACAACATTTGGCCTGCGGAGGCGCTGCGCCTGGCCGAACGAGAGGCGGCGGACAGCCTGGGGCTGACGCTGTTCGAACTCATGCAGCGCGCGGGCGAGGCGGCGTTCCAGCTGGCCAGCGGCGCTTATCCTGCCAGCGCGCACTGGCTGATCCTCTGCGGACATGGCAACAACGGCGGCGACGGATATGTCGTTGCGCGTCTGGCACAGGCCGCGGGGCAGCGGGTGACGCTGCTGGCGGTGGAGAGTGACAGCCCGCTGCCGGAAGAGGCGCAGGCGGCGCGGGAGGCGTGGCTTAACGCCGGCGGCGTGATCCATGCGGCGACCATCCCATGGCCCGACGATATCTCACTGATTATTGATGGCCTGCTCGGCACCGGTCTGCGCAGTGCGCCGCGCGATCCCGTTGCGGCGCTCATCCACCAGGCGAACCACCACCCGGCGCCGGTGGTGGCGCTGGATATCCCTTCCGGCCTGAATGCGCAGACGGGCGCGACGCCAGGTGCAGTGGTACAGGCCGACCATACGCTGACCTTTATCGCCCTCAAGCCGGGGCTGCTGACCGGCAAGGCGCGGGATGTCGTCGGGCAACTCCACCATCATGCGCTGGGGCTCGAACGCTGGCTCGCCGGACAAAGCACTCCTCTGACGCGGTTTTGCGCCGCCCACCTCGCCGACTGGCTGCCGCCGCGGCGGGCCACCTCCCATAAAGGCGATCACGGTAAACTGGTGATTGTCGGCGGCGATCGCGGCACGGCAGGCGCTATCCGTATGTGCGGTGAAGCGGCCCTACGTAGCGGCGCGGGACTGGTGCGAGTACTTACTCACCCGGAGAACGTGGCGCCCATTGTCACCGTGCGGCCGGAATTAATGGTAGATGAGCTGACGTCGCAGACTCTGAAAGCCGCGCTGCAGTGGGCTGATGTGGTGGCGATTGGCCCCGGGCTGGGGCAGCGCGAATGGGGACGCAGCGCCCTGCGCACGGTGGAAAGTTTTAACAAACCGATGGTCTGGGACGCCGACGCGCTGAACCTGCTGGCATTCAATCCCGATAAACGTCACAATCGCGTGCTAACGCCGCACCCCGGCGAAGCGGCCCGTCTGCTGAACGTCAGCGTGGCAGAAATTGAAAGCGATCGCTTACTTTCTGCGCAGCGTCTGGTAAAACGGTATGGTGGCGTGGTTGTGCTGAAAGGCGCGGGCACGGTGGTGGCCAGTGAAAGCGGGGCGATGGGCATTATCGATGCCGGCAATGCCGGGATGGCCAGCGGCGGGATGGGCGATGTGCTCACCGGCATCATCGCCGCGTTGTTAGGACAGCACCTGACGCCGTATGATGCTGCCTGTGCCGGGTGCGTCGCTCATGGCGATGCCGCCGACCGACTGGCCGCCCGCGAGGGCACCCGCGGCATGCTGGCGACCGATCTCTTTTCCACGCTCAGGCGTGTTGTTAACCCGGATGTGATTGACGTAGACCATGATTAACCGAGTGATTCCTTTACCCGATGAGCAGGCCACGCTGGCCCTTGGCGACCGCATCGCGCAGGCCTGTACCGGCGCCACCGTGATTTATCTGTATGGTGATTTAGGCGCGGGGAAAACGACCTTCAGCCGCGGCTTTTTGCAGGCGCTCGGTCACCGCGGCAATGTCAAAAGCCCAACTTATACCCTGGTGGAGCCCTATACCCTCGAGAACCTGATGGTGTATCACTTCGATCTCTACCGTCTGGCGGATCCTGAGGAACTCGAATTTATGGGGATCCGTGATTATTTTGCCGACGATGCCATCTGCCTGGTGGAATGGCCGCAGCAAGGCGCAGGTGTCCTGCCTGACCCGGATGTTGAAATTCACCTTGATTACCAGGCACAAGGGCGTGAGGCGCGTATTACCGCGATCTCCTCACGGGGTGAATCTTTACTGGCGCGTTTAGCCTTTTAGCCTGAAGGATGACGGGATGAAGTATCGCATAACCACCTGGCTTGCCGCTGCGCTGATGCTGTCGAGTCTTCACGCCACTGCGGCGAGTTTATCCGATATCCAGGTCTCTAACGGAGACCAGCAGGCCCGTATTACCCTAAGCTTTGTCGGTGAGCCGGAGTACTCCTTTACCCCACAGGGTAAACGTCTGGTGGCGCTGGATATCAAGCAGACCGGCGTATTGCAGGGACTACCGCTGCAGTTTAGCGGCAGCAACCTGGTGAAGAGTATTCGCGCCGGCACGCCGCAGGATACGCAGACGCTGCGTCTGCTGGTGGATCTGACGGAAGATGGCAAAACCCGGGCGGTGAAGCAACAGAACGGGGCGAATTACACGGTGGTCTTTACCATCAACGCCGACGCGCCGCCGCCGCCGCCTCCGCCGCCCGTGGTGGTGAAACGGGCCGACCCGCCGCCGGTGATGCCTTCCCGGACGACGACGTCAGGGCGTAACCCGTTCAGCTCGTCGGGTCATGAACGGCAGACGGTGATGACCTCCTCTCAGCCGGCGATGACCAACAATCAGACCGTGACTCGCCCGGCGGCCCGCACGGTGTCGGCGGATGATAAAGTCATTATCGCCATTGATGCCGGGCACGGCGGCCAGGATCCTGGCGCGATTGGCCCGAACGGCACCAAAGAGAAAAACGTGACTATCGCTATCGCGCGCAAGCTGCGGGCGTTACTGAACGCCGATCCGCAGTTTAAGCCGGTGCTGACCCGCGACGGGGATTACTTTATTTCGGTGATGGGCCGCTCTGACGTGGCGCGTAAGCAAAACGCCAATTTCCTCGTCTCTATCCATGCTGACGCCGCGCCAAACCGCGATGCCACCGGCGCCTCGGTGTGGGTGCTCTCGAACCGTCGCGCCAACAGCGAAATGGCCGGTTGGCTGGAGCAGCATGAGAAGCAGTCTGAACTGCTCGGCGGGGCGGGCGATGTGCTGGCAAACAGCCAGGCCGACCCCTACCTGAGCCAGGCGGTGCTGGATCTGCAGTTTGGTCATTCCCAGCGCGTCGGCTACGATGTGGCGACCAACGTGCTGAGCCAGCTGCAGCGTATTGGCAACCTGCACAAACGCCGCCCGGAGCATGCTAGCCTTGGAGTGCTGCGCTCGCCGGACATCCCGTCGATCCTCGTGGAAACGGGCTTTATCAGTAACAACGGCGAAGAGCGGCTGCTGGGTAGCGATGATTACCAGGAGCAGATTGCGGAGGCGATTTATAACGGCTTACGCAACTACTTTATGCAGCATCCGCTGCAGTCGGCGCCTCGCGGCGAGGCGGCGCAGACCGCCAGCGCCGCGGCGCCGGGCGGGATGTTGATTAACTAAGGAGCAGGGGATGCCGATTCAGGTTCTGCCGCCGCAGCTCGCCAACCAGATTGCCGCCGGCGAGGTGGTGGAGCGGCCCGCGTCGGTGGTGAAAGAGCTGGTTGAGAACAGTCTTGATGCGGGCGCCACGCGGATTGACATTGATATCGAACGCGGCGGCGCGAAGCTTATTCGCATCCGCGATAACGGCAGCGGCATCAAAAAAGACGAGCTGGCGCTGGCCCTGGCTCGTCATGCGACCAGCAAGATCGCCTCGCTTGACGATCTGGAGGCCATTATCAGCCTCGGCTTTCGTGGCGAAGCTCTGGCCAGTATCAGTTCGGTGGCGCGCTTAACGCTGACTTCGCGCACGGCGGAGCAGCAGGAAGCCTGGCAGGCGTATGCTGAAGGCCGCGATCAGGCGGTGACGGTGAAGCCGGCGGCGCACCCGGTCGGTACCACTCTGGAAGTCCTCGATCTGTTCTATAACACCCCGGCGCGGCGCAAATTTATGCGCACCGAAAAGACCGAGTTCGGCCACATTGACGAGGTGGTGCGCCGCATTGCGCTGGCGCGTTTCGACGTCACTATCAACCTCAGCCATAACGGCAAGGTGATGCGCCAGTATCGGGCAGTCGCTCAGGATGGCCAGCGCGAGCGCCGGCTGGGGACAATTTGCGGCGCCGCTTTTCTCGAACATGCGCTGGCGATCGAGTGGCAGCATGGCGATCTGACCCTGCGCGGCTGGGTCGCCGATCCGCTGCATACCACCCCGGCGCTGGCGGAAATTCAGTATTGCTACGTTAACGGGCGGATGATGCGCGATCGGCTGATCAACCATGCTATCCGCCAGGCCTGTGAAGACAAGCTAGGGGCCGATCAGCAACCGGCGTTTGTGCTGTATCTGGAGATCGATCCCCATCAGGTGGATGTAAACGTCCACCCGGCCAAGCATGAGGTGCGTTTCCATCAGTCGCGCCTGGTGCACGACTTTATCTACCAGGGCGTACTGAGCGTACTGCAGCAGCAGCTTGACGCGCCGCTGGCGGAAAAAGACGACCCGCCGGCGCCGCGCCCGATGCCGGAGAACCGCATCGCCGCGGGAGGCAACCAGTTTGCGCGGCCAGCGGAAGCGCGGGAGCCTGCGACCCGCTTCAGCATCACGCCATCGCGTGAGCCTGCGGCCTCCAGCGGCAAACCGGGCGGCGCGAGCTGGCCGCATGCGCAGCCGGGTTACCAGAAGCAGCAGGGAGCGCTTTATCGTCAACTGCTCGACACGCCAACGTCGCCAAAGCCAGCGTTGCAGCCTCCGGCGGCGGCAGAGTTGGCCGGTCACAGTCAGAGCTTTGGCAGAGTGTTGACGATTGTTGGCGGCGACTGCGCGCTGCTGGAGCGCGAGGGCGGTCTGGCGCTGCTGTCGTTGACCGTTGCCGAGCGCTGGCTGCGCCAGGCGCAGTTGACCCCGGGAGCGGAGGCGGTATGTGCTCAGCCGCTGCTGATCCCGCTGCGGTTAAAAGTTACGGAAGGGGAAAAACAGGCGCTGGCCGCCGCTCAGCCGGCGCTGGCGCAGCTAGGGATCGATGTGCATACCGATGCCCTGCACGTGACGGTGCGCGCGGTCCCTTTACCCTTAAGACAACAAAATTTACAAATCTTGATTCCTGAACTGATAGGCTACCTGGCGCAGCAAAACGCATTCGACGTCGGCAATATCGCCCAATGGATGGCGCGTAATCTGACGAGCGAACAGACGTCATGGAATATGGCGCAGGCGATTGCGCTGCTGGCGGACGTTGAGCGTCTTTGCCCGCAGCTGGTGAGAACGCCGCCGGGTGGCCTGTTACAACCTGTAGATCTCCATTCGGCGATGAATGCCCTGAAAGATGAATGATGTAACCGAGGCGAGCCTGCCCAAGGCAATTTTTTTAATGGGCCCGACGGCCTCCGGCAAAACCGCGCTGGCGATAGCCTTACGTAAAGTTTTGCCAGTAGAGTTGATTAGCGTTGATTCCGCCCTCATTTATCGGGGAATGGATATTGGCACCGCCAAACCGGATGCTGCGGAGCTTAGCGCTGCGCCGCATCGGCTGCTGGATATTTTGGATCCTGCGGAGGCCTATTCCGCGGCGGATTTTCGCCGCGATGCGCTGGCGGCGATGGCGGATATAGTCGCCGCCGGGCGAATTCCGCTGTTAGTCGGCGGAACGATGTTGTATTTCAAAGCGTTGCTGGAAGGATTGTCGCCCTTACCGTCGGCTGACCCAGAGGTCAGAGCGCGGATTGAGCAGCAGGCCGCAGAGCAGGGGTGGAATGCGTTACATCAGCAATTACAGGAGATCGATCCCGTGGCTGCTGCGCGTATTCATCCAAATGATCCGCAAAGGCTTTCCCGGGCACTGGAAGTTTTTTTCATTTCGGGTAAAACTTTAACGG
>OODL01000414.1_pt1 | contig 51590 bp, 42 predicted proteins | sample 1671181 | NCBI WGS metagenome assembly OODL01 (sample SAMN06348130, study PRJEB24527) | human gut metagenome | biome: human gut; feature: ankylosing spondylitis patient; material: feces | host: Homo sapiens | place: China | collected 2015-10 | reverse complement strand
CGCATCCATGCGGGCTGCCCCGGCCTTCCGGGAACGTCTCAGCGATTTTGAGGCCGCCAGCACCGGCAGTTTCAGTCGCGCAAGTGGGTAAATGAGTGACAGGCCGCACGAACCCCTGGCCGGGTAAGGCGCAGCCGCCACCCGGCGAAAATGCCGCTACGTTAACCTTTATTTCTCCGGCTTCTGCGGCGCGACGGCCGGGGCGGCGTACCAGGCTTCCTGCGGCACCACTACCGCCGCCTTTGGCTGCATCACAAAGTTCGGCGACATAATCTGCACGCCGAATTCGTTAAACACATCAATAATGCTGCTATGCAATGCGTTGCGGCCATCCGGCAGCTTGGTTGTGGGGAGTAAGCGCACCTGCAGCTCATACGAGGTATACCAGTCGAGCAATCCCAGCTTACGCACCACCGGGGCAATTTGCTGATCGATCCCCGGGGTGCGTCTCGCCGCCAGCTCCAGCAGCGCATGGACCTGACGCCACGGCGTATCGTAGCCGATGGTGACGCTGGTGGTGAGGTTGACTCCACCGTCGGCGCTTTCGGCGCTGAGATTAATAATTTTCCCGCTCACCACCACCGCGTTCGGGACGGTAACGATGTAATTTTCGCGGGTGAGAATTTTGGTCGCCAGTACGCCAATCTCGCTGACCTGACCCTCATTATCGGCGAGGCGGATCCAGTCGCCTTTGCGCAGCGCCCGAGAGTAGATCAGCACCAGGCCGCTCATCGCGTGGGTCATCACCCCGGTTGACCCGAGGGTCAGCATCAGGCCGAAGAACACGCTAATGCCTTTGAAGGCGAGGGAGTTGGCGCCGGGAAGGAACGGGTAGGCGGCGGAGAGGGCAAACAACCAGATGACCACCGAGATAAGCCGACGGGTGGCGCTAACGGTCTCCGGATGAATGCCGGGAATCTGAATGCGGCCGGCGGCGACTTGGTCGAGAACCACCTTCACCAGGCGAATGATAAGCCAGGTGAGAAGGAAAATAAGCACCACGATCATCAGCCCCGGCAGGGAGGCGACAATCGACAGAGAGAGGTCGCGGATCACCCCCAGCGACCAGTCGCCCAGCGATTCGCTCCACACCCGCGTCCAGGGAAACAGGCTGAAGGCCCAGCTCAGCCAGAGATAACAGGCCAGCATGCCGAGAAGGATGACCAGCACAGCATAGAGTCGAACTTCAATATTGCCGAGATAGCGCCGCCAGTGCTGCGGTATGGCGCTACGTTTTTCGAGGATCCGCAGCAGGAAAAAACGTCGCACCCGCCGCCAGGCGCGGAAGGCGCCGTAGTAAAACAGCGCCAGCAGCAGCGCCCCGGCCAGGGCTTTACCGGCGGAGATGAACAGATAGCGGTTGTTGAACTGCTCCTGGAGGCTGGTGCGCTGGGCTTCCATACGCGCCAGCACCCGCTGGGCTGCCTGGTCGAGGGTTAAATCATCGCCCTCGTCGAGATCCGCCTGGCTCAGCAGCAGCACCGGTTTGCCGTTCATCAGAAACAGTCTGCCTGGCTGACCATAGCGGATAACCGGCACGACCCGCAGCGGCTGGCGAATATCATCTTCGGTGAAGGCGCGCAGGGCGCTACGGGTGCGCAAAACGCGCTCTTCGGGCGTGGTCTGGCCAAAGGTGGCCTGCAACATGACGACAGGTTGGTGGAAAATCGTGACCGTGCGTGCCTGCTCGCGCGCGGTTGGCTGCTGTCGCGGTTCGGCGGCCAGCGCCGGCTGGAGCACCAGCAGCGCCAGCGCCCAGAGGATAACGATGCTCATCCTGTTCATTGAGGCACCTGAGATAAGAATTATTGTTATTTTTCAGCAAAAAACGGAGGGCTTGTAGTTGAGCATAGCCTGGTGCGAAGTGAATTCAAGCTGGGGAAACGCGGACATAAAAAAAGCCGTCGCCCAAACGGCGACGGCCTGATATCAGCGTCAGAGGATAGCGTTAGCCGTGCTGTTTACAGCCCGCGCACTGCTTATTCTGGATCTGCTTGAAGAAGTCGTTGCCTTTATCATCGACGAGGATAAACGCCGGAAAATCTTCCACTTCGATTTTCCAGATAGCTTCCATCCCCAGTTCCGGATAGGCCACGCACTCGAGGCTCTTGATACTCTGCTGGGCGAGCACTGCCGCCGGGCCGCCGATGCTTCCAAGGTAGAAGCCGCCGTGTTTATGGCAGGCATCGGTCACCTGCTGGCTGCGGTTGCCTTTCGCCAGCATCACCATGCTCGCGCCGTGGGACTGCAGCAGATCAACGTAAGAGTCCATGCGGCCTGCGGTGGTCGGCCCCAAAGAGCCGGAGGCGTAACCGTCCGGCGTCTTGGCCGGACCTGCGTAGTAGATCGGGTGATCTTTGACGTACTGCGGCAGCGCCTCGCCGTTGTCGATAAGCTCCTTCAGCTTAGCGTGGGCGATATCGCGGGCGACGATGATAGTCCCGCTCAGCGACAGGCGGGTGGACACCGGATACTGCGACAGCTGCGCCAGGATCTCGCTCATCGGCTGGTTAAGATTTACCTTCACCGCTTCGCCTTCCCCGGCCTGGCGCAGATGCTCAGGGATATATTTCCCCGGGTTGCTCTCCAGCTTCTCGATCCAGATGCCGTCGCGGTTAATTTTGGCTTTGATGTTGCGGTCGGCGGAACAGGAAACCCCCATCCCGACCGGGCAGGAAGCGCCGTGACGCGGCAGACGGATCACGCGGATATCGTGGGCAAAGTATTTGCCGCCGAACTGCGCGCCGAGACCAAGGTTCTGCGCCTCCAGCAGCAGCTCCTGCTCCATCTGCACGTCGCGGAACGCCTGGCCGTGCTCGTTACCTTCGGTCGGCAGGCCATCGTAGTATTTGGTGGACGCCAGCTTCACGGTCTTCAGCGTCGCTTCCGCCGAGGTACCGCCGATCACGAAGGCGATATGGTACGGTGGACAGGCGGCAGTACCGAGGGTGCGCATCTTCTCGACGAGGTAATTTTTCAGCTTCGCCGGGGTGATCAGCGCTTTGGTTTCCTGGTACAGATAGGTTTTGTTCGCCGAGCCGCCGCCCTTGGCGATGCAGAGGAATTTGTACTCATCGCCATCGGTAGCATAGAGATCGATCTGCGCCGGCAGGTTGGTGCCAGTGTTAACCTCTTTATACATATCCAGCGGCGCGTTCTGCGAGTAGCGCAGGTTGTCCTGGATATAGGTGTTGTATACCCCCTGCGCCAGGGCGGCTTCATCGCCGCCGCCGGTCCACACGCGCTGGCCTTTTTTACCCATGATGATCGCGGTGCCGGTGTCCTGGCAGGTGGGCAGAATACCTTTGGCGGCGATATCCGAGTTGCGCAGGAACTGCAGCGCGACGTATTTATCGTTTTCGCTGGCTTCCGGATCGTTAAGGATATCCGCCACCTGCTGCTGATGCGCAGGGCGAAGCATAAAGGAGGCGTCGTGGAAAGCATGCTGCGCCAGAAGGGTCAGCGCCTGAGGGTCAACTTTTAGCACTTCCTGGCCGGCGAATTCGGCGACGGAGACGTAATCACTGCTGAGGAGATAATACTCGGTGTCATCCTTTTTGAGCGGAAAAGGATCCTGGTAAACAAACGGTTTATTCGACATTGTACTCTCACTTACTGCTTTGGCTGATTATGTTTCAGGCAGGGACTCCATGTGCCTGTAGAAAAGCGAGTCGAACAATCTTACACAATTTTTTAACAAAAACTGAGACAAGGACGACTTTTTCTTTCAGCAGTTGCTTCTCCACCGTTTGCTGGTTTAATAGGGCGATAAAATTTACTTTGTTTGAAACAGGGATTGAGAATGCAAAAGCTGATTAACGCCGTGCAGAACTATGCATGGGGAAGCCACACCGCCTTAACCGAACTGTATGGCATCGCCAACCCGGACAATCTGCCGATGGCAGAGCTGTGGATGGGGGCGCATCCGAAGAGCAGCTCGCAGATCCTGGCGGCCGACGGCCAGCCGCGTTCGCTGCGCGAGGTGATTGACGCGGATAAAGCCGCTCTGCTCGGCGACAAGGTTGCCGCCCGCTTTGGTGAACTGCCGTTCCTGTTTAAGGTACTGTGCGCCGCTCAGCCGCTCTCAATTCAGGTGCATCCCAACAAGCGGGCCTCGGAAGAAGGTTTCGCCCGCGAGAACGCCGCCGGTATCCCGCTCTCCGCCGCCGAGCGTAACTACAAAGATCCGAACCACAAACCGGAGCTGGTTTTTGCCCTGACGCCGTTCCTGGCGATGAATGCATTTCGCGAGTTCAGCGAGATTGTCACCCTGCTGCAGCCGGTGGCTAGCGCGCATCCGGCAATCGGCGCCTTCCTGCAGCAGCCGGACGCGACTCACCTGAGCCAGCTGTTTGCCAGCCTGCTAAATATGCAGGGTGAGGAAAAGGCCAAGGCGCTGCAGGTGCTGCGCGACGTACTGGCCCGTGAACAAGGCGAACCGTGGCAGACTATCCGCCTGATCGCGGAATTCTATCCGGACGACAGCGGCCTCTTCTCCCCGCTGCTGCTGAACGTAGTGAAGCTGAACCCAGGCGAAGCGATGTTCCTTTTTGCTGAAACGCCGCACGCCTATCTGCAGGGGGTGGCGCTGGAGGTGATGGCCAACTCGGATAACGTACTGCGCGCCGGCCTGACGCCGAAATACATTGATATTCCTGAGCTGGTTGCTAACGTCAAGTTCGAGGCTAAACCGGCGGGTGAGCTGTTGACCCAGCCGCAGCGTCACGGCGCGGAACTCGATTTCCCGATCCCGGTGGAAGATTTTGCCTTCTCCCTGCATGACCTCTCCGCCGAGGCCAGCGATCTGGCCCAGGCAAGCGCGGCGATCGTGTTCTGCGTCGACGGCGAAGCCGTACTGCGCAAAGGCGACCAGAGCCTGACCCTCAAGCCGGGCGAGTCGGCCTTCGTGGCCGCCAGTGAATCGCCGGTGCAGGTCAGCGGCCGCGGCCGCGTGGCGCGCGTTTTCAATAAGCTCCAGTAAGCGACTGACCCTTCAGGTCGCGCTTACTGTTGGTGATAACTCAGCCAGGCGGTCTCTCCGCCTGGCTTCATTTATGGATAAATGCTATGAAAAAATCGCTGGTCGCAGCAGGAGTCATCGTGGCGCTGGGCGTGGTATGGACAGGCGGCGCCTGGTTCACCGGTAAACAGCTGGAAGGCCGGATCGCCGATATGGTGCAGCAGGCAAACGCCCAGCTGCGCAGCAGCGCGCCGGAGTCAGGTCTGGAGCTGAGCTATCAGGACTACCAGCGCGGGCTGTTCAGCAGCCATCTGCAGCTGGTGGTGAAGCCGATCGCCGGTCAGGCTAACGGCTGGCTGGCCGCCGGGCAGAGCGTGGTGCTTGACGAAGTGGTCGATCATGGCCCCTTCCCGCTGGCCTCGTTAAAAGCCTTTAATCTGGCGCCGGCAATGGCTTCCGTCCACACCACGCTGGTGAAAAACGACGCCAGCCAGGCGCTGTTCGAGATAGCCAAAGGCGACACCCCCTTTACCGTCGATACGCGCATTGCCTACAGCGGCGACAGCCAGTCGGCTATTGTCCTTAACGCCCTCGACTACGCTAAAGGCGATGAGAAAGTCACCTTCAGCGGCGGTCAGTTCCAGCTCGACGCCGACCGCGACGGCAAAAACATCAGCCTGAAGGGCCAGGCCGGCAGCGGGCAGATCGATGCGCTCAACGAATATAATCAGAAGGTACAGCTGCGCTTCGTCAACCTGACCACCGACGGCGCCACCGAGCTGGCCAGCTTCAACGAACGTATCGGCCAGCAAAAAATGACCCTCGATAAACTGGCCATCAGCGTCGAAGGCAAAGAGCTGGCGCTGATCGACGGCATGGCGCTGGACGGCGGCTCGACGCTGACCCAGGACGGCAAAGGCGTGAACAGCCAGGTGAACTACACCGTCAACAGCCTCAAGCTGCAGGGGCAGGATATGGGCAGCGGCAAACTCACGCTGAAAGTGGATAACGTCGACGGTCAGGCGTGGCACCAGTTCAGTCAGCAGTACAGCGCGCAGTCTCAGGCGCTGCTGGCGAAACCGGAGCTGGCGCAGAATCCGGAGCTGTATCAGCAGGCCCTCACCGAAACGCTGTTCAATGCGCTGCCGATCCTGCTCAAAGGCAACCCGTCGGTGACCATCTCTCCGCTGAGCTGGCGCAATGCCAAAGGCGAAAGCACCCTCAACCTCTCGGTTCTACTGAAGGATCCGGCCCAGGTGACCGCTCCGCCGCAGACCCTGGCGGACAGCCTGGATCGCGTGGTGCAGTCCCTGGACGGCAAAGTGGTGATCCCGGTGGATATGGCGACGGAGTTTATGACTAAGATCGCCGGTCTGGAAGGCTATCAGCCGGCCGATGCCGCCAAACTCGCCGATCAGCAGGTCAAAGGCCTGGCGGCGATGGGCCAGATGTTCCGCATTACCACCATGGAAGATAACGCCATCAGCAGCAGTCTGCAGTACGCGAACGGCCAGGTGACGCTGAACGGACAGAAAATGCCGCTGCAAGACTTTGCCGCGATGTTTGGTCTGGAAGCGCCTTCGCTGCCGGACAGCGCGCCGCAGGAAGGCCAGCCGCAGCAGGAAGGCCAGCCGCAGCAGGAAGGCCAGCCGCAGCAGGATGACGCCGCTCCTCAGCAGGACGACGCCGCCCCGCAGCCGTAACTTATCGGTACAGGAGACGGCCAGCGCGCGCCGTCTCCCTCATTTTCGCGTCACCAGCCGCGGGGGCATAATCTGGTTTCGCGTCTCGCCAGTCCCCTCTTCCAGCCGCCGCAGCATCGAATCCGCCAGGCTTTTCCCCATCTCCCGCGCCGGGGTGGTCACCCAGGTGAGGGGCAGGTCGTCGAGGGCGGCCTCCGGCACGTCGGCAAACGCCGCCAGCGCCACCCGCTGCTCAAAGTAGCTCTCGACGCCATCTTCCCCGCTCTGTCTTCCAGCCCGTAACAAACCGAACCACGCGCCGGTGGCTACCACGTTGTTGTAGCACAGCACCGCGGTGATGGTCGGATTCTGGCGCAGCAGGCCGGTCATCGCCTCCGCCGCCTGCTTCTGACTGGACTCGCACTCCAGCACCCATTCGCTGTGAAACGGCAGACCGTATTTCAGCAAGGTGGCGCAATAGCCGCCGACCCGCTCGGCGCGCGTTAGCGACGAGCTCTGGCCGCCAAGCCAGGCGATCCGCTGATGGCCGCGGCGGATCAGATGCTCGGTCACCAGCTGCGCCGCCTGCATGTTGTCCGGGCGGATCAGGTCGACATCGTCAAGATAGCTGGCGCGGGAAGCAAACACCAGCGGCACCCCCGCCTCCGCCGCACGCTCGCGCAGCTCGCTCCCGCGGTCGATCGCCCCGGCGATAATCACCCCGTCCACCCCCTGCGCCGCCAGCGTATCAAACCGCTGGGCCATCTTCTCGCCGCTGCGGCCTCCCTGGGTGAGAAATACCATTTTCCCCTGCCTCTCCAGGGCATCGGTGAGGCCGGCGGTTAATTCAGCATAAAACGGTTTTGACAGGTCGCTGACGATAAGGCCAATCACCCCGCTCTGCCCACCGCGCAGCGAGGCCGCCTGACGGTTGCGCACAAATCCCAGCTGTTCGATAGCCTGATTAACCCGCTCGCCGGTGGCGCTGGAGATGCGCCCTTTGCCGCTCAGCACCAGCGAAACGGTGCTCACGGAGACGCCGGCAGCCAGCGCCACATCATTGATGGTGATCTTTTTTGCGATTGCCATAACCTGCTGGCTGACTCCCTTGCCTGTCGATAAATCGTTTTATCATTGTGCGATCTTTATAAACCTTATTATCGCTTGAATATGTGATTTTTATCGCACTAAAAAGTGGTAAAACGTTTTATCTTGCCGTGGCGTTAGTTCTCCCGACCACTTATGAATCAGGAACCGTGCTATGACGGCGAAAACAGCACCAAAAATCACCTTATGGGAATTTTTCCAGCAGCTGGGAAAAACCTTCATGCTGCCCGTAGCGTTGCTCTCGTTTTGCGGGATCATGCTGGGGATCGGCAGCTCGCTAAGCAGTCACGATGTTTTGACTCTGCTGCCGTGGCTGGATATGCCGCTGCTGCAGGCCATCTTTATCTGGATGAGCAAGGTCGGCTCCTTTGCCTTCAGCTTCCTGCCGGTCATGTTCTGTATCGCCATCCCGCTGGGTCTGGCGCGAGAGAACAAAGGCGTCGCCGCCTTCGCCGGCTTCGTTGGCTACGCGGTCATGAACCTGGCGGTCAACTTCTGGCTGACCGCGAAGGGTATTCTGCCCACCACCGACGCCGCGATCCTGAAGGCCAACAATATCCAGAACATTATCGGCATTCCGTCAATCGATACCGGGATCCTCGGGGCGGTGATCGCCGGAATTATCGTCTGGCTGCTGCATGAACGCTTCCATAACATTCGCCTGCCGGACGCCCTGGCCTTCTTCGGCGGCACCCGCTTCGTGCCGATCGTCACCACCGTGGTGCTGGGGCTGGTTGGGCTGGCGATCCCACTGGTGTGGCCAGTCTTCGCTATGGGGATCAACGCCCTCGGGAAGATGATCAACAGCGCCGGCGATTTTGGGCCGATGATCTTTGGCACCGGCGAGCGACTGCTGCTGCCGTTTGGCCTGCACCATATTCTGGTGGCGCTGATCCGCTTTACCGAAGCCGGCGGCACCCTCGACGTCTGCGGCCACAGCGTCAGCGGCGCGCTGACCATCTTCCAGGCGCAGCTGAGCTGTCCGACGACCCACGGCTTCGCCGAAAGCGCCACCCGTTTCCTGTCGCAGGGTAAAATGCCGGCATTCCTCGGCGGCCTGCCGGGAGCCGCGCTGGCGATGTACCACTGCGCCCGTCCGGAAAACCGACATAAAATTAAAGGCCTGCTGATCTCCGGGGTCATCGCCTGCGTGGTCGGCGGCACCACCGAGCCGCTGGAGTTCTTGTTCTTGTTTGTCGCGCCGGTCCTGTATGTCATCCACGCGCTGCTGACCGGTCTCGGCTTTACCATCATGGCGGTGCTCGGGGTAACCATCGGCAACACCGACGGCAATATCATCGACTTCGTGGTGTTTGGCATTCTGCATGGCCTGGCGACCAAGTGGTATCTGGTGCCGGTGGTGGCGGCTATCTGGTTCGCGGTCTACTATGCCATCTTCCGCTTCGCCATCACCCGCTTCAATCTGAAAACGCCGGGCCGCGACATCGACACTGCCGCCAGCGTGGAGAAAGCCGTCGCCGGTACCATCGGCAAATCCGGGTATAACGTACCGGCGATTCTGGCGGCGCTCGGCGGCGCAGAGAACATTGTTTCGCTGGATAACTGCATTACCCGTCTGCGCCTGTCGGTGCACGATATGAGCAAAGTGGACGCCGCCGCGCTGAAAGCCCATCGCGCCATCGGGGTGGTACAGCTCAACCAGCATAATCTGCAGGTGGTTATTGGCCCGCAGGTACAGTCGGTAAAAGATGAGATGGCCACGCTGATGAATACCGTGCAGGCCTGATCCCACTAGTCCCCCTCCGCTACGGAGGGGGCGCTCGCTAAGGAAGCTCCAATGTTTGATTTTGCCACCCCTATCGATCGCCACGGCACCTGGTGCACGCAATGGGACTATGTCGCCGACCGGTTTGGCGCCGCCGATCTGCTGCCGTTCACTATTTCCGATATGGATTTCGCCACCGCGCCCTGTATTCTCGACGCCGTCAGCCAGCGGCTGGCTCACGGGGTGTTCGGCTACAGCCGCTGGCGCAACGAGGCGTTTCTCGGGGCGATTGCCCACTGGTACGCCAGCCGCTTTAACAGCGACATCGATCCGCAATCTGTGGTCTACGGACCGTCGGTTATCTATATGGTGGCGGAAACCATCCGCCAGTGGTCGAAAGAAGGCGACGGCGTCGTGGTCCACACCCCTGCCTACGATGCGTTCTATAACACCATCACCGCTAACCGGCGGCGGATTGCCCCGGTGCCATTGATCCTGAAGGATAATCGGTGGCGCTGCGATATGGACCGCCTGGAGGCGGCGCTCGCGGAGCCAAAGAATACCCTGCTGCTGCTGTGCAGCCCGCACAACCCAACGGGGAAAGTCTGGCGTCGCGAGGAGCTGGAGACCATGGCGGCCCTGTGTCAAAAACATGGCGTCAGGGTGATTAGCGACGAAATTCATATGGACATGACCTGGGGCGAACACCGCCATATCCCGTGGAGCGAGGTCGCTCAGGGAACATGGGCGTTGTTCACCTCCGGTTCGAAGAGCTTCAATATTCCGGCCTTTACCGGGGCCTACGGCTTTATCCCCGAAGAGAACGAGCGCGACAGCTACCTGCAGGCGCTAAAGGGTCGCGACGGGCTCTCTTCCCCTTCCGTGCCGGCGCTGGTCGCCCATATCGCCGCCTACCGCGACGGGGCTCCCTGGCTCGATGCCCTGCGCGACTACCTGCAGGCGAATATGCGCTATGTCGCCGACACGCTCAACAACGCCTTCCCCGCGCTCTGCTGGCAGCCGCCGGAGGCCACCTACCTGGCATGGATCGACCTGCGCCCGCTCAACGTTGACGATCGCGCGCTACAGCAGGCGCTGATCGCCGAACAGAAGGTGGCGATTATGCCGGGTTATACCTATGGTCCTGAGGGCAACGGCTTTCTGCGACTCAACGTCGGCTGCCCGCGCGAGAAGCTGGAACGCGGTGTCGAAGGACTGATTGCCGCCCTGCGCAGCCTCAGCTGATTCGACGCGCAATCTACAGGTCATCGCGCCGGCGAAACGCCAGGTAACCGGCGCCGAGGGTAAAGACAGCGACAATCACCACCAGCAGGATAAACCCGTGGTGGTTGCTTGCCAGCGGGATCCCACCGACGTTCATGCCGAAGAAACCGGCGACGATGTTAATCGGCAGCGCGAGGACGGTGATCACCGTCAGGGTATAGAGGGTGCGATTGCTCTGCTCCAGCTGGCGGGCGCCAATCTCCTCCTGCAGCAGACTGATGCGCTCGATCAGGCCCGACAGATCGTTAAGCACCACGCTAAACTCTTCGGTGAACTGACGAAACGCCTGCACCACCGCGCGATCCATCCACGCCGGCGGCCGGTTAAGCAGCCGGAACATCGCCGCCGGCTCCGGCGCCAGCAGCCGCTGGAAGCGTAAAAGCATCCGCCGTAGCCGCGCCAGATCGGCCCGGTTGCGCTGCACGTGATTGCTCAGAAGACGCTCTTCAATAAGGTCAACATGGCGGCTGGCCTGGCGGACGACCTGCTCCAGCACCTCCTCCTGCTCCTCCAGCAGAAAGGCCAGCAGCTCAGTAGACGTGTTCACCCTGAGCGTCTGCAAGCGCGGCAGCATCCATTCGATAAACCGCAACGGTTTGAAGCGCGCCGTCACCACCAGCCTGGGGCTACAGTAGAGCCACAGCGTGGCGGTTTCCGCGCTGGTATCCTGCGGACGAAACAGCACATCGTTAAGCACAGCGAACAGATTTTCCCCCTGTCGCTCAATGCGGGTGGTGTGCGAGCCGCTGCGGATCTCCTCGAAGAAAAAATCGGCCACCGGAAAGTGGCTGGTTAACCATTTCTCGGCGGTGGCATGATTAAGATTCAGGTGTAACCAGATAAACGCCTTGTCATCGGCGAGCGCCTGATAGCGGGCGCAGACCTCGCCAGAGGCGATGGGCTGCGGGGGGCGCTGTTCATGAAACAAATAGCCATGCACCAGGCCGGAAACTTCACTATCAAAATCGGGCTTTAACATCTTCGCGGTGACGTCTTGACTCATGGCTCCCTCAGGACAGGCACTGGCACCGTTGATGCCCGAATAGTGCCATCTTTCGCTATTTTCCGCGGGCTGGCAAGGTTAATAATCTGGTCATAAAACAGTAACCTGGCTGACATATGACGGACAGTATCACGCTTCATCCCCTCGCCGCGCAGGCGATGCGATGGAGGCGAACATAAGGTCTTCTTGCCTTTATGCTCAGGTGGTTATTAAAATAAATTTGATTATCCTCAAAACTTTTTTAGGCAGAAAGCGGTATTAATTTGCGCGCTTAATCATTGCTTTCACCCAGGTTTATTGAGGAGGAGACCATGAAAACCTATGACCGTAATCGTAACGCTATTGCTACCGGCAGCATGGTAATGATCGCCGGTAACGGGACGACGGGCGTGATTAAAGCTATCCATGGCGAGGGGAAAACCGCTGAGCAGCTGCGCCGGGCGGACTGCGTTGAAATCGACGGCTGCGAGGGCCGCTTCTGCCCGTTGGATCTGATCCGTCTCGGCTTCCATTAATTCCTGCCGCCAGGTCGTTAGTATCAGGCCACCTGTGGTGGGCTGCTCTTTTCCCGGGAAATAAAGCGTCTAGCGAAAGCTCCACTGAACACTCATCACAAAGATCGCCGGCACAATAATGCCGCCTTCCACACCGAAATAATCGGTGAAATTATATTGCAGGCCATGATAGAGGTAGGGCGAAAAACCGATGCCGGTGATTTTTTTGGCGGTGCGGTAGGTGCCGGAATCCCCACAGTGGCTGAAGGCATCAAAGAAAAATTCCCCGGTATAGGCATACACCCCTTTCAGTACCCAGCCGGTATCGTTTTTCAGCCAGTCGCGGCGCACACCGAGGGTCAGGCAACGATCGTCAAAGCTGTTTTTCATCGTTCCGACCAGCACGCTGTATTTTGAATCCTGAGAAAACTTGCGCTCCACCGAGAAAAAGTTGTTATTGAAATGTTCGTTATATTGTCCGTGGTTACCCGTCATATGATAGACATAGGAACAGGTATTCATCGAATAGAGGTTTAATTCCCCGGCCTGCGCCGACGGCATGGCAACCATTAGTAGCCCTGATAACAAAATCCATAATTTATTTACCATTCAGTAACCTATGCCATACCCGTAAAAAGAACCCGGCATGCTAGCACCGCTTAGCTAAACCAAAGGGCAATCAGATAAACCGACGCTCTTCGCGGCGGGAAAATATGACGCTATCTGCACTATAGCAGTCGCCCTCTAGCCTGGTGAGCGCCTGCGGTTATACTGGAGAAACATTCCCCTAATCGTTAAGGACCGCTGTGTTAGCCACTCTCCTCGTTGCGCTGGTCGCTATTATTCATCTCGCCATCCTGGTGCTGGAGATGTTTCTCTGGGAAGCCCCCGCCGGGCGCCGGGCCTTTAACCTCAGCGCCGATTTCGCCCGGCAGACCCGGGTGCTGGCGGCCAACCAGGGCTTGTATAACGGCTTTCTGGCCGCCGGCCTGGCATGGGGGCTGTGGCTGGGGGCGCCGGGGGTGCAGGTGGTTATCTTTTTCCTGGCCTGCGTGCTGGCCGCCGGGATTTTCGGCGCGCTGACCGCCAGCCGCAAAATTCTCTATATTCAGGCGCTGCCCGCGCTGCTGGCGCTGGTTGCCGTGCTGACGCAAGCGTAGGGCCTTGATCCAAAACAGAGAAAGCAGGCGCTAAGGCGGGTACTATTTGCCCCCTTTGGTCGGTCATCGACCGTTAATACCTTCTGAGTTCAGAGGCATTTTTATGACATGGCAATCCTTCAAACAGGCCTGGCTTATCCGGTTCTGGTCTCCTGTCCCGGCGGTCATTGCCGCGGGCATTCTCTCTACCTACTATTTTGGCATCACCGGCACCTTCTGGGCGGTGACCGGCGAATTCACCCGCTGGGGTGGTCAGCTGCTGCAGCTGCTGGGCGTCCACAGCGAACAGTGGGGCTATTACCAGCTGATACATCTCGAAGGGTCGCCGCTGACCCGCATCGATGGCAGGATGATCATCGGCATGTTCGGCGGCTGCCTGGCCGCCGCGCTGTGGGCGAATAACGTCAAACTGCGCCTGCCACGCAGCCGGATCCGCATTGCGCAGGCCGTGGCGGGCGGCATCATCGCCGGGTTCGGCGCACGGCTGGCGATGGGCTGCAACCTGGCGGCCTTCTTCACCGGCATTCCGCAGTTCTCCCTGCACGCCTGGCTGTTTGCCATCGCCACCGCCATCGGCTCCTGGTTTGGCGCCCGCTTCACGCTGCTGCCCCTTTTTCGCATCCCGGTAAAAATACAAAAGGTGTCCACCGCCTCGCCGTTAACCCAAAAAACGCAGCAGGCGCGCCGCCGTTTCCGCCTGGGGATGGTGGTCTTTTTCGCCATGATCGGCTGGGGCCTGCTCACCGCCGCAGACCACCCGGCGCTCGGCCTGGCGATGCTGTTCGGTATTGGCTTTGGTCTGCTTATCGAGCGCGCGCAGATCTGCTTTACCTCCGCCTTTCGCGATATGTGGATCACCGGCCGGACGGTGATGGCGAAGGCGATTATCTTCGGCATGGCGGCGAGCGCCATCGGTATCTTCAGCTATGTGCAATTGGGGATGGCGCCGAAAATTATGTGGGCCGGTCCTAATGCGGCGATTGGCGGGCTACTATTTGGCTTTGGCATCGTGCTGGCCGGCGGCTGTGAGACCGGCTGGATGTACCGGGCGGTGGAGGGCCAGGTTCACTACTGGTGGGTTGGGCTGGGCAACGTCATCGGCTCAACGCTGCTCGCCTGGTGCTGGGACGATATCGCCGCCCCCCTCGCCACCCACTGGCAGAAAGTCAACCTGCTGAACGCCTTCGGTCCCTTTGGCGGACTACTGGCCACCTATCTGCTGCTGCTGATCGCCCTGCTGCTGGTGATCGCCTGGGAGAGACATTTTTTCCGCCGCCAGGCGGCGGTCCGGACCGTGAAGGAGAGCGCATGAAAAACATCATCCCTGATTATCGCCTGGATATGGTCGGCGAACCCTGCCCGTATCCGGCGGTCGCTACCCTGGAGGCAATGCCTTCCCTGCAAAAAGGCGAGATCCTCGAAGTGGTCAGCGACTGTCCGCAGTCGATCAATAACATTCCGCTTGATGCAAGGAACCACGGCTACACGGTGCTGGATATTCAACAGGATGGCCCAACCATTCGCTATTTGATTCAGAAGTAGCGCCGTTTTCCCGCCGGCGGCCTTCCCCGCCGGCGCTTGTCTCCTCGTTCCCGCCTCGCCGTTCGCTTACGCATCGCTGACCAGGTAGCCAAACGATTGCAATAGATTGTAACACTTGAAACCGTGTTCCAGTTACGCAATAACCATTAATATAACGCGCCTATATTATTAAAATGCGAATAAGTTATTTAGTGAATGGTTTCTGCCGCTATCGGCCAAAGCCGCACACAGCGACACGATAAGGATCGAAATGGAACTGCTGGTCAGGCTGGGTCATTTTTTTGAGCAAGCGCGTTCTGACGCCGACTATGCCACCTTCGCCAATGAACTGCGTCGGCATCAGGTCTCCTACTACATCTATTTTGTTTCCACCGGCAATATGAATTTCGTAATGGCAAACGACGAGGTGGTCTCGGTAAAAAGCGCCCGCGGGCTGCTGCGCGTTCGCGCTGAGGCCAGCCATTGTCTGACCAGGGCCGCCGTTATCCGCCACTTTGCCCGGGCCATTAACTTTGAACAGTACTGCCGGGATCTCGCCAGCGCCGGGGTGTTTAAGTGGATCGTCGATCTGGAAGAGGAGACCCGGCACTACTGGTCGAAGGATAATACGCTGTTATATAAAGAGTGCCTGATGCCCCCCTGAACCGGTCTCAGGGGGAGGCGGCGAGGGTCAGCCTTTAATCGCGGGTCTGCACCCAAAAGGCGTGGATCAGGCCAGGAATATAGCCCAGCAGGGTCAAAATGATATTGAGAATAAACGCCCAGCCGAAGCCTTTTCCCAGCAGCACACCCAGCGGCGGCAGAATGATAGTGAAAACGATTCTCCAGAATCCCATAACCTCTCCCTTCGTCTAACGTCAATTTTTTACTAAGCTATTCAATAGTTAAGCATAGACGCTTTTCGTCGTTTCGCCAGCAGGCAGCCCCCTCATCTCTGGTAACAAAAATCATTCCCTGCCGTCACGGGCAAAAAAGACCGGGAAAACATTCACTTTTCCCCTCTCCGGCCCGCAGGCCCTGGCATAGCGCACAGATTGTCAGTTGACCAATCAGGGGGACAGGGCTAAGCCTGGAGGAGTTTCATCACATCGAGTCGTTTTACCAACCGGAGAATATCCATGAGTAAACTTGGGATTAATGGATTTGGTCGTATCGGACGTCTGGTGTTACGTCGTTTATTAGAAGTCGACAGCAGCCTGGAAGTGGTGGCTATCAACGACCTCACTTCGCCAAAGGTGCTGGCCTACCTGTTGAAGCATGATTCAAACTACGGCCCCTTCCCGTGGAGCGTCGACTTTACCGAAGATGCGCTGATCGTCAACGGCAAAACCATTACGGTGTATGCCGAAAAAGAGGCGCAGCATATTCCATGGCAGGCGGCAGGCGCCGAGGTGATTGTGGAGTGTACCGGGTTCTACACCTCGGCCGAGAAATCGCAAGCCCATCTCCAGGCCGGCGCGCGCAAAGTGCTGATTTCCGCCCCCGCCGGCGAGATGAAAACCATCGTCTACAACGTCAACGATGACACCCTGACCCCGGATGACACCATCATCTCCGTGGCCTCCTGCACCACCAACTGCCTGGCGCCGATGGCCAAAGTTCTGCAGGATGCCTTCGGCATCACCGTAGGCACCATGACCACCATCCACGCCTATACCGGCACCCAGTCGCTGGTGGACGGGCCGCGCGGAAAAGATCTGCGCGCCTCCAGGGCGGCGGCGGAAAACGTTATCCCGCACACTACCGGCGCGGCAAAAGCCATTGGCCTGGTGATCCCTGCCCTGAGCGGTAAGCTGAAAGGCCATGCCCAGCGCGTACCGACCAAAACCGGCTCAGTGACGGAGCTGGTATCGGTGCTGGAGAAAAAGGTGACTGCGGATGAGGTCAATCAGGCGATGAGGCAGGCGGCCGAGGGTAACGAATCCTTTGGTTACACCGAAGAGGAGATCGTCTCTTCCGATATCATCGGCAGCCATTTCGGTTCGATCTACGATGCTACCCAGCTGGAGATTGTGGAGGCCGGCGGCGTACAGCTGGTGAAAACCGTCGCCTGGTACGATAACGAATACGGCTTTGTCACCCAACTGATCCGCGTGCTGGAGAAATTTGCCCGCTAAGCGAACGGCGGGCCGCCTGAGCTGCCCGCCGGCTCGGAGTTAAGTACCTCAGGCCTGCAGATAGACCACCTGGGTCTGCAGGTACTCATTCAGCCCGTGGCGGCCATCAGCGCCGCCGATCCCCGATTTGCGCCAGCCGGCGTGGAAACCCTGCATCGCCTCAAAGTTTTCCCGGTTGATATAGGTTTCGCCGAACTTCAGTCCCTTAATCGCCTTCATCGCCACGTTCAGATCGCGGGTATAGATTGAGGAGGTCAGGCCATAATCGCTGTCATTGGCCATTGCCAGCGCCTCATCGAGGGTCGAAAAGGCCACCACCGGCAGCACCGCCAGCAGCAGCGTCATGATGGTGATGCTCAGCACCATGCTGATGGAATTGATGACGGCAGCCACCGGCCCGAAGGTTTCCTCGTGGATAATGTCCATCTCCTGACGCACATCCAGCAGCAGGGTCGGCGGATAAAAATAGCCTTTGCCCTCCAGCGGCTGGCCGCCCAGCGCCACCCGCGCCCCCTGCGCCACCGCCTTCGCCACTTTGCCCGCCACCTGGTCCCGCGCCGCCGCGTTGATCAGCGGCCCCATCGCGATGTCATCCCGCGTCGCCGGGTCGCCAAACTGCACGGCCTTCATCGCCTCGCCGAGGCGGTTGACGAAGCGGTCGTAAATGCCCTGCTGAACATAGACCCGCTCGACGCAGTTACACACCTGCCCGGTGTTAATCACCCGCGAGTCCACCACCGCTTTCACCGCCAGCTCCAGATCCGCATCGTCCATCACAATGGCAGGCGCTTTGCCGCCGAGCTCGAGGCACACTTTGGTGATATTTTTCGCCGCAGCGGCCATAATTTTCTCTCCCGCCGCCACGCTACCGGTCATGCTAACCATCGCCACCTTCGGATTGCCGGCCAGCTCCTGACCAACGGTTTCTCCGCGGCCAAGCACCAGGTTAAAGACCCCTTTCGGCAACCCAACCTGATGGACGATCTCGGCAAAGGCGATGGCATTATTGGGCGTAAATTCGCTGGGCTTAATGACGATGGTATTCCCGGTGATCAGGGCCGGCGCCAGCTTGCGGGCGATAAGAAAGAACGGGAAGTTCCACGGCAGGATCCCGGTGGTCACCCCCAGCGCGCGTTTAAAGACGAGGATATTCTCTCCCGGGCGATCGCTCTGCACGATCTCGCCTTCGTAACGGCGCGCCCATTCGGCCATATAGTCGAGATAGTCAGCGGTGAATGCGACTTCCACCGCCGCCAGCTGCTGGATCTTGCCGCCTTCAGCCACGATCAGCCCGGCAATCTCTTCAGCACGCTGGCGGATACCCGCGGCAATCTTGCGCAGCCAGCCCGCGCGCTCAATCGCCGGCAGTGCTTCCCAGGCGGGCTGGGCGCGCTCGGCGGCGTCAATCGCCAGCCGCGCCTCTTCGGCAGTCCCGTCCGGGATCCGCGACAGCAGCGCTTCGGTCGCCGGGTTAAGCACGTCGATCCAGCCGTCGCCGCGACCGGAAACGAACTGGCCATCAATATACATCGGGTGTTGAACGGGTGCTGTCATGGCTGCTCCTGTAGTGCGTTTGTATTTAACAAGTGATTTTTTTGTTAAATATCGGGCGGATAAGCCGTGGCTTCGCAGCACGTTGGCGCTGTTCTGTGAGCTGATTCATAAAACCGGGCCAAAAATGCCCGCTTGAGGTTACATTCCAATAACACAAATTGCCCGTTTGCGATAAATCTGCCGCAAACGGGCAGTTTTCAGCCGAGGGTGCGGGCCTGCAGCGCCCCGGCAAGCTGGGCGTCCTCCCGCAGCTGTCGCCAGGCATCGATGATCTCCGGCGGGAAGGTGACGTGGCTGATGAAGTCTTTCCCCCGCGGACCGTATCCTTCAGGCGTATCCTGCAGGCGCGGCAGCTCGCCCAGCAGCAGCGCCAGGTAGCGGGCGACCGGCCACAGCCCCGCCCCGCCGCCCGCGAACCCCAGTTGACCATCGGTCTGCTCCAGCACCGGCGAGCAGCCGGGAAAGCTCAGCCACTGTGGCGGCGTCGTCACCCCCTGCCAGACGCGGGCGAAGGTGGCCATGGTTCGCCGCTGCATGGTGGGGTCCTGAATGACGATCCCGCGACGATGAGGGATCCCCCCGTTCTCCAGCGTGGTCCGGGTAAAACGGGCGTTCTCGCCGCAGTTGGTCGACTGGTCCTCCACCACCAGCCGCGAGCGCGGAATTTGCCAGTAGTCATGAGCAATATCGGCCAGAACATGCGCTTCCGGACGCCCCACCACCGGCAACATACGGTAACGGGTATCCTGGCGCACCGCCTCGTAGAGATAGTTCGTAGAATGTCCCACGCCGCCGCTGATCAGCAGCGGGACTTCCCGTTCCGCCGCCAGCCGGCAGGCGGCGTCGATGGTTGGGATCACGGCGTTGCCGGCCAGCACTACCACGTCCACCTGCGGCAGCGCGGGCAGCGTCGCCAGATCGTCCTGCGCCAGCCAGGCGCCGACCTGGTTAGCCGCCGCCAGCGTCGCTGCCGACAGCGGAGGAAATTGTTCTGCCATTCTGTCTCCTTAATCCTATCTCAGCCGAGCGGAGAGGATGCTTTCGCTATCATAAACGCCGCCTGCCGGAAGGCATAGCGGCGTCGATTTGTAACCATTTTGAAATAACAAGAAACATCTAAAAACAGGCGGGTTGCACCTGAACAACTCACTATGAAAATAACAAAAAACAGCAAAATCAGGTGGAAAATAAAAAATAGCGTCGCGGTTATACCAGTTCAAACCACGTCATAACGCCCAGTTTGCCAGCCATAAACTTGCCAATTGTAACCTTCAACCCTAAGTTGCTTAACAATTACACAACCTTTTCACATCAGGTTGCACCCTGCTCGTACAGAGTGACACCTGACCTATCTACCGTGGCGGGAGAACGTTTCGTAATGAGCAATCCACAAGACAACACTGCATCCATTCTGCAGAAAAACAAGAAGGTACTGATCGCGAGCCTGACAGGCAGCGCCATCGAATGGTTCGATTATTTTCTCTATGGCACCGCCGCCGCGCTGGTGTTCAACAAAATCTTCTTTCCGATGGTCGACCCGGTTATCGGCCTGATCCTCTCCTGGCTCTCCTTCTCGCTGACTTTTTTTATCCGCCCCATCGGCGGCGTGATTTTCGCCCATATCGGCGATCGCATCGGCCGCAAGAAGACGCTGGTGCTGACCCTGTCGCTGATGGGCAGCGCCACGGTGGCGATCGGCCTGCTGCCCACCTACGAGATGGTGGGCCTCTGGGCGCCGGCCCTGCTGATTATCCTGCGCATTATTCAGGGCATGGGTATCGGCGGCGAATGGGGCGGCGCGCTGCTGCTGGCCTATGAATACGCGCCGGAAAAGCGGAAAGGCTTTTTCGGCAGCATTCCCCAGGCCGGGGTGACCATCGGCATGTTGATGGCGACATTTATCGTCTCGCTGATGACGCTGTTCGATGAGGCGCAGTTTCTCGCCTGGGGCTGGCGCATACCGTTCCTGCTCAGCTCCGTCCTCGTTTTTCTCGGCCTGTGGATCCGCAAAGATATCGACGAAACGCCCGCCTTTAAGCAGGTGAAAAAATCCGGCCAGGTGGCGAAGGCCCCGCTGCGCGATACGCTCAAGCACCACTGGCGGGAAGTGCTGATCGCCGCCGGCCTGAAAGTGGTGGAGACCGCCCCCTTCTATATCTTCTCCACCTTTGTAGTCAGCTACGCCACCACCACCCTGAGCTATCAGAAGTCGCAGGCGCTGGAATCCGTGACCCTGGGCGCGCTGGTGGCCACCGTGATGATCCCGCTGATGGGGCTGCTGTCAGACAAGGTGGGTCGGCAAAAGATGTACACCCTGAGCGTGGTGCTGCTGGGGCTGTTTATCGTCCCGTGGTTCCTGCTGCTCGACACCGGCACCGGCTGGGGCATCATGCTGGCGACGATCGTTGCCTTCGGCATCCTGTGGGCGCCGGTAACCGCGGTGCTCGGCACCCTGTGCTCTGAGATTTTCAGCGCCAATGTGCGCTATACCGGGATCACCCTCGGCTACCAGCTGGGCGCCGCGCTGGCCGGGGGCACCGCGCCGCTTATCGCCACCGGTCTGCTGGCAAAATATGACGGTGACTGGCGGCCGGTGGCCATTTATCTGGGCATTACGGTGGCGATTTCGCTGCTGGCGATATTCTGCGCCAGCCGGATGAAGTCCGCGCTGGGCACGGCCCCCTCCCGGGCGGAAAGCGCCTGACCGCCGCCCGCCAGGGCTACTACGGCGCCGACTATCCCGCCCGGCGGCGCTGCGCTTGCGCGGGCCTGGGGGGAGATCGCGCCGCGGGGGAAACCGCTTATCCCAGGTCCGGTAAGCATGGGCCCGGTAAGGCGCCAGCCGTCACCGGGCACAAACAGGCGTCAAGTCTTCCCCCCTGCTTAGCCGGCCGCCAGGGCCGGCGGGTGTCAGGCGCTCTGGTTGTCCAGCTGAAGCTGCCCCTCGCGCCGCTGCTTCAGCTTCCAGAAGCCCCACAGCGCGATAAACCACAGCGGAGAAGCCAACAGCGCCAGCAGCGTGTCCGGGTCAAAGATCATGATGAAGATAGCGAACGCGAAGAACAGCAGGCTCACCCAGCTCATCACCACCCCGGCGGGCATCTTAAAGATCGACCCGGCGTGCAGGTCCGGACGCTGACGGCGGTAAACCAGATAGGCCACGAGGATCATCCCCCAGCTGAACACCACCATAATCGCCGCCAGGGTCGAGACGATGGTGAACAGGGTCATCACGTTCGGCACCAGAAACAGCAACAGCGTGCCGATCAGCATGCAGAAGCAGGAGAACAGCAGGCTGCGCACCGGAATGCGGGTACTGCGCGACAGGATACGAAACTGCCAGTGCGCATGCTTCTCCACCGACAGGCCGTACAGCATGCGGGTGCTGGAGAAGACCCCGCTGTTGGCCGAGGACATCGCCGAGGTCAGCGCCACAAAGTTAATCACCGCCGCGGCTGCAGGCAGCCCGGCCTTGGCGAACAGCGTCACGAAGGGGCTGGTCTCCGCCGACACCCCCGGCCACGAGGCGACAGCGATGATCACCACCATCGACAGCAGATAGAAGATGATAATCCGCAGCGGCAGAGCATTGATCGCCTTGGGCAAAATGCGCTGCGGATCGCGGGTCTCCGCCGTCATGGTGCCCAGCAGCTCAATGCCGGTAAAGGAGAAGATCGCTATCTGGAAGCCGGCGAAAAAGCCGGTGATGCCGTGGGGCATAAAGGCCGTCGGGTCGGTGAGATGGCTGAGGGAGGCCGTCACGCCGTCCGGGGAGGTCCAGCCGGTGGCAATCATCCAGCCGCCGGTGCCGATCAGGGCGATAATGGTGATCACCTTGATCAGGGCGAACCAGAACTCCGCCTCGCCGAACATTTTCACCGACAGCAGGTTAAGCAGGAACAGAATCGCCAGCATGCTGAGGGCCGGCATCCACGCCGACAGTTCCGGGAACCAGTACTGCATATAGCTCCCGCAGACCACTACGTCGGCGATACAGGTCACCACCCAGCTTAGCCAGTAGGTCCAGCCGAGGTAAAAGCTGGCCTGCGGCCCGAGATACTCGCCGACAAAGTCGGCAAACGAGCGGTAGTCATGGCGGGTGAGCAGCAGCTCGCCCATCGCCCGCATCACCATATAGGTAAAGAACCCGACCAGCACATAGATAACCAGGATCGAGGTGCCGGCGACGGCGATGTTGCGCCCCGCCCCCATAAACAGCCCGGTGCCGATGGCGCCCCCGAGGGCAATCATCTGGATATGGCGGGCGCTGAGCCCGCGCTTAAGCTGTGACGCGCCTTCACCTCCGGCGGCAGGTGACGCCTGATGTTGATGTTCAGTCATGGTGTTTCCTCAGGCTGGTTGCGGGAGACGAAGGGCAGCGGCGCGGAGCAACAGCCCGGCGCGCTGGCCGGTGGCGACCCCGGCGTTGGGAAAGAGGATATAGGGGGCCCGGGCCTGCACCACCCAACGTTTCTCTGCCTGGCGGGCGATCTCATACCCTGCCGGGAGCGCGGTGAAGTTTTCAACGTCTGCCGCGAGATTAAGCGTAAATTCCCCCTCGCGCTTGATGATGCTCTCCTCGACCAGGAAGTAGTCCACCGGCGATTTGTCGCGCGGCGGCAGCGGCGCATCAGCGATCCAGGCCCGGATCGCCGCGTCGGCGGCGGCGAACAGGCTGAGATCGTTGGCGCCGAACGGCATCACTTTCCCCAGCTCCAGGGTGGCGCTTTGCGCGGCGAACTTTTCGCAGGTGAAATGGGTGAAGGTGCCGCCCGCTTCGGTATGGCGCACGACGGCGTCCATCCCGCTGGCCTGCAGCAGCTGATAGAAATCGGGCGAAAAATCCCCGGCGTGGGCCGGGAGCAGCGCAAACTGGCGATACAGCGATCCGCGAATGGCGGTGTGCATATCGAGATGACCACGGTTGACCGGCCCCGCCGCATCGGCGGCGCGATAAAAAGCCTGCACCGCCTGCTCCAGCGCAAAAGCCCGCCGCGACTCATTTCCCGGGGTGACCGCCAGATGGCGGCCGCCGAACAGGCGATTCAGGTCGTTATGCAGATAGCGGCGCGCGGCGCGGATCGCCGGCAGATTACCAAAGACGATCAGCAGCGCCTGCGTGAGCGGCTGCCGCCCCTGGCTCAGATCGTGGGTTAGCTGCAGCAGCAGTTCAATCGGCGCGGTCTCATTGCCATGCACGCCGGCGGAGAGGATCGTCGCCTGGCGCCACGGCGCCGTCGGCAGCAGCTGTAAAATGCCCTCGCCCAGCCAGCGGGCCTCGATGCCCGCCGGAAAGGTCCACGCCTGAAGGCGGCAGTGCAGTAAATCGTTAACCAGGTGCTCCATCTGCCGCTCCTTAACGCTGAAAATCATAGACCGCGCCCAGGCGCAGGATCTGCGTCAGCTCATCCAGCGCCTGATAAACCTCGCGCAGCAGCTGCGGGTCCGCCAGATCGCGGGCATGCAGCCGGTCGCGATAGTGTTTTTCCACCCATGCCGTCAGCTGCTGATAACGTTCGTCGTTCATCAGGCTATGGGCGTTGACCGCCTGGCGCTCCGCCTCGTTGAGCACCACCCGCAGCCGCAGACAGGCCGGGCCGCCGCCGTTGCGCATGCTTTCCCGCAGGTCAAAGACCGCCACTTCATCGATCGGCGATGCGCTATCGGCGGCGAGATCGCTGAGATAGCGCCAGACGTTTTCCCGCTGGCGGCACTCCTCCGGCACCACGATCAGCATCTTGCCGTCTGGTTTGCTCAGCAGCTGGCTGTTGAACAGGTAAGAGGCCACGGCGTCGTCGAGCGAAACCCGCTCGTCCGGCACTTCCACGCTGGTGAACGGGATATCCAGACTGTCGCTTTTAGCCCGCAGCGTGGCCAGCACCGCCGCCTGATCGACAAACGCCTGCTGATGGTGAAACAGCACATGGCGATTGCTGACCGCAATGACGTCGTTATGAAACACGCCGCGATCGATAGCCTGCGGCGCCTGCTGGGCAAACACCGTGTAGCGCGGATCCAGCTGATGCAGGCGGGCCACCGCTTCGCTGGCCTCGAGGGTCTGCCGCGCCGGATACTTCACCGGGGCGATACCGCCGCTGGCGCGTCGACCATAGACGAAAAACTGCACCCCCTGCCGGTCATATTCCCGGCAGAAGCGGTTATGGTTGGCCGCCCCTTCATCGCCGAGGTCGCCATGCTGCGGCAGCGCCGCATGGTGGGCAAAGTAGCGCGGATCGGCGAACGTGGCGCCAAGGATCGCCGAGGTGGTGGGCGCCTCCTGCATACGGTGCAGCTTATTGTTCAGGTTGGCGACGGTGAAATGGACTTTGCCATCGGCGCTGTCCGCCGACGGTGAGACAGTCGCCGCGTTGGCGGTCCACATCGACGAGGCGGAGCTGAAGGCGGAGAGCAGCTGCGGCGCCGCGTGGGCCGCCTGCCGGATAACCTGCTCATCGCTGCCCTGGAAACCCACTTCGCGCAGCAGACGCAGATTCGGCCGCGGCTGCGGCGGCAGAATGCCCTGTACGAAGCCCCGGTCGGCCAGGGCTTTCATTTTATACAGCCCCTGCAGCGCCGCCTTTTTAGGGTTAGAGAGACCATCGCGGTTATTTTGCGAGGCTTCATTGCCGACGGAGAGTCCGGCGTAGTGGTGCGTCGGGCCGACCAGGCCATCAAAGTTTGCTTCAAAACCAGACATATGTCCTCACAGGATCCGTTATCAGAATGGCAGGCCCGGCGATACCGTCGCCGGAAGCGTCAGCGTATCGCTGACCAGAGAGGCCATCGGCCAGGCACAGTAATCGGCGGCGTACCACGCTGCCGCGCGATGGTTGCCGGAGGCGCCCACCCCGCCAAACGGCGCTTTACTCGATGCGCCGGTCAGCGGCTTGTTCCAGTTGACGATCCCGGCTCGCGCCTCGTCCGCCAGCTGATCAAACTGCGCCGCATCGCTGGAGATCAGCCCGACGGCCAGGCCATAGCGGGTCTGATTGGCGAGGCGAATCGCCTCCGGGAAGCCGTCGTAACGGATAATCGTCAGCAGCGGGCCAAAGTACTCTTCATCCGGCACCTCAATACCGGTGACGTCGACGATCCCCGGGGTCAGCACCGTGGAGCGCGGGTCAGGCTGGCGCATGCGCAGCAGCACCTTGCCGCCGAGCCCCTCCAGTTTTTGCTGCGCCGCCAGCATGTTCTGCGCAGCGTCGAGAGAGATCACCCCGCCCATAAACGGCGCCGGCTGATCATCCCACTTGCCGGCGCGGATCTGCGCGCTGGCCTCTACCAGCCGCTGCAGCAGCGCATCCCCCTGCTCGCCGCTCGGCACGATCAGCCGGCGCGCGCAGGTGCAGCGCTGCCCGGCAGAGATAAACGCCGACTGGATAATCACATGCAGCGCCGCATCGATATCGGCCACGTCGGCGACGATCAGTGCGTTGTTGCCGCCCATCTCGAGGGCCAGCATCTTCTCCGGCTGGCCGCCGAAGTAGCGATGGAAGTGGAAACCGGCCGCCGCGCTGCCGGTGAACAGCACGCCGTCGATATCACGATTTTCCAGCAGCGCCTGGCCGGTGGCTTTTCCGCCCTGCAGCAGGTTGATCGCCCCGTCGGGGATGCCCGCCTGCTGCCACAGCTGGACGGTCATTTCAGCGGTAGCCGGCGTCAGCTCGCTGGGTTTAAACACAATGGTGTTCCCGGCGATCAGCGCCGGAATGATATGTCCGTTGGGCAGGTGGCCCGGGAAGTTGTAGGGGCCAAAGACCGCCATCACGCCGTGCGGTTTGTGGCGCAGCAGCGCTTTACCGTCCGGCAGCGTCGACTCATGAAAGCCCGTCCGCTGGTGATAGGCTTCGATGGAGATCGCGGCCTTGCCGATCATCGCCTGCACTTCGGTGCGGGTCTCCCACAGCGGCTTGCTGGTCTCGCGGGAAATCAGGGTCGCCAGCGCCTCTTTATGCGTCTCCAGCAGCGCAGCAAAACGCTGTACGACGTCAATACGCTCGGCCAGCGGCCGGTGCGACCAGGGATAAAACGCCGCGCGCGCCGCGGCGCAGGCCGCCTGGACGTCGTCAGCCCCCGCGCTGGCCGCCTGCCACAGCAGCGACTGATCCTCCGGGGCCAGTTTGCTCATCGTTGCGCCGCTGCCTGGCAGCCACTGCCCGGCTATAAACTGTGCTTTTACCGCCATGATCTGTTGTCCTCTGGATTCAGGGTTACCGTATAAACGCGGTCGGTTTCACTGACCTGCAGCGCGTCCAGCGCGGCGCTGTCAAGCGAGACCTGCTCTTCGTGGGCCACCAGCAGCGCCCGAAAGTTGTCGAATTGACCGTTGGCGACGAGGGTCGGCGCCGGCAGGTCGCCCATCAGCTGCCGGACAGGCAGGCGCTGGCTGTCGCGCACGGCGCGGATCTGATCGGTGTCCGCCTCCAGCACCGGACCGGCATCGAAAATATCCACCGAGCCGCGCCAGCTGAAACCCTCTTTCTCGAGGATCGCCCGCGCCGGGGCGGTATTGGGATGCACCTGACCGATGACCCCGCGGGCCGCTTCCGGCAGCAGTGAGATATAGATCGGGTACGCCGGCATCAGTTCGGCAATAAAGGTTTTCACGCCGATGCCGGTCAGCCGGTCGGCATCGGCGAACGGGATGTCAAAGAAATGATGGCCCAGCGCATCCCAGAACGGCGACTGTCCCTGCTCATCGCTGCAGCCGCGCAGTTCGGCAAACAGATGCGGGGAGAACCACTCGCGAAAGGCGGCGATAAATAAAAAGCGCGCCTTGGAGAGCAGCAGACCATTGCGGTTGCGCTGATACGCCGGGTCGAGAAACAGCGTACACAGCTCACTATGCCCGGTGTGGTCATAGCTGAGATTAAGCAGCTCCTGGGGCTTATAGACTCCCAGCGCTTTCGAGGCGCGTACCGTTTTCTGAATGCGAAAATTGTAAAACGGCTCGTCCAGGCCCACTGCGACCTCAATGGCGCTCACCCCCACCACCCGCGCCAGCGCGGTGTCCTCCAGCACAAACAGGAAACCCTGCTGGCTGCGCGGCAGTTCGCCGGCGAAGGTCTCGATACTGCGCCGGATCCGGGCCGCCAGGCGCCCGACGTCATGCGGTAAAGAGGTCATGCCGACCCCCGCCCGCGCGGCGAGGCGGACGATGTCGTCGAGATCGTTTTCCCGTACGGGACGAAATAGCATCACAGGCCGTCCTCCCGGTTAGCGGGTTAAGCGAGCAACGGCGCGATCAAGGCGCACGAAGGCTTCCGCAATATCCGCCAGCGGGATATTGAGCGCCGGCGCGAAGCGCAGCACGTCCGGGCCGGCAATCAGGGCGATCAGCCCCTCTTCCGCCGCCAGGTTGGTCAACGTTTTGGCCTTGCCGCGCAGCGGCCCCGCCAGCTCAGCGCCGATCAGCAGACCGGTGCCGCGCACGGCGCTGAACGCATCGTAACGGGCAGAGATCGCATTCAACTGGTCAACGATCAGCGCATGGCGCTCGCCAACGCCCGCCAGCAGCGGCGCATCGAGATGGGCCAGCACGGCGTTAGCGACGGTTGCCGCCAGCGGGTTGCCGCCGAAGGTGGTGCCATGGGTGCCTGGCTGGAAGACCTGCGCCCAGGCCTCTTTCGCCAGCATCGCGCCGATCGGGAAGCCGCCCCCCAGCCCTTTGGCGCTGGTGAGAATGTCCGGGACGACGTTGTAATGCTGGTAGGCGTAGAGATGGCCGGTACGCCCGGCGCCGGTCTGCACCTCATCGAATATCAGAGTGGCATGATGGCGATCGCAGAGGGTACGCAGCGCCTGCAGGAACGCCGGGTCCGCCGGGATCACCCCGCCTTCGCCGATAATCGGCTCGACGATCACCGCGCAGGTGCGCGAGGAGATCGCCGCGGTGACCGCCTCGATATCGTTATAGGGCAGATGGGTAATGCCCTGCGGCAGCGGAGCATAATCGCTGGAATATTTCGGCTGGCCGCCAACGGAGACGGTGAACAGCGTGCGGCCATGGAAGGCGTGGTTGAAGGCGATGATTTCGCTTTTTTCACCGCCAAACTTATCGTGGGCATATTTCCGCGCCAGCTTAAGGGCCGCCTCGTTGGCTTCGGCGCCGGAGTTGCAGAAAAACACCTTGTCGGCAAAGGTCGACTGCACGAGGGTTTTTGCCAGCTGCAGCACCGGCTCGTTGGTATAGCCATTGCCGATATGCCACAGTTTCGCCAGTTGATCCTGCAGGGCCTGAGCCAGCGCCGGGTGAGCATGGCCCAGGGCGTTCACTGCGATGCCGCCCGCCATATCGATATACTCTTTCCCCTGCTGGTCCCAGACGCGGGAGCCCGCCGCTCTGACCGGAATAAACGGCGCGGGAGCAAAACAGGGAACCAGGTAAGCGTCAAAATCTTCGCGAGTCATACTGCCTGACATAATTTATCTCCGGAACGTAAGACGACGGAAAACGCTCCCGTCGCGTTGGACAATCGACATCAACCCTGCCCCTCGGCTTATTTTGGACACGAGCGCGCCCGCTGCGATGGTAAAAATATTCACCACAGAAAAATAAAGCCCTATTCTTTTTACGGGTAATTGTTAATTCATGGTTAATGCCATGTTGTTGTGTGGGCTAATGCTGGCCTGTGAACAACAAGATTGTCAATACGGGCAAAAGCAATTTATTCACTTTTTGAAGATCATCAAGATAATGAAAAACATAGAAAAAATATTTTCTTATGCACTTAAGTGAATAAAAAGTGAATTAAAATGCACAGCTTGTGGGTGGTTGGCGTGCGTAGTTATTCATTTAAAAAATAAAAAATCTAACAAAAATTTAAAAATCGGAATTGCCGTCAAATACCGCTTTATAAAATTGGTGATACCATTCATTGCACAGAGTTTACTGCTGTAGCTATTCCACGGTTTTACACGACATAAATAACACTGAGAAACAGGACTCTTATGGAAAAGTTATCTTACGCATCTGAAAGTAGTACATCTCCATGGACCACCTACCTGCGCCAGATCGACCGCGTCGCGCCTTATCTCGGCGATCTTGCCTACTGGGTGGAAACCCTGCGCCATCCGAAGCGCGCGCTGATCGTCGACATTCCTGTGCAAATGGACGACGGCACCATCCGCCACTTCGAGGGCTATCGCGTTCAGCACAATCTGTCGCGCGGACCGGGTAAAGGTGGTGTTCGCTACCATCCGGATGTCGATCTTAACGAAGTCATGGCACTTTCTGCCTGGATGACCATTAAGTGCGCCGCGGTCAATATTCCTTACGGCGGGGCCAAAGGCGGCATCCGCGTCGACCCCTTCTCCTTGTCGGAAGGTGAACTGGAGCGTCTGACCCGCCGCTACACCAGCGAAATCGGCATTATTATCGGGCCGCAGAAAGATATTCCGGCGCCGGACGTCGGCACCAATGGCAAAGTGATGGCATGGATGATGGACACCTACTCCATGAACCATGGCACCACCATCACCGGCGTGGTCACCGGCAAACCGATCCACCTCGGCGGCTCCCTCGGTCGTGAAAAAGCCACCGGACGCGGCGTGTTTGTCACCGGCCGGGAAGTTGCCCGTCGCGCCGGTATCGAAATTGAAGGCGCCAAAGTGGCGCTGCAGGGCTTTGGTAACGTCGGTAGCGAAGCGGCCCGCCTGTTCGCCGGGGTCGGCGCTCGTATCGTGGTTATTCAGGATCATACCGCGACCCTGTATAACGAAGGCGGAATCGATATGGCCGCCCTCACCGCCTGGCAGGCGGAGAAAAAGCAGATTGCCGGTTTCCCGGGCGCCCAGGAGATCGATAAAGACGCCTTCTGGACCACCCCGATGGACATCCTGATCCCGGCGGCGCTGGAAGGGCAAATCACCCGCGAGCGCGCTGAGAAGCTGACCTGCAAACTGGTGCTGGAAGGGGCCAACGGCCCAACCTATCCGGAAGCGGACGACGTGCTGGCCGAGCGCGGCGTGATCGTGGTGCCGGACGTTATCTGCAACGCCGGCGGGGTGACCGTCAGCTACTTTGAGTGGGTACAGGACATGGCCAGCTTCTTCTGGAGCGAAGAGGAGATCAACGCCAAGATGGACCGCATTATGACCGACGCTATCGTGCACGTCTGGGATAAAGCCGCCGAGAAAGAGTGTACGCTGCGCACCGCCGCCTATATCGTGGCCTGCGAGCGCATCCTGATGGCGCGTAAAGACCGCGGCATCTACCCGGGCTGATCCCCATCAGCAACCGCATCAGGGGTGGCCTTGCGCCGCCCCTTTTTTTCTTTGCCGCGCCGTTAACCGCCGAGGATGTGCGCTATCTGACGAGGAGTTGTTCGGCAAAGGTGACAACGTCACGCAAGTAATAACCATCCGCTGCCCGTAGGGGATTATTTTTCGATTAAATCAAAATCGCCCTGGGTATAGCGTAAGCCAGTGACGTTGTCGGCAGTGAAAATATGTTCGATGGTGAGGATGTCCTCCGGCGCGAGAGTAATATTCGCGGCGCCGGCATTGTCGCGCAGGTGAGCAATTTTCCTCGCCCCCGGGATAGGCACGATATCCTCGCCTTTGCTCATCACCCAGGCAAGGGCAATCTGCGCAAGGGTCGCGTCATAGCGGGTGGCCACCTGCTGCAGGCGCTCAAGCAGCAGCTGGTTTTTGCGCATGGTTTCGGCCTGGAAGCGCGGCAGATGGCGGCGGAAATCATCCGCTGCCAAAACGCCGGGATCGGTAATTGTCCCCGTCAGGAAGCCGCGGCCAAGCGGGCTGTATGGCACAAAGCCGACCCCCAGCTCGCGGCAGGTGTGGAGAATACCGGCCTCCGGCTCGCGGCTCCATAGCGAATATTCCGTCTGCACGGCAGCGATCGGATGTACCTTGCAGGCCCGGCGCAGCGTCTGAGCAGATACTTCCGACAGACCGATATGGCGAATTTTACCCTCTTTAACCAGATCGGCCATAGTGCCCACCACCTCTTCCACCGGTACCGCGGGATCGACGCGGTGCTGATAGAGCAGATCGATGGTCTCGACATTCAGTCGCTTCAGCGACCCTTCCACTGATTCGCGAATATGTGCCGGACGGCTGTCAACGCCGGCCATCCGCTCCAGACCCTGGCCGGTCGGCAAAATACGAAATCCAAATTTGGTGGCAATCTGCACCTTATCGCGAAAACCTTTAATCGCTTTTCCGACCAGAACTTCATTATCGAAAGGACCATATACTTCGGCGGTATCCAGGAAGGTCACGCCCATGTCCATGGCGGCATGGATCGTATTTATCGCCTGCGACGTTTCAGCGCCGCCATAGGCAAAACTCATCCCCATACATCCGAGACCTAATGCGGAAACCTGAAACTTCTCTTTTCCAAGATAACGTGTTTTCATCTTATTTTCCTTAATTGCTGAATGGCATTAAATATATACTTCCCTTTCATATTGATAACAATTAATCTATTCCGAACGCGGTGTTAGCTGGAAATTAACAATGAAAACTTTGCCCGATCTGCAACAAATAGAAATATTAATACTCATAGTGAAACATGGCAGTTTTCGTCAGGCCGCTAAAGCGTTAAACCTTTCCCCACCGGCCCTTACCGTCGCTATTAATCATCTGGAAGAAAAGTTAGGCGTGCGCCTGCTAAATCGCTCAACGCGCAGTTTGTCATTAACCGCAGTGGGTGAGGAATTTCTTAATAATATAACGCCGGTGGTCAATGATTATCGCCGGGTGGTGGACAGTCTGAATTATCACCGTCTGACTCCGGAAGGCGTGGTGAAAGTTAATTTACCGCGCATTGTTATTGACCTGTTTTTTCAAGACTATTTTATCGCCTTTAAAAACGCCTGTCCCAATGTGACGCTCGAACTGTATGCCACCGATCGGAAAGTCAATATTATCGAGTCCGGTTTTGACGCCGGCATTCGCTATTCGCAGGATGTGCCCAAAGAGATGATTGCCATCCCCTTTGGCGAGAAACTATCGCTGATCCCGGTGGCCAGCCCGGACTATATACGCGAAGCCGGAGAGCCCGATACCCCGCAGTCATTAGTTAATTTCCGCTGCATTAACCGCTGTTTTCCTGGTGGTGAGAAGTACCGCTGGGAGTTTATTGGCCCCAGCGGCGAGCTTAGCGAGGTCGCGGTTAAAGGCGATCTGGTCGTCGATGCCGATAGCGCAATGATCCAGGCCGCGGAGAGCGGATTAGGCATCGCCTTTGTCTATCAGTCGCTGGTGACGCAGCAGCTGAGCGCGGGCAGCCTGGTCCATTTGTTACCCGGCTACCGCTATCCTGCCGACCATTTCTGCGTCTACTACCCAAGCCGGAAACATATTCCCGCCCCCCTGCGGGCCTTTATCGCCTGGGTGATGGCGCAGAATAAAAATATCCTCGGTCAGCAGACCGCACGACACGGATCGCGGCCGGAAGATTAACTACAATTAACGTACATACCGTTAACCAATTTCTATCTTTCATCTTGAACTCCGGCGGTTATCCGGCATAAAATCGTTAGAGCTCTAACGATATTGACAGACGACCTATGGACAATCGACAGCTTACCTTCTCCCATCTTTTATACCTCACCGCGCACCACTGGCGGCTGGCGGTCAATCGTCGGCTGAAAAATCTCGGTCTCAGCCAGGCCAGCTGGGTGGCGGTAGCGTCCATCGCCCGCCAACAGCAGCCGCTGTCGCAAAGCGAACTGGCGCAGGAGCTGGGGGTGGAGAGCCCGACCATTGTGCCGTTGATCCATCGTCTGGTCGCCCTCGGACTGGTTGAGCGCATCACCACCGCCAGCGACAAACGTAAGCGACTGCTGGTGGTCACCGACAAAGGGAAGGCCCTCTATGAACAGGTCAAAACGGTGGCTGACGATCTGCGCGAAGAGATCCTGACGGCGATTACCCCACAGGAGCAGGAGCAAACCCAGCGGGTGCTGGAAAAGCTGTTGCGCGAAGTGGAGAAGAAATAATGCCCCGTCGCCAGGATAACCCCTACGCCCCGCATGACTGGGCGCCGCATGAAAAACCGGCTCTGCTCGGTTCGCCGTCGACGCCGCTGCACAGTCCGGCGAAACGCCTCGCCTACGGCGTGGTCGGTCTGCTGGTGTGTCTCACCGGCGCGCTGGGCAACGCAGTGGTCACCGCCAACCTGCAGCTGCTGCAGGGTACCTTCGCCGCCTGGTCGACAGAAATCGCCTGGCTGCCGGCGGTATACGTGATGACCAACGTCTCCATCAACCTGCTGCTGGTGAAATTCCGCCAGCAGTTTGGCCTGCGCGCTTTCACCGAAGGCTTTCTGGTGCTCTATGTGCTGGTCACCTTTTTCCACCTCTTCGTCAACGATCTCAGCTCAGCGATGATGGTTCGCGCCGCCCATGGCATGGTGGCCGCGGCGCTCAGCTCGCTGGGGATCTACTACCAGGTACAGGCCTGGCCTGCGCGCCATCGCCTGAAAGGGCTGACTATCGGCATCACCGGCTCGTCACTGGCCATTCCCCTGGCGCGCCTCTTTTCCACCGAACTGCTGCAGACCGATGAATGGCGCGGTCTCTACTTCTTTGAGCTGGGCCTGGCGCTGGTGTCGCTGGCCTGCGTCATCGCGCTAAAACTGCCGCCAAGCGATCGTAAAAAAGTGTTCGAAAAAAAGGATTTCATTACCTTCTTTCTGCTGGCGCCCGGCATGGCGCTGGTGTGCGCCGTGCTGTCGCTGGGGCGGCTCGAGTGGTGGTTTGAAGCGCCGTGGATCGGCTGGGCGCTGGCGGCGGCGGTAATACTGATCGTCGCTGCGATTACCTTCGAGCATAACCGCAGCAACCCCCTGCTCAATACCAAATGGCTCTCCAGCGGCAGCATCGTGCGTCTGGGCCTGATTATGCTGTTGATCCGCATCGTGCTGGCGGAGCAGAACACCGGGGTCATCGGCTGGCTGCAGTACGTTGGCCTGCAAAACGAACAGATGACTAACCTCGCGTGGTCGATTTTCGCCGGTATTCTGTGCGGGATCATTGCCAGCTGTCTGACGCTCAACCCGCAGAAGCTCTACTGGCCGACCGCCACCGCGCTGGCGCTGATCATGATAGCCTCGCTGCTCGACAGCCAGTCCAACGCCCTCACCCGTCCGGAACAATTAATGTTCAGCCAGTTTTTACTCGGCTTCGGCAGCGCCTTCTTTCTGGCCCCGGCGATGCTCGCCGGGATTGGCGGCGTGTTTGCCGACCCGCGCAACCTGGTCAGCTTCTCGGTGCTGTTCGGCATGAGCCAGAACATTGGCGGGCTGCTCGGCTCGGCGATCCTCGGCACCTTCCAGACCTGGCGTGAGAAATTCCACTCCAGCCAGCTGGCGGACCAGATAACCACCCTGAACCCGCTGATCGTCGAGCGGCTGCAGCAGTACAGCCAGATGTATCAGAGCCAGATTGGCGACAGTACGCTACTCAACGTTCAGGCCACCACCCTGCTGCAAAACGCCGCGACGCTGCAGGCCAATATTCTCGCCTGGAATGATACCTATCTGCTGACGGCGGCGATCTCCGCAGGGACACTAGTGTGGGTTTTCTGGCGCTTAATTCGCTTACGACTGACTGCCCGTATCGCGTTGCAACGCGCTACCGGCAGCAAATAATTATCATCATTTCATCTCTGGAGTCGTTATGAGTCAGCAGGATGCGGCCAAACAACAGGCCAACACCCGGAATAATATTCGCGTGGTTTCCATTTTTACCGCCGCGGCGATAGGCCTCGTCGGCGTGCTGGTGATCCTCTACGCCTGGCAACTGCCGCCGTTCACTCGCCATAGCCAGTTTACCGACAACGCCTATGTGCGCGGGCAGACCACCTTTATTAGCCCGCAGGTCAACGGCTATATCACCGCCGTCAACGTCAAAGATTTCGCAATTGTCCAGCCGGGCGAGGTGCTGTTCCAGATAGACGATCGCATCTATAAACAGCGGGTTCATCAGGCCCAGGCTACCCTGGCGATGAAAGAGGCCGCGCTGCGCAATAACCTGCAACAGCGCAAAAGCGCCGAGGCGACGATCGCCAAGAATGAAGCCGCGCTGCAAAACGCCCGCGCGCAGAATCTGAAAATCCAGGCCGATTTAAAACGCATCCAGCAGTTAACCGCCGACGGTTCGCTGTCGATCCGCGAACGTGATTCGGCGCGGGCCAGCGCGGCGCAAGGGGCGGCGGATATTGAGCAGGCGAAAGCGGCGCTGGAGATGTCGCGCCAGGACCGTGAATCGACCATCGTCAATCGCGATTCGCTGGAGGCCGACGTGGCCAGCGCCAAAGCGGCGCTTGAGCTGGCGCAGATCGACCTGCAGAATACCCAGATTATCGCCCCCACCGGCGGCCAGCTGGGGCAGATCTCGGTGCGTCTTGGCGCCTATGTCAGCGCCGGGACCCATCTGACCTCGCTGGTTCCGCCGCAGCACTGGGTGATTGCCAACCTCAAAGAGACCCAGCTGGCCGAAGTACGCGTTGGCCAGCCGGTCACCTTCACCGTAGACGCGCTCAACGGCGAGACCTTCCACGGCAAGGTGCAGAGTATCTCCCCGGCGACCGGGGTGGAGTTCAGCGCCATCTCTCCGGACAACGCCACCGGCAATTTCGTCAAGATCGCCCAGCGCATCCCGGTGCGTATTACGGTCAACGACGGGCAAAACAACAGCGAACGCCTGCGGCCGGGGATGTCGGTGCAGGTGACTATTGATACCCGTGCGGAGAAACAACCATGATCCGCCCGGTCGCCCTTGCTATCGTTCTGGCGCTGGTCGGCTGTCAATCCGCCGATGTGCAACGCGCGCAGCCGACCCTGACCATTCCTGCCGCCTGGCGGGCCGACGTTGGCCCGGCCAGCCCGGTGGAGGGCGTATGGTGGCGCAATTTTCATGACAATACCCTCAATCAGTATGTCGACCAGGCGCTGCGCTATAACAGCGATGTGCTGATCGCCCGCGAGCGGGTGAATGAGTATCAGGCGCGCGCTTACGCCGCCGACAGCAGTCTGTTTCCGTCACTGGACGCCAGCCTCACCGGCACCCGCGCCCGGACGCAGTCCGCCGCCACCGGCCTGCCGATCCACAGCACACTGTATAAGGGCGGCCTGACCGCCAGCTATGATGTCGATATCTGGGGAGCGAACCGCAGCGCGGCCAACGCCGCCGGGGCCAGCCTTGAGGCGCAGAAAGCCGCCGCCGCCGCCGCCAATTTGAGCGTCGCCAGCTCGGTGGCCGTTGGCTACGTCACGCTGCTGTCGCTGGATGAGCAGCTGCGGGTGACCCAGCAGACGCTAACATCAAGGGAAGACGCGTGGCGCCTGGCCAAACGTCAGTTTGAAACCGGGTATACTTCACGCCTTGAGCTAATGCAGGCGGATTCGGAGCTGCGGTCAACGCGGGCGCAGATCCCGCCGCTACAGCACCAGATTGCGCAGCAGGAAAATGCGCTCAGCGTGCTGCTCGGCGATAACCCTGGCGCGGTAAAACGCGGCGAGTTCGCCCAGCTTACCCCGCTGCGTCTGCCGTCGCAGCTGCCGTCCACCTTGCTCAACCGCCGTCCGGACATCGCTCAGGCCGAGCGCCAGCTGGTGGCCGCCGACGCCACGCTGGCCTCGTCGCAGGCGCAGCTGCTGCCCTCTATTAACCTGACCGCTACCGGCAGCCTGCAGGACCGGACGCTGCCGGATCTGCTGGACAACCCGCTGCGGCTGTGGAGTCTTGGCGGCAGTATTCTGGCGCCGCTGCTAAACCGCCAGGCGTTAAATGCCCAGGTGGACGTCTCCATGGCCCAGCGCAACCAGGCGCTCTATAGCTATGAGAAAACGGTGCGCAGCGCGTTCAAAGAGGTCAATGACAGCCTGGACGCCATCAGTCGCTATGGCGAACAGTTAACCGAGCTTCAGGAACAAGAGACCGTTGCCCAGGAAACCTTACGTATTGCACAAAACCGCTACCGTAACGGCTACTCTTCTTATCTGGATGTGCTTGATGCCCAGCGAACGCTGTTCTCCACCCAGCTTAGCGTGGTGCAGGTGAAGAACAACCTGCTGCTGGCGCAGATCGATCTGTACCGGGCGCTGGGAGGCGGCTGGTCTGACTCATCAGGGAGCTAAATGGGGAAGCGTCATATGCAACAACAGTGGTCGGCAGTAGACAATTATTTGATTAAGGCCTTAATTCCCGGCGATCCTGTGCTCGATCGGGTACTGGAAAACAACCATCGTGCCGGGCTCCCGGCACACGATGTCGCCGCCAATCAGGGTCAGTTTCTCGCCCTGCTGGTACGGCTAACCCAGGCTAAGCGGATACTGGAGATCGGCACCCTCGGCGGCTATAGCACCATCTGGATGGCGCGCGAGCTTCCTGCAGACGGCCAACTCCTCACCCTGGAGGCCGACGCGCATCATGCCCAGGTGGCGCGGGAGAATCTGCAGCTGGCGGGCGTTGACCAGCGGGTCACGCTACGGGAGGGACCCGCGCTACAGTCCCTGGAGTCGCTTGGCGCATGTCCCGCTTTCGACCTGATCTTCATCGATGCCGATAAGCCGAATAATCCCCATTATCTGCGCTGGGCGCTACGTTATTCCCGCCCAGGAACCTTAATTATTGGCGATAACGTGGTACGCGACGGCGAAGTGGTCAACCCACAGAGCGCCGACGAGCGCGTTCAGGGCGTGCGTCAGTTCATTGAGATGATGGGCGCCGAGCCGCGGTTGACGGCAACGGCGCTGCAGACCGTGGGCACTAAAGGCTGGGACGGCTTTACTCTGGCGTGGGTAAACGCTTAAGCAAGTAGCCCCGGTAAGCGCAGCGCCACCGGGGACAACCAGCCAGGCTATGGGGTAATTTGCTCCATCGCCTGCAACACTCGCTTGTCCGAGATAGGATACGGGGTGCCCAGCTGCTGGGCGAAGAAGCTGACCCGCAGCTCCTCGATCATCCAGCGGATCTCGCGGACATCGTCGTCCTCACGGCGGTTCGGCGGTAGCTTATTCAGCCACTGCTGCCACGCCTGCTGCACGCTCTCCACCTTAAGCATCTGCGCCCGATCGCGGTGCGGATCGATAGCCATCTTCTCCAGACGCTTTTCAATCGCCTGCAGATAGCGCAGCGTATCGCCAAGACGGCGGAAACCGTTGCCGGTGACAAAGCCGCGATACACCAGCCCCGCCATCTGCGCTTTGATATCCGACAGCCCCAGCGCCATGGTCATATCCACCCGGCCTTTCAGCCGTTTGTTGATATTGAACACCGCGGTGAGGATCTGCTCGACCTGTTTAGCGATCTCCACCACCGTGTCGTTGAGCTCGGCTCGCACTTTATCGTGCAGCTGACTAAAGCCCTCTTCCGTCCACACCGGACCGCCCGCCTCGTCGATAAGCTTATCAACGCCGCAGGAGATGCAATCGTCAATCAGATCCAGCACTTTGCCGTACGGGTTAAAGTAGAGCCCAAGCTTGGCTTTATTCGGTAATTTCTCGTGCAGATACTTAATCGGCGACGGGATGTTGAGCAGCAGCAGGCGACGCAGACCGCGCCACATGGCCTGCTGCTGTTCCTGTGGATTATCAAACAGCTTGATGGCCACGCTGTCGCGCTCGTCCACCAGCGCCGGCCAGGCTTTCACCTTATAGTTACCGCGCTTCTGTTCGTAACTTTCCGCCAGGGTGCCAAAGCTCCAGATATGCAGCCCGCTCTGCTCAATACCGTCATCAGCGACCGCCGACAGCGTCTCCTGCACTTTGCCCTTCAGGGCGTCTTTCAACGCCTGCAGCGAGCGCCCTTCCTGCAGCTTCTTGTTTTTATCATCCACCACCCGGAAGGTGATTTTCAGGTGATCGGGCACCTGATCCCACTGCCAGGCTTCGCGGTCGATGGTCACGCCGGTCATCTTACGCAGCTCGCGCTCCAGCGAATCAAGCAGCGGCAGCTCAAGCGGCGTCGCCCGGCCAAGAAACGCTTCCGCATAGTTCGGAGCCGGGACGAAATTGCGCCGTACCGGCTTCGGCAGCGATTTTATCAGCGCGATAATGAGCTCGCGACGCAGGCCAGGGATCTGCCATTCAAACCCGGCTTCCTCTACCTGGTTGAGCAGCGGCAGCGGAATATGAACCGTTACGCCATCGGCATCGGCGCCAGGTTCAAACTGATAGCTAAGCCGCAGCTTGAGGTTGCCCTGATGCCAGAAATTCGGGTAGTCCAGTTTACTGACCTGCTCCGCCCCCTCTTTAATCAGCATGCTCTTTTCAAAATTGAGCAAGTCTGGCGTTTCACGGCTGGCCCGCTTCCACCAGCTATCGAAGTGGCGGGCGGAGATGACGTCGTGGCTGATGCGCTGGTCGTAGAACTCGAACAGCGTCTCGTCATCAACCAGGATGTCGCGACGGCGCGACTTATGCTCCAGCTCTTCGATTTCCGCCCGCAGCTTCAGGTTATCGCGGAAGAAGGCGTGACGCGTCTGCCAGTCGCCCTCCACCAGCGCATGGCGGATAAACAGTTCGCGGCACAGCGCCGGGTCGATCTGGCTGTAGTTGACCTTACGCGCGGCGACGATCGGCAGGCCGTAAACGGTGACCTTTTCCGTCGCCATCACCGCGCCCTGCGCCCGCTCCCAGTGCGGCTCACTGTATGAGCGCTTGATCAGGTGCTGCGCTACCGGCTCCACCCACTCCGGCTCAATGCGGGCGGCAATACGCCCCCACAGGCGGCTGGTCTCGACCAGCTCCGCAACCATCGTCCACTTCGGCGGCTTCTTGAATAGACCGGAGCCGGGGAAGATAGAGAACCGCGCATTACGGGCGCCGGTAAACTCCTGCTTATCGGCATCTTTCATGCCGATGTGCGACAGCAGACCGGTCAGCAACGCAGTATGGATCTCGCGATATTCCGCCGGCTCACTGTTGATCGGCAGGCCAAGCTCTTTCACCACCTGGCGCAGCTGGGTGTAGATGTCCTGCCACTCGCGCACGCGCAGATAGTTAAGAAAATCGACCCGGCACTGGCGGCGGAACTGATTCGACGACAGCGCCTTCTGCTGCTCGCCGAGGTAGTTCCACAGATTGACGAAGGCGAGGAAATCGGACTCTTTATCGTGGAAGCGGCGATGTTTTTCGTCAGAGGCCTGCTGTTTGTCCATCGGCCGCTCGCGCGGGTCCTGGATCGACAGCGCGGAGGTGATGATCATCGCTTCCCGCACGCAGCCGTGCTTCTGCGCCTCCAGCACCATGCGCGCCAGACGCGGATCCACCGGCAGCTGGCTGAGCTGGCGGCCCAGCGGGGTTAGCTTATAAGCCGTTGCCTGCGCATCGGTGGTGATGGCGCCCAGCTCTTCCAGCAGGCGTACGCCGTCCTGGATATTGCGCTTATCCGGCGCTTCGACAAACGGGAAGGCGGCGATATCGCCTAAGCCCAGGGCGGTCATCTGCAGGATGACCGACGCCAGGTTGGTGCGCAGAATCTCCGGGTCGGTAAATTCCGGGCGCGACAGGAAATCGTCTTCTGAATAAAGACGAATACAGATCCCTTCCGAAACGCGGCCGCAGCGGCCCTTACGCTGGTTGGCGGACGCCTGGGAAACCGGCTCGATCGGCAGGCGCTGCACCTTGGTGCGGTAGCTGTAACGGCTGATACGCGCAGTACCGGGATCGATAACGTATTTAATGCCCGGCACGGTCAGCGAGGTTTCCGCCACGTTGGTCGCCAGCACGATGCGTCGTCCGCTGTGCGGCTGGAAGACGCGGTTCTGCTCGCTGTTGGACAGGCGGGCGTACAGCGGCAGCACTTCGGTATGGCGCAGATCCAGCTTATTCAGCGCATCGGCGGTATCGCGAATTTCCCGCTCACCGCTCATAAAGATCAGAATATCGCCGGGCCCTTCGCGCCCCAGTTCGTCAACCGCATCAAAGATCGCCTGTAACTGATCGCGCTCGGTATCGTCCGCCTCTTCCACTATCGGCCGATAGCGCACTTCCACCGGGTAAGTCCGCCCGGAGACTTCGATAATCGGCGCATTATTGAAATGCTTTGAGAAACGTTCCGGGTCGATGGTCGCCGAGGTAATGATGATTTTCAGGTCCGGGCGGCGCGGCAGGAGCTCTTTCAGATAGCCGAGCAGAAAGTCAATATTCAGACTGCGCTCGTGCGCCTCATCGATAATGATGGTGTCGTACTGCATCAACAGACGATCCTGCTGGATCTCCGCCAGCAGGATACCGTCGGTCATCAGCTTAACCATGGTGTTTTCGCTGACGTGGTCGCTGAAGCGGACTTTATAGCCGATGCAGCCGCCCGGCTCGCTCTGCAGCTCTTCGGCAATACGATTGGCGACGGTCCGCGCCGCCAGGCGACGCGGCTGGGTATGGCCGATGAGTCCTTTCAGCCCGCGCCCCAGCTCCATGCAGATTTTTGGCAGCTGGGTGGTTTTACCCGAACCGGTCTCCCCGGCGACGATCACCACCTGGTGGTCGCGCACCGCCTCGAGAATCTCTTGTTTTTTCTGGCTAACCGGCAGGTTTTCCGGATAGGTGATGGCCGGACGCGCCGCTTCGCGCAGCAGGACTTTACCGGCTGCCTGGCTTATCTCCAGCGCCATCTCCTGCAGAATGGCCTGTTGCGATTCAGGATTTTTAACCTTCTTCACGCCGTGCAGACGGCGGGCAAAGCGCGTTTTGTCGCGCAGCATCAGGCCGTCGAGCTGTTGATAAAGCTGGGGGAAGGTGATTTTTTGTTGTTCTGTCATAGCGTTATCGGGCAGAGCTCTGCCGGGAAAATCTCTTTTGAAGTATTGCCTTAGAGTACCACATCTGTGTCATTCGTGCCTTGTTCAAAAAATCTGAACATAGGATTCGATATATTGCGCTATCTCTGTGGCGCGATTGTGAATACAGTGTCAACAAGCACCAGGGCATTGACCCGTCAATCACATTAAAAAAAGGAAACACCCATGAGCAAAGTATTAGTTCTGAAATCCAGTATTCTGGCAGGGTACTCACAATCTGGTCAGCTTTCCGACTATTTTGTTGAACAATGGCAGGAAAAACACCATGGCGATGAGATCACCGTGCGTGACCTGGCCGCCAATCCGATCCCGGTTCTGGATGGCGAACTGGTTGGCGCCCTGCGTCCGAGCGACGCGCCGCTGACTCCGCGTCAGCAGGAAGCGCTGGCCCTTTCCGACGAGCTGATCGCCGAACTGAAAGGCAACGATGTGATTGTTATCGCTGCGCCGATGTACAACTTCAACATCCCGACGCAGCTGAAAAACTATTTCGACCTGGTGGCTCGCGCCGGCGTCACCTTCCGCTACACCGAGAAAGGGCCGGAAGGTCTGGTAACCGGTAAACGCGCGGTCGTCGTTACCAGCCGCGGCGGTATCCATAAAGATACTCCGACCGACCTGGTCACCCCATACCTGTCCACCTTCCTCGGCTTCATCGGCATCACCGACGTGAACTTCGTGTTCGCCGAAGGTATCGCTTACGGCCCGGAAGTCGCGGCCAAAGCGCAGTCTGACGCGAAAGCGGCCATCGACAGCGTGGTTGCAGCCTAATATTTCACTCCTCTCGCTTCCTGCGGGAGGAGAGTTTTACTTTTTCTCGTAGCGTAAATACCCCACCACGCCTCCGCCGCCATCCTTTGGATGATTCACGCCGTCGTTGACCTCCACGCAAGGGAAATCGAAAGGCGAAACGCCGTCAATGCAGGCCACATTCACCCCATACTGCTGTGGGTTTGATCGCCGTTGATGAAAGGTGTAGATCCCGCATACCGAGCAGAAAAAGTGCACGGCTTCCCCTGTATTAAAGCGATACTCTGTGAGCTTATCCCCTCCGCGTACCACCTCTATTCCTGAACGCGGCGAAGAGACCGCGACCGCCCCACGCATGCGACAATATGAGCAGTTACAGCGCCGAACGGTGTTGAAGCCGTCGCTGAGCTCCACGGTAAACGCCACCGCACCGCAGTGACAGTGAGCGGATAATTTCTCTGCCATAATTTTACCCCTCAGGTTGCGGCTTTTGGCCGCAGGTTTTCATCAAACGCCAGCCGCTTACGCCCTGCTTCGACTTCCCGTAATGGCTCCACCTGGTGCAGCGTCTGCTTACAGCGTTCCACCAGCGCCTGGTATTCACGGGTACCTTGTTTTTTCCACGCCAGCTCCTGTTCGCTCAGGGTGCGAATCGCTTTTGCCGGGCTGCCGATAATCAGATGGTTGGCGGGCATCTCGGCGTTGGCTTTGACAAAGGCCGAAGCGCCGACAATGCTGTTTTCGCCAATGACCGCCCCGTCGATAATCACCGCGCTCATGCCCACCAGCGCGTTGCGGCCAATCACGCAGCCGTGCAGAATAGCGCCGTGGCCGATATGGCCCTCCTCTTCCACCACCGTATCCTGGCCGGGGAAGCCATGCATCACGCAGTTATCCTGAATATTGGCGCCGTCTTTGACCACGATGCGCCCGAAGTCGCCGCGCAGGCTGGCGTTGGGCCCAACATAGACCCCTTTTCCCAGGATCACGTCGCCAATGAGTACTGCCGTCGGATGAACATAGCTCTCATCCGGCACCACCGGCGTCAGTCCATCAATCTGATATATCGGCATGCAACCTCCTTATGCGCCCGGCAAACCGCCGAAGCGTTGAAAATAAAGCGGACCCGGCGCGGGAAGCTCGCCAACTGAGCTTTCGCCTTTTTCGCCGACAAAGGCCAGCGCGCCTGGCGTCACGCGTTGATAAATATTGATGCACAGCTGCCGCGCGGTTTGCCCGGCCCAATGCGCGGGCAGCAGCTCTTCCGGCAGCAGCGGGTCTTTAAGCACCACCCGGCGATAGAAATGGATAAGGAGCAGTTGGATCTGGAAACAGCGCTCCGGGGTCAACTCTGACGGCTCGCTGTCGCGCAGCAGCGGCAGTAATGGTCGGAACAAGGCGATAAACGCCTCGTACATCTCATTTTGTTCGGTGAGATGCCAGCACTCCTCTACGCGGTCGCGCAGCGCCGCCCTTGAGAGCGCCAGCGGCGAATGGGCTTCAAAACAGATGACGTTTTCGGCAACGCCCGCTTCATGTAGCAGCGATTGGACATCGGCCAGTTTTTGCGACGGCGAGGCCAGCAGGCTCGGCGCCAGCGCGCCAAATCCCTGCCATAACAGTTGCTTTTTGACTTCCGCCAGAACCGTTTTTTCTAACCCTTCCGACAATAGCAGCAGCCAGGTTCCGTCCCATTCCGGGGCATTCGCCCGATAAATTTTATGTTCCGCGCGCCGGGTCAGACGTAGCCCTTTATCGCTCAGGCGATAGAAGCTGCGCCGGCCGATACGCACGACATCGAGCCACTCTTCTTTATTGAGACGGAATAGCGCAGTGCGGACAAAGCGCTCGCCAAATCCTAATCCTTCCAGCAGCGCCGCGACGCTACCCAGCCACACTTCCCCACCGCGTTGTAATAAAGCGTCGCCATACAGCGAGGCAATCAATGACGTACCGCTGATCGGCATCGCCGTCACCGCTTGTTGAATAAAGGCGTCGAGTTTACTCATCTGATTCATTCTGTTGTTATATTTTTCCTTTATGAATCATAGCACAGGAAAACCCCGGCTTATGGCGTAAAGGCCTCAGCCGGGTAACCGGGGAGAGAATTAACCGCTGACCACCGCTTTACGCAGGTCGAATACCCGACAGGCTTTCCCTTCAGAGCGAGGAATGCTGCCGCAGTTGACGATAGTAATATCGGTGGAGATCCCGACCATCGACTTAATACGGTGACGCAACTGATGGCAAATCTGGCAGCGTTGTTCATGACTTAACGCCAGCCCGCTCTCTTTCAGCTCAACGCGTACCGCCAGCGAATCAAGATGACCACGGCGATTGACCTCTAACTGATAGTGCGGCGCCAGGTGTTCAAACTTGAGGATCTCCTCTTCCAGCTGTGATGGGAAGACGTTAACCCCGCGGATAATTAGCATATCGTCGCTGCGTCCACTGATGCGATCCATGCGGCGCATGGTCCGCGCGGTTCCCGGCAGCAAGCGAGTCAGATCGCGGGTACGATAGCGGATCACCGGCAGCGCCTCTTTGGTCAACGTGGTAAACAGCAGTTCGCCATGCTCGCCATCTTCCAGCGGCGTACCGTCGTCCGGGTTGACGATTTCCGGGAAGAAGTGGTCTTCCCAGATGGTCGGGCCGTCAACGGTTTCCAGGCACTCCATTGCCACCCCAGGCCCCATCACCTCTGACAGACCGTAAATATCCAGTGCGGTGATACCCAGGCGGCGCTCGATTTCCGCGCGCATCGCCAGCGTCCACGGCTCAGCGCCAAAGACGCCAACCCGCAATGAACAGCCGCGGGCATCGCCGCCCATCTGGCGCTCCAGCTCTTCAATCAGATTCAGACAATAAGACGGCGTCACCATGATCATATCCGGCTGGAAGTCGCGGATCAGCTGCGCCTGTTTTTCGGTCTGTCCGCCGGACATCGGGATCACCGTCGCCCCTAAACGCTCCGCGCCGTAGTGCGCGCCAAGGCCGCCGGTAAACAGTCCGTAGCCGTAGGCGACGTGAATTTTATCTTTTGCTGAACCACCGGCCGCGCGCAGCGAACGGGCGACAATATTGGCCCAGTTATCAATATCGTTTTGCGTATATCCCACCACCGTCGGTTTGCCGGTGGTGCCGGAAGAGGCGTGAATGCGCACCACCTGCTCCATCGGCACCGCAAAGGTATCGAAGGGATAGTTGTCGCGCAGATCTTGTTTAGTGGTACAGGGGAATTTTTTCAGATCGTTTAATTCCCGAAAGTCGTCAGGGTGTACGCCGGCGGCGTCGAATTTGCGGCGATACATCGGCACATTTTCATACGCATGCTTCAGCGTCCATTTCAGGCGCTGGGTTTGCAGAGCCTGCAGTTCATCTCGCGATGCGGTTTCAATCGGATCTAATTTTGTAGTAGTTATCATTGTAGGGTACTCGCAGGTAAATTAGCTCACACTCGCTCGAGGATCATGGCAATGCCCTGACCCACGCCAATACACATCGTACACAGCGCATAACGCCCGCCCCGACGTTGCAGCTCAAGGCTGGCGCTCAGCGCCAGTCGCGCGCCGCTCATGCCCAGCGGATGACCTAACGCGATGGCGCCGCCGTTGGGATTCACGTGCGCCGCATCATCCGGCACGCCGAGTTGTCTGAGCACCCCCAGCGCCTGCGCGGCGAAGGCCTCATTCAGCTCTATCAGATCCATATCGTTAATATTGAGTCCGGCTCGCTCCAGCACTTTACGCACTGCCGGTACCGGCCCCAGCCCCATCAGGCGCGGTTCAACACCCGCCGTCGCCATCGCCACGATACGCGCGCGCGGCGTGAGCCCCTGTACGCTGGCCTGCTGTTCACTGGCGATAATCAGCGCCGCTGTGCCATCGTTAACGCCAGAAGCATTTCCAGCCGTAATGACTCCACCTTTACGGAACGGCGCTTTTAATAGTGCGAGTTGCTCAAGCGTGGTTTCCGGGCGGGGATGCTCATCATCGCGTACCGCGCTGACCGCCCCTTTCTTGCCGATGATCTGCACCGGCACAATCTCCTGCGCCAGAATGCCGTCGCGCTGGGCCTGCGCCGTGCGCTGCTGGCTGCGCCAGGCGAAAGCGTCCTGATCGGCCCGACTGATTTTTAACAATTCAGCTACATTCTCTGCCGTTTCCGGCATGCTGTCAGTTCCGAAGTGTTGCGCCATGAGCGGGTTCACAAAACGCCAGCCAATCGTGGTATCAAAGAGTTCCGCCTGACGCTGGTACGGCGCGCTGGCTTTTCCCATCACGAAAGGCGCACGCGACATCGATTCCACGCCGCCGGCAATCAGCAGATCGGCATCGCCGGCTTTGATCGCCCTGGCGGCAAAGCCGATGGCATCCAGACCCGATCCGCACAGGCGGTTAATCGTGGTGCCCGGCACGGTATGCGGGTAACCGGCCAACAACGTCGCCATGTGCGCCACGTTGCGGTTATCTTCCCCGGCCTGATTCGCACAGCCGAAAATCACATCATCAATTGCTGCCGGGTCGAGCCCGGGATTACGACTCAGGAGCTCACGCAGCGGGATTGCCGCCAGGTCGTCGGCGCGCACACTGGCCAGCGCGCCGCCGTAGCGGCCAATCGGCGTACGGATCCCGTCACAAATAAAGGCGTCGCGCATTACACGTCTCCCGTGATTGTGCCGCCGATGCGGTGCGATTTGCCGCGGAACAGGGCCACAATCTTTTGCTGTTGATTAACAATTTCGATGTCGTAGACGCCGGTCAGCTTGCCCTGCTGTTTGACTCTGGCGGTGGCGACCAGCCGGTCGCCGGCAAACGCCGGACGAAGAAAATCAATGCTTGCCGCCGAGGCCACCGCCGCCAGCCCCTGGCTGTTACAGGCATAAGCGAAAGCGGTATCGGCGAGCGTAAATAGCTGACCGCCGTGACAGGTTTGATGGCCGTTAAGCATGTCCGCCGAGACGGTCATACTCATCTGCGCAAAACCGTCGTCCATTTCGATAAGTTCGATCCCCATCTTTCTGGCGCAGGTATCTTTTTCGTACATCACGCGCGCGTTGCGCCACGGATCATTGCTCATGGTGCTTCTCCATCAGCGCCTTCTGGCGCAGCAGGGAACTGGGGCGATAGCGCTCCTCGCCATAATGGTGTTGCAGGTTCTCCAGCAGTTGCAGCACCCGCCGCCAGCCAAGGCGTTCTCCCCATGCCAGCGGGCCATGCGGATAGTTGACGCCAAGGCGCATCGCGGTATCGACATCCTGCGGGCTGGCGACGCCTTTTTGTACCGCATCCAGCGCTTCGTTAATCAGCATCGCCACCGTGCGCCACACCAGCAGGCCGGGATAATCGGCAATACGCAGCACTTTCTTGCCCTGCTGCTGGAAGTAATGCACGGCCTTATCAGTGGCCGCAGGCGCGTTGGTTGCCGCTGCGGCCAGCACCACCGTATCGCTGGCGCACAGGTCATACACCACCACCGGGCGGTGATGCTTAACGCTTAGCGCCAGGGCGGTCTCGCCTTCAGTCTCCAGCAGCAAGACATCGTCTAATTCAGTGACATTGTCACTTCTGACGGTAACGGATTCAGCACCCATCATTACCGGCGGCAGCGCCGCGTCCGGCAGTGTCTCAGCGGGCCAGCGATAGACGCCGTGGCCGCTCTTTTTACCTAGCCGCCCGGCCAGCGCCAGCTCTTGCTGGAGGAGCGATGGCAGGTAGCGGCGGTCCTGCCAGAAGGCGTTAAACACCGAACAGGTCACGGCGAAGTTGACGTCCTGGCCAATCAGGTCCGTCAGCGCCAGCGGTCCCATAGGAAAACCGCCGCCGTCACGCAAAGCGGCATCGATAACCTCCGGGGCGCCGACCTGCTCTTCCAGCGCGCGCCAGGCCTCAGCGTAGAACGGACGCGCTACGCGGTTAACGATAAAACCGGGCGTTGAGCGGCAGCGTACCGGCTGTTTCCCCCAGCCGCTTACGCACTGGCACAGCTGCTCTACCACCTCAGCAGACGTCTCCAGGCCACTCACCACCTCGACCAGCTTCATCACCGGCGCCGGATTAAAAAAGTGCAGCCCGGCCACCCGCTCCGGGTTTTTGACCCCGGCGGCGATGGCGGTAATCGAAATAGACGAAGTGTTACTGGTCAACAACGTTGACGGCGCGCAGATCTCCGCCAGCTGCGTGAACAGCGCCGTTTTGACCTCCAACCGTTCAGAGGCCGCTTCGATCACTAAATCTGCATCGGCAAGCGCGGCTAAATCGTGGGCCGGATGCAGGCGCGCCAGCAGCGCATCGGCCTGCTCTGACGCCAGTTTGCCCCGCGCAACGCGTGACGCCAGACGCCCGGCGATACCCTCTATCGCCAGGTCTACAGCCTTAGGGTTAATATCAAAAATACGCACCGGATGCCCGGCGGCGGCAGCCACTTCGGCGATGCCGGCCCCCATGGTGCCGCTGCCGATCACCGCCACGTTGACTAAGGATGTCGTCATCATCTATTTCCCGCTGAACTGTGGTGGCCGTTTGGCCAGAAACGCGCTGACCCCTTCGCGGTAATCATCGCTGCGCCCGGCCAGACGCTGATAATCGCGCTCCAGGTCCAGCTGCGCGTCGAGACTGTTGGTTTCAGAGGCCAGCAGCGCCTTTTTAATCAGCCCAAGACCAAACGTCGGTTGCGCCGCCAGATGGCGCGCCAGTTGCAGACTGGTATCCGCCAGTTCTGAATCGTCCACCAGTTGCCAGATAATCCCCCACTGCGCGGCCTGTTCCGCGCTGAGGCTGTCGCCCAGCAGCGCCAGCCCCATCGCGCGCGCACGGCCGGCCACCCGCGGCAGGAACCAGCTGCCACCGCAGTCCGGCACCAGGCCGAGCTTGCTGAACGCCATCACAAATTTGGCCGAACGCGCGGCCAGCACGATATCGCAGCCCAGCGCCAGGGTAGCGCCCGCGCCGGCGGCCACGCCGTTAACCGCGCAGATAACCGGCTTCGGCAGCGCCGCCAGACGGCGCACTAACGGGTTGTAAAAGCGTTCTACCGACATGCCGAGATCCGGCGGCGGGCCGCTGGGGTCGACATTGCGGTCGTTCAAATCCTGGCCGGCGCAAAAACCGCGGCCGGCGCCGGTGATCAGCAGGCAGCGCACGCCATCATCGCGCTCGGCCTGCTTCAGACATTCCGCCAGCTGGTGATGCATCAGATCGTTAAAACTGTTGAGGCGGTCCGGGCGATTGAGGGTAATGGTCATGACGCCCTGTTCCACTGCGCTGAGAATGAAAGCTTCCACGATTAGCGTCCTTTAAATTCCGGGGTACGTTTTTGTAAGAAGGCGTCGATGCCTTCGCGGCGGTCCTCGGTGGCGCTCAGCAGGCTAAACAGCTGGCGCTCCTGTTGTAGACCGGCCTGCAGGCTGACTTCCTGCGACAGGCGCAGCGACTGTTTTGCCGCCCGTAGCGCCAGCGGCGAATGGCGGGCAATGGTGGTTGCCAGTTTCAGGGCATACTCATCGGTTAACGCCGCCGGATGGATATCACTGACCAGCCCGGCCTGCTGCGCCTGGCGGGCGTCAATACTCTCGCCGCTCAGCACCATCCGGCTGGCCAGCGCCTTGCCAACGCTGCGGATCAGCCGCTGGGTGCCGCCCGCGCCCGGCATAATGCCTAGGGTAATTTCCGGCAGGCCAAAGCGGGCGTTGTCACCGGCGACAATCAGGTCGCACAGCAGAGCCAGCTCGCAGCCGGCGCCGAGGGCGTAGCCGTTGACCGAGGCGATGAGCGGCTTAGTAAAAGCATCGATTCGCCCCCATAACCGTGGGCGAATATCATCCAGGGTGGCAGGCAGATCTTTTTCCGCCATTTCATTGAGGTCAGCCCCGGCGGCGAAAAAACGCGCGTTACCGCTGATAACGCAGACGCCGACGCTGTCATCAACTGCCGCAGCCTCCAGCGCCTCGGCAATCCGGGTTAAGAGGGCATTGTTCAGCGCGTTGCGGGCCTGCGGGCGGTTTAGCGTTAGCTGTAGCACCCGGCCATGACGGTGGATCAGCAGGTCGCTCATGCTATCCCCCGCGCGTCAAAGTCGACCACCACATCGCCGCTGGTCGGCAGCGACTGGCAGCTCAGCACGTAGCCCGCCGCCAGCTCATCTGCTTCCAGGCTGTAATTGGCGGCCATCGCCACTTCACCGCGTAGCACTTTGCATTTACAGGTGGCGCATACCCCGCCCTTACAGGCGAACGGCAGATCGGCGCCCTGACGCAATGCGGCATCCAGGATGCTGTCGTCTTCGGCGCTGAGGGCGATAAGCCGATCGCGCCCGTCCTGGCGGATGGTCACCGTGCGCCCTTCCGCCTGCACGCCGGCGGCGCGCTTCACATTGCCGCCTGGGGTGGCTTTGTTGAATAAATCGAACTTTTGCTGAGTTGAAGGATCAGATCACGCATCC
>OODL01000377.1_pt1 | contig 54757 bp, 43 predicted proteins | sample 1671181 | NCBI WGS metagenome assembly OODL01 (sample SAMN06348130, study PRJEB24527) | human gut metagenome | biome: human gut; feature: ankylosing spondylitis patient; material: feces | host: Homo sapiens | place: China | collected 2015-10 | reverse complement strand
TGTACTATTCTCCAACCGGAAAATCAAGTTGGCAGTAAATTAGGTTACCTACAATACAACGATAAACAAAAAAACAAAAAGGTCCAATTTAATACGAACAAGAGTTTACTCGGATCAAACGGGAAAAACCTGAACCTGAAAACACTGTATGTATTAGTAAGTAGTTCCAGTGCATCCGCTTCGGAAATGGTGATCAACTCATTGAAACCTTTTATGAATGTTGTGGTAATTGGAGAAACAACTGTAGGTAAAAACGTCGGTTCACTGGAATATACAAGTGACGACAAAAAGTGGGAGATGCACCCTATTGTTTGTCAAATATACAATTCAGTAGACTTTACTGATTATGCTGATGGAATAGCGCCGGATGTACAACTTGACGAAGCATTCACATACGTTGATGCTCAAACTGTATCTCCCATTGAAATGTTTCCTTTAGGAGATCCGAATGAACACTTATTTAAAGCTGCCATAGACCTGATTGACGGAAAAACCACCCTTACCCGGAGTATAGATGCACCGGGCACAGTCACTTATAAGAAGGTTCTCGGTAACTCAATAGACAGAAAAGCAACCGGCAGTGTGATTATTAACAAATAATCCGTAAATTTGCAGTCCGAAATTTACAGACTGTAAATCATGCAAGGAACAAAGAATCTGACTAAAGGGCCTATCAATCGCCAGTTATTTAATCTGGCGATACCCATTATGGCCACTTCCTTTATCCAGATGGCGTACAGCCTGACGGACATGGCATGGGTGGGCCGTTTAGGCAGCGAAGCAGTTGCTGCTGTCGGTGCAGTAGGTATACTCACCTGGATGTCCGGTTCCATAGCCTTGCTGAATAAAGTAGGTTCTGAAGTCAGCGTAGGGCAATCTATCGGGGCTCGTAGCGAACAAGATGCACGGCAGTTCGCTTCGCATAATATCAGTATTGCCCTGCTCATTTCTGTATGCTGGGCCGCTTTGTTATTTCTGTTTGCCGATCCTATCCTGCATATATTCGAACTGAAAGAGCATATCACACAGAATGCCGTAACTTATCTGCGTATTGTCTCAACAGGATTACCTTTCGTCTTTCTATCGGCCGCTTTCACAGGAATATACAATGCGGCAGGACGAAGCAAGACACCTTTCTACATCAGTGGTACCGGATTGATAATGAATATCGTACTCGACCCGCTATTTATCTTCGGTTTTGGCTGGGGAACAGTGGGTGCAGCCCTTGCCACATGGTTATCCGAAGCTACTGTATTCGGTATTTTTATTTATCAGCTACGGTATAAAGACAATCTGCTGGGGGGCTTCCCTTTTCTTACCCGTCTTAAAAAGAAATACACCCACCGTATATTCAAGCTCGGACTTCCGGTAGCTACATTGAATACCCTGTTTGCCTTTGTCAACATGTTCCTTTCGCGTACGGCTTCGGAACAAGGAGGACATATCGGACTTATGGCTTTCACCACCGGAGGACAAATAGAGGCCATCACCTGGAATACCTCGCAAGGTTTCTCTACCGCATTAAGTACCTTCATTGCACAGAATTATGCTGCCGGAGAAAAATCAAGAGTAAAAAAGGCCTGGCGCACTACACTCTGGATGACATCTATATTCGGTACCCTATGCTCATTACTCTTCATTTTCTTTGGAAGTGAAGTGTTTTCCATTTTCGTACCCGAACCGGAAGCTTTCCGCGTAGGTGGTGATTTCTTGCGTATAGACGGTTATTCACAGCTCTTCATGATGTTGGAAATTACCATGCAAGGCGTATTCTACGGATTGGGAAGAACAATTCCACCAGCCATCATCAGTATATCGTGCAACTATATGCGTATACCCGTAGCCCTGCTTCTGGTACATATGGGAATGGGGGTAGACGCTATATGGTGGGCTGTAAGTGCAACAACCATTGCTAAGGGACTTATCCTCACACTCTGGTTTATACTTATAAAAAGAAAAATTCTCTAAAAATGGAGAACAAAAGACCTAAACATAACATCAACATAATTGTTATATATCTAACTTTGCATTACAAACATAGTAACATTTTTAAAAGAACAAATTATGAAAAAGATGAAAATTAGTGTACTGCTATTGAGCGGTGCTATATTATTAGGAAGCTGTGGTACAATGAACAATACCGCAAAAGGCGGTGTGATTGGTGGTGGATCAGGCGCAGCAGCCGGTGCTATCATTGGCGGACTTATCGGTAAAGGTAAGGGCGCAGCTATCGGTGCGGCTGTCGGTGCGGCAGTAGGTACAGGTGCCGGTGTTGCCATTGGCCATAAGATGGATAAGAAAGCTGCCGAAGCTGCCAAAATTGAAGGTGCACAGGTAGAGAAAGTAACCGATACCAACGGACTTGCTGCTGTAAAAGTAACTTTCGAATCAGGCATCCTGTTTGGTTTTAATTCATCAGCATTGAGCAATACATCAAAAGCTTCTTTGCGCGAACTGGCCCAGATTCTGAAGGAAGACCCTACAACGGACATTGCTATCGTAGGTCATACAGATAAAGTAGGCACTTATGAAGCAAACATGAAAGTTTCAAAAGACCGTGCATATACTGTAGAAAACTATCTGCAGGATTGCGGCGTTTCTCCTGCACAATTCAAGCAAGTGGAAGGCGTAGGCTACAATCAGTATGATGACAGCATGACAGCCAGTCAAAACCGTCGCGTGGATATCTATATGTATGCCAGCGAACAGATGATTAAGAACGCAGAAGCAGGTAAATAAGCTACAAGATATAAAGCTACGAGCTACAAGTTGCTGCGCTATTAGTCCGAAAGGTACTTGTAGCTTGTAACTCGTAGCTCGTAGCTTGTCGTTACTAACCAACAAAAGCCACGACAATAAATATGAAGAAGGTTTTGCGAATCCTACGCAATCTGATACTCTTTTTCTTTATCTCCACTATTCTCACGGTGGTGATCTATCGTTTTATTCCCGTTTATTTCACTCCCCTTATGGTTATCCGTAGTACCCAACAGATTTTTAAAGGCGAAAAACCGGTCTGGCATCACAGTTGGGTTTCTTTTGATAAAATCTCTCCTCACCTGCCGATGGCGGTAATCGCTTCGGAAGACAATCGCTTTGCTACTCACAATGGTTTCGATTTCATAGAAATAAAAAAAGCTATGAAAGAGAATGAAACACGAAAGCGGAAGCGAGGAGCCAGTACCATCAGCCAACAGACTGCAAAAAATGTATTTCTTTGGCCCCAATCTTCATGGACGCGAAAAGGACTTGAAGTTTACTTCACCTGGCTTATTGAACTCTGTTGGTCGAAAGAACGGATCATGGAAGTATATCTTAACTCTATCGAAATGGGAAAAGGTATTTATGGAGCAGAAGCTACCGCCAAATACAAGTTCCACACCACTGCTGCCAAACTAACAGCAGGGCAATGTGCATTGATTGCAGCAACCCTTCCCAACCCCATACGCTTTGATTCCGCACACCCGTCAGCTTACATCCTGCGCAGACAGTCACAGATATTAAGATTAATGAAGTTAGTTCCCAAATTCCCTCCGGTAGAGAAAGCAGTCAAGAAGCAGAAGACAGAGAAGAAGAAAAAGAAATAATCTGTGTATATTTGTGGCATTAATATCTACGGAATGAAGAAAGCCTTGCCATTGTTCTTAATTTGCATACTTATCTGTTGTGGAGCACATGCCCAACGTACAGAAGTTTATAATCCGCATATACATACGGTGCAGGTCATCGCTAACAACGACTATATGGCTCCTGCCGTCATCCGGTTGGGTGAAGGTGAAACTGTAGAAATCTCATTCGACCACCTCACGCACGATTACCATCGTTATCAGTATGTCCTCACACATTGCAATGCAGACTGGACCCCGTCCGACCTTTCCGAAACAGAATACCTGGATGGTTTCAATGATAACCCGATAGAGGATCACGATATTTCCGTCAACACTACTCTGCCCTACACACACTATCGCCTGACGCTTCCCAATGACCAGGTACGTCCCAAACTTTCCGGTAACTATCGTCTGTTGGTTTATGATGATGCAGAGGGCAAGAATAAACCCGCTTTCAGCACTTGCTTCCGGATATTGGAGAAAGAGGTAAACATATCAGCACAAGTCAGCAGTGACACAGAGATAGATCGTAACAAGACCCATCAGCAAGTCAGCTTCAGTATCCAGCATAAGGGATATCCCATTCGTAACCCTCAGAATGAAATCAAAGTACACGTTTTACAGGATAATCGTACAGACAACGAAGTTACCAATCTTCAACCTTCTTACGTTGGCCCTGACCAGCTACGCTACGAACATAACCGTGCGCTGATATTTCCAGCAGGAAACGAATACCGCCGTTTCGAAATGGTGAGTACACGATATGCCTCACAAGGTGTGGAAAGTATCCGCTATCATGCCCCTTACTATCACGTCACGCTGCAACCGGACCAGCCACGCCTACTAAATTATAGTTATGACCAGGATCAGAATGGGCGTTTTGTAATACGGTATGATGAAGCAGTGGATAACACTACGGAAGCAGATTACTTCTTTGTACATTTCTCCCTGTTATGGGAGAACCCGCTTACAGAGGGAAAGTTTTATCTGCAAGGAGCTTTCACGTATGATGATTTTAATGAAGAGAATCTGTTGAAATACAACCCGGAGACTCACGCTTATGAGTGTACCCGATTGCTGAAACAGGGAGCATATAATTATCAGTATCTGTATGTAGCACCCAGAAGTACGGTAGGAAGCACCGCACAGGCAGAGGGGAATTTCTATGAAACGGAGAATGAATATCTGATACTTGTTTACCACCGGCCCTTTGGCGAAAGATATGACCGGCTGATCGGTATGCAACAGGTTAGTTATAAATAAGAAGCTACCTAAACAGGTATAAGAAGCGAGCTAAACAGGTATTTACCCAGCTCATTTTGCATCTAAACAGTAAGTCTTATAGAGTGTTGACCTTGGTTAACAGGTCTATTAACCTTGGTTAACAGAACCGTCAACCAACGTTGACAGACCTGTTAACCAAGGTTGGCACCCACTTATTCCTAAGAGCAAACGTTATATTCATTAATCCTGAACAAAACAATCCCTTATATAGAACAAATGAATCAATAGTCTTTTAGTACGAATGCCCTCCGTCCTTCATCTCTTTCTCATCGATCTTATGTATATCAATGCTTCTCCAAGCATAGAAGATATACGCAAGCACAAATGGAACCAAGAAAGAAACATAGAACATCACCCTCAATGTAAACTCACTGGAACAACTGTTTGCCAGCGTCAGTGAACTTTGCAAATCACTTGTAGAAGGATAGTAAGCCGTATTATTGTAGCCCGCAACAAGCAGTAATGCCAACACTGCAAGCACCGTACCGATACCTGTAAACCAAATACCCTTATCAAATTTAGGCTTTAACAAACTCTTCCCAATACCAAAAAGCACCAGTACCACCCCAATAAGGAAAAGCACCAACACCACCGGCATTTCAATAAAGTTCGTCAGATACTTATAAGGCTCCATGAAGATTTCTCCCGTCTCCGGTTTCACAGCATATCCATCCACCAACAGTGTACGGATAACGAATGACAAAAAGAATACCAGGAACAACACCGAATTTCCTATCAGGGAACGACGGCTACGTGCCACCAAATCTTTATCATCAATATTATTAATAAAATACAGAGCACCCAGAATGCGTGAAAGGAAAAATACAGCCAATCCCAGCACTACATTCCACGGATTAGTCAATGCATCCAGTCCGTGCCAGCCATTTGCCCACTGACTGATAACGGGCATCACCGTATTCGTAATGTTGGCTTTATTGACATAAAACTCCGAACCTGTAAAGAACGTAGCTACTGCACCTCCCAGCAACACCGGCCCTACTACACCGTTAATCACCAGAAAAATGCGATATGTATTCTTTCCTAACAAATTCCCCGCCTTGCTCTGAAATTCGTAACTGACAGCCTGCAACACAAAGCTGAACAGGATAATCATCCACAACCAGTATGCACCACCGAAACTTGTACTGTAGAACAACGGAAACGATGCAAAAAACGCACCACCAAACGTAACCAACGTCGTAAATGTAAACTCCCATTTCCGTCCTGTGGAGTTAATCATCATCTTCCGGTGTTCTTCCGTCTTACCCAGACAGAAGATAAGCGAATTACCTCCCTGCACAAACAGCAGGAATACAAGAAGGGCCCCCAGCAATGATACCACGAACCACCAATATTGTTGTAGAAATATGTAAGACATGAACTTTAATTTTTAATTATTAATTATTAATTATTCTCCGGTCCTTTCTTTATTGCCTTCAACATAATACCGATTTCTGCTATCAGCATAATAGTAAACAGTACCAAGAAGATAAAGAATGTAGCTTGTACGGAACCGACATCCAGCTTAGAGATAGCCGCATTCACAGGCAACATATCCTGTATGGTCCACGGCTGACGCCCGCACTCTGCAACTACCCATCCGGCTTGTCCGGCCAGATAGCCCAACGGAATGGTCAGCAATGCCACCCAATGCATCCACTTCATCTTCGACAAATCACGCTTATACGCCAAGAACAGTATTACAATAAAGAATAATATAAAGTAACCACCCAACATTACCATCACACGGAACGCATAGAATGTCAATGGTACATTAGGTACCAGATCATTCACATCTTTAATATATCCATAACCGAAATAAGCTACATTTTCTTTCAACGTTTTGGCTGCTACTTTCGCATCTTCCTCGTTACCTGCCGACTTGGCATCACGATAAGCCTCAAACGCACCAATCGCTATCTTTCCACGCTCTATCTTCTCTTCTGCAGAAAGTGCTTTGGTACCATCTTTCAATTCGTATCCGCCCTCCAGCAGATCTGCAATACCGGGTACAAACGCATCCATCTTTCTTTCAGCAAGCAAAGAGAGCATCTTTGGTATCTCCATCCTGAACAGGAAAGGATCCTGTCCGTCATTGTATGTCTTTTTTTCAGGGTTCAGCATACCAATTGCTACCAATCCGGCCCCTTGCTGTCCCTTGTAATAACCTTCCATTGCTGCCAACTTCATCGGCTGCGTTTGTGCCACCTGATAGCCCGAACCATCACCGGTCCACGCAGAAAGCACGGCCGAAGCCAAACCTACCCAGGCAGCTATCTTTATGCTTGACAATGCAAATTTCTTATCCCGCTTCTTTAGCAGGAACCAGCAGGCAACACCCACCACAAATACAGCACCCAGTACCCAACCGGACAACACGGTATGGAAGAACTTATTTACCGCTGTAGGTGATAATGCTACTGCCCAGAAATCCACCATTTCATTTCTTCCCGTATCAGGATTGAACTCCATCCCTACCGGATTCTGCATCCATGCATTTGCCACAAGTATCCACCAGGCAGAGATTGTCGCACCCAGTCCTGTCAGCCAGGTAGATGCCAGATGGAACTTTTTACTCACTTTATCCCAGCCGAAAAACATGACCGCAATAAAGGTAGCCTCCATAAAGAAAGCCAGGATTCCCTCGATGGCAAGCGGTGCTCCGAAGATGTCGCCCACAAACCAGCTGTAGTTACTCCAGTTGGTTCCGAACTCAAATTCGAGAATCAGACCCGTGGCTACTCCTATGGCAAAGTTGATGCCGAATAGTTTCATCCAAAACTTGGCGGTGCGTTTCCAAAACTCATCCCCCGTACGATAATACATGGTCTCCATGATACCCATGATGACTGCCAGCCCCAATGTGAGCGGCACAAAAATCCAGTGATAGATGGCTGTCAGTGCGAATTGCGCCCTCGACCAGTCAATCAGAGAAGTGTCGATGTGTTCAAGCATAAGAAATCAAGTTATTAATTATGAAGTTATAAGTGATTTACAATATTAAGCGCACGGTCAATAAGTTCCCTACTCACATACTCCTCTTTATCTTCGCCTACCGCAGACGAGTTCAGATAATTGGGGAAGAAGAATATACGCAATATGAAAAACATGATGAACAGTTTCACCAGAATAATGAGCCACAGAGTTTTCCCGAGCGTCATACCCCGGAATCCATCGACGTAAAACCGCCAGATTTTCTGGATTGTATTCTTCATAATAGAGAAATTATAATCATTACAAATATAAAACTTTTATATTTTAAATAACAAATAAAAGGGCAAAAAGTTAGTTATCGACACAAAAAAGCATTCCGGCGTCGAAAAATTCCGAACCGTCTATCTATTTTGCAGGACATTTTACGACACTGTATCTTCGCAATCGTAAAACAATATAGTATAACGAAGATATGAGAAACGTAAGAAGATTGACAGTGATAACACTCAGTGTGGCAAGCGCCTGTGTCGGCAGCACGACACTGAAGGCACAGGATGCGACTCCCACTGCAGCGCAGGAAATCACAGTACAAAGTACTTCATCGCAAGACGATGCGGCACTCCCCTCTCAGTGGGACCTGCAAACCTGCATTGACTATGCCCTGCAACACAACATCACCCTGAAGCGTAACCGTATCAGTGCGGAAAGCGCCGAAGTGGATGTGAAAACTGCGAAAGCAGCCCTGTTTCCCAGTTTGTCGGCAAGTGTCAGCCAACGTATCGTAAACCGCCCCAACAGCGAGACGAATACGATTATCGATGGTGACAACATCACCAGTAGCACCAGTAAGACGTCGTACAATGGTAGCTATGGTATTGATGCCAGTTGGACCCTCTACAATGGCAGCAAGCGCCTGAACACCATCAAGCAGCAGAAGCTGAACAACCGCATTGCCGAACTCAATGTAGCCGAAAGTGAAAATTCTATCGAAGAGAGCATTGCACAAATATATGTGCAGATACTCTACGCTGCCGAAGCTGTTAAAGTGAATGAGAACACTCTTGCCGTCAGCCAGGCCGAACGTGATCGCGGACAGCAGTTGCTGGAAGCCGGAAGTATTGCCAAGAGCGACCTCGCACAGTTAGAATCACAGGTCAGCACTGATAAATATCAGTTAGTGACGGCACAAGCCACCTTGCAAGATTACAAATTACAACTGAAACAACTTCTGGAGTTGGATGGTGAAAGTGAAATGAATCTCTATCTGCCTGCCTTAGGTGATGAAAATGTGCTGACGCCCCTGCCCACCAAAACAGATGTGTATCGAGCTGCTCTCACTTTCCGTCCTGAAATAGAATCGGGCAAGCTGAATGTACAGGCTTCCGATTTGGATATCAGCATTGCCAAAGCAGGATATATCCCTACACTGAGCCTCAGTGCCGGTATCGGTACAACGAACGCTAACGGCAATGATTTCTCCTTCTCCGAACAGGTGAAGAATAACTGGAACAACTCATTAGGTCTGACCGTGAGCATTCCTATCTTCAACAACCGTCAAACCAAAAGTGCGGTACAGAAAGCCCGCCTGCAAAAACAGACCAGCGAACTGGACTTACAGGATCAGCAGAAGACATTATACAAGACTATTGAAAGTTTATGGTTAGATGCCAATAGTGCACAACAACAATATGTCGCAGCTGCCGAGAAACTACGTAGTACACAGACAAGTTACGATCTCATTCAAGAGCAGTTCAACCTGGGCATGAAGAATACAGTAGAACTGCTGACAGAGAAGAATAACCTGCTCAATGCGCAACAGGAAACATTGCAAGCCAAATATATGGCTATATTGAATGCACAGTTATTGCGATTCTACCAGGGAGAAGGAATACAATTATAAGTGATTAGTGATAGAGTGATTAGTGATAAATAAAAGAAACGATATGAGTAAGAAAAAAATTATCATCGTAGCGGTCGGCATCATCATTGTGGCCGGCATAGCTATCTGGATATTTGGCGGAGATGCCAAAAAACGGAAAGTGGTATACGAGACGACTACCGTAAGTCGTAGCGACATTTCCAACTCTGTGACTGCCACAGGTACCATCGAACCGGTGACCGAAGTGGAAGTAGGTACACAGGTCAGTGGTATCATTGATAAGCTGTATGCAGATTATAATTCGGTAGTGACCAAAGGGCAACTCATTGCCGAAATGGATAAAGTGACCCTGCAAAGTGAGCTTGCTTCACAAAAGGCAACTTATGATGGTGCCAAAGCCGAATATGAATATCAACAGAAAAATTACGAACGCAACAAAGGCCTGCACGAGAAGCAACTCATCAGCGATACGGATTACGAGCAAAGCCTCTACAACTACCAGAAAGCCAAAAGTGCCTATGACAGTAGTAAGGCATCTCTTGCCAAGGCAGAACGTAACTTGTCGTACGCCACCATTACTTCTCCTATCGACGGCGTTGTTATCAGCCGTGATGTGGAAGAAGGACAGACAGTAGCTTCCGGCTTCGAAACTCCGACCCTCTTCACCATTGCTGCGGACTTGACACAAATGCAAGTAGTGGCCGATGTAGATGAAGCTGACATAGGCGATGTGGAAGAAGGGCAACGCGTGAGCTTTACAGTAGATGCTTATCCGAATGATGTATTCGAAGGTAAAGTTACACAAATCCGTCTTGGAGCAACCAGCAGTTCAAGCAGTACCACTACATCTACCACTGTGGTAACTTATGAAGTAGTGATCTCCGCCCATAACCCGGATTTGAAATTGAAACCGAGATTGACAGCAAACATTACAATCTATACACTGGATAAGCAAGGAGTACTGAGTGTTCCTGCAAAGGCTTTACGCTTTACACCGGCAGTTCCATTGGTAGGCAAGGATGCCGTAATCAAGGACTGCGAAGGAGAGCATAAGGTATGGACCCGTGAAGGAGATACGTTTACCGCACATCCGGTCAGCATCGGTATCTCTAACGGAATTATGACGGAAATTACAGGTGGCATCAATGAAAACACGCAAGTCGTAGCTGATGCAGTAATCAGCACAGGCAGCGGACAGGCAGCTGTAGCCGAAGGACAGGAAGGAGGAGAAAGAAGTCCTTTCATGCCTGGCCCTCCGGGAAACAATAAAAAGAAAAATAATAAGTAATCATATTATGAGTAAAACAGTCATAGAATTGCAAAACATCCGGCGTGATTTCCAAGTGGGCGAGGAAACGGTGCATGCCCTGCGTGGCATCTCCTTTTCCATTGCCGAAGGAGAGTTCGTCACCATCATGGGTACGTCCGGTTCCGGTAAATCGACACTGTTGAATACCCTGGGTTGCCTCGATACTCCTACCAGTGGAGAATACTTGCTGGACGGTATATCCGTACGTACCATGAGCAAGCCTCAGCGCGCCATATTACGAAATCGGAAAATCGGTTTCGTATTCCAAAGCTATAATTTGCTGGCAAAGACAACTGCCGTGGAGAATGTAGAATTGCCTTTAATGTATAATGCTTCTGTCTCAGCAGTCGAACGCAGACGCCGAGCCATAGAAGCTCTGCAAGCCGTAGGGCTGGGCGACCGTCTGGAACATAAATCGAACCAGATGTCGGGTGGACAGATGCAACGTGTAGCCATTGCCCGTGCCTTGGTAAACAACCCTGCGGTAATCCTTGCCGATGAGGCAACAGGTAATCTGGACACGCGTACTTCTTTTGAGATATTGGTTCTTTTCCAAAAACTACATGCCGAAGGACGCACCATTATATTCGTTACCCATAATCCCGAAATAGCCCAGTACAGTAGCCGGAACATTCGTCTGCGTGACGGGCATGTGACGGAAGACACGGTGAATACGAAAATTCTATCGGCAGCAGCGGCACTGGCAGCATTACCGAAAAATGATGAAGATTAAGAAATATAAATTATGAACGGAACAAACCTTTTCAAAATAGCCCTCCGCGCCCTTGCCAACAACAAGCTTCGCGCCTTCCTCACCATGCTGGGTATCATCATTGGTGTGGCCTCCGTCATCACCATGCTTGCCATCGGACAGGGTTCGAAGAAAAGTATCCAGGCACAGATATCGGAAATGGGGTCGAACATGATCATGATTCACCCTGGCAGTGATACGCGTGGCGGTGTCCGTCAAGATGCTTCTTCCATGCAGACTTTGAAACTGACTGATTACGAAGCACTACGGGATGAGACTAACTTCCTGGCAGCTGTCAGTCCAAACGTATCGTCCAGCGGACAGCTCATTGCCGGAAACAATAATTATCCTGCCTCCGTAAATGGTGTAGGTACTGAATACCTCGAAATTCGCCAGTTAAGTGTGGAAAGCGGCGAGATGTTCACCGAAGCTGACATCCAGAATGCAGCAAAAGTCTGTATCATAGGTAAGACTATTGTAGACAACCTCTTCCCTAACGGACAGAACCCTATCGGACATATTATCCGTTTCAATCAGGTTCCCCTACGTGTAGTAGGTGTGCTCAAAGCGAAAGGATACAACTCCATGGGTATGGACCAGGATGAAATTGTGCTGGCCCCCTACACCACCGTAATGAAACGCATGTTGGCCGTTACCTATCTTCAAGGTATCTTTGCCTCTGCCCTCTCCGAAGACATGACAGATTATGCCACGGACGAAATTACCACCATCCTGCGCCGTAATCACAAGCTGAAAGAAAGTGATGACGATGACTTCACCATCCGTAGCCAGCAGGAACTCAGTACGATGCTGAATTCTACCACTGACTTGATGACCACACTTTTGGCATGTATTGCCGGTATTTCTCTGGTAGTAGGTGGTATCGGTATCATGAACATTATGTATGTCAGTGTAACCGAACGTACCCGTGAAATCGGTCTGCGTATGTCCGTAGGAGCACGTGGTGTGGATATTCTTTCACAATTCCTGATTGAGGCCATCCTTATTAGTATTACAGGTGGTATCATTGGAGTCGTCATCGGCTGCGGTGCCTCATTCATTGTGAAGAACGTAGCCCACTGGCCCATCTACATCCAGGCATGGAGTGTATTCCTCTCCTTTGCTGTCTGTACCGTCACTGGTGTATTCTTCGGCTGGTATCCGGCTAAGAAAGCAGCTGATCTGGATCCGATAGAGGCAATCAGATACGAGTAAGAGAATTATGAATGATAAATTATGAATTATGAATAGCTATGCAGCAGACGGTGCAGTGAAATTCATAATTCATAATTCATAATTCATAATTCAAAATTAAAATACCTATTTTTGTAACATGATTATGCAAGAACCCAAAACACGCCGGATTGTAGAAGTCCTCATTCATATCATCGGATGGGGCATTGTTTTTGCTTTCCCATTTCTGCTGATGAACCGCAGTGGATTCACGGTTAGCTGGGTGAACTACCTGCGTCATGGCAGTGCAGTTCCGATATCGTTCCTTATCGTGTTTTATATAAACTACTGCTTCTTTATTCCCCGCTTTCTGTTTGAAGGACGAATTAAACAGTATGTCTTACTGAACCTCCTGCTTATACTTTGCACCGCTATTGGTGTACATTTCTGGCAGGATTTCATCTTCCATACTTATGTGAAGTCTACTCCCCCCAAGCGTCCCGGACCTCCCAGTTGGATATTTATCCTGCGCGACGTATTCTCAATGGTTCTCACTGTTGGCCTGGCGGCTGCAATCCGCATGAGTGGTCGCTGGGTAAAGGTGGAGGCTGCCCGTCGTGAAGCAGAGAAAAGCCGTACAGAAGCTGAATTGAAAAACTTGCGTAATCAACTGAATCCGCACTTCCTGCTCAATACCCTGAACAATATATATGCCCTTATCGCTTTTGATAGCGATAAAGCACAAGCTGCTGTCCAAGAGTTGAGCCGTCTTTTGCGTCATGTTCTCTACGATAACCAACAAAACTTTGTTGCCTTGGGCAAAGAAATGGACTTCATCCGCAACTATATCGAGCTGATGCGTATCCGTCTTGCCTCCAACGTGACCGTAGAGACCCAAATCGATGTCCGTGCCGATAGCCGTACGGAAATAGCCCCACTCATTTTCATCTCCCTCATAGAGAATGCCTTCAAACATGGTATCTCTCCTACTGAGCCCAGCTTTATCCGCATCCATTTCAGCGAAAGTCCCGGTCAGGTGTGCTGTGAAATAACCAACAGCTACCATCCCAAAAGCCAAGCTGATAAAAGTGGAAGTGGTATAGGGTTGGAGCAGGTACGAAAACGTCTGGAGCTGACCTATCCCGGTCGGTATGAATGGAAGCAGGGAGTGAGTGATGACAGAAAAGAATATAAATCAATATTGGTGATAAGGTTATAAAGTGATAGAGTGATAGGGTGATAGAGTTATAAAGTGATAAAGTAATATCACCCTATCACATTATAACTCTATCCCCCCCTAAATATTCAACATTATGAACTTGACTTGTGCCATAGTAGACGACGAACCGTTAGCTTTAGACCTATTGGAAAGCTACGTCAATAAGACCCCGTTCCTGACATTGAACGGAAAGTATTCCAGTGCCGTACAGGCTATGAAAGAGCTACCGGAGAAGCGAGTTGACTTGCTTTTCCTCGATATACAAATGCCGGAACTTAATGGCCTTGAGTTCTCTAAAATGGTAGATCCGCATACCCGTATCGTATTTAGTACCGCTTTTGAGCAATACGCTATCGATGGTTATAAAGTAAATGCCCTGGATTATCTGTTAAAACCAATCTCCTACGTAGATTTTTTGCAGGCAGCCAACAAAGCAGTGCAATGGTTTGAGCTATTACAGCAACCTAAAGAAGAAATTGAAAGTATATTTGTAAAAAGCGACTATAAGCTAGTGCAAATAGAGCTTAAAAAGATACTTTATGTGGAGGGTTTGAAAGATTATGTTAAAATTTATACAGAAGATAGTGCCCGGCCTATATTATCCCTTATGAGCATGAAATCAATGGAGGAATTATTACCAGCTTCCCGTTTCATGCGGGTTCACAGATCTTATATTGTCCAGAAAGAAAAAATAAGAGTTATTGACCGCGGACGAATTGTGTTCGATAAAACGTATATCCCCGTCAGCGATAGTTATAAACAGGTATTTCAGGCATTCCTAGATAAAAGGAGTTAGAATATAACATTCATTTGTCGATAAAATATCCGAATCTGTCGACAAAACATAATTTCCTATTGCATATTAAAAAATGTTTTTTTACCTTTGCATCGAACAGATAAAGGAAGTTGTGAAACTTCCCCCAATAGAATAGTTTAGTTAAGTCTAGTTTAGTTTTTGTGTGAAGCACTTCCTCCGTGAGCGAACGACAGGAAGTGCTTTTTGCTTTCCACAATACCCACCTCAAGCAAAGTATCAAATAGTTGATTTACATACTCCTGACACTTTTATTAATATAGATAAGGACTTTTATTAATAACAACTGAAAATTAAATGAGAATACTTTTTTATTTAATCACTTAATTTGTCTTCGTTGTTAATAGTCTAAATAGTCTGGGAAGATAAAAATTAGGCGTTTGTTTTGCGAAAATGCACCTTTAGTCAGGGGTGCATTTTCTTTTTGTTCCTTTTGAATTATTTTATTCCTAAGAACTGGAAAGGCTTGGTAGTAACAAACTCTTTAGCAGTATTTCCTGCATACGTCTTACCATCAAGGAGGTTCAACTTCTTGACAGGTGCTTTCTCTGAAAAATCCACATCCTTAAAATCAACCCAGAATACATTGGGATATAAAGTAGATTCATAGTAATAAACTTTATCCTTTTGATCGGAAACTGTTCTCCAACGCGTTGAAGATATGTTCGGCTGATCAGGAGTACTAATGCCAAACGGAACAGAAGTATTACGTATCACGCTGAAAACACTGGCCAAAGCCGTACGTGTATCTTCGGTCTTAGGGATTGCATTAATATAGAATGAAGCCCTCACAAAACGGTCGGCAGCCCGGTTAGTGCCGGGTAAGAAGGTCGTTCCACCAATAGTCTTCCAATAATCATCAAGTGCCAATTGCTGATCGAAAACGGGTGAATTGGTCATCACCTGATAGGACCTGCTATGATGTATATTCAACTTTCCATCTATATATTCAAAGATAGCATTATCACCCGTAGCATCTGAAATGGAGAGATGAAGAGTAGCCATACGTGTACCGTCAGGCATCATATCCGATACCACATCGAAGGTATTCTTTTCTATTTCGGAAACCGCTTCATTCACCGTTGCAAAATTATCAAGCATATATTGCACCCAGGCAGCTATGGACAAAGCCGGTTTTTCACCATTCCATTGAGGATAAGACGATTCAGCCAACCATAATAAATTAGCAACGAGTCCTTTCTCATTCATGCCGTCAGTGCTGCATATATCATAAGCCGAAGTAACCACACTACCATATTTGGATTTCCAACGCATCGGGTCCTTTCCCACTTCTCCATTACGCTCCATGCCTCGCGGAAAGATCCAAATATTACTACGGGTATCTTCCTTCCAGTCCATGGTACGGCCTGTTATCACCATATCTTTGTTTCCTTGATAAACTACACGTGTACAAGCCCTTACACGTTTCTGAGGTATTACTGAAAATATAATCACAAGCGCGGTGATTAAAAATACATTTGTCTTACACATAATTATCTGATATTAAGTTGTTAGTAAGTATGAATACTAACAAAAGTACAGACTACAAAGTTCTTAAAAGAACCGGGAGACTATCTACCGGAAATAAATAAATATTAAAATTGAAAACAAACCACAAGAAATGCTGTTGGAAGGGGAAACTTAAAAACGATAACAGTTATGAATTACGGTATTAGTATCCTTTTTAGGGCTATCCCACTGCTGATGGCCCTCTTCTGTTTTGGCTACGGAGCCTTTGTGCTCGACATGGGGACGGACGTAAACCGATTTGTTGCCGGGCCCGTAGTATTTTCATTAGGAATGATATGCATTGCATTGTTTGCTACTGCAGCTACCATCATCCGGCAACTCATCCACACGTACAGTACTGCGGCAAAATACGTATTGCCTATTCTCGGCTATCTGGCTGCAATAGTATGTTTCATTGGTGGAATGACTTATATAAATGATGGTATTACTGCCGCCCATTTCGTAGCAGGGCACGTCATTTGTGGAGTAGCATTTATCACCGCCTGCGTAGCTACCACTGCCACTGCATCCACCCGTTTCACTCTAATCCCGCAAAACTCAAAACGAACGGATCATACCGTACCGGCAAAAGCTTTCTCATCTGCACAAGGAGATGCGCTGATTATTCTTGCTGTCATCTTTGCTGTAATTACATGGGTATGGACTTTCTGGCTATTAGGACAAAGCAGCACTCATGTTGCTTATTTCGTAGCCGGACATGTTATGGCAGGATTAGCTTGCATATGCACCAGTTTAGTGGCACTTGTAGCTACCATATCACGCCAGATACGGAACACTTATGCCGGTTCGGAACGAAAATGGTGGCCTGCCCTTGTATTGGCAATGGGTACACTTAGTATCCTCTGGGGACTTTGGATACTGACTGACATCGATCCTGATAAGTCCTCCATCGGATATATAATGATAGGTCTGGGTTTAGTTTGTTACAGCATTTCCAGTAAAGTGATCCTACTGGCAGTTATCTGGCGGAATGTCTTCAAACTGGCGAATCGCATTCCGCTTATTCCAGTACTCACTGCACTGACCTGCCTTTTCTTATCTGCCTTTATGTTTGAAATGGCGACGCTGGACGACGTTTACTTTGTTCCTGCACGTGTATTGGCTGGATTAGGAGGCATCTGCTTCACACTATTCTCCATCGTCAGCATCCTCGAAAGCGGGACATCCAACTAATAAATCACTCTCTCAATAATTGCTTTTATGGATGGGCTAAGGTTTTGCCAGCTCATCCATAAATACTTCTACATTCCATGCATGATGGGCTACATAAGCAGCCGGACCGGTATCACCCGAATCCAGAATATCCTGCACGACATTAGCCTTATTTCTGCCTGTAACGAAGAAGATCAGTTGCTTGGCATTGAATAACAGACAGCCGGTCATAGCAATACGCTTCTGACCGTTGTAAGGATTCACACTCACTTCATACGGATGAAAGGAAGAAAGTAAATGCTCCTGTCCGGGAAAAATAGACGAGGTATGTCCATCTTCGCCAGCACCGAGCAACACGATGTCGAGAGCCGGGAATCCATGCCAGAGAGACGCATGACAACGCACTACACTGGAGTAACGCTTCGCCTCATTGTCGGGACGATTGTTACCATCGATAGGAAAAATGTATTCCTCCGGCATATGAACCTTATCCAACAACAAACGGCGCATAGTGCCATAATTACTTTCCGAATCTTCGGCAGGCACACAACGTTCATCTACCCAATAGATGCGCATACGCAACCAGGGAGTGGCATCCTTGAACTCATCCGCCCACAAATCGAACATGAGCGAAGGCGTACTGCCTCCGCTGAATGCTATGTGGAAAATCTTTTGCGGCTCTGCCTCCATCAGACTTATGATGTGTTTGATAAGAGCTCGTGCCGTTTCAACAGCTGTACTATAGATATAAGTTTTCATAACTCACAATATTGATCAGTGTTCGTTAGGTTTTTACACGGATTGGTCCAGTCAGCACCATGTTCGTGCATCATAGCTTCACTCTCCAGAGGTCCCCAGGTTCCGACGGGATAGCCATAGAGAGGTGCATCCGGATATTCGTTCCAATAGCGCAATACCGGATCGAAGAAACGCCAGGAAGCTTCGACAGCATCACTCCGAGTGAAAAGGGTCGGATCACCCTGAATACAATCTTCTATCAGGCGGGCATAAGCATCACCTGTAGCCTTTCCGCCCAATTGGTCGTAACTGAAATCCATCATCACCTGCTTCACATCGAATCCCGGACCGGGCACTTTCATACCAAACTTCAGTACGATGCCCTCATTGGGTTGCAAGCGAAGGATAAGTTTATTAGCCCGCGGACAGTGTCCACCATGGCAATGAAACATTTGATGCGGTGTCTCACGGAAATGCACTACAATCTCCGTCACCTTCGTAGGCATCTGCTTTCCTGTGCGGATGTAGAAAGGTACACCACTCCAGCGCCAGTTATCGATACCGATTTTCATGGCAATGTAAGTTTCAGTGCGCGAGTCGGCAGGAACGTTCTTTTCTTCACGGTAGCCCTTTTTAGAACCGGAAGCCGTATATTGTCCGCGGACTATATGTTCATTCAAATCTTCCTCCGTCAGAGGTTTCAAGGATTCATAGACCTTCACCACCTCATTACGGAAATTGTCAGCCGTAAAAACTGCAGGAGGTTCCATAGCAGTAAGAGCTACCAACTGGATAAGATGGTTCTGAACCATATCCCGCAAAGCTCCTGTTCCATCATAGAAACCGCCACGCTGTTCAATACCCAGATTCTCTACTGCAGTAACTTCTACATAATCGATATAATTACGGTTCCACAGCGGTTCGAAGATGCCGTTGGCAAAACGAAAAGCAAGAATATTTTGAGCTGTTTCTTTACCGAGAAAATGATCGATACGATAAATCTGGTGCTCCTCAAAGACGGAAGCATATATTTTGTTTAGTTCTTGTGCTGACTTCAGGTCGTAACCAAAAGGCTTCTCAACGATGATACGGGTATGTTTACGATTTAATCCGGCTTTTTTCAGATGCAAGGGAATAACTCCATAAAGTGAAGGAGGCGTAGCAAGATAGAACAGCAAATTATCCGGTGCTTTCTCGCCTGTGATTTCCTGTAAACGCTTGCCCAACATTTCGTAACCTTCTTCTTTGGCAGGATCTATACTGAGATAATGTAAATGAGTACAGAACTCCTTCATCCCTACTTCAGCGGGAGTGACAAAATGTTCCAGTTCATTCAATATATAGTCACGGTAAGTATCATCCGCGTAGTCTGTGCGCCCAATTCCTAAAATGCTAAACTCTTCCGGCAACCGATTATCTTTATAAAGAGAGTAGAGTGCCGGCATAAGTTTGCGCTTCGTCAGGTCACCCGAAGCGCCGAATATAATCATTACAAATTTACTCATTTAATTTAGTGATTAGTGGTTAGTAGTTAGTGACTACACATTATAAGTACCTGATTTTGTATCTCCGCCATGTCCGGTCCAGTTCTCATGGAAGAATTGCCCGCGAAGTTCATCAGTACGTTCGAAAGTATGCGCACCAAAGTAATCGCGTTGTGCCTGAATCATATTGGCAGGTAACTTCGCAGATACCAGTGAATAGAAATAGTTCAGTGCAGAAGAGAAAGCAGGAACAGGGAGTTCTTCTTTCATTGCATGAGCTACAAGATGCTTCCAACCCGAAAGCAATTCTTTAATTTCATCCCGGAAGTAAGGAGCAAGCAGCAAGTGCTTCGGCTTCTGTGATGCTTCAAAAGCTGCAGCTATGTCATTCAGGAATACACTACGGATAATACAACCACCACGCCACATACGGGCAATGGATGCCAGATCGAGATCCCAACCGAAAGTTTCGGATGCCTTTTGCAATACAGCAAATCCTTGTGCATAAGATACCAATTTGGAAGCATACAAGGCCGAATAAATATCCTTTACCAGTTCCGGTTTATTATATACCACTTGTGAACGCTGGCAAACGAATTGCTTGGAAGCCGCTTCACGCAGATTTTTCTGTGCCGAAAGGCTACGCTCAAAAACAGCCGTAGCAATCAGTCCCAAGGGCATTCCCAGTTCCATAGCATTGATAACAGACCATTTACCAGTACCTTTCTGTCCGGCAGTATCCAAAATCTTATCAATCAGATATCCACCTGCTTTATCTTTATGACGTAAAATGTTGGCAGTGATTTCTATCAGATAACTGCGCAATTTACCTTCATTCCAATGAGCAAATACAGAAGCCATTTCTTCATTATCCAGTTGCAATAGATTCTTCATCACCCAGTAGGCTTCGGCAATCAGCTGCATATCGCCATACTCGATACCATTATGTATCATCTTGACAAAGTGTCCCGAACCAGCCGGGCCAATCCAGTCACAGCAAGGAGTACCATCGGCAGCACGTGCAGCGATACTTTGCAGAATGGGTTTCACTTCATCCCAGGCAGTAACAGAACCACCCGGCATAATAGAAGCACCATTCAGCGCTCCTTCTTCTCCGCCGGAAACACCTGCTCCGACAAAACGAAAACCTTTCTGCTCGGCCAATGCCACACGGCGATTGGTATCTTCATAATTTGAATTTCCACCATCTATTAGTATATCTCCCGGAGAAAGATACGGAAAAAGCTGTTCCATCAACTCATCTACCGCATTACCCGCACGAACCATCATCATGATTTTGCGCGGTGTGGAAATGGACTCCACAAAATCGGGTATTTCAGTATATCCTTCAATAGTCTTTCCTTTGGCACGGCCATTGGTAAAGCGTTCTACCACGCCTTCTTCTACTCCCGGAACGGTTCGATTATACACGGATACGTGCCATCCCTTATCTGCCATGTTCAAGGCCAGATTCTCCCCCATTACGGCAAGTCCAATTAAGCCGATGTCTGTCTTTTGTTCTTTTTTGGTCATAACTTGCATTTTTTTTGTTATTGTTTCATTGAAATGGAAACAATATGCCAAGGGCATTTGTTCGTATGAATTTCGAATAAAAATCGTACTTTTGCAAACATGACTACATTTCACCTGAAAAACTTAAATACAGATTTATGAAAAAACTACATATCGGACTACTGCCGCGTATCATAATAGCCATAGCATTGGGTATTCTTTTGGGTAATTTTCTTCCCGGAGGTATGGTACGCTTTTTCATTACGTTCAACGGTATTTTCAGTGAATTCCTGAACTTCTCCATACCACTTATTATTGTAGGATTGGTGACAGTAGCAATTGCCGATATTGGTAAAGGTGCCGGAAAACTATTATTAATTACAACCTTGATTGCTTACGGGGCAACCTTATTTTCCGGTTTCTTGTCTTACTTTACCGGAGTAACAGTATTTCCTCACCTGATAGAACCCGGAGTTCCGCTGGAAGAAGTCAGTGAAGCGCAAGGCATATTGCCTTTCTTTTCTGTTGCCATACCTCCGCTGATGAATGTTATGACAGCTCTGGTATTAGCTTTCATGTTAGGACTTGGACTTGCTCAACTGAAAAACGATACGTTGAAGAATGCTGCACGCGATTTCCAGGAAATTATTGTTCGTATGATCAGTGTAGTCATTCTGCCATTGCTCCCTATTTACATATTCGGTATATTCCTTAATATGACACATTCGGGACAGGTATTCTCCGTATTAATGGTCTTCATAAAAATAATCGGTGTGATCTTCCTGCTGCATATCTTCCTCTTAGTGTTCCAGTATTGCATAGCTGCACTATTCGTCCGTAAGAATCCCTTTAAATTATTGGGACGGATGATGCCCGCCTATTTCACCGCCTTAGGCACACAGTCTTCTGCTGCCACTATTCCTGTCACATTGGAACAGACTAAAAAGAATGGGGTATCATCTGACATAGCAGGTTTTGTGATTCCACTTTGTGCTACGATACATCTATCCGGAAGTACGCTCAAGATAGTTGCATGCGCCCTTGCCCTGATGATGATGCAGGGGATACCTTTCGATTTCCCACTATTTGCCGGTTTTATTTTCATGCTGGGAATCACCATGGTAGCGGCTCCCGGAGTTCCTGGTGGTGCTATCATGGCATCTTTGGGTATATTGCAGTCCATGCTTGGTTTCGATGAGTCGGCACAGGCATTGATGATTGCACTCTACATTGCGATGGATAGCTTCGGTACTGCCTGTAATGTGACGGGAGACGGGGCGATTGCGTTAGTAGTAGATAAGATATATAAATGAGAAAAGTTTTGTTTTCTCGTAAAAAACAACGAATTTTGTCCTCTTAAAATCAATTTATAACGAAGCCTACAATATGAAAACAGCTCTAATCTCCGGAATAACAGGTCAGGACGGTTCGTTTCTTGCCGAATTCTTATTACAAAAAGGATATGAAGTTCACGGTATTCTCCGCCGTTCATCCTCATTCAATACAGGACGTATCGAACACTTGTACTTCGACGAATGGGTGCGCGACATGAAACAGAAACGTACTATCAACCTGCATTACGGCGATATGACGGATAGCAGTTCGCTCATCCGAATCATTCAGCAGGTGCAACCGGATGAAATCTATAACCTTGCCGCACAAAGTCATGTAAAGGTATCTTTTGATGTACCGGAATACACAGCTGAAGCGGACGCCATTGGTACACTCCGTATGCTGGAAGCTGTCCGTATCCTGGGCATGGAGAAAAAAACAAAGATTTATCAGGCATCTACTTCGGAACTCTACGGAAAAGTACAGGAAGTTCCTCAAACGGAAACAACGCCTTTCTATCCCCGTAGCCCGTACGGAGTAGCCAAACAATATGGTTTCTGGATCACCAAAAACTACCGCGAAAGTTATGGAATGTTTGCCGTAAACGGCATCCTTTTCAATCATGAAAGTGAACGCAGAGGTGAGACATTTGTAACCCGCAAGATTACGCTGGCTGCTGCACGCATAGCACAAGGTTTTCAGGATAAATTGTATTTAGGTAATCTGGATGCACGCCGTGACTGGGGATATGCGAAAGATTATGTAGAGTGTATGTGGCTCATTCTTCAGCATGATACACCGGAAGATTTCGTGATTGCCACAGGAGAAATGCATACTGTTCGTGAGTTTGCCACACTCGCCTTCAAAGAAGTAGGTATTGAACTGCGTTGGGAAGGTGAAGGTGTCGAAGAAAAAGGCATTGATGTGAAGACAGGCAAAATCATTGTAGAAGTAGATTCAAAATACTTCCGTCCTGCCGAAGTAGAACAATTGCTGGGTGATCCTACCAAAGCCAAAACACTTTTGGGCTGGAACCCAAGACAAACCAGCTTTGAAGATCTCGTGAAGATTATGGCAACGCATGACATGAAGTTTGTGAGAAAGCTGTATCTGAGATCACAAGAGAATTAATACATAAAACTTAAAATATAATGTTAGACAAAAACGCCAAAATCTACGTAGCAGGTCATCGTGGCCTGGTAGGTTCTGCAATCTGGAAGAACCTGCAAGATAAAGGATATACCAATCTTATTGGCAAAACCCACAAAGAAGTCGACTTGCTGGACGCCGTTGCCGTTCGTAGATTCTTTGATGAAGAACAACCTGAATATGTATTCCTTGCTGCCGCTTTCGTAGGCGGCATCATGGCAAACAGTATCTATCGTGCCGATTTCATCTACAAGAACCTGCAAATACAACAGAACGTCATCGGAGAAAGTTTCCGCCATAATGTAAAGAAACTCCTCTTCCTGGGCAGCACCTGCATCTATCCACGCGATGCCGAGCAACCCATGAAAGAAGAAGTACTTCTTACCTCCCCCCTGGAATACACCAATGAACCCTATGCCATAGCTAAGATTGCCGGACTGAAAATGTGCGAAAGCTTCAACCTGCAATACGGTACGAATTATATCGCTGTAATGCCTACCAACCTCTATGGCCCGAACGATAATTTCGATTTGGAACGCAGTCATGTACTTCCTGCCATGATTCGCAAGATACACCTTGCCCACTGTTTGAAACAAGGTGATTGGGATGCCATACGCAAAGACCTGGATCTCCGTCCTGTAGAAGGCATTGACGGAACCGGCAGCAAAGAGGATATTCTCACCATTCTTGCTAAATACGGTATCAGTGACAATGAAGTGAAACTTTGGGGTACCGGTACACCGCTTCGCGAATTCCTTTGGAGCGAAGAAATGGCAGATGCCAGTGTATTCGTCATGGAACATGTAGACTTCAAAGACACCTATAAACCAGGTGATAAAGACATTCGTAACTGCCACATCAATATAGGTACAGGTAAAGAAATCTCCATCCGCAACCTTGCCGAACTGATAGTTTCTACTGTAGGCTACAAAGGCCAACTGAGTTTCGATAGCAGCAAACCGGACGGCACCATGCGTAAGCTGACCGACCCTTCAAAACTACATTCTCTGGGTTGGCACCACAAAGTAGAAATAGAAGAAGGCGTACAGCGCATCTATCATTGGTATTTAAAATCGTAAATATTTCAATAGCCCTGGCCATATTTTAATATGCCAGGGCTAAATTATATACATATCCCGCTTTTTTTAGCTAAAAATTTGCTTTCTTTTGATAAAGCCTTATATTTGCACAAATTTCAAATAAATGTGCAATATATAATATCATGGAACAAAGCTTTATCGCCTATATTGAGAATAGTATTAAAGAGAATTGGGACCTTGATGCCCTGACAGATTATAATGGCGCTACCCTACAATACAAAGATGTAGCCCGCAAAATAGAGAAAGTACATTTAATCTTCGAAGCAAGCGGTATTAAAAAAGGCGATAAGATAGCCATCTGTGGACGTAATAGCTCACACTGGGGAGTCACCTTCCTTGCCACACTTACCTACGGAGCAGTTGCAGTTCCTATCCTTCATGAGTTCAAAGCGGACAATGTACACAACATTGTCAATCACTCCGAAGCCAAATTACTCTTTGTGGGCGACCAGGTATGGGAAAACCTCAACGAATCTGCCATGACTATTCTGGAAGGCATCATTCTGATGACGGACTTCTCCATTCTCATCTCACGCACACAGAAACTGGATTACGCCCGTGAACATCTGAACGAACTGTTCGGCAAGAAATACCCCAAGAATTTCCGTAAGGAACACATTGAATATCACAAAGATCAGCCTGAAGAACTGGCAGTCATCAACTATACTTCCGGAACGACGAGTTATTCCAAAGGGGTAATGCTGCCCTACCGCAGCCTGTGGTCCAATACGGCATTCGCATTCGAAGTATTGCCATTGAAAGCCGGAGACAAGATTATCTCCATGTTACCAATGGCACACATGTACGGGTTGGCATTCGAATTCCTGTACGAGTTCTCAGCAGGATGTCAGATCTACTTCCTAACCCGCATGCCAAGCCCCAAAATCATTTTCCAGGCATTCTCGGAAGTGAAGCCCCACCTTGTAGTGGCTGTACCGCTCATTATAGAAAAGATCATTAAGAAGAACGTGCTTCCCAAACTGGAAACACCCACCATGAAGCTATTGCTGAAAGTTCCCATCATCAATGACAAGATTAAAGCAACTGTACGCGAAGGAGTAGTCAGTGCTTTCGGCGGACGTTTTGCAGAAGTCATCGTAGGCGGTGCCGCTTTCAATCAGGAAGTAGAACAATTCCTGCACATGATAGAATTCCCCTACACGGTAGGTTATGGGATGACGGAATGTGGTCCGATTATCTGTTACGAAGACTGGTCACGCTTCAAACCGGGTTCCTGCGGTAAGGCGGTTCCGCGTATGGAAGTGAAAGTTCTTTCTTCCGATCCGGAAAATATACCGGGGGAAATCGTATGCCGCGGACCGAATGTTATGCTTGGATACTATAAAAATGAAGAAGCCACACGTGAAGCAATCGACGCTGACGGTTGGCTGCATACAGGCGACCTTGCGCTGATGGACGCCGAAGGGAATATCACCATTAAAGGACGCAGCAAGAATATGTTGCTCGGTTCCAGTGGACAAAATATCTACCCTGAAGAAATAGAAGATAAGTTGAATAACATGCCGTACGTTGCCGAAAGTATTATCGTGCAGCAGAATGAAAAGCTTGTCGGACTGGTATATCCGGACTTCGACGATGCCTTTGCGCACGGCCTCACTACCGCAGACATAGAACGGGTCATGGAAGAAAACCGTGCCACGCTAAACACCATGCTGCCTGCATACAGCCAGATATTCAAAATGAAAATCTATCCCGAAGAATTTGAGAAAACTCCAAAACGCTCCATTAAACGATTCTTATACCAGGAAGCGAAGGGATAAGATTGTAATTAACCGACTAACCTTTATTAAAGTATTATCTCAAATGAAAAGCGAATTATTAATATCGGCTGCCATGATTCCCATGTGGGGCATGGCAGGAGAAGTGATTGCAGCATCTCCGGAAAAAGGGGTGCCGAAAGAAAAGCAACGTCCGAACATTGTTTTGTTTCTGGTTGATGACATGGGATGGCAGGATACTTCTCTGCCCTTCTGGACTCAACGGACACATTACAACGATACTTACCACACACCGAATATGGAACGTCTGGCAACACAAGGCAAGATGTTCACACAAGCGTATGCCTGTAGTATCAGTTCCCCTACCCGTGTCAGCCTTTTCACAGGAATGAATGCAGCCCGCCATCGCGTAACCAGTTGGACATTACGTAAAAATACCACTCACGAACAACCCGACTCAGTAATGACCTATCCCGAATGGAATGTAAACGGCATTTGCCAGGAACCGGGAATTGAACGTACTACCCAAGTGACTACGTTGGCACAGGTACTTAAAGATAACGGTTACCAGACCATACATTGCGGTAAAGCCCATTTCGGAGCAAATGATACACCCGGAGCCGATCCGCTGACAATGGGATTCGAAGTAAATATAGCCGGACATGCAGCCGGATCACCTGCCAGTTATTACGGCAAAAATAATTTTGGGAATAAGCCGGATGGCAAAAGTCCGTTAGCTGCCGTTCCCGGATTGGAGCAATATCATGGCACGGATACTTTCCTCAGCGAAGCACTTACATTAGAGGCCATAAAAGCTTTGGATAAGGCACAGCAAAAGGATAAACCATTTTTCCTATACATGGCTCATTATGCCATTCATACTCCCATACAACCCGATTATCGTTTTTACCAGAAATATCTGGATAAAGGGCTTCCTCCCGTAGAAGCAGCTTATGCCACCCTCATCGAAGGCATGGACAAGAGCCTGGGAGACCTGATGGATTATTTGGAACGTAACCAGCTAACAGACAATACCGTAATCCTTTTCATGTCCGACAATGGCGGACTGGCCGCACATACCCGCGCCGGAGAACTCCATACTCAGAACTACCCACTCAACAGTGGAAAAGGTTCCGCCTATGAAGGAGGTATCCGCGAACCAATGATCGTAAGCTGGCCTGGTGTAGTGGCTCCCGATACGAAGTGCGGAGATTATCTTATGATTGAAGACTTTTATCCTACCATCCTCGAAATAGCAGGTATTCAAAAATATACCACCGTGCAACAACGGGACGGCATCAGCTTCATGCCATTGCTGACGGGAAAAGGGAAGATAAAAGACCGCGATATCTATTGGCACTATCCTCATAGCTGGGGACCTTCGGGGCCGGGCATCGGAGCAACTTGCTCCATTCGTTCCGGTGACTGGAAACTCGTCTACTATTTTGCAGACGGTAAGCGTGAACTATTCAATGTTCCCGCTGATATCAGCGAGAAAAACGACGTGGCCATGGAAAACCCACGCATTGTAAAGAAATTAGCACAGAAATTAAGTAACTACCTTCGGTCGGTAGATGCACAGCGTCCTACGCTCCGTGCAACCGGTAACTTAGCGCCCTGGCCGGATGAAATTAAAGATTAAAATCAATGAGAAGATTATTTCCATCTATTATTGCATTACTGATGGTTGCAGGAACACTTTCTGCACAGACTACAGACAACAAATCGACTGAAACAACCAAGAAAAACAGAGAACCTGTCGGCATCAATCTCTCCCTGTGGAAGAATATGTCCACACAACAGACTGATACTGTAGGAAGTACTTGTTTCAACCTCGGTCTATTCTCTTCTATGAACCGTCTGAACGGCGTGGGTATCAATCTGCTGGGCAGTGTGGTATACCGTGACATGAACGGTGTACAGGTTACAGGTCTTGCCAACCTGGTAGGAGGCAGCATGCGCGGTGTTCAGATAGCAGGTATCAGTAATGTGAACGGAGATAATCTCTGTGGTGTATCCTTGTCCGGTTTAGTCGGTATCACAGGAAATCATGCACAAGGTGTTATATTCTCCGGACTTACCAATATTGTAGGAGACAATGCCAGTGGTGTTCTCATTGGTGGCTTGCTGAACATTGCCGGAGAGAATTCTTCGGGAGCACATATTGCAGGATTAGCCAACATTTCAGGCGAAGATTTCATTGGTATCACCGCTTCCGGCTTGCTAAACATTGTAGGCAAAAACCTGCGAGGCGTACAAATCAGCGGTTTGGGTAACATTACAGGAGAAAACATGCAAGGTTTACAGATATCCGGTCTGGGTAATGTGGTAGGTGAACATTTCACAGGAGCACAAGTTGCCCCTTTCAATTTTGCCGGAAAAGGAAAAGGTGTACAGATTGGATTAGTCAACTATTATAAGAATAGTTTCGACGGTTTCCAGTTAGGTCTGGTCAATGCCAATCCGGATACTAAAGTGCAGTTAATGCTCTTCGGAGGCAATACTACAAAGCTGAATGTAGGTGCTCGTTTCAAGAACAATCTGTTCTATACCATCTTAGGCGGTGGTACGCATTATCTGGATTTCAGCGATAAGTTTTCAGCCTCTCTCTTCTATCGTGCAGGTCTTGAGCTTCCCCTATACAAGCAATTATTTATCAGCGGTGACCTGGGCTTCCAGCACATCGAAAACTTCAAGAACAAAGACTATGGCTTCCCTGCACGCCTTTACGCTCTCCAAGCACGTGTCAACCTGGAATATCGCCTAAATGACCGTTTGGGTGTATTCGTCACAGGTGGTTACGGTGGCAGCCGCTACTATAATAAAGGGGTCACTTACGATAAAGGAGTGATTGTGGAAGGAGGAGTGGTGGTGTTTAAATACTAAATTTAGTGATTAACGGTTAGTGATAAGTGATTAGCACTTTGTAGTATCATAGCGTAGCTTGCTAATCACTTATCACTTATCACTAACCGTTAATCACTAAAATCACTTTTCCTTTATAAGTCCCGTCCTATACGCCACCAGCAACTTCTTCAAGTCTTGTATCTGTGTCACCAGTATTTTTCCTTGATCCGTATCTTTCACCATCATACGTTGTGAATTGAACTCTACGACAAAGATATTAGACTTGATGTCCTGACCTTCTTCTATAGCCTTCTGACGGCTTTGGAACGGTTCATGTTGTACCAACTGCAAGCCATGTGAATGATAGACCAACGTATATCCGGCAATGCCTGTTTCCGGTTGATATGCCTTGGAGAACCCGCCATCAATCACCAACAACTTACCATCTGCTTTTATCGGTTTTTCACCCTTGATGATCTTCACAGGTACATGACCATTAATGATGTGTGAATGAGGTCCCGTGACTTCGAACTCTGCAAGGATGCGTTCACAAATATCAGCACGATTACGTAGAGTATAGTAATATCCTTTCGTCTCTTTAGCCAATTCTTTTTCTCCAATGAAATAGCGTTCAAAAGTCGCCATCTTATCTTTGTCAAACGATGGAGCATCCGGACCACACCACATATACCACACATAATCCAGTGCAAAACTCTTCTCCTCCGTACCGTCTTCATCGAAGTAAGCCGTACGGATCAACTGGTCTGTCTTGCACAATAGCTTCCTGCCCCAATACTCCTTCTTTCCAATACGGACATGTTTGAAACTACCATCCTCATTCAAAGGCATGGAAGCATGATACAGCAAATTACTGTTACAAACCAGATACATTCCTCCATATGTAAACAAGCAACGCATATGTTTCTTCAACTTCTCACTATTCATGAACGAAGCATGGATTTTATCTATCAGTTCCCGTTCCTCATCAGACAGACGGTATGGATCAGCCGGATCTATGGTCGGGAAGTTTGTATCGCGCAATGGATATTCTTTTCCTTCATATACAAAGACACCTCTCTCAAAATCAACCTTATCCAGTAACTTCCGGTTCTGCATACCGAACTCCGGACGACGGTCTATAATCTCTGCTTCCAGCTTGAACTGTATCACCGTAATCGCCTTATGCATCTGCGTAATCAGCCGTAAAGTCTTCTCATTGTAGTTGCTGTCTACAAAGTTCATCTTCGGAGCGAAGATTGTACAGGGATCATCCGCATACGTATCCATGGCAAACGTGGCAAGTGGCAACAGGTTGATGCCATATCCGTCCTCCAGTGTAGCCAGGTTGGCATAACGCATCGACATACGGATCACATTGGCAATGCAAGCATCATTACCGGAAGCTGCTCCCATCCACAGAATATCATGATTTCCCCATTGAATATCAAAATTGTGATAATCACAAAGTGTATCCATAATGATGTGTGCTCCCGGGCCACGATCGTAAATATCACCTACAATATGCAGAGAGTCAATCGTTAATCTCTGAATGAGATTACACATTGCAATGATGAAATCATCCGAACGCTTGGTGGAAATGATAGTGCTGATAATTACATTGATATAGGCATGCTTGTTTGGCTCCACGCTCGATTCATGCAGCAACTCCTGAATAATGTACGAGAATTCAGCTGGAAGCGCCTTACGCACTTTAGAGCGTGTGTATTTGGAAGAAACATTCTGGCATACCTTCACTAATTGATTCAGTGTAATCAGATACCAGTCATCCAGATCGGCTTCCTGCTCTTTGATCAACTGCAACTTTTCTTCAGGATAATAAATCAGAGTACATATTTCTTTCTTCTCACTCTCACGCAATGTATGCCCGAAGATTTCATTCACTTTCCGTTTCACTGCTCCCGAAGCATTCTTCAACACATGTTGAAAAGCTTCATATTCACCATGAATATCGGTCAGAAAATGCTCTGTCCCTTTCGGGAGGTTCAGAATAGCTTCCAGGTTAATAATTTCTGTACTGGCATCCGCAATCGTCGGAAAACTGCGTGACAGCAACTGCAAATAACGCAAGTCGCTCATGATGCTTTCAGGGGTAATATTACTCATGATATCTAATTACAATTTACAAATTACAAATTATATATGGGCTTGTGTTTTCATTTCAAACCTCAACTCTACATTCCTAATCCTCAACTCTACGTTCCCAATCCTCAACTCTCCACTCTCAACTTAAGAAAAACATCAGCAGCACTTGGGCGATAATCACACGCAGGAACATGCACAAGGGATAAACCGTAGCATAAGAAACTGAAGGATTATCACCGGGAATGGTATCATTAACATAATTCAAAGCCATTGGGTTCGCCATACTTCCGCACAGCATTCCGGCTACCGAACCGAAATCGACCTTCATCCAACGGAAAGCAATGACTCCCATTATCAACACAGGAACCACGGTTAGTGCACAGCCGATAGCTATCCACAATAACCCTTCCGGACGGAATACCGTATCAAAGAAATGAGCCCCCGCATCCAGTCCCAGACAGGCCAGATAGAGTGACAAGCCCAAGGCACGGAGCATCAGGTTAGCGCTACGGGTTGTATAAGTCACCATATGCATGCGAGGTCCGAAAGTACCGATAAGAATGCCTACAATGATCGGTCCACCCGCCAGACCCAGCTTTACAGGAGTGCTGACACCGGGAATGGCAATAGGTATCGCTCCTAAGGCAAGACCAAGGATAATACCCACGAATACAGCCACCAAATTAGGCTCCTTCAAACTCTTCACAGCATTTCCCAAAACTCTTTCCACATTCTGTATAGCGGCGGCCTCACCCACTACCGTCAACCGGTCGCCCAATTGCAAGGTAAGTTCCGCCGTAGCCAGCAGCAGCACTCCGCTACGATAGACGCGACTGATATTGATACCATAATGATTACGTAAATGGAGTGAACCGAGTTTCTTTCCATTCAGTTCCGGACGTGTCACCACGATACGCTGGGAGATCAACTGGCTATCAATGGCATTCCAGTCAATATCTTCCTTGTTCCAGTCCGTGTTTTCTTGCTCACCGAACAATACAGTCAAGGCAGGAACATTTCTTTCTGAAGTGATAACAAGCAAGCGATCGCCTTCTTTAATCACTTTTTCAGAAGTGGGGATGCTGACATTCCCATCCCGCCACAAACGGGAGATCACAAACTTAGGATAACTCAACTGAGCTATATCCTTCACACTCATATTAAAGATTGCCGGATTGTGCACTTGGAATGCAACAATATAGGGTTTATTCACATCGTCCTTCTCCTTCACTTCCAAATCAGCCTTACGTACCAGCGCCTTACGTATCATCAGAATACCGAGAATAACTCCCACTACTCCTATCGGATATGCCACCGCACACCCCAGAGCCGGAGTACTCGCTTCGATTCCCATCTGTTTCAGCGTTTGCTGTGCAGCACCCAGAGCCGGTGTATTCGTCGTTGCTCCGCAAAGGATACCTACCATATCCGGCAGAGAAACTCCCAGCCCATAACTCCCCAGCAGTGTCATCAGCGTACCGATCAACACTACGCCTACCGCCAGCATATTCAATTGTACACCACCTGTACGGAACGAACTGAAGAAGCCCGGACCTACCTGCAGTCCCAGTGCATATACGAATATCACCAAACCGAAGCTCTCCGCATAGTTCAGCATCTGCGGGTCTATGGACAATCCGAAATGCCCGGCAAGGATACCTGCAAAGAACACGAACGTCACTCCTAACGATATACCGCAGATATGTATCTTTCCCAGTCCCAAACCAATAGCAGAGATCAGTGAGAGCACCACAACCGCCTGCAGGGCGGAATGTTCAATGAATAAACTGTATAACCAATCCAATGTATTTACGTTTTATTGATTTCAGTCTGCAAAGATAGGAAGTATTTCCCGGAGAAAAGGAATAATTGCATAAAAAAAGCGGTCATCTATTTGATGACCGCTCTATTCCTTGTACACCCTCAGGGACTCGAACCCTGGACCCATTGATTAAGAGTCAATTGCTCTACCAGCTGAGCTAAGAGTGCAACATGTTATTTATTGCAACCTTGAATTTGTACACCCTCAGGGATTCGAACCCTGGACCCACTGATTAAGAGTCAGTTGCTCTACCAACTGAGCTAAGAGTGCATAAACAAATTTACTGTAGTGGATACGAGAATCGAACTCGTATTGCATGCGTGAGAGGCATGTGTCCTAACCGTTAGACGAATCCACCGGCTGTTTGCGGAAGCGGGGGGATTCGAACCCCCGGTACAGTTACCCGTACGTCAGTTTAGCAAACTGGTGGTTTCAGCCACTCACCCACACTTCCTTAAACCTGCATTGTTTCTCAAATGCGGTGCAAATGTATGGGAAACTTTTGGACTATGCAAATCTTTCCATCATATTTTTTTCTGACTTTTTTCAGGAAAAGAGGTAATCTGTTAAAAGTCAAAAGCAAAGGTCGGAAAAAAAATAATTTATTTGACTCATATCAATTCTTCCCTCCCTCCCATTCCGTACCTTTGCGCGATTTTTCATCACCGGATTTCAAACACATACGAAATGATACATCAGGAAAGCTTAAAAAAGCGACTTGCCAAACTCGCTGCCCCTATCTTTATAGAGACCCTGCTCATCATGATGCTGGGTGCTGTAGATACTATTATGTTGAGCCGCCACTCTGATAGTAGCGTTGCCGCCGTAGGAGTGGTCAACCAGATCATCATGCTTACTTTCCTTGTATTCGAGGTTATCAACCTTGGCACCTCTGTTCTTTGTTCCCAATACCTCGGTGCACGCCTGCAGAAGAAAGTAGTCCAGGTAGTCGGCGTATCCATCCTTGTGAATATAGTCATCGGCGTCTCTGTCAGCTTGTTCCTTTTTTCCTGTGCCGGACCGATACTACGCCTCATGGGACTCACTCCCGAACTGATGACGGACGGTATGGACTATATGCGCATCGTGGGTGCTTTCGCTTTCTTCCAAGCCATTTCCCTAACCCTGTCCGCTTCTCTACGCAGTGCCAACAAAGCCATCTATCCAATGCTGGTAACCGTCGTTGTCAACATACTTAATATCATAGGTAACTACTCCCTTATCTTCGGTCGCTTCGGCTTCCCGGAACTTGGTGTAGAAGGTGCTGCCATTTCCACAGCTTTCAGCCGCGGAGTTTCCATGGTACTACTATTCATTATCCTGTTCCGCAAGCATATCCACCGTTTCCCTGTCGCTTATTTCCGTCCATTCCCATGGCCCGAGCTGAAGAACCTGATGAAAGTAGGCCTGCCCTCTGCCGGAGAGCAACTCTCTTACAGTTCATCGCAAGTAGTGATTACCTTTTTCATCAATATGCTGGGCGTCGAAGCACTGGCCACCCGTACCTACTGCGTCAACATTATCATGTTCGCCTACCTCTTCAGCATTGCCATGGCACAAGGAGGCGCCATCTGTATCGGTCATCTCATCGGAGAGGGAAAACCTCATGCCGCCTTCCTTATGGGAAAATACGTGATGAAGAAATCCGTAATGATCACCGTCATACTTTCCACGGTTCTGGCCGTCTTTGGAAACACCATTTTCCACTGGCTGACCTCCAACGAAGAGATCATCCGACTGGGTACCACCATCCTCATCATCGACGTTATTCTCGAAATCGGACGACCTATCAATATTTTTGCCACGAACGCCCTGCGTGCAGCCGGCGACGTCAACTATCCGTTCTACGTCGGACTGGTGGTTCAGTGGAGCATTGCCGTCGGACTGGGATACATCTTCGGTATTCCTTTAGAATGGGGCATCTGCGGTATGTGGGTTGCCTTCCTGCTGGATGAAAATATCCGGGGAGCCATCTTTGTGCGACGCTGGTATAGCATGAAGTGGAGGACAAAAGGGTTTGTTAAGATTTGATTTAAATCAAATCTTTCGTACCTTTGTGCCCGGAAACGGTTATAAATACCAGCGAACAATTATGGATACACTATTAAAAGAAACAGTTAATGCCACTGTGAACTCCCGTTATCCGGGTATGGCACCTGAGGGTAGAAAACTGATAGAAGATATTCTGATCCGCAAAGAGCTGGAAAAGGGTGAACTCTTATTCAAGGAAGGGCAAGTCTGCCACCACATGGTATTTGTGGGTAAAGGCATGATGCGCCAGTTCTATTACAAAAACGGTAAAGACGTCACCGAGCACTTTTCCTACGAAGGCTGTGTCATCATCTGCATAGAAAGTACATTGAAGCAAGAACCTACCCGCCTGATGGCAGAAGCTCTGGAACCTTGCACAGTATACCTCCTCCCCTACGACAAATTTATGAGATTGACAGAAATCTCCTGGGAAATCAATATGTTCTACCGTAAGATACTGGAGTATTCACTCATCGTATCTCAAGTGAAAGCTGACTCCTGGCGGTTCGAAACAGCACGCGAACGCTACAATATGTTGATGCATACCCACCCGGAAGTCATCAAACGGGCACCATTATCACATATCGCATCTTATCTGCTGATGACGCCCGAAACCCTCAGCCGGGTACGCTCGGGCATACTGTAAAAAAGACAATATGAATCTACATTTTTTTGATTTATATCAAATCATATTCCCCAAGAACTCTCTAACTTTGCGCCATCAAAAAAGAAATAGATTTAGTTTTTATAAGGAAAGAGATTAGTTTTTAGGGTATAAATTAAAAAAGAGGTAACAATGTATAGAGGTTGTTACCTCTTTTTTCGTTCACTCCACAAAATTCATTTAAAAAACGTGTAGGAATGCAAACTTATTCATATATTTGTATGAATGGAAATGAAGCCACACGTAGCACTACTAAAAATAACGCTGTTGTTCACACTTATACTGGCGGGATGCCAGGGAAGTCCTGATAAAAAGACCCGCCTGCTGCAATTGCCACAGGAATTATTTCGGGATGGAGATATCGCTTTCAGAAGAGGAACAGGGATTACAAGTAGAGTGGTGCTGGCTGCAGACCGTGAAGGAACGTATTCGCATACCGGCATCCTGAAGAAGAAAGACGGACAATGGTATGTGATACATGCTGTGCCCGGCGAACCTGATTTCAAAGACGATCCGGATCGTGTAAAAATGGAGACCGTTGAAGTGTTTTTTGAAGAAAGAAAAGCTATTAACGGGGCCATTATGCGTATAGCAGAGGATTCTGCAAGCGCATACAGAGCAGCAGTACGGGCAGAACGGTTATATCATGCCCATGTATTATTCGACCATGATTATAACCTGGCAGATACAACGCGAATGTACTGTACGGAACTGGTTGATTTCGTATACAAAAAACAAGGAATAGACTTGCCTGAGGGACGTATCAGTCACGTGAATATTCCGGGATTCAAAGGAGATTATCTCCTGCCTAACGATATTGCACAGAGTAAGCGCCTCTGTTTGATATACTATTTTTAAATACACATTAATCATTTAAAAAAAAGCGTATGAAAAAGGTATTTTATTTTAGTCTGATGGTTATGGCTATGTTTATGATGGCAGCTTGCTCCTCTTCCAGTAGTCCGGGAGATGCGATGAAGAAGTATAGCAACTATCTTATCAAAGGTGACTATGAAAAGTTTGTAGATGGTATTGCTTTGGGTGACAGCGAAACTGCTGATAAACTGAAAGAGCAAAAAGCAGGATTTGTTGCCTTACTGAGAGATAAAGTGGGCAAAGAGTATGAAAAAATGGGTGGACTGAAAAGTATTGAGATTCTATCGGAAGAAATATCGGAAGATGGAAACACAGCAACTGTAAAAATAAAGCAAACCTACGGAAACGGAGAAACACAAGAAGGTACGCAATCGATGGTGAAAAGAGATGGTAAATGGCTAATGTCGATAGATAAGTAAGCTTTTCATCTCAGTATAAGCAACAAGGCGGTTCAGTTAAGAAAAGTATTTCTTACCGGACCGCCCATTTTATTTTACTTAGTAAAGTTCACCCTGCCCTACTTCCGTGAAGAGCTTGGCAAGCTTTTCGATAATAGGTTTCACATAGCGTTCACCTTTCTCAGCCGAAGCTTTCTTGGGGTTCCCTACCCCGCTATCCACTGTAGCTTTATCCCAATGGCGCGGTGCCCAACCCACCTTTTCGTTCAATGAAGAAATAGCAAAAGGCTTAGAATCCCCATCACCTGCCTCATTCAGATTTACCAGCTCCGGATGATAGTGCATCATTACGGAAGTTTCCTGCTCACCGGCATGGTCATCTATTTCAGCTTCAAAATAACCTTTCGTGGAAACAAGACTAAACCAGTCGGTAGCAATAATCAGAAAGTCCGGATAGCTAAAGGCAAGGTCGCGTATCATACCTTTGAAATTATTTCCGCCATGCCCACTGACAATAATCAGTTTACGCATACCCTGAGCATAAAGAGAAGCGACAATATCTTCCAGAATAGCCTGTTGGGTGGCATAACGGGTATGTATGCAAAAGGGAAGTTCACGCTGCCCGGGGTTGTGGGCACCGAATGGAACAGGAGGCATCACCATACAACGCACACCGGAACGTTCCAGTGCCAGCGTAGCAGCGTCTACAGCAATGTCATGGGGCAAAATACAATCGGTGAGATACGGAAGATGTAAGTTATGAGGCTCTGTTGCGCCCCAAGGAAGTATAACGGCATCATACTTCACATCCTTCACTTTTCCATAGCAGGAAACAGCAAGGTCAATTTCTCTTTTTTCCATGTTTTCTTATTTTTGGGGGTATTTGATACCTGCAAAAATAAAGAATATTCCGACACTGTGTACTATTGCTTACGATATTCTTTCGGAGACATTCCGGTGTGATGCTTGAAATATTTGCCAAAGAAAGACTGGTTGGCAAAATGCAGTTCATCGGAGATCTCCTGAATACTCATTTCGGAAGATTTCAACAAAGCTTTAGCTTCCAGAATAACAAGACTGTCGATCCACTCTCCGGCAGTCTTTCCACTGACTTCTTTTACAGCTGTAGAAAGATGCTTGGCTGTCAGGAACATTTTGTCGGCATAATAGGCAACACTGCGTTCCTGTTTGTACGACTCTGTAATTGCACGGACAAAACGCTCAAAAAGATCCTCTTTCCTGCTTTTTACTTTTCTGACAGTAGGCTCATTGCCTTGATAGATGCTATATATCTCATAGAAAAGAGACAGTATCAATCCCTGAGTAATCTCTTTACGGAAAGGATTGTCTTTCAGTTTTACCTTCTTTTGGAGGAAAGAGTAATACTCCTGCACAGCCTCCATTTGCTCCGGATTGAGGCGCACACAGGGCTGCTCTTTAATCATAAAAAACAGAGGAAATAACTGCTGTACCGTGGGGAGCACATCATCTATAAACTGACCGGAGACAACTATAAAAACACCGGTGAAATCATCCGAACGCTCCACCTGCTGCAAAATCTGTTCGGGCAAAGTAACCACAAGAACACCTTCGGTAAGTTCATGTTCTTTCAGATTGATACGTATCTTGCAATGCCCTTTCATGCAGAGTGTCAGACAGGACGCATTCAGGCGTGTAGGATAACCGAACAAAGGGATATCTCCTATATTGTCGAATATGGCAAAATCATTCCCAATAAAATCCATTGCCGGAAAACGGCGAATAGTTGCAATGTCTACGTTCTTTATATTTTTCATCTCCCTTTCTTATTTGCGTGGCAAACTTAAGCAATATTTCGCTGAAAACCGTCCGAAATATCCTAAAAAAAAGAAAAAGGGAACATTTCTACAAGAAAGGGCTTATGAAATTATGCTCTTGCAATAAATTCATAAGCCCATGCAATAATTTTGCAAACACTTGCAATATTAAATTTAGACCTCAGCCTAATTCATAATTTTAAAGCCGATAAAGAATGTCCTTGGTTGCGTTGGTCCGTAAAAATAACCGGAATCACGGAACTCACCTTTATCCAGGTCTTTCTGGAAGCTGTTGAAGATATTCTGTACACCGGCATTGAGTTGCAACTTGATGTGATCACGCAAAACAAAGGTATAATTCAACTTCAGATTGAGATCAAAGAAATCGGGAGTATTCTCCATACGGTCTTTCTCAATATTGCAAAACGCACCTTCCGGGGCATCCACCGGAGCATAGTGAGGAACGATCATCTTTCCGGTATAGATACCTGACAAAGAGAAATCGAAATTCTTCAGCGGTGCGGAAGAGAAAGTGAAATAGCCATAATAATCCGGTGTACGCATCATGCGTTTGGTAGTTAATTCTTCACCATTCACTTTAGTCCAGACTTCGGCATCCGTATAACGGCTGCGTTGTGCTGTAAAACCTAACTGGAACTGTGCTTCTTTGCCATGGGCCAGCTTGGCATCCAGATTGACACCATATACCCGTGCACCACTACCGTTACGACGTTCCTTGATCTCATCACCGTTATCATCCTTACCGATATCTTCCAATACGAACACATGGCGTAGATCAGTATAAAAACCTTCCAGCAAAATATTCGCTTGCCAATGTCCGAGATGTGTACTCCAGTCCACAGAACCACTATAACTATTGGAACGCTCTTCACGGAGGTTATCAGCCAATTTAATCTGAACTCCTTCACCACCTACAGCTGTCACATGCAAATCTTCATCATAAGCCTGCGGCGCACGGAAACCGGTAGAATATGTCAGACGCGCCTGGAAATCCTCAGTCGGTTTATAAAGGAAATTGATACGCGGGCTGAAAATCAACTTGTCTATCAGGTTGTGCTTATCGAGGCGGGCACCCACCAGCATAGTGAGCTGACGTATCTTCCATTCATTCTGAACAAAGGCACTGGCTATGCGTACATCTTGCTTCATATCACGATGATAACCAGTCATAACATCATGCAGGGAGTTATTCTGATATTCAAGGCCACCAGTAAAAGTAGCAGGAGCAAAGAAGCAATTGTTCATATTGCCTACATACATGCCACCGGCTACCCAGGTCAGATCATCCGTTTTACCATAAGCATTCATGTCCTGTTGCGCTCCATAATAACTGTTTCTATCTGTATGCTGAATAGAACCATAAAGAGAAATCTTATGCTTATATTCACGCCAGAATAAATCGTAGCTGGCACCACCACTATTAATAATATGCTTGGTTTGCTCCGTAATATCCGATTCATGCGGTTGCAGATCAAATTTATTACCACCACGACGGAACTCATTAGTAGTATGGTATTCCAGATTGATACGGCTGAAGTGCGTAGGACGATAGTAAGCACGGAAACCGAAAGTATTCATATTCAATTTACCAAGTTCGGAGAAACCATCATCATCACGGTCATAAGGGTTACGATTGCGATAGCTTTCATACAGCGCGATACCATAAGAGTTATCTTTTGCAACCAGGGAGACGTTACCACCCATATATTGCTCCCACGATTTTCCATCCATGCACGAAAACATGCTCGATACCTGGAAAGAATTACTGATAGGGTCTTTAGTAATGATATTGATAGTACCGCCTACCGCATTCGCCCCGAACAGAGCAGAACCACCACCACGCACTACCTCCACACGCTCTATCATATTCACGGGAATCTGTTCCAGTCCATATACCCCGCTGAGGGCACTGATGATAGGACGACTATTTATTAATATCTGAGAATAGGGACCTTCCAGACCATTGATACGTACTTGTGGAAAACCACAGTTCTGACAGTTGTTCTCCACACGCAGGCCGGACTGGTAGTTCAGTGTTTTTGCCAAATCTGTAGAATTCACCATTTCAAAGAGCTTGGCACTCATCACATTGACAACTACCGGAGCTTCCTTACGGCTCACTTCATTACGATTGGCAGATACCACTACCTCATCCGTCATGAAACTCTCTTCCTGCATCTGGAAATGTATGACTGCAGTGAAGTCTTTACTGACAGTTACCTCTTTTTCCTGCGTCTTATAACCTACTGCTGATACGCGAAGCGTGTATTTCCCAACAGGAAGTTTACGGAATTCGAACTGACCTTCTTCATTAGAGACTGTTCCCTGACCGCTTTCTTTGATTAATATAGTTGCATAGGGTATATTTTCTTCTGTTCCTTTCACTATCACGTGACCGGAAATCATATTGCCTTCCTTTATAGGATTTACGGCATAGAGGCTGATGCAAACCATAGTAAGCACCAACGCAAGTATATGTTTTTTCATTAATTTGCGCTCAAAAATGTATGTATTGAAAAATTAAATAAAGGATCATTTATGCCGCGAGCGCCGGCGGAGCACGAAGAGAAACGATCTGCCCCGACTCTCCCTTCACCAGGGATATTAGTTTTTCCGCTTCCAGCACAGCCAGAAGCATCCGCATGGGGTGCAGTTCTTCATATACATCAACCTCCGGAGATTGGAAAGTTGACAAACGACCTATAACGATGAGTTCACTTTTAGAGTGCGTGTGCTTACCGTGAAATGGATGCGAGTGGGTAATCAGCACTCCATTGACGTAATGGACATGAGTAAAGGCTGTAATACTTGTCTGATATGCCACAAACAGCACCAACAAGCATACAGCCCCTATAATTCTCTTTATCTTTTTATTCACGTCCCTACAGTCTATTAAAAATTGCGACTGCAAAGATAGTGATTATTTTTCCACTTTTCCAAACAAGTACTCATAATCCCGTTTAGCAGCAGGCTCTACCCATTCTTCCGGAATAAACTTCCATTGTCCCAACGCATGTGGCTCAATCACACCCTTCTTCTCTATATATTGCATCAGGTAATAACGCAAATCTTTATCCGTAGAGAATAGGATACGGTCTTTCAATTCATCCTGAGAAATACCGGAGCCTTTAGTCAATAATTCTCCTCCACCATTACCACGATAGGAATTCAGTGCTACTTTATACATTTTATCCAAAGAGAAAGGAGTTCCATCCGCCATACTGGTTATAGTCACCTTTTCTCCCTTGGGCTTCGTTACATCCACCGTATAAATGATACCGGCAGCCGAATCAAAATTGAAGCTGAAGTTCTTGAATGAAGCACGATCCGTTGCTCCTTCACGACGCTTCTCACGAAGCAGTAACAAATGGTCATCAGGAGATTTCATCTGGTTTGTCCATAAATCATACGACATCTCCAATGCATCTTTTATCTCCTTACCGGACAATTTCATAGTATAAAGCATATTTTCATACTTATACAGATTGAACATATCGCTTACAAATACATCACCCTTGCTGATCTCGGTATCATACGACAGAGGAGCAGCAAAAGAAATTTCCGCATTCGTGATTTCAAGTTGCAACATATGGATTAGATCAATAAAAGCCGAAGAGCCGAAATAGGCAGGGCGTGTAGAAATCGTTTCAGTGAAACTACCTATCTTCTTGGACACAAAATCCTGAACATCACTAAATTGTGGAGCAAAATGAGCCATAAAATCCTTATTTGCAGTATAGTTCTTCATTTCAGTCAGCACTCCGTCGATATGTTTCTCGACTACTTTTCCCTTACGCAATTTCAAAGTAACATCTGCATTCGCCACAACCACTCCCTTGCTTGCAGGGTTCATAATCAGTACAGAGTCTCCCGCTACATTTTTAATCTTCTTCAACTCACGGGCATGATCGTGTCCCATCAAAACAATATCAAAACCAGGAACGTTACGGGCCACTTCCAGTGAAGCATTCTCACGATATTTACCTCCCATCAACAGAGCATCTTGTCCGGCATGGAAAATTCCGATTACTAAATCCGGATTCTCTTTTTCACGGATAATCTTCATCCATTTGCGGGCTGTCTCTTCCATATCATCAAAGCGCAGACCTTTCCACAAGTTTTCCGACAACCACACAGGAATAGCAGGAGTAATCATTCCCAGCACTACAATCTTAACACCATCCCGTTCCAATACTTCATAAGGCTTGAAGTGCGTTTTCCCCGTAACCGTATCAATGATATTAGCACCTAAAACAGGGAATTTGCAATCATCTGCCCAACGGTCGAACACAGCACGTCCCGTTTCTACATCATGATTTCCCATATTACCGGTATTATACTTCATGTAATTCAATACTTCGGCAGCCAGATGCGGAGAAATGGTATCAATATAATTATAATAGTAAGCACAAGGCTGACCTTGCAGAATATCTCCATTATCCAATAACAGCAGGTTATCCTTATAAGTCTCACGTTCCTTCTGAACAAACTCATACACACGCGCCAGACTTCCCCCTGCCTCATGTCGAAGTATAAAGTCATAAGGGTAATAGCTACCATGTATATCGCTGGTTTCTATAATTTTCAGCTTTACTATTTTATCCTGAGCCAACACGGCTCCTGTCAGGAAGAATATCCACCCTAAGAAAAAGTAAAATCTCTTCATAGTAATTATTTATTTGGTTGTTCTATCTCAAATGGATGCGTAAATACGAATCTTGCTCCATCTGTATATCCGGGATCTACCCAGATCTCTCCTCCCCACTTCTCTACAGTCAGTTTACAGATAGATAAGCCCAATCCTGTGCCTTGCACATACTCATTCAGTTTCTCAAACCGTTCAAATACCAGTTTCTGTTTTTCCAACGGAATACCTGTACCGGTATCTGATACAGAAAAAGTAGCTACTCTCTTCTCATCATCTACTTCCAGCTTTAATGTGATCTTACCGTTTCTGGTGAACTTATCGGCATTGGAGAGTAAGTTTATAATAACCTGTTGCAAACGCTGGGTATCCGTCCGCAAATCCACACTCTCACGATCACATTCAAAAATATACTTATTTTCCGACTTACGAGCCTGACTGACGGAAGCTAATACTTGCTGGCACAGTGGTACTACATCACACTTCTCAATTGTAAACGTAACCCTATCTGCCTCCAGACGAGAAACATCCAAGATATCATTGATCAGGCGAAGCAACAAGTCCGAATTTGTTTTAATAATATCGACATATCCCTGCTGTTCATCCACCGAAGTACCTCCTGAAGCCAATACATCGGAGAATCCTACAATCGCATTCAACGGCGTACGGATTTCATGGCTCATATTAGCAAGGAAAGCACTCTTCAGGCGGCTTGACTCTTCCGCACGGTCTTTCGCTTCTCTCAAAGCACTCTCCGACTCTTCCAGTTCATCTTTCAGTTTCTTGGTATGATAGTAGAAGTACAGAGAAATAAACAATCCACTCAGCAATACGACCAAGATAGTACCAACGGTCCAGATATGATATTTATATTGTTCGTAAAACGATGGATTTTCATTGACCATTTCTATAGGCTGATGAATGAAAGACAGATCCAAACGTTTATCTTTCACAATCTTGCTATCCATCTGCACCTTATTCGGAATTACCTCTACTTCCACCCGGTCGCTGTCCGGTCCCTGCAACAAACGAACTGCCTGATGCGCCATATCCTTACCCAATGCCCGGTAAGAAGGGATCACTCCACCTACGGCCCAATAGCCTATACCTACAGAAGTTATAGAAAAAGTAGGAACATCACCGGCAGCCTCCATCATCGTATAAGTCGCATTGCGCATAAAGTACCCGTCATACATATCTACGCGCCAGGTACCCAATAACAATGCTGTATTGGGAGGCAATTCATGTAATTTATCGCTTATGGTATAAATCGTATTCGTTCGTCCGTCCAGCAGAATAAGGTTCAGTTCCGGGTGTTTTTTCATCTCTTCCACTACATGTGCCTGCAGAGAAACCCCTCCATAACTATTATCGGAAACAAAAGCAATATTCCTGGTTTTCGGATACAACTTCTTTATCAGATTAATATTGGCTTCTACATCATATTCATAAACGAATCCGGCTTTCACAGAAGAATTAGGGAAGTCATTAAAGAAATCCACTGCATTAGGCATCCATGTTTTCAGATCGACTGAATCATCCGGAAGGATAATGGCATTACGGCTTGCCAGTGCAGCCAGCACCGGAACATTTCCACGTATGGAATCTGCTTGTGATAAATAAGCTGTCCAAGCCTCCTGACCAATCAGCACAAGTAGTACAGGCGAACGTTTTCCCCGGTATTTAGCAAGAAGTTCCTCCATTTTATTTTTCCATAAAGGAGCTTCAGAGAAACTTTTGCAGTTCATATTTTCCAGAGCTATCGGAGCCTTTCCTCCCAGTCGCTCAAATTCTTCCATAAAATCATAAATATTTCCAGAAGTTTGTCGTGCGTCCGGATTATACGAACTGATAATCAATACCGGGTGTTCTCCAGTCACCGCAAAGGCCGATGAAAACCCAATGTGGGATATCAGTAAGAAAAGCAGAAAGCTATATATTATTTTCCTAAATAAGCCCATTCAGTGAATATAGAATTGTTTCGGCAAATATACAATAAAGTTATAAGAATAGAAAAATAGTTGTAGAATTTAAACTATAATAATACAGCGAGCAGTAAGACATAGTTCATCAAACTATATTCTTACTGCCCGCTTTCAGAATTTATAATATTTTTATCCGTAAGTGTTCTGTGAAGATATTGCCAGATATAAACAAAGAAAACAGCCCACAGGGAGCTGTTTTCTGACATTAATATATAATCAATTGATATTAAACCTTTTGATGTAAGCTAAAGTACTTCTTCATAAACCATATATAGATAAAGCTAAGCAATAAAATTACACCCAGCAAGAATATATAACCATAGTTTAAACATCCTATATATCCAATTATTATTATTGCTTGTACCACCATATAAATCAACGAAACCACAACATGAGGCATCTTCAATTCGTTCGCCATCAACTGATACATATGTTTGCGATGAGGTAAACCAATGTTTTCATGAAGCATCAAGCGATGAATGATAGTAAGAACGCTATCGACACCATAAACGGACAACAGGATAATCCAACTGAAATCTTCTGTTTTAATAATGAGTCTCCCTATCAGAAAAAGAAGAATAAAGGCGATACTCACAGAACCAACATCACCAGCAAAACACTTCGCCTTTTTACGGAAATTAAAGAAACAAAATACGAATACAGAGCAAAGGACGGTATAAATCAAAGCGGGTTCAACAAAAGTGATTATCTTAGAATTTATATAAGCTAATGCACCTAGAATAACCAATGAATAGCCACCGGTAATGCCGTTGATACCATCCATGAAATTATAAGCATTAATAATACCTGTGCAAACTATCAATGCGATAATTATCCACCACCACGAAAGAGAAAGCAGCCCCCATTGGTAAAACATCAAAGCCATAGCGGTAAAGTGAAACACTAACCGAAAGCCTTGAGAAGTGGAACGAACGTCATCCACAAAACTGATAAAGGTAATTAGGGTCAATGCCAACATGAACCAGGGATATTCCCATTCATTACTCAAGAAATAAGCCAAAGCGCCAAAATAGAAAATGATTCCGCCACCACGCAAAGTAATCCGGGTATGGGAACTTCTCTCATTGGGTTTATCGATGATATTGTACTTATCAGCTATTCTAAAATAAAAAAGTTCTGCCAGAAATAGCAGAACCAATATAATCAGGTAATACATAACCGTACTTGCCCCTTTAATTTTTAATTGTTAATTATTAATTTGAAAACGATTTTATCGTTTTCATAATCCCATTAGCAGCACGAACAGGCATTTGTTCAATGCCAAGTGCTGCTTTAATCTTCTCATTACTCACCACATAATTCTCTGTCAGTTTCCGCAAACGTTCAGTATTCAGCGGCAGATGAAGTAAAGTTCCTAAGCCTGCACAACTTTCCATCATCTTCCGGTTCATCTTCCAGATATGAGGTGTTTTACCCATAGCCTCACACATGAGAGCAATTAATTCATTTGTAGATAGGGTTTCGTCATCACCCATGTGATAAATACCACTCGCTACATTCTTCGTCAGCAAACCTTCCACCACATAACATAAGTTATCAATCGAAGTGAATGAACGCTTATTTTCAAAATCTCCCAAAGGCCAGGGAATACCTTTCTTTACCACATTATAAAGCAGATTCAGGTTTCCTTTATTGCCCGGTCCATGAATCATGCAGGGTCTCAATATATATACCTGCTTCTTATCATCATGCAGTTTTAATTTTCCATTTTTATTTTTTAATTTATCGAGAATATAATTCTCTGCCGCTATCTTACTCTCTCCATAAGGTCCTATTGGAGTAGGTATCACATCTTCCCTCAACACATCCCCTACTACACTATCGGCAGCAGCCTTCACTGAACTAAAGAATATGAACTTCCTAGCTGTAGATTCCAGAAAGAAATCAAATATTTTCCGAGTCAGTCCTGTATTGATATCAAAATATGCCTGTGCAACAGACCGATTCTTTGTATCATGTGCTTTACCGGCCAGATGGATGATGACATCAAATTGTGGCAAACGCTGCATTGGAAAAGAAGTTGATTCAATATCTTCCCAAGCAAAAGTCTTCACTACTCCCTCCCTTTCAGGAGCGACGATATCAAGACCATAAAGAATATGATGCTCTTTTAAGGCAACAGCTAGATTGGAGCCCACAAAACCGTGAATTCCTGTAATAAGTATATTCATTGAAAATAATGATTGAATTTACAAATATTCAAAATACTGTCTGCCATTTCTTTAATAATGCTATCTCTTGAGTATTTCTTCTTAAATTCAACTCTTTCCTCAAAAGACAAGCTATAACCTTTCATTTGATTCACAAAATCATCTACATTCGTAGGTCTAAAAAGAATATAATTAGACAGGTTGTCTCTAATAAATTGTGCAGCATAACCGCCTACACCTGCTATAATAGGCTTATCAAATGCACCATATTCAAATAGTTTGGAAGGTAATACTTTCTTAAAAGCATCCAAATCATTCAAATGTAAAAATAAAAATGTAGATTGGTCGTAATACTCGATAAGTTCTTTTCTGGATACTGGATTCAGTAACTCTACATTCGTGATCCTCAGTTCTTCTAACTTTTGTTGTAAAAGTTGTTTAGTTCCTCCATCGCCTATTAAACGAAATAAATAGTTGTTTCCTAATTTTTGGGCTGCCAATGGAATAACTTTTTCCAACCCTTGTCCACTACCCATATTTCCAGCATAAGTAATTATCCATGGATATTGCACATTTTTTCTATCACTACATTTCATTGTCAAAAAAACATCATCTATCCCATTTGTAAAATAGGTATAATATGGATGTCTATACTTTCTAAAATATTCTTTGAACCCTTCTGATACCAGATTAATATGGGTAGCATTTGAAAATGTGTATTTTTCTACCATTCTGGCAAATACAACAACTGGGACTTGAAGGATTTTCCTATTTTTAAGTACATCCTTCATCGTATCCACGAAAATGTCACGAATATCTAGATAAAGAAGACTTTTTTTCGAAGTAGCAATCTGTTTGCCCAAAAAAGCAGTAAAAAGCCGAGAGGAAGAAGCATATACCAAATCAAAGTCCTCATGTTTTACCCTCTTCATCGCTTCACGATAAAAGACAAAAAAAGATCTCGCCTGATCTAGCATACCACCCTTATGTTCCGGTACCGCAATTCTGTCAATCACATAATTTTCACCATACTCTTTTGTTTGACCAAAAGCTTTAAATGTATTATAGCGATTGGGCTGGGTAGTAATTACATGAATATAGTCATTCATTCCCAACCGACTTCTTATTTCTTGAAACAAAGGCGTGTTTCTGAACGAACCAGCACAAAGGTCTGGTTCAAAATAGTATGATAAAAATAGCAATCTCATCCAAATATTGTTTGTAATTTGTTTTTAAAGTATATTCTAACTCCGATGGAAGGTATTTTTTTATTAAATTCCGGAGCATAATAAGATTCAAACAGTTCTATTGAATCTGCTCCTATAAATTTCACATGATAATCAGAACCTATAATTACTTCTTTCTCCATTTTTATTTTTTCAGACGGATGAAAATGAAGATAAGCCACAGCCTCCGATGTAATACTGTCAAAAATAGTATAGAATCCATCTTTCATTTCAAAAGAACGGGTATGTTTTAAATTCTTGGAAACATATCCATCATGAATAGCAACCAGTCTATCCGTTGTTTCTTCCAAAATGGTAACAGATGCTCTCCTACCAACCCTATGCCCAGCCCATACTTCACTTGAATTGGAATCATGCACTACAACTGTATTATGAGCAGCAGTTGAACGTTCATAAAAACGAGTTTGGTTCACCTCATAAGTGGAGGTACCCGTATCAACTATCACTGGACGATTGTTTACATGTAGTTCAAAATTAAAAGTATCTGCATGTGCATGTCCTGGCTGATAATCAGGACCTACTTTCGCTACATCAATAACTGCTTCAAATCTCCCGTCTGTAAATTTTCTATATCCCGAATCTCCTAGTTTCTTTTTTTCATAGGACAAGCCCAAACGGTTTGCATAATCAAACAAGGATACTACATTGGGAGCAACTTTAAAAGCCGCATCATTGAACAAAGGAATATCACCATTATCGAAAATTAAGGCATTGATCCATCCTAGCATTTCGCTACATTGCCTCTCAAATACCGGTAGAAGTTCCTTGGAAAAAGAAGAATTACATTTTATTAAATTATAACAATCAAGCATCCGAAAAAGCATTATACAATGGTACATCGGGCTTAATTCAAAATTAGCACCATCTGCTAGTGTCTGCTCCTTCAGTTCCGGAAGCAGTATGCTCTTCGCTTTCTGATAAAAATCATTATTGTTGAAATAATAAGCTCCAAACAATAGAGCAAAACCATTCTCCAACAAGTGATTACCCAAAAGATGATACTCCAATCTATGAGTCAGCAGCTCCAGCTGCTGAAACAAAAGTGTATCATACTTTTTATCATTCAGTTTGTACTTTATAAAAAAACGTATCCAGTTGACACATCTGAGAGATAATGGATAAGGCTCCAAGCCAACTGAACAAGACGGTAATTGATTCAGAAAATCATTTATTAATGCTATACCATCTTCTCTTGAAAAATTCTCTTGATTTAGATATTCAAAATAGTTCAGATTATAAGTCCAAAGCTTACCATAGCCAAGCCAGTTCCAATCTATTCCAGATGAAAAAGAATGAGAAAGATTCAAAAAAGAGAATGTAGAATTAAAGTTAATATAAGAGTCTGTAAAAGATATGGAATTCTCAAAACAAAGATCATGACCTGTGATTTGCCTATATTCATCCCATTTCACCTTAATAGGAAAAAAATGAAAAAGAACTAGTTTCCCTCTATATAATAACTGAACCGGTTTGAGATAACGGAGAGTTCTATAAAGAGTAATCATTTTACATCTACCCATCTATTTTCTTTCAGACTCTCAATACAAGCAAACGAAGCTCTGGTAGTATTAACTATACTTTCAAAAGGAATCAAAGCTTCGCCCCCATTCTTGATACGTTCATTTAACAATGCAAACTGTTTTTTATGTCCTTTATCCATTCCTGAACTCATGCAAGAAAAGCCCTTTATGCCATAACCGGTAAGTTTCCGCCAATTATCTAATATCAGAATACGCTCTTGAGCAAATACTTCTATGCGCTCTTTTGAATAAGATTTACTACCATTTGCAAAATAATTAATGACAGCATTGGAACCATTCTCATAACGCAAAAGTATACTAGCATTATCAACATTCTCCTGAGGTTTCATCCCCAGAGCATTCATGCAAACAGCAGTCACTCTACTGTCAGTCAAGTAAGAACACATATCTATGAAATGACAGGCTTCTCCAATAATTCGCCCTCCGCCAACTTCCAGATCGTGCACCCAAACTTCAGCTGGAATAAATCCCGCATTCATGGTCGCCACTATATTCTTAGGACCTCCACCCATCAATTGTTTCATTTTGATAGCAAATGAAGAGAAACGCCTATTGAATCCGACAGTCAGAGTAAGACCAGAAGTACTTCGATAGACATCCGTTATCTCTTCCAATTGCTGTTCATTCAGGCACAGTGGCTTCTCTACAAACACATGCTTTTTTGCCCGAAGAGTTTCCAAGATCATAGGAGCATGCAAATTATGTCGAGTAGTAATTAATACTAAATCAACATCCTTATCTTTAAGAATCTCCTTATAATCAGAAGTTGCATTCACAGCACCAACCTTTTTAGCCAGTATCTTAGCCGATAACCCTTGTGCACTTGCTATATATTTAATATGAGCCTTTGCTTTCATTAAAGCAGGAAGCACTGTTGCTGATGTAAAATTACCAGCACCGATAATACCAATCTGACCTTTAGAGATAGCAAAAGCCTTAGTATTTACAGTAACTACCGTTTTCATTTCCGAGTCGGTTGGAAATTTCAAAATAGAAGCAATGGAGCCCTGTTTGCGCATATCTCCATATATTTCCAAATAGTTTTCCAAAGGTACCTTTTCCGTAATAAGCGGTTTTACATCTAGCCCTCCCAATGAAATAGTCTGTAGAATGGTTTCAAAGTTACGCTTCTCCGTCCAACGCACAAAAGGTAGCGGATAATCCTGTCCCTTTACTTCATAATTCTCATCATAACGGCCTGGACCATACGAACAAGAAACCTGAAAAGAAAGTTCTTTTTTATAAAAGTCATCTCTACGTATATCTAATCCAACTACACCGATAAGAACTATACGTCCTCGCTTTCTGGACATTTCACAAGCCTGATGGATCACATCATTACTTTTTGTAGAAGCAGTAATCAGTACTCCGTCAGCTCCAACAGATTCAGTCAGTTCCTCCACAAACTTTACCGAATCTACTCCTTGTGCCGGATTCACAGCTATAATCCCCTTCTCTCTTGCCAAATCAACTTTCTGTCGATCATAATCCACACCGACAACACGACAACCGTTAGCTTTCAATAACTCAGCAGTAACCAAACCAATTAACCCCAAGCCAATTACCACAATAGTTTCTCCCAATTGTGGATTAAGCAAGCGTATCCCTTGCAATCCGATAGAACCGATTACAGTAAAGGCTGCTTCTTCATCCGAAACATTTTCCGGAATTTTAGCTACCAAGTTTTTAGGAACACAAACATATTCTGCATGATTGCCATTAGAAGCGACACGGTCACCCACTAGAAAGTCAGTAACCCCCTTGCCAACAGCAATAACCTTTCCAACATTACAGTATCCCAGAGGCAGCGGTTGCCCCAACTTATTAAATATAGCTTCAAGAGTCGGTTGCAAACCGTCTGTTTTTATCTTATCAAGTACTTGCTTTACTTTATCCGGTTGTTGACGAGCCTTTTCTATCAGATTTGCTTTCCCAAATTCAACTAGCATGCGCTCTGTACCCAAAGAAACTAAAGTACAAGTTGTTTGAATTAATACTGAACCGGATTTGACTTGAGGTACCGGAACTTCTTCTAATATAGTTTGACCTGATTTTAGATCTTGAATTATTTGTTTCATATACAAATATAATTTACATAATAAGCTAATAATTAATTTACATACTAGATTGATCCAGTCTCAATTATTTTCAGATACTTTTTTGTCCGTTCTTCATAAGTATCAAATACCTTCAAACGCTTTATGCCGTTAGCTATCAATTTATCCCTTTCTATTACGTTATTAGCCAATCTATAAATAGCCTCCCCTATAGATGCAGGACATAAAGGATTAAAATACATTGCAGCATCACCACATATACCTTTAGCAAAACCTATGTCAGAAGTTAAAATGGGCTTTTTCATAAACATAGCTTCAGGGTAAGAAGCTGAAAAACATTCGAGCAAAGTAGGTAGAAACAAAGCATCTGATTGAAAATATAAACTTGGACATTCTGAAATACTAACATTTCCTAACAAAAGTACCTCTTTAGCGTAAACATTATTAATAAAAAATTCATTTGGAGATATAGTTAATATAAATCTAAACAAAAAATTCGGATATTTTTCGTTTAGATATTTCACAACATCTGGTATAATTTTTAAATTCTTATGAGGATAATTTGCACATATTGTCAATAATGTAAATCCCGAAAATTTTGGTAATTGGATTCTAGTATCCCATAAGGACGGTTTTTCAAAAATTTGATTATAGTAATTTGTAACAGTAAAAACAGGTATTCGTTTATGGCATATTTCAAATAGACGAGTAGAAACATTTAAATTTTCAGTTATAAGAATATCACTTTCCAATTTTATAACACGCATATGCAAAAATTCTACAATTTTACATTTAACACGTTGTTTCAATTTCAAATTATAAAAGAAAGGAGATTCTTTATAAATATATTGAGGCTTAGCAAAACCACAAATATGCTTCACCGAAGGGCGCCAAAATGGAGCAAATATAGAAAAGACCTTATCTATATTATACTCTCTTACACAATTATTTAAAAATGCATCTTTTCCAAACAGAACATTCAGCAAATTTTTCTTTTGCGTATATTTTATTAAAATCAAATTATCACTACTAGTAAGATCATCTAGCAGATCAGATAAAGAATCAGTTACTACCACATAAAACTTATGAGATTTATAATTGTATAACTGTCGGATAAAAGAATCCGCAACCTGCATTCCCCCTCCTTTTTTAAGATTGGAAGCATTTATTAATATATTCATTTATCTATACGACAATAATTGTTATCAGACAAATATTTTTCCCATTTGCGTGCTTGATCATAGATACTACCAACTATTACATGAGGATTGCCTATAACGATAGAGCCACTAGCAATATCACCACGGATAACACTTCCAGCACCAATTATACAATTATCACCGATTTTAGTATTTGGTAATATCAATGCTTTTTTCCCAATGAAAACATTATTTCCGATTTTTATACTCCTAATTAATGCAATGTCATGTTCTGGCATTTTTCCAATTGCAATTAAAGCCGTAGTTACACTATAATCATGAGTAAGTAGATGGCATTGATCGCTAATTACAACTCTATCCCCTAGAGTAATCATAGAAAAATCATCAAATACAACATTAGCACCAATATAACGCGGCATCCCTTCGAGATTAATACCTTGTCTTTTCAATAAAGGAACATATAATCTCATATATACTCTATGATTAAAATAGAATATCACTTTTATAGGCAAAAAGAATAAATGAAACATAATTCTTTTCGCAATTTTTTTTATATTCATTATCAATTGATACTAAAATTACTTATATTTAAACTGTTCGTTTTTTCAATTTCGCGATCACATTAAAAACAAATGGATTCTTATATAGTAATAAAAACAAAGAAGACAAGACAAAAAGCAAAGACA